>CAJDUA010000026.1_pt1 | contig 26215 bp, 30 predicted proteins | sample 7390011 | NCBI WGS metagenome assembly CAJDUA01 (sample SAMEA7055673, study PRJEB34461) | soil metagenome | biome: terrestrial ecosystem; feature: Peninsula; material: soil | place: Antarctica | collected 2016 | reverse complement strand
AGAGCAGGAGCCATGGCCGTAGCGACCGCGACTTATCAGGAGATGACCGACGATCAACAGGCGATCGTCGAGATGGTCCGCAGCTTCGTCGACAACGAGATCCTTCCGAACGCCACGGAGTTCGACCACGAGGACAAGTTCCCCGAGGCAATCGTCGAGCAGATGAAGGAGCTTGGACTATTTGGCGTGACGATTCCCGAGGAGTACGGCGGCATGGGTCTCGACCTCGCCACCTACACGCTGATCGTCGAGGAGCTCTCGCGCGGCTGGATCTCGATCTCAGGCGTCGTCAACACGCACTTCATCGGCTCATACCTGCTGATGAAGTTCGGCACTGATGAGCAGAAGGATTACTTCCTGCCGAAGATGGCGACGGGTGAGATCCGCGCCGCATTTTCCCTTTCTGAGCCCGAGGTCGGCTCCGATGTGCAGGGGATCAAGTCGACGGCGAAACTCGACGGCGACGGTAAGTGGGTCATCGATGGGCAGAAGATGTGGGTCACAAACGGGCTCGGCTCGGGCGTCGTCTTCGTCCTCGTCAAGACCGACACAAAGGCCGATCCGCCCTACAAGGGCATGACCTGCTTCATTACCGAGAAGGAGCCCTGGACCGAGAAGAACGAGGGTGACTTCGCCGGTCTCGAGGTGCCGCCCAAGATCAAGAAGATGGGCTACAAGGGTGTCGAGTCGACCGAGCTCATCTACAGCGGCTACAAGTGCCCGCCCGAGCGCGTCCTTGGCGGCGAGGACGGCATCGGTGAGGGCTTTCGCCAGATGATGGATGCGCTTGAGGTCGGCCGCGTCAACGTCGCCGCTCGCGGCGTCGGCATCGCCCAGCGTGCGCTCGAACTCGCCCTGCGCTACGCCCAGGAGCGAAAGACGTTCGGCAAGCCGATCGCCGAGCACCAGGCGATCCAGTTCAAGCTCGCCGAGATGGCGACCAAGGTCGAGGCCGCGCGGCTACTGACGCGCAAGGCGGCACGGATGAAGGACGCCGGCGAGCGCTCGGACCTCGAGGCCGGAATGGCGAAGCTATTCGCCTCCGAAACCGGCAAGGAAGTCGTCGAGGAATCCTTTCGGATTCACGGCGGTTACGGCTACTCCAAGGAGTATGAGATCGAGCGTCTCTATCGCGATGCGCCGTTGCTATTGATCGGTGAGGGCACCTCCGAGATCCAGAAGATGGTCATCGGCAAGAAGGTTCTCCAGCGCAACAAGATCTAGGCGCGGCGATGGCACCAAGTACCAAGGAGTTGATCGAACAGGCGGTGACCAACCTCCAGCACGACGTGCCGGCGCTGGGAAAGCTCAAGCTCGTCTTCGGTCTCGAGCTGCGCGGACGCGGCGACGTGCAGCTCTACCGGGTTGAGGTGCCGGGGCCGAAGGTGAGCAAGGAGTTCGCCGACGACGAGCGCGTTCACATCGCAATCGCACGCTCGCACTTCAACCAGCTCGCCGCCGACGGTAAAGCCAAGCACTGGCACGAGGCGTGGGATCTCGGCCACATCAGGGCCGAGGGTGATCCCAACATCCAGAAGCTGATCGGTCAGGTCATAGCGCACGCCGAGGCGCGCGGTCGCCTGCGCAAGTCGCACTGAGGGCGCCATGGCTGACTCGAGCAAGCTGATTTCCGCTGCGGTCACGCGCGTGCAGGCCGAGGTACCGGCGTTTGCGAAGCTGAAGCTGGTCTTTGGGCTCGAGCTCACGGCGGGCGGGATGATGGGGCCCAGCAAGTCCGAGCATTTCACCGTCGAGTTACCTGGGCCGAAGCTGAGCGAGGGCGAGCCCGAGGGCGCCCGCATCCGGCTTTCGATCCCGAAAACGATGTTCGATCTGCTTGCCGAAGAAGGTCAGCTCGTCGACTGGAAGGAGGCTTTCTACTACGGCCACCTGAAGGTGTCAGGAGACGAGCGGGTGAAGCGGTTGTTGGGCAAAGCCATCGGTGCCAGCTAAGCGAATCGATCGACGCCGCCTGGCCCGGCTGAGGGCCGCCGCGCAGCTTCATCACCGGCCGACGTCGAGCAAGCACCCGGTCGACGTTGCGCGAATAGCCGGACCGATACAAGCGCAGGAGCCACGCGCCGCGAGGCTGGCATTCAGGGCCCGTTCGCGAGCGCTAACGGCTGCCGACGTCGACCGTGCGCGAACCGAGGAGCGCTCGCTGCTGCGTGCCTGGATGATGCGAAAGACCGTGCACCTGATCCCGTCCGAGGACGCGGGCTGGATCGTGCCGCTGTTCGCGCCGATGATCGTTCGCTGGGCGCGCAAGCGGCTGGGAGATTTCGGCCTCGACATGCACGGGCAAGAACGGGCGATGGCAGTGCTCGAGCGGGCGATCGAACGCGACGGCCCCTTGACTCGAAGTGAGCTCACCGAGCACCTCGAGCGAGCCGGATTCGACACGGCCCCCGAGTTCAAAGTCCACCTTTGGCTGCTTGCCACGCTTGATCGGGAGCTCTGCCTCGGCCCCGATCGCGGCGGTCAGACCTGTCTGGTGCCGACCCGCGAGTGGCTTGGAAAGCCCGAAGATCGCCCGCGCGACGAGTCGCTGGCCGAACTCGCGCGGCGCTTCCTGCGCGCCTATGGGCCGGCAACCGAGCGCGACCTCGCGCGCTGGTCGGGACTTCCGCTTCGAGACACCTCGGTAGGCCTACAGCGAATCGCGAACGAAATCGCGCAGGTGAGGTTCGAAGGCGAGAGACTGCTCGAGCTCGCCGGTGCGCGTGGACGGCTCCCACGCAGCCCGATAGTCCGTTTGCTTGGCGCCTACGACAACTACAACATGGGTTATGAGAGCCGCGATTTTTACCTGCCGCCCGCACACCTGAAACAGGTCCTTCCGGGCGGCGGCATCGTGCGGCCGACGATCACCCTCGATGGGAAAGTCGTTGGCACGTGGAGCTCGAAGCGACGCGGCAGGAAGCTCGCTGTTGGGCTCGAGCCCTTCGCTGCGCTGGACGACGCCACCAAGGCGGCGATCGCGGGCGAGATCGAAGACATCGGGCGCTTCGAGGGGTTCGCCGCGCGACTGGCTTAGCTGCCCGGTGCCGGCGCTGTCGCTACGATCCCGCGCCCCGAGGAGGGTCCGACCCAAGGAGACGAAACGCACGCGATGAGCGACGAGAACCACGAGCTTTCAACCGGACAGGCAGAACGCGAGGCCTCGGGTGCCCATGCCTACGGCCGTTACCTCGAAGAGTTCGAGGCGGGCGCCGTCTATAAGCACTGGCCCGCGAAGACGGTGACCGAATCCGACGATCACCTCTTCTGCCTGATCACGATGAACCACCATCCGTTGCACCTCAACGACGTTTACGCCGCGGAGTCACAACAGGGCCAGAACGTCGTCGTCGGGCCGCTGGTCTATTCGCTGGCTCTCGGGATGTCGGTCTCCGACGTCTCGGGCAAGGCGATCGCCAACCTCGCGACCGAGGAGCTCTCGCACCCGAATCCGGTGTTTCACGGCGACACGCTCTATTGCGAGTCCGAGGTCCTCGACGTGCGCCCTTCGAGCTCGAAGCCCGATCGCGGCATCGTCAAAGTCCACACGCGCGTCTACAAGCAGACGGGGGACCTCGTCGCCGAGTTCAAGCGTACTGTCCTGATCCCGAAGAAAAACCCGGGTTGAACTCGTAAGGCGGGAGGTGGTCACCGACCCGGCCGGCATCTGGCTCGCTCGACCGCGCCAGCCGCGTCAGGGTAGACCGCTGGCGGTCAAGGACCTCTTCGACACGGCCGGTTTGACGACAACGTACGGCTCGGCGGTATACGCCGATCACGTTCCGAAACGCACCGCAGCGGCGGTGACGAGGCTCGAGCAGGCGGGATGGGCGAACGTCGGCAAGACGAACCTGCACGAGTTCGCTTACGGCATCACCTCACAGAACCCGCACTACGGCACGGTTCCCAATCCGGTTAGGCCGGGAACGGTCGCCGGCGGCTCCAGCGGCGGCAACGCGGCAGCGCTCGCCCTGAACCTGTGCGATGGTGCTCTCGGGACCGATTCGGGCGGCTCGATCCGTATTCCCGCCGCTTGGTGCGGTGTCGTCGGCTTCAAACCGAGCTACGGGCTCGTGCCGTTGGACGGCTGCTTCGCGCTGGCGCCAAGCTTCGACAATGCCGGGCCGATGGCCCGCGACGCCGTCACTTGTATGGAGATGATGGCCGCGCTCGCACCTGAATTCGATCGAGCTGAGCTCGACAATCTCGATGACCTGAGGATTGCGGTTGCCGCAGGCGCCTCACACGACGGTGCCGAGCCCGTGGAGCTGCCCTCGATCGCGGGGATTGCACCCGCGTTTATGCGCGAGGTCGCCGAAACCCACGAGCCGATCTATTCCGAGCACCGCGCCCGCTATGGAGACAACGTGCGAACCAAGGTCGAACGCTGCCTCGCAGTCAGCGACGCCGAAGCGGCCGAGGCAGCGCGGCGGCGCGAACACCTGCGGACCGAGATGGAGGAGCTATGGACGCGCTTCGACCTGTTGCTGACGCCGACCGTGCCGATCGCTCCGCCACCCGTCGACGTCGATGAGCTCGAAGTCCGAGAGCAGGCGATCAGCCTCACGTTCGCGCACAACGCGACCGGTTCGCCGGCGTTGGCGCTCGGCATGCTTCAGGTCGCGGGTGCGCCCGGCAAAGACGGGCTGGTGCTCGCCGCCGGCGAGTTGCTCGAGCGCGGCGCTCCGGCGATGTAGGGTCTGGGCGATGAAGGCGACGGCGACGATCGGCGAGGGAGCCGAGCCAATCGAGAGCATCGAGTGGCTGCGCGAGTTCGACCGGCGCTACATGAAAGCCTGGAACTCTCGGAGTTCTGCAGCTGTTGCCGCCTGCACCCATCCGGACGTGATTTGGATCGACCCGGCCCTGAGCGAGCCTGCGCGCGGGTCGGAGGCGGTAGCTGAGTTCGCCGCCGCCTCCTTGGCCGCCTTCCCCGATCTCACGTTCGAGCAGGCTGGCGCGATCGCGATCGCTGACGACTCGCGCGCCGCCTACATCCCGTGGCGCATGCACGGCACCAACACTGGCCCGCTCGACCCGCCGGGTTTCGCCGCGACCGGCAGATCGATCGAGCTCAGCGGTTTCGACGTCTGGCAGTTCCGCGACGGCTCGATCTGGCGTTACGAGGCGATCTACGACTTCGCCGAGATGGGGCGTCAGCTGGGCCTCATGCCTCCGCGCGGCGGCGCCACCGAGCGCACGATGGTCGCCGCCCAGCGGTTCCGCGCGAAGTTACCGTTCTAGATCAGCTCGGCGACGGCTTCGAGTCCGGCGTCGAAGTCGGTGCCGGACATGCCGCCGACACCGGGTGAGGTGACGCCCGCGTCCTGATATCGCTTGACCGCGTCGTGGACGTTGTCCGTGGTCCCGATTCCGGCGAGCTGCAAGAGCATCCGATCCGAAAGCCCCGCCTTTGCCCTCTCAATGTCGCCCTCGGCCATGCCGGCATCGAAGGCAGCTATCTCGTCGTTGAAGCCTGAGGATTCGAGCATCGCTCGGTAGAACGGCAGTGAGGCGTAGGGGATCAGGTCCTGGCGAAACGTAGCTCGCGCCGCCTCGGGGTCGTCGGTGAGCGCGATCGGCACAGCGGCAACGATGTCGAAATCATCGCCTGAGCGCCCGGCCTTCTCGAGGCCTTCGCGGACGCTCGGCACCACCGTCTCGCGGATGTAGGAGGGACAGCACAGCCACAGCATCACGCCGTCGGCAATTTCCCCGGCGAGCCCCAACATGTTCGGCGACAGCGCGGCGATATATATCGGAAGCTCCGCTCTGGCTTCGTAACCCATGAAGGCAAACTTGGTTGGGAAGCGCTCGGAGTCCGGTGGCTCCTCACCGCGCAGGATGGCTCGCACAGCCCCGGTGTATTCGCGCATCTGGGTCACGGGCTTGTCGATCTTCGCCCCGTGCCAGTGCTCGACCGTGGCCTTGTGCGAGACGCCGAGCCCGAGGACCATGCGCCCGCCTGAGTACTCATCGATCGTGGCGGCGGTCTGCGCCATCGTCGCCGGCGTACGCGAGAAAATGGGCACGACGCCGGTGCCGAGGCGAATCCGCTCGCTCGCGCTCGCGTAAGCCATCAGTGTGGTCAGCGAGTCGCGACCCGCGATATGAGTGGTGTAGGCAGCGTCGTAGCCGAGCCGATCGGCGAGGGCTACGCGCTCGAGCGTCTTGTCGAGTGCACTGCCGGGGGAGATGAAGGCGGCGATCCCGCTCATCTGCGAATCCTATTCGCGGCGCGTCGGCGACGGTAGGTTCCCGAGATGGCCTTCGGCGGCGAGTTCGCGATCTCTACGCAGCTACCGGTCGCTGCTGCGCTGGCCGAAGCTGAGCGGCGCGCGGTCAGTGGGGGGGTTCGACCGCGTGCGCCGGCGGCCGGGATTCCTCGGCCAACGAGGTGAGTTCGAGGACGCCGCGCGAAGCCTCGTCAAGCACCTCGGTCGCCTCCTCGGCAGATCGCGCATAGAGCTCGACCAAGAGGTGTACGACGATCCGCTCCTCGTCGTGTTTGTGGAAGCGCACGTGGGTGAAGAACTCGCGCGTGCCGGCGTCGCCGAAGGCTGCATAGGTGAGGCTGTCGGCGGCCTCGGGCCCGGAGCAGGTTTCGACCAGATCCTGGTCGACGGTGACGGTGCATGAGGCGACCCAGGGGGTTCCCGCGACCATTCGCTCCCAGCGGTCCTCGATCGGGACTACGTGGCCCTCGTCGATCGTGAGGTGAGGCTGGTCGTGCATGCAGTCGAGGCATTGGACCACTGCCTCCTGGATCTCCTCGACCCGTTCGGCGGTCTCTCCGGAGTCGGGGTCGACGCGGATGATTGCGTCGTAATGGACCTGCGCCTCGAGGCGCGTCGACCAGCAGCGGTAGCAGCGCAACCACGCGCTGCGGTCGCCGTTCATCTCGCTCATGAAAGGTGAGGGTAGCGGCGTGCGCCGGGCGCGGCGATCAGCGCCTGCCGTTCGGCAAGAGCGAGTACATCAGCATGTCGCGGCGAACGTCTCGGATCGCCATGAACGACCGCAAGAGCCCCTCGCGTTCGAAGCCCGCGCGCTCGGCGACAGCGAGCGAAGCAGCGTTCTCGGGCTCGATCCAGAGCTCGATCCGAGCGACGCCGAGTTCTGCGAACGCGTACCCGCAAAGCAGGCCGAGGGCGCGCGTGGCGACGCCGTGACCGCGCGCATCCACGGCGAGCCAGTAACCGGCAGAGCAGCGGCCGCTCTCGGCTCCGATCCCGTGCAGGCCGACGGCCCCGAGCAGGGTGTCGTCGCCAGCCTCGACGATCACCGTGGCGAGATCGGTGCCGGCGGTGAGCCCGTGCGCAGAGGAGCGCTGCCACTGGCGTGCTTCGCGCTCGCCGTAGGGATCGGGGATCGTCGTGTAGCGAGGGATGAGCGGATCGCGAACGGCCTCGATCACATCGGGCAGGTCACCCTGCGCAAGCAGTCGCAGGGTGACGACGCCGTCGCTGAGGCCCTCCACCGGGAATTCGATCGGCGGCGGGCTCACTCAGGCCGGGACGGCGAACAACTGCCAGTCCCCGGGAACACCCTTGAGATTGTGGCTGCCGCGGTCCTCGAAGACGAGATCCGCGCCGACGACCAGATCCTTGACCGTGCTCGATACCAGAACCTCGCTTGCGCTCGCCAGCGCTCCGACGCGAGCCCCGATCGCCACTGCGATCCCGCCGATATCGTCTTCAAGGAGCTCGCACTCTCCAGTGTGAAGGCCGGCACGGATCTCGATGCCCAGGGGCCTGACGGCGTCGCGTATCGCGGCGGCGCACTCGATTCCGCGGGCGGGCCCGTCGAAGGTGGCAAGGAAGCCGTCGCCCAGAGTCTTGATCTCCCGACCGCGAAAGCGGCCGAGCTGGCGACGGATGATCTCGTCGTGGCGCTCGAGCAAGCGTCGCCACTCACGATCGCCTACGTCGGCGGCTTGCTCCGTCGATGCGACGATGTCGGTGAACAGCACCGTTGCCAATACTCGATCGCTCACCCGAGCTCGACGCGTTCCGGTGAGGAACCCCTCGACCTCGTCGCCGATCCGCTCGGTGTCGCCTAGGAACGGCAGGTGGTCGATCTCGTCGAGCTCGACGTAGCGTGCGCCCTCGATCCGCTCGGCGACCAGCCGCCCGCCCTCAACCGGGGAGATGCGATCGCCTGTCCGGTGGATGACGAGCGTCGGTACGTGGATCGACTCCAAGATGTCGCGGACGTCGATCTCCATCATCGACCGCATCACTTTTACCGCCATCGCCGGACTCGCCCCAGCCCGCTGAAAGCGACCCCAGAGCTCGCGCATAACCGGCTCCGCGGCGAGGCTCGGCGCGAAGCGATCAAGCAGTGCGCCGTCGCCCCAGTCACGGTCGACTTCCTCGTAAATCGACTCGCAATCGGCCTCGGAGGCCCCCCATGGGAAGTCATCGGCGGCGCTGAACCGCGGCGTCGAGCCATACAGCACCAGGGCTGCGACCCGCTCCGGATAGGTTGCCGTGAATAGCAGCGTGGCTGGGCCACCTTCAGAGATGCCGTAGAGAGCGGCACGTTCGATCTCGGCGGCGTCCATGACCGCGCGCATGTCGTCCATTCGCTGCTCGAGGGGCGGCACCTCGGCGACCGGGTCCGAAAGGCCCGTGCCGCGCTTGTCGAAGATCACGGTGCGCGCGTAGGAGGCGAGGCGCTCGAGCAGCGGCGCGATCCCCGGCACCTGCCAGTAGTGCTCGATGTTGGAGACGAACCCCGGGACGACAACTAGATCGAGCTCGCCCTCGCCGAACACTTGGTAAGCGATGTGCGCATCGCCGCTGCGGGCATAGCGGGTTCGCGGCGTTTCCATCGTCGGCTACGCCGGCGCGGTCGCCGGCGCTCGCTCGGCGAGCAGCTCGACAATCTCGCTCATGATCCGATTGACGTCGAAGTCTTTGGGCGTGTAGACCCTGGCGACGCCGGCCTCGCGCAGCGTTGCCGCGTCGGCCAGCGGGATGATGCCGCCGATCACCACCGGCGCCTCGACCCCGTGCTCGCGCAGGAGCCGAACGGTTTCGGGAATCAGCTCGAGGTGTGACCCGGAGAGGATCGAGAGGCCGACGACGTCTACGTCTTCGTCACGCGCCGAGGCCGCAATCTGCTCGGGGGTCAAGCGGATGCCCTGGTAGATGACCTCCATGCCGACATCGCGTGCGCGGACGGCAATTTGCTCGGCGCCGTTTGAATGCCCGTCGAGCCCGGGCTTGCCGACGAGTATCCGCGGCCGGTGGCCGATCAGCTCGGAGAGTTCGTCGACCCGCTCACGGATGCCGGCGAGCAACTCTTCGTCGGCACCGGCCGAGACGCTGCCGACGCCCGTAGGTGCCCTGTAGTCGCCGAAGACGTCGCGAAGCGTTTGTGCCCACTCGCCCGTGGTTGCGCCTGCCTTGGCCGCCGCGATCGTCGCCGGCATGATGTTCTGCGACTCGTCGGCTGCTGCGGCGGCCAGCTCGGCCAGCGCCGAGACGACAGCATCGGAATCGCGCTCAGCCTTCCAAAGCTCGAGCGCCTCGAGTCGCTCGCGCTCGACCTCTGGGTCGGGCGTGAGGATGCCGCCGTCGGCACCCGCGGTCAGCGGTGAGTCTTCTGTCTCGGTGAAGCTGTTTTGGCCGATCACCTTGATCTCACCCTGCTCGATCTTGGCGATTCGCTCGCGGTGGGACTCGACCAGGCACGCCTTCATGTAGCCGACGGCCTCGACCGCCCCGCCCTGGTCGGCGACGATCTTCATCTCCTCGCGCGCGCCTTCGATCAGCTCTTTGACGAGTCCATCCATGACCTTCGAGCCATCGAAGATGTCGGGATACTCGAGTAAGTCGGTCTCGAAGGCGAGGACCTGCTGAATGCGAAGGCTCCATTGTTGATCCCACGGACGCGGCAGGCCCATCGCTTCGTTCCAGGCGGGAAGCTGGATCGCACGGGCGCGCGCGTTACGTCCGAGCGTCACGGCAAGCGCCTCGAGCACGATGCGCTGAACGTTGTTTTCCGGTTGCGCTTCGGTGAGCCCAAGTGAGTTGACCTGGACGCCGTAGCGCATGCGCAGGAGCTTCGGGTCGGTGACGCCGTAGCGCTCGCGCCCGAGCCCCTGCCAAAGCTCGCCCATCGCGCGCAGCTTCGCGTGCTCCTCGACGAAGCGAACGCCGGCGTTGACGAAGAATGAGATCCGCCCGAAGACCTTGGCGAAGTCCTCCTCGGCGACCTGGCCGCGAGTCTGAACTTCGTCGAGCACGGCGATCGCTGTCGAGAGCGCGTAGGCGATCTCCTGAACCGGGGTCGCGCCCGCTTCCTGCAGGTGATAACTGCAGACGTTGGTCGGATTCCAGCTCGGCGACTCGTTGATGCTGAAAGCGACAGTGTCGGCAATCAGCCGCATCGAGGGGCGGGGCGGGAAGGCATAGGTGCCGCGCGAGAGGTACTCCTTGATGATGTCGTTCTGAGTCGTGCCCTTGAGCTGGGAGCGGTCGACGCCGTTCTCCTCGGCGACGGTCGCGTAGAGCGCCAGCAACCAGGCTGCAGTGGCGTTGATCGTCATCGAGGTGTTCATCTCGTCCAGTGGGATTTGGTCGAGCAGCGCGTGCATGTCGCCCTTGTGGACGACCGAGACGCCGACCTTGCCGACCTCGCCACGGGCGAGGGCGTGATCGGGGTCGTAGCCGGTCTGAGTGGGGAGGTCGAAGGCGATCGACAGGCCCGTTTGGCCCTTGGTGAGGTTGCGGCGATAGAGCTCGTTGGATCGACGGGCGTCTGAGTGTCCCGCGTAGGTGCGCATTACCCACGGGCGGTCGCGCTCGGGTAAGCGGTGATCGCTCATTGGGTGATTCTACGGGCGTTTCTTGCTTCACTCGGGCCAAGTGGTTCGTGAGATCGACGTCCAACACCTCGGGCGAGACCGGGTTATCGCTGCGCACATGGTGCGCGGCCTGCTGATCGACCCCGGCCCCGCATCTGCGCTCGAGAACTGGATCGATTCGGTCGCCGAGGAACCGCGCGCGATCCTGCTCACCCACATCCATCTCGATCATGCAGGCGCAACCGGCGTACTGGCACGGCGTTTTCCCGGCGCCCGCGTGTATGTCAGCGAGGTCGGGGCGCCGCACGTGATCGACCCGTCTCGTCTGTTGACGAGCGCGGCACGCCTTTACGGCGAAGTCAACATGGAGCGACTCTGGGGTGAGGTCGCACCGGTTGAAGCCGAGCGTGTGACGGCGCTCGCGGGCGGCGACGAGGTCGAGGGCTTTCGTGTCGAACATACGCCGGGCCATGCCGGTCATCACGTTGTCTACCTCGATCAGGAGCTCGGTGACGCATACGTGGGCGATATGGCCGGGGTACGGATTCCGCCCGGGGATTTCACGGTCGCCCCGACGCCGCCACCGGAAATCGATGTCGAGGCGTGGCTGCGGTCGCTCGATCGAATCGAAGAGCTTGAGCCCGAGCGCCTGCGGATAACCCACTTCGGCCTTTCCGAGGACGTCGAGGCGCAGATCGGGCGCGCGCGCGAGAGTCTTCGCCGTGAGGCCGAGTCGGCTCGCGGTGGTGATCGCGAGGCTTTCCTGGCCGCGCTGGAGGCCGAGATCGACGTGCAAGCCACGCCCGATGCCGCGCGTAGCCTGCGCCAGGCCAGTCCTCCTGAGCAACTTTGGGCCGGTCTCGAGCGTTACTGGCGCAAGCGCGACGACGCCTGAGCCGAGACTAGCCAGATTCAAGCGATGAAAAATCGCGACCGCAGCCTTCGCCCCGCACGGGTGTTCAGGGTGATTCAGCGGCTACGCTCTCGAGCAGCGCCAAGTAGATGACCGAGCTCAGGCAAACAACGACCGCACTGGCCCTCGCAATCGGGGCCACAGCCCTGCTCGCGGCGGGGATCTCAACCGCGCTCGCCTCAGTCACCGTTTACTCCAACGATTTCGGCAGCCAGGCCCGCTACGACGAGATCGCCCGTGCCGGCGGCGGCAAGCGCTGCGACCGCGGCTACCGCAAGAAAAGCAAGGCGATGCGCGCCACAGTCAAGGTGAGCCCGACGACATGCTCGTTTCGACCGCCGGTGCAAGGCGACAAGGAGCTTCCCAACCACAAAGTAACGGTCGAGGGCAAGATCCTCAAACAAACCCCGAAGTCGGTACGCGGATCGGCCTTCATCGAGGTCACCGTGCGTGCGGGCGGCGGCAACACCGGCTACTCGTTGCGGGTATTCCCGCAAAAGCAGCGCTTCGAGTTCGTCCGCGGACCCGATGGCGGCGACTTCCCGATCGACGGCAAGAGCGACGCGATCAAGAAGATCAACGAGCGAAATGCGTTGCGTGTCGACGCGACTGGCGCCAAGATCCGTGCCTTTGTCAACGGCAAGGAGGTTGCCTCGGTCGACGACGGCAATCTCGGTCAGGTCGCGGGTACCAAAGTTCGTTTTGCGATCGGCAGTCTCAGCAACAAGAGCAAGGACACGGTTGGCACCTTCAAGCGCGTCGCGGTCGCAGTTCCTGATCCATAGGCCGAAGCGGCTTTGCTAAGCAGGGTGGCGATGACAACCGAGACGATCGAAAGGCCCCGTAGCGGCGGCCCCGGGTCGGGGGTCGGAGGTAACTGGAAGGTGATCGTGCTCAATGACGACCACAACACGTTCGACCATGTCGCTCGCACGCTTGCCGCCGTGATCCCCGGGATCTCGGCCGATCGCGGATACCGGATGGCCGAGCAGATTCACAGCAGCGGGCAGGCGATCGTGTGGACCGGCCCGAAGGAGCCCGCCGAGCTCTACTGGGAGCAGCTCGCCGACGCCGGGCTAACGATGGCGCCGCTCGAAAGCCACTAGTCGGCTAGGCGCACAACAAGTTCAACAGCGGCGTCGCGGGAGAGGCCATTGCGGCGGACCAGCGACCGCCAGGTCTCGAAGGCGAGCGCGTGGCTGATCGCGGCGCGGTTGAGGCTGCGAACGGTGCCGCGCTCGCGGCGATCGATCATCAATACCTCGACGACCTGCTTGAAGTACGCGGCCGTCCGGGCCACCGGCTCGGCCATCGCCGGGACCACTGCGGCATCACGGCTGACTCTCTCGAGCATGTACTCGGTCTCGTCGAACCATGCGTAGAGCTCCAAGAGCGCCGTGCGCAGGCGCTCGTCGGGATTGGCGATCCGCGCCCAGGCGCCTGGGTCGGGGAGTGGATTGGCGGCGATCCAGTGCGCCGAGCAGGCGGCGAACAGCGAACGCTCGTCAGGGAAGTGGCGGTACACGGTTGCCCGCTGGACCCCGGCGCGCTCGGCGACCCCGCTGACCGTGGTTTTCGCGGGACCGACCGAGCCATGCAGGTCTATGGCGGCCTGAGTGATCCGCTGCCGTGTCATTTCCTCGAGCTCCGCCCGGCGTCGCTTGCGATAAACGCGTTTATCAGGTGTCGTGTTTTGATTAGACATTTGTGTGCGATCAATCTTGACAGGTTCGTTTTCCCCGACACTTGTGATAGGTTCATCGCACACTACTGTTCAACGGAAAGGCGATCGTGAACATCAACCCGCTCGGCGGCGACCTGAGCCGCTTTGACGCCTCCCAGGGCCCCCGTAACCTCGGGCCTGACGACGGCAAGTACACCGACCTCGGCTCGCTCGGAGTCAGGTTCATGATCTGGACCGAAGAGTCGGGCGGCGGCGTCTCACTGGTGGAGCACCCAATTCCGCCACGCATGCTTTGCGCGCCGCTACATCGCCATCACAATGAGGACGAGTACAGCTTCGTGCTCGAGGGCAAGATGGGCGCCATGCTCGGTGACGAGGTGATCTACGCCGAGGCTGGCGACCTCGCGTTCAAACCGCGCGATCAGTGGCACACGTTCTGGAACGCCGGCGACGAACCCTGCCGAATCCTCGAGATCATCTCACCAGGAGGCTTTGAGCACTTCTTCGCCGAGATGGGCGACACGCCCGAGGGCGAGATGCCCGACTTCGAGGGGCTGAGTGAGCGCTACGCGATCGACTTCGACCTCGAAAGCGTGCCGCGAATCTGCGCCGAGCACGGCCTCACGCACCCCATGCTCGAGGCGACTGCCCAGTAAGTCAGTCTGCTTGGTTCAGCTCCAGCGCGGGAGGCTGATTACCTGCCCGCGGGGAGAGCCGCCAACGGGTCGACTTCGCCGGCCGGGGGCCGGCATGCGCAGGCGGCGCTTCGCGCCGCGGCCGCGAAGCTGGGCGGCGCGCAGTTCGAGCAGCGAACGTAACTCCTGGGTGGGGCTGAACGGGTTGGCGACGACGTCGCTGGTGTCGAGGGAAATCGCGGCCAACAGGTGCCCGCGTACCTCGGCACCAAGCACCGCGCCGCTCGGCATCCCGCGTGAATCGAGCTCGGCCAGAGCGGCGAGCTTGACCCGATCGCTTGCGCCGATATCCACCCGGCGGATCGTCACAGTCATACCGTCCTCAGTGGAAAATGTGTCTTCATGGCTCATCTCGTCACCTCACTTTGGTTTCTCGTGTTGGAAACGCGGCGGCGGCCGGTTTCGTGATCAAGGACAGTTTCCCGCTCTGCTGCCATTAGCGCAACATTGATTGATGCTGACTGTGATAAGGTCAGCTAATGCTTGATGTGAAGCGTCTGAAGATTTTGCGGGAGGTCGCGCTGCAAGGGTCGTTCTCGGCAGCCGCCGACGTGCTTTACCTGTCGCAGTCGGCCGTCAGCCAACAGATTGCGACGCTGGAAAAGGAGGCGGGGATGAAGCTCCTCGACCGCACCCGCGAGGGCCCAAAGCTGACCGACGCCGGCAGGGTTCTGTTCTCACACGCAGAGGCTGCAATAGCGCGCCTCGACGAGGCCGAGCGCGAGCTCGCGGCGATCGCCGGCCTCGAGGGCGGCGAGCTTCGCTTGGGCAGCTTTCCCAGCGCCAGCGCAACCGTGCTCACCGAGGCCGTTTCCGCCTTTCACGGGCGCTATCCGAAGGTCCGGCTCAGCGTCGCCGATGCCGAGCCCGAGGAGTCGCTACCTCGTCTCCGCGGCGGGGAGCTCGACCTCGCCCTGACGTTCGACTACCTCTCGGTGCCCCATATCGAGGAACGCGACCTCGAACGTACCCTCGTGCTGACGGAGTCGATGTACGTGGCGCTCCCCGGCGATCACGAGCTCGCCAGCCTCGACGTCGTCCCGCTCGCCGCGCTCGCCGAAACCGAGTGGCTCTGTGGCACCCGGCCGAGCTCCTGTGGCGACGCCGTCGTTCGAGCCTGTCGCGACGCCGGGTTCGAGCCGCACATCGGCTTCGAGTCAGACGACTACCACGTGATGCAGGGCTTCATCTCGGCCGGACTCGGTGTGACCTTGCTGCCGGAGCTCGCGCTGCCAACGCTCCGCAAAGAGCTCGTCGTTCGAGTTACAGACCCGCCTGCGCCCGAGCGCCGCGTATGGGCGGCAACTCGCGCCGTGGGCGCGCGCTCGCCGGCCACCGAGGCGATGCTCGCGATCCTCGTCGAGGTAGGCGCCTCATTCACCATGCGAACTAGCGAGAGCTTGCGGCTCGTCGCGTAAGCGTTTCACTTTTCAGTGAGGGTTGGCTCAAGCGAAAGTGCCAGGTCGAGCTGGATCCGCCTGCCGTTGGAGATCTATTCACGACCGTCGTTGATGGATCTCCATGGGGCGATGATTCCGCCTATGGCCGCGACCGCACCTCCCTCACCAGCACCCACCCGCTTTCGCCGCCTAGATACGGGCCAGCGGTCCACCGAGTGCGCTACGAGTGCCCGTTGGAGCTCTGCAGCGCCGCGTCGGCGACGCGCGCATGCCAGTGTGAATCGACGGGCTTGTGGTAGTACGGGAACGCTTCCTGGCGTAGTGCCGAGAGCTCGTCGGAAAACCACCAGCGCTCGTAGTCCGAACGGTTTTCCCACATCGTCACCTGGCGGATGTGCAGGGTGTCGTCCTCGTTTCGCGTCATGAATGCAGCCTTGGCGCCGTAGGCGAGGGCGCGGTCGAGCGCCGGGGTCCAGACCGCCAGCCAGCGGTCTCGCCGAAAGGGCGTGATGTGCCATTCGGTGTAGTGGACTTCCATCGCTGCGAAAAAGACTAGTCGCTCGGCGGGCGCGGACCGGGCTTAGGCCCCGACCTCGGCCCAGATCGCGCCTTCACCCTCCTCGTGCTGGCCCTCGGTGTCGGATTCGGCGCCGACGCGGATTGTGATCTTGCCGGCGTGGCGATTCTCGTGCAGCATCTGGTGGGCCTCGGGAACACCCTCGAAGTCCATCGCCTGCGACAGCACCGGCCGAACCTTGCCCTCGGCTATCAGCTGGGTTGCGCGCATGCACTCATAGGCGTTGGCGAAGTGGGAGCCGATGATCTCCTTTTGCTTCATCCACAGGTAGCGAACGTCGAAGTCGAGGTGATAGCCCGATGTTCCCCCGCAGATCACGACCTTGCCGAAGGGCTTGACGGTGAACACCGAGGTCGGGAATGTCGCCTGGCCAACGTGCTCGAAGACGATGTCGGGCGCGTCGCCAAGGATCTCCTTGACCTTCTTGGCAAAGCCGCGCGAGGCCTTGAAGCGATCCTTATCGGCCGCTGCGTCCACGGACGGGTGGTTGGCCTCGGTGCGCATCATCTCGGCGAACTCGTTGCGATTGATGTAGTCGACGGCGCCGAGCTGCTTGACGAGCTCGCCCTTCTCGTTGGAGGAAACGACGCCGACTGCGTTTGCGCCGGCCGCGCGCGCGAGCTGGCAGGCAAAAACGCCGAGCCCGCCGGCGGCTCCCCAGATCAGCACGTTATGGCCGGCCTGGAGCCGGCAGCGGTCGATCAGCATCCGGTAGGCAGTGAAGTAGGTGAGACCGAAGGCCGACGAGTCGACCCAAGAGAGGTTTCGCGGCTTCGGCAAGAGCTGCTGGGCCTGCACCTTGGTGAACTGGGCGAATGAGCCCCACGTCGTCTCATAGCCCCAGATCTTCTGACTCGGAGCGGCGAGCGGATCGAGGCCGTGGACCTCGACATCCTCGTAGGAGGCCTGGTTGCAGTGGATCACGACCTCGTCGCCGGGGTTCCATTTGGTCACGCCCTCGCCTACCTTCCAGACGATCCCGGAGCCGTCGGAGCCGCCGATGTGGTGGCCGTACTCGGGGTGGTCGCCGTAGTTGAAGACCGAGACGGGCTTGCCGAGCGCTGCCCAGACGTTATTGAAGTTGACGCCGGCAGCCATCACGCGAACGATCACCTCGAACGCGCCCGGCTCGGGCACATCGACCTGCTCGAGCTGGAACGCGTTCTTGGGCTCTCCTTCGCGCTCCTGGCGAATCACCCAGGCAGCCATCGTCTTGGGCAGGGTCCCCGGCTCGACGTCGAGCTTCGAAACTTCGGATACGTCTACGGCCACGGTTCTCCCTCGTGTCGGAAACTCAATCTAAGACAAGCGCGCGGGGATCGTAGCGGCGGATGCGCGTTGCTACGCCGATCGCTGCTGCAGAACACCGGAACTTCGCTCGACCCCGCGCATAGCGCGAGACGCAAGTAGGTAGCGTCCAATGATCATCTGCTTCCCTGCTGACCTCGACCCAGCCGTACGCTCACTCGGCTAGAGCCCGATGGAGGTAACCGAGCTCAGCGATGGCGGCCAGAGCGCCGAGCAGATGGCCGAACGCGCTGCCGCTTTCATGCGCGAGGGGCGCAGGTCGCTGGATCTTGCGCTCTATGACATCCGTCTCCCCGGCCGGCCGGGTGAGATCGTCGCAGCCGAGTTTCGCGCCGCCGCCGAGCGCGGGGTCAGCGTGCGCCTCCTTTACAACGACGACTCCGATCGCCCGGCGCAATTGCACCCGCCGCCACAAACGCGCCCTGAGATTCTTGCCGAGCTGCCGATTGAGGCCTTGCCGGTGCCAGGCATCCCCGATCTCATGCACCACAAATACGTCGTGCGCGATCGCGAGGCGGTTTGGATGGGTTCGGCCAACTGGACCGTCGACTCGTGGACACGCCAAGAAAACGTACTAGTAGAGCTGCGAAGTGAGGGAATCGCCAAGGCCTACGGTGCCAACTTCGACGAGCTCTGGCAACACCGCGATGTTGAGCGCAGCGGTCGCGTTGCGCCCGTACGCGTCGAGCTCAACGCAAGCACGTGGGCGCAGGCCTGGTTCACGCCCGGTCACGGACCAGCGCTCTCGGAGCGAATCGCCGCCGCAATTGCGACCGCATGCCGGCGCGTGCGCATCGCCTCGCCCGTGATCACCTCGGCGCCGATCCTCGCCACTCTGGCCGAGCTGGGCGCTCGTGGCGGGGTCGACATCGCCGGCGTCGTCGACGAACCTCAGACAGACGCCGTCTTTGGCCAATGGGCGACCAACGGCACCTCGGAGTGGAAGATTCCGCTGCTCGCCACCACGCTGACGAAGCTCGATTTCTCCGGCAAGAGCTCGACGCCGTGGAGTCCCGGGACCACCCACGACTTCATGCACGCCAAGGTCACGGTCGCTGACGACACGGTCTTCGTCGGCTCGTTCAACCTCTCGCGCTCCGGCGAGATGAACGCCGAGAACGTGCTCGAGATCCACGATCCGGCACTGGCCGAGCGCATGGCTGCCTTTGTCGACTCCGTTCGGGGCCGCTATCCGCCGACGTCGGTGCCCGCGCAGGCGATGGCGACGATCTCGGCCGGCTCGCTCGCCGACTGAGCAAGGTCGAGGTCGCCGGGCGAGATCCGCCCGCCCGCGAGCAGCTGCTCGCGCATCCACGCCAACAGACCCGCCCAGTAATCGTCGCCAACCAAGACCACGGGGTGGCGCACGCTCTCGCCGGTCTGCGTCAGCGTCAGCACCTCGAAGAGCTCGTCGAGGGTCCCGAAACCGCCGGGAAAGACGACGAACGAGCGTGAGTAGCGCACGAACATCAGCTTGCGATTGAAGAAGTAGTCGAAGCTGAGACCGATATCGACGTACGGGTTCAGATCCTGCTCGAACGGCAGCAGGATGTTGAGCCCGACCGAGAGCGCACCCGCATCGCGAGCGCCACGGTTGCCCGCCTCCATCGTGCCCGGCCCGCCGCCGGTGATCACGGCGAAACCGGCCTCGCCGATAGCCCGCGCGACGCGGCGAGCGTGCTCGTACTCCAGATCACCGGGTTTGGTGCGGGCCGAGCCGAATATGCATACAGCAGGGCCTACCCCTTGCATCGCCTCGAACCCGGCTCGCAGCTCAGCCTCGATCAGCTCGAGGCGCTGAGCGTCGGTGCGCTTCGAGAGAACTGCGGGTGCCTCGGCCTCGATCAGCTCCTCACCCAGGGTCGCGGGCTCATTCGGCGCTTTGCGGCCTGGGGGCTGGGTGTCTGAAGAGTTCATTGCAGGGTCAGGTTTTCGTCCGGGGGCGCGACTACCTTCGCAAGTTCCCATGGAAGCATCAGAACGACCGCAGCTGCCTTTCGACGAGATCACCGACCCCGACGGATCGGTGAGGGCAATCGGCGACCGCCTCGTGATCGAACGGCTGACCGTTGCCGACGCAGGCTCGGCCCGAGTCGTGCGCGAGCAAGCCACCGAGGGCCGCGCACCGGCCGAGACCGTCACCAAGGCGATCGAGATCGGGACCCGTGTGCTCGACAGCGAGGGCACCGCCGCAAACGTCGACTACGTGCGCCGCGAGCTCGGTGAGGGCCTGGGCGAGCTCGATCGCAAGCTCGGCGGCACCCTCGAGGAGGGGGCAGAGGCCCTGACCGAGCGGATCGCGATTGCGTTCGGAGCCGAGCGAAACGACTCGGTGCAGGCCCAGATCAAAGAGATCGTCACGGCGGAGTCGCGCCAGCAGCGTGAGCAATTGCTGGCAGCGCTCACGGCCGAGGATGCTTCGAATCCGCTCAACGCGATGCAGATTCGCATTGGCAAGAAGATCGTCGAGACCGAGGAGCGCCACCGCGCCGAGGTCGAGAAGCTGCGCGAGTCGCATTCAAAGGACTCGCGCGCGATGCAGCACGAGGTGTCGGAACTCAAGGAGCACGTCAACCGCCTGCTCGACAAGGGTGAGCACGAGCTCGAGCTGGCCGATGCCGAGGCGGCCGGCACGCGAAAGGGGCGCAGCTTTGAGGAAATGGTCCACGCGACGATCGAGGAGATCGCGGCGGGTCACGGCGACGCCGCCCACCACACCGGTGACGCCTTCTCGGAGGCAGGCGGCAAGAAAGGCGACACCGTGGTCGAGATTGGCGGCGCGATCGGCACCCCGCTGGCGACGATCGTCTTCGAGTCAAAGAACAAGAAGCTCTCCAAGAACGACGCGTGGACGGAGCTCAACGGCTGCATGAGCGAGCGCGACGCCGTCTACGCCGTGCTCGTGGTCGCCGGTGAGGACAAAGTCCCTTCCGGTCTCGAGGAGCTCAACGAATACCAGGGCAACAAGATCATCGCCGTACTCGACCGCGACCAGCCTGATCCGCTCGCCTTGCGGCTCGTTTATCGCTACGTGCGTACTCGCGTGCTCGTCCGCGGGGCCGGTGAGCTCGAGGTCGACGCCGCCGGCGTGCGCGACGCTGCCGAGGAGGCGGGGGCGCGGCTCAAGCGTGCGAATCGGGTTCGCAAGTCGCTGACGAACGTGACCAACAGCGCCAAGGCTGCGGGTGACGAGTTCGACGAGATGGTGGCCGATGTCGAACGTTGCCTCGCACGGATCGAGGGGCTCGTCGCCGCTGCCGCCAGCAGCAGCACGGAACCTGTTGCCGACTAGCCCGACGTTCGTTTAGGGCAGCAGTAGCTCGTTCGAGGAGCTGGCGCGTTCCGTGCCGACCGAGAGCACGTCCTCGCGCTGGTCGTTGCCCTCGCCCGCGGTGGCGATGTACTCGCCCTCGTCGAGCACGATCTTGATCGTGGCGACGTTGTTGGGAAGGATCTCGTCGCTGGATTCGTCGGTCGGGCCCTCGAGCACGAGCTCGGCCGGGTCCTTGGACTGATTGGAGATCGTGATCGACGCGATTCCGGCGCCGACCTCCTGCGGGCTGACGGTGACGTCGTCGTCGCCGATGCGCGCGGTGAGCTGAACCGGCGCCGAAGGGCGGGGATCGTTTGCGAAGTCATCCTCGCCGCAGGATGAGAGCGACAGCGCTGCCGCGAGCGCCAAAAACGGCAAGATGAGCCTGCTCCTCACGCTCATGCTCCGCGCACCCTAACCGAACCGTCACGCGTTGAGCGCCGATGGGTCCGCCGATTGGGCCCCGAGCGTCAAAAAGGGAGTTCCACGACCTCGCCGCTGGCCGCATCGCCGACGCTGACGACCGTGCCGGGTTCGGCCTCGCGACGCAGGATCGCCAGGGCGATTGGCCCGTGCGCCGGCGAGATCGCTGCCGTGCCAATTAGACCGAGTTCGCGCTCGCCGAGACGAACCGAATCGCCACTTTCGACCGGGACGGAGAGGCGCAGGCCGCGCAGATGACGGTTGGGCTTGCCCCTGTAGTGAAGTCTCGCGACCGTCTCTTGACCGATGTAGCAGCCCTTGCTGAAGCTGACGGCGCGCTCGTTGATGCCGGCCTCCTGCGGAATCGTCGCGGTCGTCATCTCGCGGCCGAAGCGCGGTCGTCCCGACTCGACACGGACGATCTCGGCGGCCTCCTCGCTGACCGGTTGGCCACCGCGCGCGAGCAGGGCGGACCTCAGGGCCTCGCCGTCGTCGGTGGCGACGATGAGATCGATTCCGGCATCGGTGGCGACGACGGTGACTGTTATTCCTTCAATCCGGGCCGCGCGGTGTGTGTTCTCGCGACCGATCGGGCCGGCGCCGGCGACCTCGACTGCGGCGGGTCCGATCAGCGACAGGATTGCCTCGGCATCGCCGATCTCCTCGACGCTGACGTCGCGGCCGATCTTGTACATCGCGAGATGGCGCATGACCGCGTCGCCGGCGACGTCCTCGGTGTCGAGTCGAAGCTCGTCGACCATGCGCAGGACACGCATGTCGCCCTGCATGTGACCCTTGCGATCGAGCAGCGTGGCGTAGGCGCCTTCCCCGGCCGCCAACGTCGCGACGTCGTTAGTGAGCTGGCCTTGCAAGTAATCGGCGGCCTCCTCGCCGGCGACGAGGATCGAGCGGCGGTTGCTTCGCTCGATCAGTCCCGCCTGCTCGCGCAGCGCCCGATACTGGCCGTCGAGCTCGATTTGGGTTGGGATCTCGAGTGCCATCCGAAACAATTCTGACACCGACCCATGGCGGAAAAGTTTGATCTGTCAAACTTTCGCTTGTGGGTAACCGAAAAACTTCCGAATCAGGCGAGGCGGAGGCCGCCGAGCGCGAGGGGATCAGCCGCCGCCGGCTGCTCGCCGGCGGCGTTGTCGCGGCGCCGGCGCTCGCTTTGCTGCATGAAACCCTTCCGCATCAGGGGCTGCACGCCGCCCTCGGAGGCGAGCAACACCCGTCGGCGCAAGCGGCAAGCGGAGGCGCTCACGTTAGCCCCGCTGCGCCCTCGCATTCCAACGGCCTCGGCACGGGCGGCCCCACCTTTCGCGCAGGGGAGACGGTCGACAGTGCCGCCAACGGCTTCAACCCGACCGAGCTGCTGCGCGATTTCGATTACGGCAAGACGACCCGCCTTTCGAGTGGCCGCCTGCTGCGCGAATGGACGCTCATCGCCGGCGACAAGGAGATCGAGATCGCTCCCGGGATCTCGTTTCCGGCATGGACATACAACGGGCGCATCCCAGGACCGACGCTTCGCTGCACCGAGGGCGACCTGCTTCGTATCCGCTTTGCCAATGGCTCGGCACATCCCCACACGGTTCATTTCCATGGCTTGCACCCGGCGGCGGTCGACGGCGTCCCAGGGGTCGGCGCGGGACTGATCGAGCCGGGCAAATCAACCGTCTATGAGTTCAACGCCGAGCCCTTCGGGCTGCACCTGTACCACTGCCATGCGGCGCCGTTGGCCGAGCACATCGCGCGGGGCATGTACGGCGCGTTCATCGTCGATCCGAAGCAGGGCCGTCCCGATGCCGACGAGATGGTCATGGTCCAGCACGGTTACAACACGACCTTCGACGGCGAGGGAAACCAGTTCTACGCCGTCAACGGGATCCCGTTTCATTACATGCACGAGCCGATCGAGGTCCGGCGCGACGAGCTCGTGCGCATCTACCTCGTCAACACGCTCGAGTACGACCCGATCAACTCGTTGCACATCCACGGAAACTTCTTCGACTACTACCCCACGGGCACCAGGCTCGAGCCGGCCGAGTTCACCGACACCGTAATCCAGGGCCAGGGTCAGCGAGGAATCTGCGAGCTGCGCTTCCCCTATTCGGGGCCGTTCATGTTCCACGCCCACAAGACCGAATTCGCTGAGCTGGGCTGGATGGGCTTCTTCGAGGTTGGTGAGTGATGGAGGCGGGCGGCGAAGCGGTCGATCGCCCGCAGGCCGGGCCTTTGGCCGGCGTGCCGGCGTGGGGACTTGCCGCCGGCGCGGCGGCGCTGATCGTGGCGGTGCTCCTGGTTCTCGCGCTCGTCGGCGGCAACAGCCTCCCCGAGCGCGTCGGCCCGCCGACCGAGGAGATCGCCGTTGAGCAGACCACGCTCGAGCCGAACCTGATCGAGCTCTCGCTGCGCAACACAGGGCCCGACGGCGTCACGATCGCTCAGGCTTTTGTAAACGACGCCTACGTCGACTTCGACGGCGCCGACGGAGCAATCGGCCGCCTTGGGTCGGAAACGATCGGACTCGTCTACCCGTGGCAGGAGGGCCAGCCTTACCTGGTCTCTCTCGTTACCTCGACGGGTGCCGTGATCGAGCACGAGATCCCCATCGCGGTCGAGACTCCCGACGCAGATGGCGACCTCTTCGCGCTGATGGCATTGCTGGGCATCTACGTTGGCGTCATCCCCGTTGGCTTGGGAATGTTGCTGCTGCCGTCGATGCGACGGTTCAAGCCCGATTGGCTTCGGGCGTTGATGGCCGTGACGGTGGGGCTACTCGCCTTCCTCGCTGTGGACGCGACGCTGGAGGCGCTCGACCTCGCCGGCACTTCGGGCGGCGCCTTCGGAGGCGCCGAGCTGCTCGTTCTCGGCGCCGGGCTCTCTTACCTGGCCCTGACTGCGCTCGGTCGCTGGCTCAATGCGCGCCGCGAGGCTGCCGGCGTCAAGCCCGGCGGGGCCCAGATCTCGCTGATGATCGCGCTCGGCATCGGCCTGCACAACATGGGTGAGGGGCTTGCGATCGGCTCGGCCTACGCGATCGGCGAGCTCGCCCTCGGAGCCTTTCTCGTTGTTGGCTTTGCCATCCACAACACCACCGAAGGTTTTGCCATCGTCGCCCCGCTGGCCCGCGAAAAACCGTCGCTGCGCCGTCTTGCGCTTCTCGGCGTGATCGCCGGCGCCCCGGCGATCCTTGGCGCGGTGATCGGTGCCTCGGTCAACAACACAGAGCTGTCGGTGTTGCTTCTCGGCGTCGGCGTGGGGGCGATCGTCCAGGTAATCGGCCAGATCTTGCCATCGGTTCGCGACCGCAGCGGCCGCCTGCTCGACACGCTCACCGCGAGCGCGATCGCTGCAGGAGTGATCGCCTTCTACCTCACCGGCCTGTTGGTCTCGGTATGAGCCGGCCGATGGCTCATTCCGGCTTTCGCCGCGATCCGGCTGCCACGAACACCGAGGCGGTCGAGGACTACGCGAAGGCGATCTTCTCGCTGCATCGCCGCGACGAGGGGGCGGTCGGGACGACGGCGCTCGCCGAGCGCTTGGGAGTCTCACCGGGAACCGCGACGGCGATGGTCAAGCGTCTCGCCGACCTCGGCCTGGCCCGCCACGAGCCGTACAAGGGGGCCACCCTGACAGCCGCCGGCGAAAAGGTCGCAATCGAGGTTATCCGCCATCACCGCCTGATCGAGGCCTACCTGGCCGACGCGCTCGGGATGCCGTGGGACCGGGTCCACGATGAGGCCGAGGTACTCGAGCACTACATCTCCGAGGAGCTCGAGGAGCGCATGGCCGCGGCGCTGGGCGACCCGAGTCGCGACCCCCACGGCGATCCGATCCCGGACCGCGAGCTTTCCTTCGCCGACGATGAGGCGTGCGTCGCGCTCGGCGAGCTCGATGCGGGCGAGAGCGCCACCTTCACCCGTGTCTCCGACGCCGACCCGGAGATGCTGCGTTACTTGGCAGAACACGAGATTCGGCCTGGCACGGAGGTAGCTGTGCGCGAACGCGAGCCCTTCGGCGGGGCGCTGATGATCGTGGTCGACGGCACAGCTCACGCGATCGGAAGTCAGCTCGCGCGAAGGATGGTCGTCTCTCGCTGACCCCGCATCGAGAGACGCTCACATTTGTCGCGCTCCACCTGGCTCGACGCCTTTTTCTTGCATAGCCATAGTTTCGCGTCGAGCGCTCGAATCGGGCTTCACCCGGCCCCGGCGCTAGCAGCCCGGAACTTCTCTCATTGCTCGAGGCGCGCCTCCAATACCCTGTCGAAGCATGCCGCTAGCCGACGACTTCCAGCAGGTCCTCGATTCGCTTCCGAGCGATTGGACAGACATAGTCTGCGACCTGCGCATCGCCGATGAGGACCAGTACATCGATGCCGCCGTGCTGATGACTCAGATCAACGCGCAGCCCTACTCCGAGGCCGAGTGGCACTTCCGTATCAACGTCGCCCATAGCTTCGGCCATGCGGCCGCGGCGGAAACGGTCAAGGGCACCTTTGCCTTGCTCGACCAAGAAGGAATAGCCGGCGAGATGATCGTTCGCGACGTCCACGAGGGCCGCGCAGAGATCGTGCAGATGTGGGGCCGACCGGAGTCGGTCAGGCGCGAGTTTCGTGCCCGTCGCTCGCTTTAGCGCGGCTAGTGAGCGTCAGATCGAGATCCGGCGAGAGGGTAGACACCACCGACGAGAACTGATTGGCGATAACTCGGGCTCGGTTGATCTCGGTTCGCGTCCAGCCCCGCTCGTCGGTGCGGTAGGCCTCGATGATGCCCAGGCTCTCGCCGCGGCAGACCACGGGGATCATCAACAGCGAGCGTTCCCCTAGAGCCAGCAGTAGATCAACCTGACTTGGGTCGCTGTCGGGATCCCCGACGACAACCTGCACCGCATGTTGCTCTCGCAGGATGCGCGAGCTCAGCGGATAGTCCTCGATCGGGAAGACCGTCTGGTCCGAGCGCTCGCCGGTCTCCGCCAGCGTCTCGAGCACCCCGCCGTCGGAGCGCCAGGCCGAAATGCATATCTTCGAGGCGTCGAGCTCTGCGGCGATAAGCGCCAGCGCGTTCTCGACATCGCGCAC
>CAJDUA010000031.1_pt1 | contig 26374 bp, 25 predicted proteins | sample 7390011 | NCBI WGS metagenome assembly CAJDUA01 (sample SAMEA7055673, study PRJEB34461) | soil metagenome | biome: terrestrial ecosystem; feature: Peninsula; material: soil | place: Antarctica | collected 2016 | reverse complement strand
CCACACCGATCCATTCGATCGGATGCTAGTCGCGCAGGCTCAGCTAGAGGACCTCGAGCTCCTCACTGCTGATCGCGAGATCTCTCGTTATGAGATCGAAACACTGTCGGCGCGAGACTGAGCCTCAGCCGTCAGCGAGCTGCTCGACGACCTCTCGCGCGAGCTCTGGCTCGACGTCGGTGAACCTGAGATAGAGACTCACGGCATCGTCGATGTGACCCATGAGCGCGGCCTGCTCGACCTCGGGCGGCGGCTTCAGGTCCATCAGGCGGGAACTCCCGAAAGCCGCTCGCCGACCCACTCGGTCGAGGCGACGTGGCGGTTCATCCCGAGCTGCTTGGGCTCATAGCCGAGCGCGAGCCCGACCAGCTGGGGCAGGTGCAGCACTGCGAGGCCGAGGTCGCGGCCGGCGATCTTCGCCGCCTCGGGCTGCTGCAGGTCGAGGTTGAGGTGACACAGCGGGCACGGCGTCACCAGGCAATCGGCGCCTTGATCAAGCGCGTCGCCGATGTGGGTGCCTGCCTGGCGCAGCGAGGTCTCGCGGTTCATCGTCACGATCGGAAAGCCACAGCACTTGCGCGAGCCGTCGTACTCGACCACCTCGCCGCCTAGCGCCTCGATCACCTTCTCCAAATAAAGGTCGCGCTCGGGGTGCTCGTCGTAGCCGAGGCGGTGTTTGGGCCGAATCACGTAGCAGCCGTAAAACGGGCCCACCCGCAGGCCTCCGAGTGGACGCGTCACCTTCGTCTTGAGGTTCTCGAGGCCGTAGTCCTCGACCAAGACCCAGAGGAAGTTCTTGTTTTCGAAGCCCTCCTTGCCCTTGACGTACTCGAGGCCCTCGTCGGCGAGCGCCTCGTTGACGTGGGCGCGATAGGCCGTGTCGGCGTCGAGGCGCTGTTGGCACTCAGATTGGGCGCCCTGGCAGGTCGAGCAGATGTTCATCATCGCCAGGCCCGTGTCTTGGGCGAGGGCAAATGTGCGCGCGTTGAGCGTGTCGGCCAGCTCCTGGTTGTGCTCGGCGATGACGCCGGCGCCACAGCAGTTGGCGCGGTCGAGCGTCACCAGCTCGATTCCGAGCGTGTCGGCGACGAGCGCCATCGAGCCGTGCAGCTCGGTCGTGAAGCCCCGCGATACGCAGCCAGGCCAGTAGGCCAGCTTCATCAGCGCCCCTCCTCGGTCGTAGTTTGATCGTCGGTCGACGCGACCGTCTCCGCCGGCTCGGCGGCAGGTGCGGCGACGGCCTCTGGCTGCTTTTCGTCGCTTTCCTTCGGCGCCGGCTCCTCGCCTTCCTCACCTGTGATGTAGAGGTTGAGCTGGAGCTGTGACTCCTCGGCGCGCTCGTAGATGCTCTTGACGTGGTCCTGGGCATCGCCCGGAAGCTCGTGATGGATGCCGGGGATCAGCTTCGGCAGCGAGCGCATCTTGCCCGAGCGGATGCCGCGAATCGCGGTCGGGATCGACTGAATCAACCCCTTGATCGATGCCGGCTTCGGCATCAACTTGCCCTTGACGCCGGGCGCGTATGACTCCTGAAGCAACAGCGACTCGTCGAGCGTCCCCTTCTTCTCGATGATCTTGACGAAGGCGTTCTCGTGGCTGTGACCGTTGTTGCGGTCGACGATCCCCTCCTCGCCGGCGAGCCGCCGTAGGCGCATGATCTGATCCATTGGCGCGACCCCCTTGGGGCAGGCGTCGATGCAGCAGAAGCAATGGGTGCAGTCGTAGATGCCGTGTGGGTCCTGGGCGAGGTCATAGAGACGCTCGCGGCTTTCAACGTCGCGCGGGTCGCCGACGAATCGGTAGGCCTTGGCCAGCGCAGCCGGGCCAATGAAGTCGGGATCGGCCTCCATCGAAAGGCATGCGGAGACGCAGGCGCCGCATTGGATGCAGGCGATCGTCTGCGTGATATCGACCATCGACTCGGGCGGCACGATGCGCTCGCGCTCGGGCGGATCGCCATCGTCGAGCAGCCATGGGGTGACGCGGCGCATCTTCTTCCAGTGCGTCGACTCCATGTCTGTGACCAGATCCTTGATCACGGGCATATTCCCCATCGGCTCTACCAAAATAGGGTGCGACAGCTCCTCGGCCTCGCCTCCGGGGGTGTCGCGGTTTCCGTTGAGACCGTTCATCCGGTTGGCTGCCTCGTGGGCCTCGCCGATCTGAGTCAGGCAGGCGAGCGTCGATTGGCCGTTGATCTTGACGCCGCAGGAACCGCAGATCGCTGCGCGACACGAACAGCGCACCGAGAGCGAGCCGTCGGTGCGGTCTTTGGCCTGAAGCAGGCCGTCGAGCACCGAAAGTGTCGGGTCGAGCTCGACGTCGAACTCCTCCCAGTACGGCCCCGCGCCCGACTCGGGCTTGAAGCGGCGAACCTTGAGTGTGTAGTTCTCGGTCTTGGCCTCGCCCGCCGACGGGATTGCCTCATTGGTCTCTGCCTGGCCCATCTTCAACACCTCGACTTCGTTTGCATGAGCCTCGCGCCCACAATCAAATCAATCTCGCTTCGCCTCATTCCGCCTCAGTAGGTCCTCTCCATTGGCTGCCATTCGGTGATCGTGACGTCGGAGTAGCTGATCTCAGGCCCATCGCCGTTGAGGGTGAGATCGATGTGCTTGAGCCACTCGTCGTCGTTTCGCTCGGGGAAGTCGGTGCGGAACTGGGCGCCACGGCTTTCTTCCCGGTGAAGCGCGCCGACGCAGGCACACTCGGCGCAGTCGAGCATGTAGCCGAGCTCGAGGGCGCCGAGAACGTCCTGGTTGAAGATCGAACCCTGATCGTCGATGTAGGCGGTCTCGGCCTGCTCTTTGAGGTCCTTGATCTTCGCCAGCGCCGTTTGCACGCCCTCCTCCTCGCGAAAGACCGAGACGTAGGAGTCCATCGTCTGCCCCATCTCCTTGCGGATCTCGGAAACGCGACGGCCGGATCCGCGCTCGCGCCCGACGATGTCCGAAATCAGCTTCTCTTCGTCGGCGAGCGTCGCCTTCGAGGGGCGCCCGGAGTCGACGCCCTTGGCGCGAGTGGCCGCGTGAAGGCCGGCGCGGCGGCCAAAGATCAACGTGTCGAGCAGCGAGTTTGCGCCGAGGCGGTTGCCGCCATGAACGGACACGCACGCTGCCTCACCGGCGGAGTAGAGGCCTGGGATCTCGGTCGCACCGTCGACGTCGGTCTTGATCCCACCCATCGTGTAGTGGTTACCGGGCTTGATGTGGATCGGCTCGCGGGTGATGTCGACACCGGCGAAGTCGCGGCCGACGAGCACGATCTCGCGCAGTGCTCGGTCTGCTCGGCACGCGAGACGACGTCGCGCGAGGCCAGCTCCATCTTGTTCGGCGCGTACTTCTCCATGAAGCGCTCACCCTCGGCGTTGAGCAGATGAGCGCCCTCACCGCGTGCGCCCTCGGTGATCAAAAAGCCCTTACCGGCCAGCGTCGTCGGGTGGTATTGGATCATCTCCATGTCCATCAGCGGCGCGCCGACGCGGTATGCCTGGGCGATGCCGTCGCCGGTGCAGATCAGGGCGTTGGTCGTGGGCTGCCAGACCTGGCCGTTGCCGCCGGTGGCGAGAATCACGTTCTTTGCCTCGAACAGCTCCATCGAGCCGTCGCGGATGTTGCGCATCACCGCTCCGACGCAGCTGCCGGAGTCGTCGAGGGCGAGCGAGGTCGTGAAGTACTCCTCGTAGCGCGAGACCGAGTCGGAGTGCTTCATCAGCTGCTCGTAGAGCACATGCATGATCGCCTGACCGGTGATGTCGGCGACGTAGTAGGTGCGAGCCTGCGAGGCGCCGCCGAAGGCTCGGGTGCCGAGCTTGCCCTCCTCGTTGCGATGAAAGGGGACCCCGAGGTGCTCGAGGTGAAGGATCTCCTCGGGCGCCTCACGACACATGATCGAGATCGCGTCCTGGTCGCCGAGATAGTCGGAGCCTTTGATCGTGTCGAAGGCGTGTGACTCCCACGAGTCGCCCTCCTGCAGCGCCGCGTTGATCCCACCTTGGGCGGCGTTGGAGTGCGAGCGCACCGGGTGGACCTTGGAGACGATCCCCACGCTGACACCGGTCTCAGCGGCGGCCAGCGCTGCGCGCTGCCCGGCGAGTCCCGCGCCGATCACCAATACGTCATGACGAGGCATCTATGCCTGACTCTAGTGAAAGGAGTAGCTCGCCAGAAATCCGACCGCAGCGTTGGGGAAAGCGCGCGTAACGAACCCACCGTTGAGGTGAGCTAGGGGCGCTTGCCGCGACCGTAGAGCAACTGGATCGAGCGTCTGATCAAGTTCGAGATCCGCGCCCTGTACGGAAACATGTGGATCTCTTTGTTCATCGCAAAGCGCGTCGTCACCACGGTCTGCTGACGCGTGTACTTGCGAATCCCGCCGGCGCCGTGACGCGTGCCCAATCCGGATTCCTTCCAGCCGCCCATGGGCAGCTCGAGCGCGACATAGTTGATGCAGGCGTCGTTGATGCAACAGACGCCGGCCTCGATCTTTCGCGCAACCTGCTTGCCGCGATCGAGGTCCTTGGTCCATACCGAAGACTGCAGGCCGAAGGGCGAGTCATTGGCCAGGCGCACGGCCTCGTCGACGTCTGAAACCTTCATCACCGGCAGGGTCGGACCAAAGGTCTCCTCGGTCATGCACCGCATCGAGTGATCGACATCGACGAGCAGCGTCGGCTCGAAGAAGTCGCCGCGCTCTTGCTTTCGCTTGCCACCGACGAGCACGCGAGCGCCCTTTTCGACGGCGTCGGCGACGTGGGCCTCGACGATGTCGCCCTGTTCGGGCGAGGTGATCGCGCCGACCTCGACCGTGCCGGGATCGGTGGAAACGCCCTGGCGCAGCTCGCTCATCTTCGCCTCGACCTTGGCGACGAACTCGTCATAAACCGGCGCTTCGGCGTAGACGCGCTCGATCGAGATGCAAGTCTGACCGCCGTTCTGCATCGAGTAATAGACAGCAGCGTTGGCGGCGCGCTCGAGGTTGGCGTCGGCGAGCACGATCATCGGGTCCTTGCCGCCGAGCTCAAGGCTGACAGGGGTGACCGTCTTGCCCGCCTGTTGCATCACCTGCTTGCCGACGTCGGTGGAGCCAGTGAACATGACGACGTCGACAGCGTCGATCAGTGCGCTGCCGATCGACCCACCCGGACCGACGACAACCTGAAAGACGTCCTCGGGAACGCCGGACTCAATCAGTCCCTCGCGCATCAGCTGCGAGGTCAGCGGCGTCAGGCTGGCCGGCTTGAGCACGACGGCGTTGCCGGCCGCAAGCGCGGGGATGCAGTCGCCGAAGGAGTTCGTCAGCGGGTAGTTCCACGGGCCGATGACGCCGACCACGCCCGCTGGGGCATAGCGCACGACGAGCTGGCGGCCGAGCAGGAAGGGGTTAGAGGTCGAGACCTTCTCATCGGCGAGATAGCGCGGTGCCTGCTTGGCCCAGAAGCCGAAGCCGGCCGACGCATATGAGACCTCGGCGAGGATTGCGTCCTCGTACGTCTTGCCCGTTTCGGAGACGATCGTGCGGGCGATCCGATCGGCGTTGTCGGTCGTCCACTTCTGCGCCCGGCGCAGGATGCGCGCGCGGCCCTCGTAACCGAGCTGCTGCCAGGCGACCTGCGCACCGCGGGCGCGCTCGGCTACTGCGGCAACTTCCTCTGGCGTCTGCTGGGCGACGTTGCCGACGACTTCGCCCGTGGCCGGGTTTCGCACCTCCAGCATCTCGGGCGCTTTGCCGTTGGTCTGGGGCGGGGCTGCGGCTTGGGTCTCAGTCATGTGGCGATCGTAGCTCGCCGTATGACATCGCACTTGTCGCCGTGGGTCAGCTTCGACCGCGGGCGAGCGCGTCCCGCAGCGCCCGGCCGACCTGGTCGGCCGTGATCACCCCGCGAAGGCGCCCGTCGGAGTCGACTGCCGCAAGTCCGCCGAGCCGGCGCAAAGCATCGTTTCCGAGCAGCGACTCAAGGGGCGCGTCGGCGCGCACGCGCAGGTTGCCGCTGGCGTCGCTTTCGAAGACTTCGGCCACCGTTTGCGAGGCTCGGTTGAGCTCGGGCACGCCGTCGGCGACCTCGCGCACGATCAGGCCACGGAAATGATCACGGGCGTCAACGACGGGAAACCAGGGCCAGCGATAGCGCAGGAAGTACTCGTCGATCGCCCGCTCGACGCTGGTTGACTCGGGGATTGCAACCGGCTCGGCGTCCATCACGTCGGCGACGCTGATGCCCTCGATCCGACTCGAGAACTCCGACTGCACCGCGTAGCCGCGCGCCGACTGGGCGAGGATGAAGCCGATCAGGGCGAGCCAGATGCCTGTGATCAGGTAATCGCCCCCGGCGAAGACGATCAGCGTCAGGCCGAGTGCGAGGAAGAGATAGGAGAAGCCCTGGCCCAGCGTGGCGGCGAACTTCGTCGCCCGGTTTCGATCTCCTGTCAACTTCCACGCCGCGGCCCGGACGATGCGCCCGCCGTCGAGCGGGAAGGCGGGAATCAGGTTGAAGACCAAGACGAGCAGGTTGATGCTGGCGAGCCAGGCGACCATGGCGACGACCCCGGAGGTGTCGGCATCTGAAACTCGCATCGCGTCGAGGAACTCCGAGGGCCCCGCGACGGCGATGCCGACGATGCTGCAGACGACTGCGATCAGCATGGTGACGAGCGGGCCCGCCGCCGCGACCCTGAACTCGGTTCCGGCCGAGTCGGTGTCGCGGTCCATGCGCGCGACGCCGCCGAACAGCCACAGGGTGATGTCTGTGATCCCGATTCCGTTTCGTATCGCCACCACCGCATGACCGAGCTCGTGCAGCAGGATCGAGGCGAAGAAGGCGAGCGCTGAGGCGACGGCAAGCACATAGGGGCCGATGTCGGATTCGTCGCCGCCGAGTACATCGCGGTAGAAGCCCGAGAGCCAGATGACGACCAAAAAGAGGACCAAGAACCATGAGTAGTCGACTCCGATCCGGATCCCGCGAACGTGAAGGAGCGTGATCTGGCTGCGGGCGGGCATACCACCATCCTAGGCCGGTATCCGCCAGTTCTCGGGTTCTGGCCGGAACCTCGGCGCCCTCGGCGACAGCGTCAACGCCCCGACGCGCGGCGCAGCGGCGGGTCCTGCTTACCGAATCGATGTCACGCCGAGGCTGGGCTCGAACCAGCTCAAGCGGCGACGGTGTGGCGCTCGATGATGCGGTCGAAGCCGGTTGCGGCGGGCAGCGTGCCGAAGGCGCGACCCCAGTCGCCGGCGAGTCGCGAGGCACAGAAGGCGTCTGCAACCGCGGGGTCGGCGAAGCGGACCGCCAGTGAGCCCTGGAGCACCAGCGCCATGCGCTCGACCACGCGTCGGGCTCGGGTTTCCATCTGGTCGAGGTCGGCGAGATCGTCGCGAAGCGAAGCAACCGCGGCGTCGAGGGCGGTGTTGGAGCCGACGGCCTCGTCGACTTCGGTGAAGAACGCGTCGACTGCCTGCGGGCCGCGGACCATGGCGCGAAGGACGTCGAGGCACTGCACGTTGCCCGAGCCCTCCCAGATCGAGTTCAGCGGTGACTCGCGATAAAGGCGCGGCATCCCGGACTCCTCGACGAAACCGTTGCCGCCGAAGCACTCCAGCGCCTCGGCCGCGTGGGCCGGCGCGCGTTTGCAGAGCCAGTACTTGATCACGGCGTTGGCGACCCGCTTGAACTGCTGGGCCTCCTCGTCGCCATCGACGGCTTCGTCGTAGGCGCGCGCGAGGCGCATCGCCGAGATCGTCGCCAGCTCCGATTCGATCGCCAGGTCGGCGAGCACGTTTCGCATCAGCGGCTGGTCGATCAGCAGGTTGCCGAAGGCCGCGCGGCCCTGGGTGTGGTGTATCGCGTTGGCGACGGCGGCGCGCATTCCCGCGGCAGCCCCGAGACCGCAGTCGAGGCGGGTGTGGTTGACCATCTCGATGATCGTTGGCACGCCGCGACCCTCGTCGCCGACCATCCGCGCCCAGGCGCCGCGAAATTCGACCTCGCTGGAGGCGTTGGAGCGGTTTCCGAGCTTGTCCTTGAGGCGCTGGATGTGGATCGCGTTTCGCTCACCGTTCGGGGTGAACCGCGGCATCAGAAAGCATGAGAGCCCACCATCGGCCTGAGCGAGGACGAGGAAGGCGTCGCACATCGGCGCCGACATGAACCACTTGTGCCCCTCGAGCTCGTACTCGGCCCCCGGCCCGCCGCCGTTGAGCGGCCGTGCCGTCGTCGTGTTCGCTCGCACGTCCGAGCCGCCCTGCTTCTCGGTCATGCCCATCCCGCAAAGCGCCCCGGGTTTGTCGGGGGCGGGCTTCAGCTCGCCGTCGTAGGAGAGTGAGAGAAAGCGCGGCTCCCATTCGGCGGCGAGCTCGGGCTGCTTGCGCAAGGCCGGGATCACCGAGTAGGTCATCGACAGCGGACAACCGACCCCGGCCTCGGCCTGAGAGGCGATGAACATCGAGGCGCGGGCGACATGTGCGCCGGGCTGGGGCTCGCGCCAGGGCAGCGCGTGCATGCCGAGCGCGACGCCGCGGCTGAGCAGCTCATGCCACGACGGGTGAAACTCCACCTCGTCGATGCGGTTGCCGAAGCGATCGTGCGTGCGCAACTTCGGCGGATTCTCGTTGGCCTCCGCGCCCCAGCGGATCGCTCGCGCCGATCCTGCAAGGGCGCCGGCCGCCGAGGCGCGCTCGCGCGCCCAGTCGCCACCCTCGCGGCCCAGCGCCTCGACCAGGACCGGGTCGGCCTCGAAGGTGTTGTAGCCCTCGAGCGGCTCGGCCTGGTTGGAAACGGCGTGGGTGTCGGTGGTGGTACTCAAGAGTCTGTGAACTCGCCCGGCTGCTTGGAAAGTGTCGCGGTTACGGCGGCGACCTGATTCGGCGAGCCCAATAGGTCGCGCTGAAGTTTCTCCTCGAGCGCGAGGCCGTCTGCGGCCGGCGCGCGCCATGCCTCGTCGAAGAGCTGCTTCGACGAGCGGATAGCGTCGGGGGACTTCGCCGCGATCTCCGCAGCGAGTTCGAGCGCTTCGGCTCGGGGCTCGTCGGCGATCCGTGTCACCAGGCCGAGTGCGAGCGCCTCGGTTGCGCCGACAGTGCGACCGGTGAAGGCGAGCTCCTTGGCGACGTCGATCCCGACGAGGTTCGGCAGCGTCTGGGTCATGCTCATGTCGGGGACGAGCCCGTAGTGGACCTCCATCACGCAGAGCTGGGCATCGGGAGCGGCGATGCGGATGTCGGCTGCGAGCGCGATCTGCAGGCCGCCGCCGATGCAGGCGCCGTGCACGGCGGCGATCACAGGCGCCTGAAGACGAAGCCAGTCATAGGCGGTGCGCTGGGCGCGGTTGGCGATGTCGTGGTCGCGCTCGAAGGCGCGTTCGGGATCGAGTCCGGTCCCCTGCATCACAGCCTTGAAGTCGAGTCCGGCGCAGAAGCTCGGACCCTCGCCGGAGAGCACGACAGCGCGAACGCTGGGGTCGGATGAGACGTTCGCGGCGGCGTCTACCAACTGCTCGAACATCGCCCCGTCGAGGCCGTTGTGCTTGTCGGCGCGAACCATGCGCACATCGGCGACATGGTCGGCTACCTCAATCCGCACCCGTTCAGCGTCCATCCGGGCCGACTCTAGCTAGCCCTGAGTAACTGACTCGCATCGGCCGTCGAGCGCCCGATAGCATCGCCCGCCCGGCCCCCCGAGGCGAAGGAATCTTCCAGTGGCAAAGATCAAGGTCGAAAAGCCCATCGTCGAGCTCGACGGCGACGAGATGACGCGGATCATCTGGGCCTTCATCAAAGAGCAGTTGATCCTGCCCTATCTCGAGCTCGAGCTTGCCTACTACGACCTCGGCATCGAAAGCCGCGACGCGACCGACGATCAGATCACCGTCGACGCCGCCAACGCGATCAAAGAGCACGGCGTCGGCGTCAAGTGCGCGACGATCACCCCCGACAAGGCACGTGTCGAGGAGTTCGGGTTGAAGCAGATGTATCGCTCGCCAAATGGCACGATCCGCAACATCCTCGGCGGCGTCATCTTCCGCGAGCCGATCGTAATCTCCAACATCCCGCGCCTGGTCCCCGGCTGGACGAAGCCGATCATCATCGGCCGCCACGCCTTCGGCGACCAGTACCGCGCCGAGGACATGGTCGTCGCCGGTGCCGGTTCGCTCACCCTGACGTTCACGCCCACCGACGGCTCCGAGCCGACGGAGCTCGACGTCTACGAATTCCCCAGCGGTGGCATCGCGATGGCGATGTACAACCTCGACGACTCAATTCGCGACTTCGCTCGCGCCTCGATGCGCTATGGGCTCGACCGCGAGTTTCCCGTCTACCTTTCGACCAAGAACACGATCTTGAAGCGTTACGACGGGCGTTTCAAAGACCTCTTCGAGGAGATCTACGAGAGCGAGTTCAAGGCCGAATTCGAAGCGGCGGGGATCACCTACGAGCATCGCCTCATCGACGACATGGTCGCCGCTGCGCTGAAGTGGGAGGGGGGCTATGTCTGGGCCTGCAAGAACTACGACGGCGACGTTCAGTCCGACACCGTCGCCCAGGGCTTCGGTTCGCTCGGGCTGATGACGAGCGTGCTGATGACCCCGGATGGCAAGACCGTTGAGGCCGAGGCTGCGCACGGCACGGTCACGCGCCACTTTCGCGAGCACCAGAAGGGCAACCCGACCTCGACCAACCCGATCGCCTCGATCTTTGCCTGGACGCGCGCGCTACAGGCGCGTGGGCGCATGGATGAGACAGCGGCAGTTTCGGACTTCGGCGAGACACTGGAGCGCGTCTGCGTCGAGACCGTCGAGAGCGGCAAGATGACAAAGGACCTGGCCCTGCTCGTCGGCGGTGATCAGGAGTTTCAGACGACGCAGGAGTTCCTCGGGTCAATAGACGAAAACCTTCAGAAGGAGATGAACTAGGACCATGAGCAATCCCGTAAAGGTCACAGTCACAGGCGCCGCCGGCCAGATCGGCTACGCGCTCCTCTTTCGCATCGCCTCCGGGCAGATGCTGGGTGAAGACACGCCGGTCGAGCTGCGGTTGCTCGAGATCCCCGATGCGATCAAGGCCGCCGAGGGCACGGCGATGGAGCTCGACGACTGCGCCTTTCCGCTGCTGAGCAAGATCGAGATCACCGATGATCCCAAGCTCGCCTTCGACGGTGCAAACGTCGGCCTGCTCGTCGGCGCCCGCCCGCGCGGCCCAGGGATGGAGCGCGCCGACCTGCTCGAGGCAAACGGCGCGATCTTCAAGCCCCAGGGAGAGGCGCTCAACGCCGGGGCCGCCGACGACATCAAGGTGCTAGTTGTCGGCAACCCGGCAAACACGAACGCGCTGATCGCGATGTCCAACGCCCCCGACATCCCCCGCGAGCGCTTCACCGCGATGATGCGCCTCGACCACAACCGTGCCATCTCCCAGCTTGCGAACAAGCTCAGTGTCGCGGTCACCGAGGTCTCGAACATGACGACCTGGGGCAACCATTCGCCGACTCAGTACCCCGACCTCGTCAATGCCAAGGTCGGTGGCGAATCGGCATGGGACGCCGTCGACGATGAGGCCTGGATCGCCGATGAGTACATACCCCGCGTCGCCAAACGCGGTGCGGAGATCATCGATGCTCGCGGCTCTTCCAGTGCAGCATCGGCCGCCAACGCCGCGATCGATCACTTCCATGACTGGGTCTCGGGTACGCCCGATGGCGATTGGGTTTCGATGGGGGTCCCCGCCGACGGTTCATACGAAGTCGCCGAGGGCATCATCTGTGGCCTGCCGTGCACCTGCTCGGGTGGCGAATACTCGATCGTCGAGGGCCTCGAGATCACCGGCTTCTCGCGCGAGCGCATCGAGGCTTCGGCCGCCGAGCTGCGCTCCGAGCGCGACTCGGTTTCCGAGCTCGGCCTCGTCTAGCGGAGCTTTTCGCAGGCGCGCACGCGGTCGCGGGGCCCCGCGACCGCAACATCGCGCCGGCCCGGCCCGCAGTGGAGCCGATCGCGCCCGGCCCCGCCGACGAGGCGATCGCGACCCTTGGCGCCTCGCAGCTTGTCGCGCCCGGGCCCCCCGCTGATGCGATCGCGGCCGGCCTTGCCGCAGACGACGTCGCTGCGCCCGCCCGCTTTGATCCGATCCTTGCCCTTTCGCCCGCGGATCACGTCGGCGCGCTTGGTGCCGGTCGTTTTTGCCGCCTGCGCCGCGATCGTCGTCTCGCTGCCGGCGCAGCGGGTGAACGGCCAGACGCCGTTGGTGACCCGCACTGCGAAGAAGCCCTGAAAGCCGTCGGAGTACCAGATCTCCCCCCGCTCGGGAACGAATGACGGACTCGACATCGCCCAGTTGCTGGCCTCGAAACCCGGGGTGACGCGATCGTCGATCGGGGCGTTGAAGTAGGCGATCTCCTTCGGGTTCTTCGGGTCGCGGATGTCGAAGATCCGCAGTCCCGAGAGGATCATCGAGCAGGCGACGATCCCCGGATCGGTCCGCTTCGGGACGTTGCAGTAGTGGCCTGCATACCCCTGGAGCGGGAGGTCGGCCTGCGGATCCATCGCCTGCGCGTCGAAGTTCTCCGGCTGGTGGACGTCGAGCCGGAGGTTGGAGACGACGTGGGGATTCGCCTCGTCGGCGATGTCGATTATCCGCCCAGCGCCGACCTCGGTCTGGGCTCCGAACTCGTCGATCTCGACGACATAGGGACGCCCGTCGATTGTCACCGGGAGCGCGTTCTGGGGAATGCTCATCGAGGTCCACTTGAGGCGGGAGATCTCGCGGACCTGTGGGTTGGGCTTGCGGGCCTGAATCTCCGAGACGTCGAGGATGATCAGCCCCGAGCCTGTGCCGGCGACGTAGGCACGGTTACCGTCGTCGGAGATCGAGAGGCCGTGGGAGTCATAGGGCCCGACCCACAGCGGCTGCGGCAGCGAGGGGTTCGAGATGTCGACGGCGACGATCGTCTCGGTGCTCGGAGAGGCCGAGTAGAACGTGCGCCCGTCGGGGGCCATGCCGCTCTCATGACCGAACGCACCAACCGGCGAAGATGACTTGAGCTCGGGGTGACGACAGTCGGACGAGATGTCGTAGATGTCGATAAGCCCCGGATAGAAGCTGGCGTTGCCGAGGACCGCCGCCAGCAGCCCGCGCTTCTGATTCAGGACGAGCGACTCGTGGGGCGACTCCATCGCCGGCGTGACCAGACGGTCGGTTAGCACTGGCTTCGCCGGATTCGACATATCGAGCACGTTGACGCCGGCTTCGCCATCGAAGATGTTCGTCGGCGCGGTGAGGCTGGTGTCGTAGTACGCGCACTCGTGGCCGCTCGAGTCGACGTAGCGCTCGACCTTGAACCCGCCGATCGAGCCGATCGGATTCGGCTTCTCGAACGAGCCGACCAGCTTCGTGTTGCAGGTGTATCCCTCGGTGGCCCGGCCACTTTCGTGGTCGGCACGGCTGACTCGGCCCTGGATTCCTGTCTCCGGTCGAGAGCCCGGGCCGCACTCAGCCTGAGGGGTCGCGTCGAGGGGCGGCTCCAGCGCGCGCTCGACTGGCAGCGCCGTCACCTCTTGACGGGCCGGGGCCGAATGACCCGACGCCACCTCGACGGTGGCGATCAGCAGGCATAGAGTTAGGGCTAGCGCGACCGAGGCTAACCTCGAGGACGTCGCGAGCCCGGCCACACCCGCTCTAAAGCTCACACCACGATTCTTGCGCGCCGTGGCGGCGCTTGCGCCCGGTTCGTAGTCGTTTATGCGCCGGCCGGATGGTATGCGCGCCCGTCTTTGCGGACGCGGCCTTCGTTTTCGAGATCGGCCAAAACCCGGTACAGATAGTTCGGCTTGATCTTCATCTTCTCGGCGATCTGGGAGGCCGAGATCCCGGGCTCGCCGGTAACCAGCTTGACTGCCTGATCGGCTCGGGTTCCGCCGCGGCGCCGGCGCTTTCGCGGGCTGCTGTTCGACCGCCCCGATCCCGTGGCTGTACGACCACGTCCTGAGGTAGTGCTGCGTGGGCGGCCCGGGCCTCTGCGGCCGTGGCGGCCATCGGTGAGGCTGGCGAGTGCGCGCTCTAGCTGGCCGCGCTCCTCTTCGATCTCGGTGAGACGCTCGCGGATCAGGCTCGCCGCTTCGTCGACGGTGTTGGACGTGGAAGGCATGTCATTCCCCTTTTACACAGTTTTGCTTGCAGGCAATAACCTCGCCCTACAGTAACACTTACTTGAGCAATCGGGAAATGGACGAATGAGTCAGTCGCGCCGGGTGCGCGGCAACGTCTTGAAAACCGCATCCCAAAGCGGTGAAGAGACGCCGTAACCGAAACGGTGATCCTGAAAGTGGTGGCGCATGTGCTGTTCGCGCAAGCGCTTGCCGAGCTTTGTCGTCGGTACCGCGTGGTGAAGGTAGTAGTGCATGTAGTCGTAAACCAGGTAGCCGACCAGAAAGCCCGCGAACAGCGGATAGGCGGTCGGCAAACCAAACACGAGCCAGAAAATTCCGAAGAACAACAACGCCAGTGGGATGCTCGCCCCGGGAGGCATGACCAGGCGCATCTTGTCGTTGGGATGGTCGTGGTGGACGCCGTGGATGATGAAGTGGAGACGATGGCCGATCGGGTGATCGGGATCCCAGTGAAAGACCTTTCGGTGCAGCCAGTACTCCGACAACGTCCAAATGAACAAACCGGCCGCCATCAGGGCGGCGATCGTCAGCGCGCTCTGGCCCTCGCGCGCTCCGACGACTGCGAGGCCGCTGATCACGGGGATGTAGATCAGCGCCGGAACAACAGGGTGGATCCTTGAGAAGAAATCGAGGAACCTACTCGCGAACAGCGGCGGTGATGCGCTCAGTCGGGCGCTGCGCTCGGTCGACATGGCCGCCATTCTAGCGCTGGCGCGAGTGAATTAGGTAAGCCTAAGAAGCGGATGCAATCGGCTCGGCCTCACGCACCAGAAGCGACGGCTGGCGCGGTGGCACAAGACCGTTGGCTGTCGCCGGGCGAAAGGTGGAACACGGCTCGTCGAGATCGAGGGCGCAGAGCATGTTGCGATGAAAGAAGCAGTCCTCGCAGCTGCGCCCGTTCTTGCGCCTACGCTTGGCCGCGCCTTTGCGCCTGAGCCCAAGCTCCTCCGCGATCTCCGTCGCTTGCTGTACCTCGATCATCTGCCCTCTCGCCGCTGCTGGTTCGTAAGTCGCGACGATCAAAGCACCGCCATGCGCTGCCCGTAGGAGCGATTCACGCAAATCGCCACAACTTCGCGAAACGGCTCGATTGGAGTTCCCGCCGTTTGCGGGTTCCTAGCGCGACCGGCCGGCCCGTTCGGGTCCTTTCAACCGATCTCGATAGGTGATCGCGAGCCCCGCAAGCGAGATCGGGCCATAAAGTCTTGCCGATGAGGATCACTGTGCTGGGGAAATCGCCGGCGTGGGCGGATGCCGGCGGAGCGTGCAGCGGCTATTTGCTCAACGACGGCGAAACGGTGGTTTTGCTCGATTGCGGCAACGGCATTTTCGCCAAGCTGCGAGAGCACGTCGACTACACCGATGTCGACGCGCTCGTGATCACGCATGTTCACGCCGACCACTTCATCGACCTCATCCCATACGCCTACGCGTTGCTGCTCGCACCCCGTCAACAGCCGGTTCCGGTCGCGGGCCACCCAGGCACCGACGACCCCGCACGGCCGCGCCTGATCGTGCCGCCGGGTGCGCGCCAGGTGTTTCGTAGCGTCGTCGGCGCATGGGGCGACGAGGAGCTGATCGAGCAGGCGTTTCAGATCGAGGAGTACGACAGCGACTCGATCGTCGAGATCGGCTCGCTGAGAGCTACCTTCGCCGAGGTTCCGCACTTCATCCTTACCCACGCCGTCGACTTCACCTCGAGCCTCGGCGGCGGCCGTTTCACCTTCGGCGCCGACTCCCGCCCCTGCGAGGAGATCGTCGAGTTCGCCCGCGATGCCGACCTGCTCTTGCTCGAGGCGACGCTGCCGCGCCCCGAGCGCACCGGCATCCGCGGCCACCTAACCCCCGGCGAGGCGGGCGAGCACGCCAAGCGCGCCGGGGCCAAACGCCTCGTGCTGACCCACGTATCCGACGAGCTCGACGTCGACTGGGTGCGCCAGGAGGGAGCCGCGGCGTTCGGCGCGGAGGTCGAGGTGGCGCGGGCGGGCGACTCCTACGAGGTCTGAGCGGCCACGGGCTAAATTCCTCGTATGACCCGCCAGCGCGACCTCCTCGTCAACTTCGAGCGCATGTGGCGTGAGATGGACGAGCTCATGGGTGATTCTTTCTCCGAGCAGCGGACCCGCGTACCTCGCGCGCAGTCGGGGTTCTCGCCGCGAGTCGACGTCTACTACTGCGGTGACGAGCCGCGCGCCGTGGTCAAGGCCGAGTTGCCGGGCGTCGAGATTGACAGCGTCAACCTCGAGGTCGCGGGCCGCGAGCTCGTAATCACAGGCGAGCGACCGGTGCAGGAGACCGAGGGGCGCGTCTATCAACAAGTCGAGATCGAGGCCGGCCCCTTTCGCCGCGTCGTCGAGCTCGGCGCTGACGTCGTCGCCGAGCGGGCCCGCGCCAGCTACGAAGACGGTGTGCTCAAGGTCGAGCTCCCACTCGCCGGCCAGGTAACGCGCCGCGTTCCAATCGAAACGCCGGAGTGATGAAGCCCCCGAGCGAGGGCTCGATCCAGGTCGTCGAGTCGACGGATATCGACGACGCTGTTGGCGAGCACGGCACGCAGCCGCTTCCCGCAACGCTTCCCGTCCTGCCGCTTCGCGAGGTTGTCGCCTATCCGGAAACGCTGACGCCACTGGCCGTCGGCCAAGAGCGCTCGGTGAAGCTGATCGACGACGTTCTCTCGGGCGAGCGCACGCTCGTCATGGTCACCTCGCGCGATGCAGAGAACGAGCAGCCATCACCCGATGAGCTCTACGACGTCGGCGTCGTCGGAGTGATCGCGCGCATGCTCAAGGTCCCCGACGGGACGATGCGCGTGCTCGTACAGGCCACCGAGCGCGTACGCCTGACTAAATACGTGGCCGAGAGCCCCTACCTCGTTGCGAAGATCGAAGCGCTGCCCGACGAAGTCGAGGCCTCCGACAAGCTCGAGGCGCTGCGGCTCAACGTCCAGCGCGCCTTCAGCGAGATCATCGAGCAGATCCCGTATCTGCCTGAGGAGCTGCAGCTCGCGGTCACCAACATCGACGACCCCTCCGCACTCTCACATCTGATCGCCGGCGCCCTGCGGATCTCGACCGAGGAAAAGCAGGAGCTGCTCGAGGAGGTCGACGTCACCCGCCGCCTGCGCCGGCTCTCCGAGTTGCTCGCCCGCGAGCTCGAGGTGATTCAGCTCGGCTCGCGGATTCAGTCTGAGGTCGAGTCCGAGATGGAGAAGGGCCAGCGCGACTACCTGCTGCGCGAGCAGATGAAGGCGATTCAGCGCGAGCTCGGCGAGGAAGACGAAAGCCAGGCGGAGGTGAACGAGCTGCGCGAGCGCGTCGAAGCGGCGAAGCTTCCCGAGCACGCGCAGAAGGCTGCCGATCGCGAGCTCTCGCGGCTCGAGCGCTTGCCCGCTGCCGCAGCTGAGTACGGCGTCATTCGCACATACCTCGAGTGGCTGGTCGAGTTGCCGTGGGCGGTGAGCACCGAGGACGATCTCGATCTCGCCCACGCTCGCGAGATCCTCGACGCCGACCACTACGACCTCGAGAAGGTCAAGGACCGCATCCTCGAGTACCTGGCGGTGCGCTCACTCAACCCGGGTTCACACGGCCCGATCCTCTGTTTCGTCGGGCCGCCCGGAGTTGGCAAGACCAGCCTCGGGCGCTCGATTGCCCGCGCGCTGGGGCGCCAGTTCGAGCGCATCTCGGTCGGCGGCGTGCGCGACGAGGCAGAGATCCGTGGCCACCGCCGCACCTATATCGGGGCGATGCCGGGCACGATCGTGCGGGCCCTGCGCGACGCTGGCTCGCGCAATCCCGTGTTCATGATCGACGAGATCGACAAGATGGGCTCCGACTTTCGCGGCGATCCGTCGAGCGCGATGCTCGAGGTCCTCGATCCGGCGCAAAACGAGGCCTTTCGCGATCACTACCTCGATCTCTCCTTCGATCTCTCCGAGGTCATGTTCATCGCCACGGCGAACAGCCTCGAAACGATCCCCTCGCCCCTACTCGATCGCATGGAGATCATCCAACTCGCCGGCTACACCTCAGACGAGAAGCTGCACATCGCCAAGCGCTACCTGGTGCCGCGGCAGCTCGCCGAGAACGGCCTGCGCGGGTCGGGAGTGCGCTTCGCCGACGCCGCTCTAAAGGCGATCATCGACGAGTACACGCGAGAGGCCGGCGTGCGTAACCTCGAGCGCGAGATCGGCACCGTGGCTCGCAAGCTGGCGCGCGGGATCGCCGAGCGCCGCGGCAAGCGCAACCGCAACGCTAAGCAGCCTAAGCAGACCGTGTCGGGCAAGCGCGTGCGCGAGTTGCTCGGCCGCCGCCGCGTCTTCGCCGAATCGAAACGCCGGACCAAAGATCCGGGCGTCGCAACCGGCCTTGCCTGGACGCCGGTTGGCGGCGAGGTGCTGTTCATCGAGGCGACAGCGATGCCGGGCTCGGGTGGCTTGACGATCACCGGTCAGCTCGGCGATGTCATGCGCGAGTCCGCGCAGGCGGCGTTGTCGTGGGTCCGCGGCCACACCGAGGCGGTTGCCCCCGGCCTCGATCCGGGTTGGTTTGCCGAACACGACATCCACGTCCACGTACCGGCCGGGGCCGTGCCCAAGGACGGCCCCTCCGCCGGTGTTGCGATGGCCACCGCGCTGACCTCGCTGGTCCGCGGTAAGGCTGTCGACAGCGCGGTTGCGATGACCGGGGAGATCACGCTTACCGGTCAGGTGCTCGCAGTCGGTGGGCTGAAAGAGAAGTCGCTAGCCGCCCAGCGGGCGGGGATCAAGCGCGTGATCGTGCCGTCGCGAAACGAAGGTGAGATCCTCGAGATCCCCGAGCACGAGCGGGCCGAGCTCGAGTTCGTGTACGTAGATCGCATCGAGCAGGCGCTCGAAGCGGCGATCGGGTCCAAGGCCAAGGGGTAGTCCTCGGCTTTGCGGGTATAACCTCAGCAACCAACCTGGAGACGACGAGGAGAGTTTGGAAATGGCGAAGAGCACGAAGGCGGCAAAGGGCGCGGCAAAGGCCCGCGGCGCGGTCGGTTCGGTAGGACACAACCCGTACCTGCAGCGGGTGATCGAGGACGAGGACCTGCGTGACAGCGTCCGGACAGCGTTCGACGCGGCCCGCGATGCCTTCGACCGGCTCTCATCGAACGGCAACGTGATCGACACCGCGATCGACGACAAGAAGCTTCACAAGGACCTGAAGACCGCCGCGGAGAACCTGCGGGACGCCTCGACGCGGCTCAAGGGCGAGCAGAAGAAGCGCCGCTTGGGAAGGCTTTTGGTGATTGCAGTCGCCGGCGCCGTGTTGGCGATCGCGTTGAGCGAGGATCTGCGCAAGGCCGTGCTCGACAAGCTCTTCGGCGCCGAGGAGGAGTTCGAGTACACGTCGAGCACCACGGCCCCGCCCGCAGCCACCACCAGCGACACGTAACCGGGCCGCGGCTCGGCGGCCGCGGCGATTCACGCATAGCAATACGCAGCGCGACTGCCGAGCGGTAGCTAACGCGCGACAGTGTCGTTAGCTGCCCGTCGGCGTCTGCCGAGTCCGGCTATCCAAGCCTGTTCGGGCGCGGGGGGAAGATCTTCGGCATGCGTGCAAGCTGGCGCAGAGAGCCGCGTGGGCGCAGGCGCCGGCGCAGCATCAACTTGGCGGGATTCTCGCCTCGCATCGAGACGTCGACCCAGTCGCTCCAGCTCGTCTCCAGCGTCAAGTCCGGGTTGGCGGCCTCGCCCGGCGTCGCAGCCGTCGAGCCGTTGTCGATGTGCAGATGGAAGGGCGCGGCGTCGGAGAACTTCCACTGGATCGTCATCGGCTCGCCATTGAAGGCGTCCGATTGAGCGACGCGAGCGACGACGTCGAAGTAGAGCTGCTGGATCTCGGGTGAAGACTGGGGTGTGCCGTTGGGCTCGCCCATCACCCCCGCCTTCATCAGCTTGATCTGACGCGCGGCGATCTCCTCGGGTTCGAGCGTGGGGTCGACCGGCAGCACGCCGGGCATGTCCTCGATCGGGAAGCCGGTGGCACGCCACTTCGTCTTCACCGAGCGCAGGCCGAAGGCGAAGATGTCTTCGAGCTCGAAGCCGTAACAGCGTGTGTAGTCGAGGTCCCAGGCGGGTGGGGTGAAAACGCCTAGCGTGAACGGCATCACCTCACGCAGAAGTTCAACGACCGCGTCCTTGCACTCGTCCGACTCGGCAAAGCACTCGGACAACACCTTGACGCCAAAGCCGATGTGGCGCTGTTCGTCGCGCGAGACGTTGACCATGCCCTGGCTGAAGCCGGGCAAGGCGCCGGACTTGATGAAGAAGTCCTCGATGTAGTGCTGGCCTGGCTGGGCCATCGTCGCCTCGACCACCATGTGGTACAGCGCGATCGCCCGGGCGAAGTTGGGCAGCGAGCGATCATTGCGCAGGCTGTCAGCCATGGCGTCGAGGCGCTCGAAGACGTTGCGATAGCTCCAGTTGAGCTGGGCCTCGGTGAAGGCCAGCGTCGAGGAGATCGAATCGCCGGCGCCGATCACCTCCTTGAAGAAGCGATGAAAGAAGACGGCGTGGCGAGCCTCGTCGACCTGCTGCGAAGCCAAGAAGTACTTCTGTTCTTCCCGTGGTGCGGCGTCGATGTATGGGGAGAGGTTGTCGGCGACGGAGTCCTCGCCGAAGAAGAACATCGAGTAGATCCAGAGCGCCGAGCGCCGCTGCATGTCGGTGAGCGAGTCCCAGCCTTCACGGTCATGAGAGAAATCGATCGCCGTGGCCTGCCAGTTGTTCTGCTCCCAACGCTGGTACAGATCCTCGTAGCTGATCCCGTCCGCGGCGCGAATGCCGTCCTTCTGGGCAACGCTCATCGTGTCTGCTCCTCCGAGTCGAACCGTTACACCGTTCGATGACGAGTTTATGTCCCAGGCGGCGGCAAAACCTAATCGTGTGTGACAACCCTCACACTTCGGCGCCGAAGTCGTGGCGGTGACGCGCGTCCCGATCGCAAAGCCGATCCCTCTGACCGCGTTAGCCGAGCTTCGGGCTGGACCACGGGGCGTCGAGGCGGTCGAGCAGCAGTTCCTCGAGCTCGTCGGCGACGACGCGCGTCTGTTCGAGCGAGTCGCGGTCACGCAGGGTGACGGTGCCGTCGTCCATCGTCTGGTGGTCGATCGTCACGCCCCAAGGGGTGCCGATCTCGTCCTGGCGGCGATAGCGCTTGCCAATCGAGCCGCCGGCGTCGTACTCAGCCGGCAGCTTTCGGCGCAACGAGCTGAAGATCTCGCGGGCGCGCTCGTCCATGCCCTTCTTGCTGAAGAGAGGCAGCACTGCGACCTTGACCGGAGCCAGTCGGGGATGCAGGCGCAGCACGGTGCGCTCGCGGCCCTCGACCTCCTCGACCTCGTAAGCGTCGACGAGAAAAGCCAGCATCGCCCGGTCGACTCCGGCAGCAGGCTCGATCACATGGGGCAGGTAGCGCTCGCCGCTGGTCTGATCGATGTACTCGAGCTTCTCGCCCGAGTGCTCGGCGTGCTGGGTGAGGTCGAAGTTGCCGCGGTCGGCGATCCCCTCGAGCTCGGAGAAGCCCATTGGGAACAGGTACTCGATGTCCGACGTGGCGCTCGAGTAGTGCGAGAGCTCGTCGGCGTCGTGAGCGCGCAAGATCAAATGATCGGGGCGGATGCCGAGCTCGGTGTACCAGCGCATGCGCTCGGCCATCCAGTGCTCGTGCCACTTCGTCACCTCGTCGGGGGGGCAGAAGAACTCCATCTCCATCTGCTCGAACTCGCGAGTGCGAAAGATGAAGTTGCCGGGCGTGATCTCGTTGCGAAACGACTTGCCGATCTGGGCGATGCCAAATGGCGGCTTGACACGAGCGAAATTGAGCACGTTCTTGAAGTTGATGAAGATCCCCTGCGCGGTTTCTGGGCGCAGGTAGGCGGTCGAGCCCGAGTCTTTGACCGGTCCGACCGTGGTCTCGAACATGAGGTTGAACTCACGCGCTTCGGTGAGATCACAGTCGGGCCCCTCGCCGGCGAGCTTCGACGGCTTCTGGCCGCACTGTGACGTCTCGAGGTGGTCGGCGCGAAAGCGCAGCTTGCAGGTCTTGCAGTCGACCATCGGGTCACTGAAGCCGGCGAGGTGTCCCGAAGCCTCCCACACCTTGGGGTGCTGAATGATCGCCGAGTCGATAGCGACGATGTCGTCGCGCTCCTGCAACATCGCGCGCCACCATTCGGCCTTGACGTTGTTCTTCAATAGCACCCCGTAGTGGCCGTAGTCGTACGTGGAGCCGACGCCGCCGTAGATCTCAGACGACGGGAAGATGAAGCCGCGGCGCTTGCACAGAGCCACCACCTGGTCGAGGCTCGGGTCGCCGCTGGTATCCGCGGCGTCGGCGTTGGGCGCGTCGTGCACGCGCAGAACCTTAGTGCTGGCCGCCGTGAGTCCGACTGAACTCACGACGGGCAGTAATAACTGTCGCGGGGGCGCTTCCTGGAACTGTCGCGAGGGCGCTCCCTGGGCCCTGTGCCTTGCCCTGATCCGGCGATGGGCATAATCGCTGGCTCATGCCGATCTACGAATACCGCTGCGCCAAGGGGCACCAGTTCGAAGTCATCCAGTCGATGGCGGACGATCCCGTAACCGAGTGCGAGGAGTGCGGGGCGTCGCTGGAGCGCGTCTTTCACCCGATCGCCGTCCATTTCAAGGGCTCGGGCTTCTATACGACTGATTACGCGAAGAAGGGCTCGGCCGATAGCAGCGGCGAGTCGAAAAGCGATTCAGGCTCGAAATCGGACTCCGACTCGGGCTCGAAGGCCGACTCCAGCTCGAACTCGAGTTCGAAGTCTGATTCGAAGTCCAACTCCAAATCTGCCAAGAAGTCGAGCGACTAGGCAGTCCCTCGGCCGGATTTCGACGGCCGCGAGCCTAGCTCTGCGGGCAGTTGGGCTTCTCCGGTGGCTTCTCGCCCAGAAGCTCCTCGGCGGCGCGCTCGCATTCCCGTTCGGAGACGATCAAGTTGCCGGCGCCGCTGGTGCTCGACGGGGTCAGCACGTCGGTACCGCCTCCGCCGATCCCGGCTGAGATCACGAGTTGGGGCATGGTCAGCATTCCCATGCTCGAGACCATCGCCTTCGGTGCGTTCCAGCCGATGATCGGTCCCTTGATGAAGTTCAGCGGCAATGAAGTGACGCTCGTCAACTTGCCCTTGATGCCGTCGAGAATCAGCTGCTGAAACTGAGCCCGTTCGACGTCGGTTCCGGTGAAGTCGCCCTCGCCGCACGTGTTGGACCGCGTCCGCGCGAGCGTGATCGCCTGGTAGCCGTCGAGGTGGTTCTCGCCCCTTTCGAGGTCGAGGTTGAACGTGTCGGAGACGGTCGAGCAGACATCCGTGGGCAGATCGACGTCGATGCCGCCGATCGTGTCGATGAATTTGCGAAAGCCGTCGAAGTCGATGATCGCGACCTGGTTGATCTCGAGGCCGAGCAGGCCCTCGACGGTGCGAACCGCGAGCTTGGCGCCGCCTGAGGCGTAGGCGGAATTGATCTTTTGCGCCCCTTGACCCGGGATCTCGGCCAGCGTGTCACGCGGGATCGAGAGCTTTCGAAAGGTGCCGCCACCGGCGCGGATCAGCATCATCGTGTCGGAGCGAAACGGGGGGTTCTTGCAGCTGCCGTCCTGAGGACGCCCGCTGATCACCGCCTCGATGCACTTCTTCGGTTCCGCCTCGTCGGGGCCGGCGAAAGCGCCGGAGCGCACGTCCGTGCCGAGCACGAGAATCGTCTGCGGGGAGGCGACCATGAACGGGTTGGCGCCGATCTCATCGCCGACTCCGTCGACGAGCTTCGACTTCTGGATCTGAGCGGAGATCGCGAAGGCGGCAAGGCTGAGCAAGATCCAGGCGAAGGCTGCGATCGCGACCCATTTTGCGACGCGGCGCCAAAGCGGGCGCTCGTCGGGCGCGCGCAACGGCTTTGGCGGTTTCTCTCCGCCCTGGTCGCCGCGCTTGAAGCGATCACCGAGACTCCCGAGGTCGGGCTTTCGCACCATGTCGCCGAGTCGCCGCCGGGACTTGTAGACGGAGTACTCAGGCTTCTCGGGCGGTTGCGGGCGATCGCCGTCGGCCATTGAGCTATCAATACCGCATGGCCCCTGAAAACTCCTGCCTATGCCGGCCGCGGTGAGCAACGAATGAGCGCTTCGTGAGGTCGGCGATCGGGGTTGATCTGGGCGGTACGAAGATGGCGCTCGGGGTGGTCGGCGAAGACCGCAACGTGCTTTACCGCTCGACCATGGCGACGGCCGGCCTCGAGCTCGAGCCACTACTCGAGATGCTCGAGGCGGAGCTTCGGGCCGCGCTGGAGGCTGAGCCCGACGCGGAGGCGATCGGCCTCGGGATCCCGAGCACGATCGACCGCGAGCGTGGCTATGCGATCAGCTCGGTCAACCTGCCGATCGTCGACGTCCCAATCCGCGACCTCGTCTCCGAACGCCTCGGGCTGCCCACTTTCATCGACAACGACGCCAACCTCGCCGCCCTTGCGGAGCAGCGCTTCGGCGCCGGCGAGGGGGCGCGCAACGTCGTCCTGCTGACGATTGGAACCGGCATCGGCGGAGGGCTTGTGCTCGAAGGCGAGGTCTATCGCGGCACCCGGGGAGCTGGTGCAGAGCTCGGCCACGTGGTCATCGATGCCGACGGGCCCCCGTGCCAGGGCAACTGCCCCAACCGCGGCTGTGTTGAAACGCTGGCTTCGGGCACCGCGCTCGGACGTGAAGGCCGCCTCGCGGCCGAGGCAAACCCCGACTCGGTCCTTGGAGTTGCACTGGCGGAGGGCGAGGACGTCGACGGCCGTTTCGTCACCGAGGCGGCGATCGCGGGCGACGCGGTCTCGATCGAGGTCGTCGGCCTGATCGGACGCCGGCTCGGGGTAGCGCTCTCGAGCTTGGCCAACATCTTCGAGCCCGACGCGATCGTTCTCGGCGGCGGCGCCGCGGCTGCCGGCGAGCTCATGTTCGCGCCGGCGCGCGAGGTCCTACGCTCACGGGCGCTGCCGCCGATGAACGAAACACCTGTGATCGCGGCCGAGCTTGGTGTCGAGGCCGGGATGATCGGCGCCGCAACGATGGCACTCGAAGATAATGCCGTCGCCTCGCATACCGCCACGGCACCCGGGAAGCAAAGCTGATGGCCGGTCGGCTCACCATTTGCCCGACGCCGATCGGCAATCTCGAAGACATCAGTGCCCGCGCTCGGCGCGCCCTCGAAGAGGCAGACCTGGTCGCCTGTGAGGACACGCGCCGCGCTGGGCGCCTCTACGAGCGACTCGAGATCACGCGCCCGCGCCTCGTCTCCAATCACGAGCAGAACGAGAGCGAACGCGCCCGCCAACTCGTGCAGCAGATCGAACGCGGAGCGAGGGTGGTGCTGATCTCCGACGCCGGTACGCCGCTCGTCTCGGACCCGGGCTATCGCCTGATGCGCGCCTGCATCGATCGGGGCCTCGAGATCGAGGTGTTGCCGGGCCCATCGTCAGTCATCACAGCGCTCGTCGCCTCCGGGCTGCCCGTCGACCGATGGCGCTTCGAGGGCTTTTTGCCGCGGCGAGCCGGCGAGCTCGAACGCGTCCTGACTTCGACCGAAACGGTCGTCGCCTTCGAATCGCCCCGTCGGCTGCCGGCCTCGTTGTCGGCGCTCGCAGCGCTCGCACCCGACCGCGGCGCGGCAGTTTGCCGCGAGTTAACAAAGCTTCACGAAGAGGTCGCCAGAGGCACGCTCGGCGATCTTGCGCGGCGTTTTAGAGACGAGCCCAAAGGCGAGATCGTGGTCGTGATCGCGCCCGCTTCTGCGCATGCAGCCACGTCTGACGTGGCGTTTGCAGTCGATGCCCTGCGTCGCCTGGTCCAGTCCGGGGCACGACCCCGCGCCGCCGCCAGCGTTGTCGCAGCGCTCACCGGTACGAGGGCAAACGACCTTTATCGGGGTCTCACGGGTCGCGATCCGCGCGAGTGACGGATAGAGTTACCCGCGAGGAAGGCGTTGCCCGTGCGACATGCTCGGGTGGGGCCGGCGAAGGCCGGTCGCGCTGAGGAGCTGAGAGCACGATTGGCAAGAGAGGAGCAAGGCGAAGGCCGACCCGGAGTGCAGGGAGAGCAACCGGATAGTGGAAGCAGGGGACGGCTCCTTGCGCGCGTCGCCGGCGTAGGCGCGCTGATCGTCCTCGCCGTTTTGGCGGTAACCGTCCTCTTCGGCGGC
>CAJDUA010000036.1_pt1 | contig 26704 bp, 23 predicted proteins | sample 7390011 | NCBI WGS metagenome assembly CAJDUA01 (sample SAMEA7055673, study PRJEB34461) | soil metagenome | biome: terrestrial ecosystem; feature: Peninsula; material: soil | place: Antarctica | collected 2016 | reverse complement strand
CAGCGCATGCGCGACGAGAGCGCCGGGCACCAGATCGAGGACGTCGGCAAGGACCTGCGCTCGATGATGCCCTGGATCGACCAGGAGTTCTGAGCTAGCACCTCTTCCGAGCTCATCTCGAGCACCCTGCAACTGCCCGCGATCATGATGAATCAACCCCATGCCCACATTCCCGACGACCTCGCGCCCGCCGACGGCCACTTCGGCTGTGGGCCGTCGAAGGTTCGCCCCGAAGCTCTCGTGAAGCTCGCCGACGCCGCTGAGGTGATGGGAACCTCGCACCGCCAAAAGCCCGTGAAGGACCTCGTCAAGCGCATCCGTGACGGAATCACCGAGCTCTTCCAAGCACCCGACGGGTACGAGGTCGCGCTTGGAAATGGCGGCACCACGGCTTTTTGGGACGCGGCCGCGGCCTGCCTCATCCGCGAGCGCTCTCACCACTTGGTCTTTGGCGAGTTCTCGAGCAAGTTCGCCAAGGTCGCCGGCACGGCGCCGTTTCTCGCCGATCCGATCGTTGTCGAGGCGGACCCCGGCGACGCGCCCCAGCCGCGCGCCGATCCCGCAGCGGACGTTGTCGCCTGGGCGCACAACGAGACCTCGACGGGCGTGATGGTGCCCGCGGTTCGTCCGCGGGACTCCGATGGCGCGCTGGTGCTAATCGACGCGACTTCCGGCGCCGGCGGGCTGCCGCTCGACGCGAGCCAGGTCGACGCCTACTACTTTGCGCCGCAGAAGGGTTTCGGCTCCGACGGCGGGCTCTGGCTCGCGCTGCTGAGCCCTGCGGCCATCGGGCGCATCGAGGAGCTCGACGGCATCGAGGGCCGCTGGCAGCCGATTTTTCTATCGCTGCAGACAGCGCTCGAGAATTCGCGCAAGGATCAGACCTACAACACGCCGGCCGTAGCGACGCTTCTGCTGCTTGCGGACCAGGTCGAGTGGATGCTCGCCGGCGGCGGCCTCGACTGGTGTGTCGAGCGCTCCCTAGCGTCATCGAGTCACCTCTACGAGTGGGCCGAAGGCGAGAGCTTCGCGGCGCCCTTCGTTGCCGACCCCGCCAAGCGTTCATTGGTCGTTGGCACTGTCGACTTCGATGAATCGCTTGACGCGGCGGTGATCGCCGCCACGCTGCGCGCCAATGGCATCGTCGACGTCGAGCCCTATCGCAAGCTTGGCCGCAACCAGACGTGCAGGCGCTCACCGCCTGCATCGATTGGATCGTTGCGAACGTGAGCGAGGTGCGGCGATGAAAGTGTTGGTCAAGGAGAAGATCGCCGAAGCGGGCGTCGAGCTACTGCGCGAGCGTTTCGACGTCGAGCTCGGGCTCGAGTGGGACGCCGACGAGCTTGCCGAGCGCATCGGCGAGTTCGACGCGATCCTGATCCGCTCGGCGACAAAGCTCACCGCTGAGCTGATCGCCCGCGCCGACAAGATGAAGGTGATTGGCAGAGCCGGCACCGGCGTCGACAACGTCGACATCTCCGCCGCTACCAAGCGCGGGATCATCGTCGCAAACGCGCCGGAGTCGAACTCGATCGCGGCTGCCGAGCACACCCTGGCGCTGGCGCTGGCGCTTTGTCGCAACGTGCCCCAGGCTCACGGCTCGCTCGTCGGCGGCGAGTGGGCACGCTCGCGCTACGGCGGCAACGAGCTCTACGGCAAGACGCTCGGCGTGATCGGTTTCGGTCGCATCGGCCAGCTCGTCGCCAAGCGAGCCCAAGCATTCGAGATGGACGTCGTCGCCTTCGACAAGTTCGTCACCCCGGAGCGCTTTCGTGAGCTCGGCGTCGAGGGCGTCGAGGACATCGACGATCTCTTTGCTCAGGCCGACCTCGTCACCCTGCATGTGCCGAAGACGCCGGAGACGACGAACCTGATCAACGACGAGTCAATCGCGAGGATGCGCGAGGGCGTCCGCATCGTCAACTGCGCTCGCGGTCAGCTGATCGATCTCGAGGCGCTCCAGCGCGGGCTCGAGTCCGGGCGGGTCGCCGGCGCCGCGCTCGATGTCTTTCCTGAGGAGCCGTTTATCGCCCATCCGCTTTTCGAACGCGACGATGTCGTCATCACCCCGCACCTCGGTGCCTCCACGGCCGAGGCGCAGGACCGCGCCGGTACCGATACGGCCGAGCAGGTGCTCGCGGCGCTCACCGGAGGCGTCGTCACCAATGCGGTCAACATCGCGGCCGTGCGTCCGGAGGCGATGGAGGCACTGGCGCCGTTCGTGCCGCTCTGCGAAAGCCTCGGCCGCCTCGCGCAGGCCTTGAGCGAAGGCCCGCTGGATCGCGTCCAGGTGGAATTTCAGGGCCGGATCGCCGAGCACGACACGCGCCTGCTCGGAATTGCGGTGCTCGTCGGCATCCTCTCCGGCCACACCGAGGAGCCGGTCAACCTCGTCAATGCGCCGGCGATGGCCGAGGACCGTGGCATCGACCTGATCGAGATCAAGGAGTCGGGCTCGGGCGACTTCACCGAGCTGGTCAAGGTCACGATCGGCGACGTCGAGGTCGCAGGCACCGGCGTCGGCCCGCGCAACGTCCCCTATCTCGTCGGGGTCTGGGGCCAGAGTTTCTACATCCCCTTTGCCGACCACCTGGCGATCTTCCGTTACGCCGACCAGCCAGGGATGATCGGCCGTGTCGGCACCACCTTCGGCGAGCATGGGGTCAACATCGTCTCGGCCGCGGTCGGCGCCGGCGCGGCCGCTGAGGCCGTGATGGCGTTGACGACCGATGCGCCTGTGCCCGAGGGGGTCATCGACGCGATCGCTACCGGGGACGGGTTCTTCGTCGGGAGCGCGGTCAGCTTCTGAGGCGGCGGCGGACGGTCGGGCCGCCCGACCGGGGTGGTGGTTCTGTCAGTGAGGGAATGGGGTTCTTAGGGCCTTCGGCGCGTCCTGTGGAGATCTGTCAACGACTGTCGTGAATAGATCTCCACAGGTGGTCATGTCGGCATGCCCGCCCCCTCACCAGCCCCAACCCCGCTTGCCCACTACGCCGCAGCCGGCTAATCTCGGATCCCCAGCAACCGCTCGCGGTCCGCGACGAGGTCCGCGTAGGTCATCTGCGCAATCCACCCCGGATCGAGATCGAGCGTGGGGGAGGGACGCCGATGGATGACCCCGACGCCGAAGTCGGTGTTCATGACCTCGACCGTGAGATCCCGGCGGGTCGCTCTCAGGGTGACGATCGTCTTCCACACCTCGCCACACCAGGTCCCGCCGCCGGCGTCGCGCGGGTCGACCGACGCCGCCTGTGCGCTCGGCGGGTAGCAGTCGTGGACGAGCACGACCCCGTCATCGGCAACGTGCTCGAGGGCATTCTCGACATCGCGCAACGACTGCTGGTAGCCGTGGTCGCCGTCGACGAAAATGACGTCGAATTGCTCCGTTGGGGTGAGCGATGCGAAGAATTCGTCGCTCGTCGTCTGCTGCAGGCGGCCACGAATCAGGGTGTTGGGATGGAGCAGCCGCTTCAGCGTCGGCACAGCGTCGACAGGGTCGATCCCGGTCTTTCGCGCTGCCCGAACGTGCAGGAAGACGACACCGGTGTCGACGCCGATCTCGAGATAGCGAGGTCGCGCTCGGCGGCCAAGCTCGCGCGCGACGATCGCGACGCGAGCCGGATGCTCGCGGCCGGTGAATCGCCGCATCGGGTTCAAGGGGGTTAGTGTGGCGGGCGTGAAGGCGGTGGTAATCACCAAGCATGGTGCCCCGCAGGTGTTCAAAGTACAGGAGCGCCCTGATCCACCCGTTGGCTCCGGAGAGGTGCGGATCGCGGTCAAGGCGGCCGGCATCAACTTTGCCGATCTGATGGCGCGTTCGGGCATGTATCCCGACGCACCCGACCCACCGTGCGTAGTCGGTTACGAGGTCTCGGGAGAGGTCGAGAGCGTCGGCACGGGTGTCGATGCCCACGCTGTCGGCGACCGCGTCATCGCCGGCACCCGCTTCGGCGGCTATGCCGAGATGGTCACCGTCAATGCGACCGAGGCGATCTCGCTACCCGAGAGTCTCAGCTTCGAGCAAGGAGCGGCATTCCCGGTCAACTACGGCACCGCATGGGCGGCGTTGATGATCATGGGCGGGTTGCGCAGCGGCGACCGCGCCTTGATTCACGCCGCCGGCGGTGGAGTGGGGATCGCCGCGACTCAGATCGCCAAGCGCGCCGGCGCCGAGATCTTCGGTACCTCATCCCCGTCCAAGCACGATGCGATTCGTGCTCAGGGCGTCGATCACGCGATCGACTATCGCTCGCAGGACTTCGCCGCAGAAGCGATGCGAATCACCGGCGGAGTCGGGCTCGACGTGATCATCGATGCGATCGGGCCCTCGAGCTTCAAGAAGGACTACAAGATCTTGCGGCCCGGCGGGCGCATGATCATGTACGGGCTGTCCGAGGTCCAGACCGGCGACAAGCGCGACTTGCCCGCCGTGTTGCGCGGTCTCGTGCGGATGCCGATGGCGACGATGCCGTGGTGGCGCAGCCTTCAGATGATGAATGAGAACAAGGGCGTGTTCGGGCTCAACATGCTCGGCTGGTGGGATCAAGAGGGCCTCGACCGCGTCCTCGACCCGCTAAGAGCGGGACTTGAGTCAGGCGATTACACCCCGGTAGTTGCCGAGGCGTTCCCGTTCGAGCGGGCACCCGATGCCCACCGATTTATCGCCGAGCGAAGAAACGTCGGCAAGGTAGTTCTCGTTCCCGGTTAGTGCTCGAATTCGCCAGCATCGCCAGCCTGTTCGAACGGGCAGTCGTCGACACGGGCCGCCTGCCGGCGTTCCTCTTCTTCATCGCTCTGCTGGGCACCTTCGCCTTCATCCGCACCTCGACGCACATGATTCGCGCCGAGGTGAGCTGGTGGCCCGGGAACGTGTCGGTCGGTGGCACGCATGTTCACCACTTGGTCTGGGGCATCATCGCGCTCTTGATCTTCGGCTACGTCGGCGTCGTCATCGCCCCTGGCTCGCCGTGGCAGGAGATCATCGCCGTGCTGTTTGCGATCGGCGCCGGGCTCACGCTCGACGAGTTTGCCCTCTGGCTCGAGCTCAAGGACGTCTATTGGGAGAAGGAAGGCCGCAAGTCGATCGACGCGATGATCGTCGCCGGCTGTCTCGCCGGCCTCGTGCTCGTCGGCTTCACCGCATGGGTCGATCTCGCCAACGACGTTGAGAACGCCGTCTTTGCCTTTGTCGGGGGCTTCGGGCTGATCGGCATCCTCGTCGCAGCCGCCAACGCGGCAAAGGAGAAATACGCGATGGCATTTGTCGCCCTGCTTATCTGGCCGGTCGCACTACCAACGGCCGCTCGTTTGGCCAGGCCGCGCTCGATCTGGGGGCGGCTGTTCTACCGAGGCGACAAGCTCGCCCGCGCGAAGGAGCGCTACCCTCCACATACCGAATGACCTTTCGGCCCGACAGCCTCGCGCTTGACCTTCTCCTCCCCCCTCGGGGGGAATAGCGCTGGGCGGCGCGACAGCCGCGAGATACAAGGTCAATCGGTTCAGTCAGAGAAGGAGTAGGCCATGAGCGCCGACCGCGTCCACGTTTTCGACACCACGCTTCGTGACGGCGAGCAGTCGCCGGGGATCTCACTCAACACACAGGAAAAGGTCGAGATCGCTCAGCAGCTCGCGCGCCTGGGCGTCGACGTCATCGAGGCCGGCTTTCCGATCACCTCGCCGGGCGATTTCGAAGCGGTGGAGGCGATCGCGCACATGGTTGAGGGCCCGGTGATCTGCGGCCTCGCCCGCACCCACAAGGCCGACATCGATGCCGCCTACAACGCGATCAAGGATTCCGATCGCCCACGGATCCACACCTTCATCTCGACCTCTGACATCCACATCACCCACCAGCTGCAGACCGACCGCGAGGACGTCAAGGGCCAGGCAAGGGCCGCCGTCGCGCTCTCTAAGACCTACTGCGATGACGTCGAGTTCTCACCCATGGACGCGACCCGCGCCGAGATCGAGTTCACGGCTGAGGTCTGCGCGATCGCGGTCGCCGAGGGGGCGACGGTGATCAACATCCCCGATACGGTCGGATACACGACTCCGGAGGAGTACACGAGCTACTTCGCCCGCCTCTTCGAGCTGGCGCCCGAACTGCGAGACGTCGAGATGTCGGTGCACTGTCACAACGACCTCGGTCTCGCGGTTGCCAACTCCTATGCCGGGCTGCTCGCCGGCGCGCGCCAGGTCGAGTGCGCGATCAATGGCATCGGCGAGCGGGCCGGCAACTGCTCGCTGGAAGAGATCGTGATGCTGCTGCGCACCCGTCGCGACGAGCATGGCCTCGACACCGAGCTCGATACGCGCGAACTTGCGCGCACGTCGCGCATGGTGACCCGCTTCACGGGCTACGCCGTACAGCCGAACAAGGCGATCGTTGGGCGAAATGCCTTCGCCCACGAAGCTGCACGCGATGTCGGCCTCGAATCGAACTCGATCGTGCTCGGCAAGCACTCCGGCCGTCATGCACTGCGTGACGCGCTCGAGCAGCTCGGCTTCAAGGTTGAGGGCAACGCTCTCAACCAGGCCTTCAAGCGCTTCAAGGAGATCGCCGATCGCAAGAAGCAGGTGACCGCGCTCGATCTCGAGGCGATCGTCTCCGACCAGGTGCGCGACAGCTCCGCGCGCTATGAGCTGGCGTGGTTCGACGTGGTCGCCTCGACTCGACGTGAGCCCAAAGCCGAGGTTGCGGTGAGCATGCCTGATGGCAGCGAAGTGGTGGGCGAGTCGGGAGGTGACGGACCTGTTGATGCGATCTTTGGGGCGGTCCGCGCCGCGACGGGAGTGGACTCGGAGCTTCGGCAGTACACAGTTTCGGCTGTGACCGAGGGCGAGGACGCGCTCGGCGAGGTGACGGTGATGCTGCGCGCACATGGTCGCCTCGCCAGTGGCCAAGGCGTCGCCACCGACATCCTCGAGGCCTCGGCGCGCGCCTACATCAGGGCGCTCTCCAACGCCCTCGAGGGCGCCGCCGTGCGCGAGGCCGAGGGGGTCGCGGCCGAGGCTGCGAGCCTGCCGGCGACCCCCGGGCCCTGAGGCTCGCCGGCCTGGACCCGGGCCGCGCGCGTCCGCCGCTGCAACGAGTATCTCAACGAGCTAGTTCCCGATGCACGAGGATGTTCGGCGATCGCACGCCGGCGATGCGCACGGCACGACTGTGACCGGCAACCCAAAACCAGCAAGAGGAGATCGAATGCGACGAATTCACCTGCCGTTGGCGATGACCGCGGCCCTGATCCTGGCTTTCGCCGTCGCTGCCTGCGGCGACGACGAGGGATCGGACAGCGACAGCGCAGACAGCGGCCAGGGCGGCGATCTGACCTTCTCCGTGATCACGCACGGAGAGGGCGACACATTCTGGGCCGTCGCCAAGGCCGGCGCCGAGCAGGCCGGTGATGATCTCGGCGTCACCGTCAACTACCAGGAGTCGCAGAACGACCCGCAGGCCCAGGCCCAGCTGATCGAATCCGCGGTCACCGAGGAGGTCGACGGGATCGCCACCTCCGTGCCGGACCCGGACGCCCTCACGGGCGCGATCAAGGCTGCTACCGAAGCCGGCATCCCGGTGATCACGCTGAACTCGGGGGCGGACGTGTTCCAGGAGCTCGGCGCGATCACCCATGTCGGGCAGGACGAGACGATCGCCGGCGAGGCCGCCGGCGAGCGGCTCGCGCAGGAGGGTGCGACGAAGGCGATCTGCATCATCCACGAGCAGGGCAACGTCGGTCTCGACCAGCGCTGCGAAGGCGCCGCTACGGGATTCGGGGGCGAAATCGAGACTCTGCAGGTGACCGGGGTCAAGGACCTCGCGACGACGCAGACGGAGATCGCATCGGCGGTTCAGGCAGACGACTCGATCGACGGTGTGCTCTCGCTCAACCCCGACATCGCGGTAGCGGCGCGCGACGCGATCGCCGAAGCGGGAAGTGACGCGACGGTTGCGACCTTCGACCTGAGCCCGGACGTGATCACGGCGATCGGCGACGGCGAGATCGTCTTCGCGGTCGACCAGCAGCAGTACCTCCAGGGCTATCTGCCTGTCGATCTCCTCTATCTCTACAACACGAACAACAACACCGTCGGCGGCGGGCTGCCGGTCCTCACGGGCCCCGGCTTCGTCGACGAGACCAATGCCGAGGAGGTCGCCGACCTGGCCGAGGCGGGGACGAGATAGCGGCAGGGATGACCCTCGGGCGCGCTCGCCCGAGGGTCATCGTCTGCGTCGCCGGAGGGTGAGTCGCGAGAGCGGGAATGAGATGAGCAACACCACTGCCACGGGGCCCGCCGAGGAGCCGCCGGGCAACGTGATCGACGAGCGTCTCTTCGAGGCCGGGATCCTGACCCGTCTGCTCAGGCGCCCGGAGCTGGGGGCGCTGCTCGCGGCCCTGGCCGTCGGTCTCTTCTTCGCGCTGACGACGGACAAGTTCGGGACCCTGGCCGGGGCCGCCAACTGGACCGACGTCGCCTCGACCTTCGGGATCGTCGCCGTCGCGGTCGCGCTGCTGATGATCGGCGGCGAGTTCGACCTCTCCGCGGGCGTGATGACGGGAACCAGTGGGCTCCTGATGGGGCTGCTGGCAACCGAGCTCGGATTCAACATCTGGCTGGCGATCGTGTGCACGTTTGCGTTCGCGGCCGCGATCGGCTTGATCAACGGGCTGATGGTCGTGCGTACGGGACTGCCGAGCTTCATCGTCACGCTCGGCACCTTCTTCGTCCTCCAGGGCGTCAACCTGGGAGTGACAAAGGCGATCACCGGCCAGGTTCGGGTCGGCGGGCTCTCCGAGGCGTCGGGGTTCCAATCGGCGCAGGACATCTTCGGAGGCACTTTCTGGTCGCCCTACGAGTTCAAGGTCAGCGTCATCTGGTGGATCGCGGTCACCGCGCTGGGCGCTTGGATCCTGGCGCGAACGCGGGTCGGCAACTGGATCACCGGCGTCGGCGGCGACGCGACTGCGGCGCGCGCGGTCGGCGTACCCGTCGCGCGCGTCAAGATCAGCCTCTTCGTCGGCACCGCGATGGCCGCGGCGCTGGTCGGCGTGATCGTCTCCCTGCGCCTCTCCTCGGCGCTGGCGAGCCAGGGCGTCGGGCTCGAGTTCTTCTACATCATCGCCGCGGTGGTGGGCGGCTGCCTGCTCACCGGCGGCTTCGGCTCGGTGATCGGGGCCTCGGCCGGGGCACTGATCCTCGGTATGGCGTTCATCGGCATTCCCTTCGAGGGCTGGGACACCGACTGGCGCTTCCTCTTCTACGGAGTGACGCTGCTGCTCGCCGTGCTCTTCAACACCGCGATCCGGCGCCGAGCGGAGGGGGCACGATGACCGAGCGCCGGCCGGCTGCCCCGATCCTCGAGGCGCGGGGGGTGTCGAAGCGCTTCGGCAGCGTGGTGGCGCTCAAGGACGTCTCGCTCACAGTCAGCCCCGGGGAGGTGATCTGCGTGCTCGGCGACAACGGGGCCGGTAAGTCGACGCTGATCAAGATCCTCTCCGGTGTCCACACCTATGACGACGGGGAGCTCCTCGTCGATGGCGAGCCCCGTCGCTTCGGCTCTCCGCGCGAGGCGCGCGACGCTGCGATCGCGACCGTCTACCAGGACCTCGCGACGGTTCCGCTGATGTCGATCTGGCGCAACTTCTTCCTCGGATCCGAGCCGACGAAGGGGGCGGGGCTGCTGCGGCGGTTGAAGATACCCGAGGCGAAGCGGATCACGCGCGAGCAGATGGCGAAGATGGGGATCGACGTTCGCGACCCGGACCAGAACGTGGGCACGCTCTCCGGCGGCGAGCGGCAGGTGTTGGCGATCTCGCGGGCGATCTACTTCGGCGCCCGGGTGTTGATCCTCGACGAGCCCACCTCGGCGCTCGGCGTCAAGCAGGCCGGGATCGTCTTGCGCTACCTCGTCCAGGCGCGTGGGCGCGGGGTCGGAGTCGTCTTCATCACCCACAACCCGCATCACGCCTACCCGGTGGGGGACCGCTTTGCGATCCTCAATCGGGGACGCCTCGCGGGCTCGTGGACGAAGGACGAGATCACGCGCGACGAGCTCGTGCGTGAGATGGCCGGAGGCGCGGAGCTCGAGGGTCTCACGCATGAGATCGAGACCGCAGCCGGCGAGCCGGATCGCTGAGCCTGCCGGCGACGCCGGGACGCAGGCGATAGCCTCGCTTGCGATGGCCGGCTCGCTCGAAGGACGCAAGGTGCTGATCACCGGAGCCTCGTCGGGGATCGGCGAGGCGACCGCGCTGGCGATGGTTGCCGAGGGCGCCGGCGTCGCGCTTGGCGCCCGGCGCAAAGACCGCCTCGATGACCTCGCTTCGCGAATCGAGTCTGGCGGCGGCAACGCCGTCGCGATCGAGGCCGACATCGCCGACGAAGCTCACGCCAAGACTCTGGTCGAGACCGCGCACGCTGAGCTCGGGGGCCTCGACACCCTCGTCAACAACGCCGGCGTGATGCTGCTCGGCCCGCTTCAAGGTGCCGACCCGGCCGAATGGCGGACGATGATCGAGGTCAACTGCCTCGGGCTTCTTTATTGCACGCACTACGCGCTGCCGCTGATCCGCGACGGCGGCGGCGGGGACGTGGTCAATGTTTCCTCCGTGGCGGGGCGAACGGCCGCCCTGGGCTCGGGCGTCTACAACATGACCAAATGGGGCGTCGTCGGCTACTCGGAGTCGCTGCGCCAGGAAGGCGCGCACATCGGCGTGCGGGTCACCTGCGTCGAGCCGGGCTTCGTCGACACCGAGCTTCAGGGTCACAACGAGAACCCGATGGTGGTCGACCAGATCGAGAAGATGAAGGAGGCGACGGGCAAGGTGCTCGAGGCCGCCGACATCGCAAACGCGGTCGTCTACGCCGTCTCGCAGCCAAAGCATGTGAGCATCAACGAAGTGCTCGTGCGGCCCTCGGGGCGGACTCGGTAGCGACTTTCGAGGTTGAGCAGACCGTTGTAAACAATCGTCCGTGATAACGTACAGCCGATGAGCGCCACGGCAACACGCGACGGAGTGGCTGTTGGCGCCCGGATCAAGGCGCTGCGCGACTCGATGGACCTCTCGTTACGGGACCTCGCAGCGCTTAGCGGCGTCTCGGCGCCGATGCTCTCACAGGTCGAGCGCGGCGAGACGAGCCCGACATTGGTCGTCGCCGAGCGCATCGCTTCCGGCCTGGACCTGACGCTCTCACAGCTCCTTCGCCTCGACGAGAGCGAGCATGTTGTGGTAACGCGTGCCGGCGAGCGCCGGGTTCATGCCCGCAGGGGCCATCGCACCGAGGAGCTCACTCCACCGCTTCCCGGTCAGCGTGCCGACGTCTCGCTGCACGCGCTCGAACCCGGCGCCGCCACCGGCAAAGCCGGAGACCCGACGCTGCACGAGCCCGGCGCCCGTGAGACCGCCGTGGTGCTCTCGGGCACCGTCACCCTGTTGATCGACGACGAGCGCCGCGACCTCGCCGACGGCGACAGCGTCACCTTCGATGCCGACCTTCCCCACAGCTTCGAGAACACCAGTGAGGCGCCGGCCGAGTTTTTCGCCGTCGTCGCCGCCGGCCTGAGACGCAGCTAGACCAAGGAGCCAGCTGATGCCGCAAACGATGTTCGACAAGATCTGGAGCGCCCACGAGGTCGGCGACGGGCTCATCTACGTCGACTTGCACCTCGTGCACGAGGTCACCTCGCCTCAGGCCTTCGACGGCCTGCGCCTTGCCGATCGCAAGCTGCGCCGCCCCGACAAGACCGTCGCCACAGCCGATCACAACGTGCCCACCGATGGCACCCCTGTCGCAAGGATGATCGCCGACGAGCTCTCGCGCGTCCAGGTAGAGACCCTGGAGCGAAACTGCGAGGAATTCGGCGTACCCGTCTACTCGCTGGGCTCCGACCATCAGGGAATCGTCCATGTAATCGGCCCCGAGCTCGGCCTCACTCAGCCCGGCATGACGATCGTCTGCGGCGACTCGCACACCTCTACCCACGGCGCCTTCGGTGCGCTCGCCTTCGGCATCGGCACGTCCGAGGTCGAGCACGTGCTCGCGACCCAGAGCCTGGGCCAGCGACGGCCAAAGACGATGCGGATCTCCTACTCGGGCGAGCTCGGCCACGGTGTCGTCGCCAAGGATCTGATCCTGGCGACGATCGGCCGCCTCGGCACCGGCGGCATGGTCGGGCACGCGGTCGAGTACGCGGGCGAGACGATCCGCGGCTTGACGATGGAGAACCGGATGACGATCTGCAACATGACCATCGAGGGCGGCGGCCGGGCCGGGATGATCGCCCCCGACGAAACCACGTTCGCATGGGTCGATGGGCGCGCAGCCGCGCCTGAGGACTTCGAGGCGGCCGTTGCCGATTGGCGCGAGCTGCCGACCGACCACGAGGCCAGCTTCGACACCGAGATCGAGATCGACGCTGCAGCGATCTCACCGATGGTCACCTGGGGCACGAACCCGGCCCAGGTCGTCGAGGTCACGGGCGAGGTGCCAACGGCGTCGAGTGACTCCGAGGAGCGCGCCCTCCGTTACATGGCACTCGAGCCCGGCGTAGCGGTGCAGGAGATCGTGCTCGACCGCGTCTTCATCGGCTCGTGCACGAACTCACGGATCCAGGACCTTCGCGAGGCCGCTTCCATCGTCGAGGGGCGTCGCGTTTCCTCCACGGTGCAGGCGATGGTGGTTCCGGGATCGGCGCAGGTCAAGGCCGAGGCCGAGGCCGAGGGTCTCGATGACGTCTTTCGGGCCGCCGGTTTCGACTGGCGCAGTGCCGGCTGTTCGATGTGCCTCGGGATGAACCCCGACATCCTCAGCCCGGGCGAGCGCTGCGCCTCGACTTCGAATCGCAATTTCGAGGGTCGCCAGGGTAAGGGCGGGCGCACGCATCTAGTCAGCCCGAAGATGGCCGCCGCCGCCGCCATCGAGGGACATTTCGTCGATATTCGAGAGTGGGAGTGACGATGGAGCCTGTTGAAGTCATCGAAGGCAAGGTTTCAGTTCTCGACCGCGCCGACGTCGACACCGACCAGATCATCCCTAAGCAGTTCCTCAAACGGGTCGAGCGAACCGGCTTCGGTGAGTTTCTTTTCTACGACTGGCTCCGCGACGGTGAGATCGAGCTCGAGCCGAATCCGGTGCTTGTCACCGGTGACAACTTCGGTGGTGGCTCCTCGCGCGAGCACGCTCCCTGGGCGATCCAGGACTACGGTTTCGACGCCGTGATCGCCCCTTCGTTCGCCGACATCTTCTACGGCAACTGCACCAAGATCGGCCTGCTGCCGGTGGTGGTCTCCGAGGATCACTGCCGACGGATCGCCACGGCCGGGACGGTCCGCATCGACCTCGAGGCACAGACCGTTGATTACGGAGACGGCGCGATCCGCTTCGAGATCGACGAGGAGATCAAGCACCGCTTGCTCAACGGCCTCGACGAGATCGCGATCACCTTGCGAAACGGCGCTGCGATCGATCGCTTCGAGGCATCCGGAAAAGCCGATCGCGGCCCAATGACGACCAGCCTGTGAGTACCGTCGACTGGGATGCGGAGGCCTATAACCGCCTCGCCGACCCGCAGGAGGAGTGGGGGCTAGAGGTCTTGGCGCGACTTGAGCTCGAAGGTGACGAGACCGTGCTCGATGCGGGGTGCGGCTCGGGACGGGTCACGCGGCGGCTGTTGGAGCGGCTGCCACGGGGCAAGGTGATCGGCGTCGATGCCGCGCCGTCGATGATCGCCGCCGCCCGCGAGGCGTTCGATGGCGATGACCGGGTCGACCTCCGCGTCTGCGATTTGCTCGAGCTCGAGCTCTCAGAGCCCGTCGACGCGATCTTCTCCAACGCCACCTTTCACTGGATCCTCGATCACGGCGCGCTCTTCGCGCGCCTGTTTGCCGCGCTGCGCCCCGGCGGGCAGCTCGAGGTCCAGTTCGGCGGTCAGGGCAACGTCGCCGAGTGGAAGCGCGCGATCGAGGCCGCCGAGGGCGACGAGCGCTTCTCCGCCTACCTGCGGGGGATGCCCGACACCCACAACTTCGCCTCGCCGAGCGACACCGAGGCGCGGCTCGCGCGTGCCGGCTTCGAGGTCGATTCCATCTGGCTCGAAGACCGCACCGTAGCCCCGCCCGAGCCACGGGAGTTCGTCCGCGTCGTCGGTCTCGCCAAGCATCTCGCGCAGTTGCCGGCCGACATGCACGAGCGCTTCCTCGACACCGTGCTGGGCTCGATGTCGAGCCCACTGACGCTGCAGTACGTACGACTCAACGTTTCGGCTCGGAGGCTGGGGTGAGCGCACCACACATCGTCCTGCTGGCGGGCGACGGCATCGGCCCTGAGATCGTTGCCGCCGCCCGCCGGGTGCTCGACGCGATCGGCAGCTTCGAGTTCGACGAGCATCTGGTCGGAGGGGCTTCGATCGACGCTCACCGCACGGCCCTCACCGACACGGTCCTCGACGCCTGCCGCGCCAGCGATGCAGTCTTGCTCGGCGCTGTCGGCGGGCCGAAATGGGATACCACCGACCCCGGCGCGCCTCGTCCCGAGCAGGGCCTGCTCGGGCTGCGCAAGGGTCTGGGCCTATACGCGAACCTACGCCCGGTGCGCCCGAGCGAGTCGCTCTACGCGGCAAGCCCCTTGCGCGAGGAACGCATTCGCGGCACCGATCTGCTCGTCGTGCGCGAGCTCACGGGCGGCATCTACTTCGGCGACTCCGGCCGCGACGGCGACGTCGCCCACGACACCTGCACCTACTCCGTAGCCGAGATCGAGCGGATCGCGCGCGTGGGCTTCGACGCCGCCGGCAGGCGCCACGGCCGCGTCACCTCGGTCGACAAGGCGAACGTGCTCGAGACGTCGCGGCTGTGGCGGGAAACGGTGACCCGGGTCGCCACCGACTACCCCGAGGTCATCGTCGACCACCTGCTCGTCGACAACGCGGCGATGCAGCTCGTTTCCGAGCCGGCGCGCTTCGACGTGATCGTGACCGAGAACCTGTTCGGCGACATCCTCTCCGACGAGGCGGCGATGCTGACGGGCTCGCTAGGGATGTTGCCGTCAGCGAGCCTCGGCGCCGAGGACAGCCCCGGGATTTTCGAGCCGGTGCACGGCTCGGCTCCCGACATCGCGGGCAAGGGCATCGCCAACCCGCTAGCGACCCTGCTCTCGGTCGCGATGATGCTGCGCCACGGCCTCGACCTCGCCGCTGAGGCGAAGGCGATCGAAGTGGCTGTCGAATCGACGCTCGCCCGTGGCCTTCGCACGCCCGACCTGGCCACAGGCAAGAGCGCCGTCGGCACGGAAGAGGTAACCGCATCCGTGCTTGCGGAACTCACGGGTTGATCGGCATACTGGGCTGATGATGGAGAAGTCGGACTGGATCTGGATGAACGGCGAGTTCGTGGCCTGGGACAAGGCGCAGGTCCACGTCCTCAGCCATGGGCTGCACTACGGCTCCGGGGTCTTCGAGGGCATCCGCTGTTACGAGACCGAGCGGGGCCCGGCCGTGTTCCGCCACCTCGAGCACATGCAACGTCTCGAGAAGTCGGCCGAGCTCTACTACCTGCCGCTCGCCTACTCGGCCGCGCAGTTGCGCAAGGCGACGACCGAGTTGATCGCGCGCAACGGGCTCAGCAGCTGCTACATCCGACCGCTGGCCTTTCGCGGCTACGGCGAGATGGGTCTGTACGCGCAGGCCGCGCCGGTCGAGGTCGTGATCGCCGTCTGGCCCTGGGGCTCCTACCTCGGCGACGAGGGTAAGCAGAACGGCATTCGCGCCAAGGTCTCCTCGTGGCGACGGATCTCGGCCGCGGGGCTTATCCCGCATGCCAAGGCCACGGGTCAGTATCTGAATTCGATTTTGGCCAAGAATGACGCGGCCCAATCGGGATACGACGAGGCGATCCTGCTCGATGAGCGCGGTCTCGTCTGTGAGGGCTCGGGTGAGAACATCTTCGTCGTTCGCGACGGCGAGCTGGTGACACCGGGACACACGGCCTCGATCCTCGATGGAATCAGCCGCAAGTCGGTGATCCAGATCGCAACTGACCTCGGCTACAAGGTGATCGAGCGGGATGTCGCTCGGGCCGAGCTCTACCTGGCTGAGGAAGTGTTTCTCTGCGGAACCGCAGCCGAGCTCGTGCCGGTGCGCGAGATCGACGGTCACGAGCTCGGTGAGCCAGGCGAGATCACCCGCGTTGTCCAGGCGAAGTTCGAGGACGCGCTGCACGGTCGCGCCCCGGAGTACGCGGAATGGCTGGACCTGGTCGAGGCTCCGAGTAAGGTCAGCGGCTAGATGCTTCGCCTGTTCGGTGCAATCGAGCGAATTAGGACCGCCGCGACCGCTTAGCGGCTCGCGGCCGTGCGGACTCGTTCCGCGCATCGGCTCGCTCGAACTCATCGGATCTCAGAAAGGCAGCAAGTGACTCAGGTAAAGCTCTATGACACGACCCTTCGTGACGGCATGCAGGGGCAGGGCATGTCGCTCTCGGCAGCGGAGAAGGTCCGCGTCGTCCAAGCCCTCGACCGTCTCGGCGTCGGCTTCGTCGAGGCCGGTTTTCCCAGCTCCAACCCGAAGGAGGCCGAGCTATTTCGTTTGCTCGCCGATGTCGATCTCGAGGCCGCGCAGGTCTGTGCCTTCGGCATGACGCGGCGCCGCGGCCTCGCTGCCGCCGACGATCCGTCGCTGCGCGAGCTCGTCGCCTGCGCCGCGCCGGTCATCACGTTCGTCGGCAAGACCTGGGCGCTTCACCTCGAGAAAGTGACCAAGGTCTCTGCCGAGGAGAACCTGTCGATGATCGTCGACTCTGTCAATTTCGCCCGCGCCGAGGGCAAGCGGGTCGTCTACGACGCCGAGCATTTCTTCGACGCCTGGCGCGACGACCGCTCCTACGCCCTCGAGTGCCTGCGCGCCGCGACTGCGGCCGGTGCGGAGAACGTGACGCTGTGTGACACCAACGGCTCCAGCCTTCCCAGCCAAGTCGCCGAGGCGACCGTGGCCGTGGTCGGCGAGCTCGGCGAGCGCGTCGAAATTGGCATCCACGCTCACAACGACGCCGAGTGCGGAGTTGCCAACTCGCTCGCGGCGGTCGATGCCGGGGCGCGGATGGTCCAGGGCACGATCAACGGCTACGGCGAGCGCTGTGGCAACGCGAACCTGATCTCGGTCCTTGCCGCGCTTCAGCTGAAGCTCGGCTACGAGTGCGTCGCCCCTGCGCGTATGCGTCTGTTGACCGAGACAGCTCATTTCGTCGACGAACTGACCAACACCACGCCCGACCCCGACCAGCCCTTCGTCGGACGAAACGCCTTCGCCCACAAGGGCGGCATGCACGTCGCCGGCGTCCAGGCCGACTCGCGCACCTTCGAGCACATGGACCCGCGCGACGTCGGCAACAGCCGCGATGTCTTGATCTCCGAGCTGTCGGGCAAGGGCTCGGTGCTTTCGCGCGCGCACGGTGCGGGGATCGAACTCGATGCCGATGCGGCAAAGCGCGCCGTTGAGAGGATCAAGGAGCGAGAGCATCGCGGTTATCACTACGAGGCCGCAGACGCCTCCTTCGATCTTCTCCTGCGCCGCGAGGCGGGCGAGTACCAGCCGCTGTTTCGGCTCGAGAGCTACCGTGTGATCACCGAGATGCGCGCCGACGGCAAGGTCGAGACCGAGGCGACGATCAAGATCTGGGTCGAGGGTCGGCGCTACGTCCGCACGGCGGAGGGCAACGGCCCCGTGAACGCCCTCGACACGGCGCTTCGCGACGCGATCAGCGAGCTGCACCCGCACCTCGTCGCGATCGAGCTGCGTGACTACAAGGTCCGCATCCTCGACTCCCATCACGGCACCGGTGCGGTCACCCGGGTACTGCTCGACGCTTCCGACGGCCACGACTCATGGGGCTCGATCGGCGTCTCGGAGAACATCATCGAAGCCTCGTGGGAGGCGCTGGTGGATTCGCTGGAGTACGCATTTCAGGAGCGGAACACAAACGTTCCGCCCTCCTCCTCGGCTTCGCCTCCGGGGGCGGCCGGGTCAGGTGGGGGGACGACCGACTCGCTCGCAGCCTCTTGACTGAGCCCCAACCCATCCCTCTCGCGAAGCCGGTGATCGGTGAGCGCGAGGAGCAGCTCGTGCTCGAAGTCCTGCGCTCGGGCAGGCTCTCGCTGGGACCGATGCAGCAGCGTTTCGAGCGTGACTTCGCCAAGTACCTCGGCGTTGCCGATGCAGTCGTAGTTTCATCGGGCACGACGGCGCTCCACCTCGCTGTTCGCGCTCTTGGCTGGCGCGACGGCGACGAGGTCGTGACCTCGCCGTTCAGCTTCGTCGCCTCGGCCAACTGCCTGCTCTACGAGGGCGTGAAGCCAGTCTTCTGCGACGTCGACCCCGTAACCCTCAACATCGATCCCATCCGTGCTTGGGAAGCGATCGGGGAGGACACAAAGGGAATGCTGCCGATCGACATCCTCGGCTACCCGGCAGCGATGCCGGCGCTGGAGAAGGTGGCGGCCGAGGGAGACCTCGACCTGCTCGAAGATGCCTGTGAGGCGCTCGGGGCGCACGACTCCGAGGGCCGGCTGGTGGGCTCGCGCGGCAACCTCGCCTCGTTTGCCTTTTATGCCAACAAGCAACTGACGACGGGGGAGGGGGGCATGCTCGCCGTCAACGATCCCGAAGTCGCCGCCCGGCTTCGCAGCGAGCGAAACCAAGGCAGGGCGCCGAACATGGACTGGGTCGACCACGACCGCCTCGGCTTCAACTACCGCCTCACCGACGTTCAGGCCGCGCTCGGAGTCGCTCAGCTCGAGCGACTTGACGCGATGCTCGCCGACCGCGCAGCAGCCGCCATGCTCTACAACGAGCGCCTGATGGCCTTTGACAACGGCGATCCGGCGGGAGACGGCGATCCCGAAGGACTGGTGCTTCCGTGCGCCGACGAGGGCAAGGAACAGCGCAGCTGGTTCGTCTATGCGGTGCGCCTGCCGAGCGGCGCCGATCGCGACGCGGTCGTCGCCGACCTTGCCCAGCGCGGAGTCGAGGCCAAGGCTTACATGCCGTCGATCCACCTTCTCACCCACATGCGCGCGCGCTTTGGCTTCGAGCCGGGACAGTTCCCGGTTGCCGAGGACGCGTCGGAGCGGCTACTTGCACTGCCCTTCTTCCCGGCGATCACCGAGAGTGAGATCGACCGCGTCACCGAGGCGCTGGCCGAGGCGTTGCGCGGAGACTGGAGCTGAAGTGCGCCCGCAAGCGGGCTCTCGATCGACCGCGAGGTGTCCCTGTGTGCGGCGCTCTAGATGCGGCCTTCAGCCTGCATCCAGGCAACGGTGCGCTCGACCCCCTCGCGCCACGGCGTGAACTCGACGCCGAGCTGCTCGCGGGCCTTGGTGTTGTCGGCGCGCGCCCGCCACTGCAAGAACAACAGTTGTCCTTTGCCGAGTAGCGGAGGGCGCTTGATCGCCCGCGAGATCGCCTCGCCCGCGGCGGCGACGCCATGGGCGAGGCGCGCCGGCATCACCTTGGGAACCCGGCCCCTGCCCGCACTCTCGACCGCAGCCGCGGCGAGCTCGCGAATCGGGGTGTAGCCGTCGGCGAGGATGTAGCGCTCGCCGGGTGTTCCGCGGTCGAACGCGGCGAGATGGGCGACGGCAACGTCGTCTACGTAGACCAGCGTCATCCCACCTGGTGGCACTGCCGGCAGACGCTTCTTCACGGCGTCGCGGATCAGCGAGTCGAGGCCCGCGGCGGCCCAGGGTCCCGGCCCGAACACGCCTGCCGGGTTGCAGATCACGAGCTCGATCCCGTCGCCTGCCGCGGCTTCGGCAATCACCAACTCCTCGGCGAGCTGCTTCGAGCGCTCATAGGCCGTGCCCTTGGGGTATTCGGCCACGGCGCGCTCACTCACAGTGCCGCCGGTCTCGGCGTGAAAGACATCGAAGGTGGAGGTATGCACCACGCGGCGCGCGCCGGCCTCACGTGCCGCGGCGACAACGTTGCGCGCGCCGTGGGCGTTGACGCGATCGAACACACCCGGATCGGCTGTCCACTGTTCGAAGATACCCATGCAGTTGAACGCACCCTCGACGCCTTCTGCGGCGGCACGGACCGATTCGGCGTCGGTGACGTCTCCGCGCACGAGTTCGACGGTGTCTGGCAATGCCACGCGAGCCTTGGCCGGGTCGCGTACCAGCGCCACCACCTCGTCGCCGCGATCGACCAACCGACAGGCAACAGCGTTACCGACCTTGCCGGTCGCGCCGGTGACAAGGATTCGCATGCGCTGAATCTATAGTCCGCCACTCCATGCCCCGTTTCGAAGAACCACCAGATCCCCTGTTCGCACACATCAACGCCTCGATCAACTTCGATCGGCGGCTTTGGCGCGAGGACATCCGAGGCTCGCAGGCCCACGCCGGAGCGCTGGAGGGTGTGGGTGTGCTCGGCGCTGAGGAACGAGGTCAGCTCCACGCCGGTCTCGATCGCGTCGGCGAAGAGCTCGAGCGCGGCGAGTTTGACTTCCTCGACAGCGACGAGGACATCCATATGGCGATCGAACGGCGACTGACCGAGATGATTGGCCCGCTTGGCGGCAAGTTGCACACGGGGCGCTCGCGAAACGACCAGATCGCAACCGACCTCGCGCTCTACGTGCGCGCGCGCTCGCAACAGGCACTCAGGCTCACGACTGGCTTGATGTCGCGCCTGCTCGAGCTCGCCGAAACGCACGCTGACTGGCCGATGCCCGGATACACCCATCTTCAGCGTGCTCAGCCCGTCTACCTCGGCCACCACCTGCTCGCCTATTTCTGGATGCTCTCGCGCGATGCGGTGCGCTTCCGCGCGGCCGAAGCGGCGACCGCGACGATGCCGCTCGGCTCCGGTGCTCTCGCCGGGCTCAACTGGGATCTCGATCGCGCCGCCACGGCCGCGGATCTCGGATTCTCGGCTGCAGCCGAGAACTCGATCGATGCCGTCTCCAATCGCGATTTCGCGCTCGATTACATGTACGCGGCCTCGGTCTGTGCCACGCATCTATCGAGACTCGGCGGCGAGCTCGTAATCTGGTCGAGCCAGGAGTTCGGCTTCTGCGAGCCCGCCGACGACTTTTCCTCGGGCTCGTCGATCATGCCGCAGAAGAAAAACCCCGACGCGGCGGAGCTGCTGCGGGCAAAGGCACCGCGGGTCACCGCATCGCTGACGACGCTGCTTGGCGCCTTGCACGCGCTGCCGCTTGCCTACGCCAAGGATCTCCAAGAAGACAAGGAAGCGCTGTTCGAGGCGGTCGACACGATCGAGCTCTCACTCGAAGTCGCCGAGCGGATGCTTGCCGGGATGCGCTTCGACCGCGAACGCCTCGGCGCCGGGGCTGCCGACGAGATGGTCGCCGCAACCGACATCGCCGACCTGCTCGTGCGCAAGGGAATGCCCTTCCGCGAGGCTCATGGCGTTGTCGGCTCACTGGTGCGCACCGCCCTCGAAACCGGCCGTTCACTCTCCGAACTCGACGCGCAGGAAATCGCGGCTCACTCGTCGCTACTCGGCGACGACTACTTCGAGCTGCTCAGCGATGGCGCTTGGCTGGAGTCCAAGCTCTCGCACGGGGGGACCGCGTCGGCACGGGTAACCGAGCAGCTTGCGGCAGCGCGCGACACGCTTGCCGCGCTCAGCTCCGCCGACGATTGACCTCCCTCGGAGCCGACTTCTTCGATCGCTCGGTGCATGCGGTCGCTCGCGATCTCGTCGGCTGCGAGCTCAGTTTCGCCGGCGCCGGCGGTGTGATCGTCGAGACCGAGAGCTACAACCGCGAAGACCCGGCCTGTCATGCGCATGTCGGGCTCACCCGTCGTACATCGACCCTTTTCGGCCCGCCCGGGCGCGCCTACGTCTACCTCTCATACGGCATCCATAACCTGCTCAATGTGGTCTGCGAGCCCGAGGGCGACGCCGCAGCCGTCCTCATCCGAGCTCTCGAGCCGACCCGGGGGCTCGACCTCATGGCGGCCCGCCGAGGACGCCCGCATCCGCTGGAGCTCTGCTCGGGACCCGGCAAGCTGACCGAGGCTCTCGGCATCGGCCTCGAGCTGAACGGCGTGCCGTTCACAGAGGATCCGTTTGAGCTGCGCTCACGCGCCGGTGCCTGGCAGGAGGTGAAAGTTGAAACGGGGCTGCGGATCGGAATTAGCCGTGCGCTCGACTACCCCTGGCGCTTCTGCGCCGCCGACAGCCCGTTCCTGTCGAGACCGCTCCCCCGCCGGCGAGAGGTCAGTCGGCTGTGATGCCGCCGCCGCTGGGTGCGGCGGGTGCGCCGGTGGAACCGCCTTCGCCTGCGGGAGCAGCAGGGGCAGGGGCGCTGCTCTCGCTGGAGCTCTCAGCCGGTGCCTCCGGGTCGACCGTGGCTTCCTCGGTCGCGGGAGCAGCCGTCTCAGGAGCGACGACCTCACTTTCAAGCTCAGTCGCATCGGCGGCCGACTCGTCGTTGTCTTCCGATTCCTCCTCGGCGTTGCGCACATCTACGAGCGCGGTATAGGCATTGACGACGCTGGCGAAGATCAGGGCCGGGTAGGTGCCGCCGTCGACGGGAGCCCCCGCGAACTCGGTCAGCATCGGCGTTACCGCGTCCGCGTGTCCGACCCAGACGCAGGTGGTGATCTCCTCAGTCGCACCGCAAAACCAGGCGTCGCCGTTGTCATCGGTGGTGCCGGTCTTGCCCCAGGTGGCCTCCCCAGTCTGCGCATTGGTGCCGGTGCCTGAGGTGACCACAGTGGTGAGGATCGACTTCGCCTCTGCGGCGACTTCTGGGTCGATCACCTGCTTGGCCACGAGCTTGTTCTCACCGCTGGCGCCGGTCTGGTCGGCTACGGGATCGCCGTCGCCGTACTGTTCGCCGTCGAGCACCTCGATGATCCCCACCGGTCCGCCCGCGTTCGCGGCCATCGTTCCCGAGAGGCGCGCGCCGTCCGCCGCGATCGTGCTGTAGGCGTGCGTCATCTCCAGCGGCGTGACGCCGACCTCGAGGCCGCCGAGGACCATCGCCGGGTTGTAGGGGGCGAAGTCGTTGCCGCCGATCGCGTACTCATTCTCGGTCGAGAGGTCGGTCTCGATCCCGAGCAAGTTGGCTGTCTCGGCGACGTTCTCGGGGCCGACCTGTGACCCCAGCTGCGAGTAGACCGAGTTGTCGGAGTACGTCGTGCCGGTCGCGATCGAGGCGGAGCCGAGGTAGGAGTCGTCGTAGTTGTCGACTGCGAAGTACTCGGAGACGGTCCTGGTCTCGCCATTGGGTTTATCGAGCTTGACGTCGAACGGGATCTCCTGGGGCGCCGAGGTGAAGACCTCGCCTGAGGAACGACCCTGCTGCAGTGCCGTGATCAAGGTGAACGGTTTGAAGGAGGAGCCGGGCTGGCGGTGTCCGTTCGTCGCCAGGTTGAACGGGGCCTGCTCGTAGTCGAGTCCCCCGACCATTGCTCGCACCGCGCCGGTGGTGTTGTCGAGCACGACGACCGACGCGGTCGGCTCGATGCCGGCAAGCGTGCCACCGACGATCTCCTCGACCTCGCGCTGAAGGTCGAGGTCGAGGGTCGAGGTAATTTGCAAGCCGCCGCCGAATGCCTCGCCGGCGCCGTAGCGGTCGACTAGCTGCTGGCGCAGCCAGGAGGTGAAGTAGGGGGCCTCGGACTCCTCGCGTGGCGGCAGGATCTCGTCCTCGTCGGGGATCGGCACCGCCTTGTATTCGATGAGCTCCTCGTCGGTGATGTAGCCCTGTTCGTTCATGCGGTCAAGAACGAGGTCGCGGCGGGCCTTGGAATCGAGCGGGTTGGCGCGCGGAGAGTAGGCTGCGGGAGAGGCGATCATCCCGGCGAGCTGCGCTGCCTCCCACGGCAACAACTCCGAGGCACAGCTGGGGGCGTCGGCCTCACCGCAGCCCTCGTGCTCGATCGACGAGCCGAAGTAGGTGCTGGCAGCGGCCTCGATCCCCGTTGCTCCCTCGCCGAAGTAGATCTCGTTCAGATACTCGGTGAGGATCTTGTCCTTGGACCACTGACGCTCGAGGTGGTAGGCGATCGCAGACTCGCGAAACTTCTGCAGGATCGTGCGACTGTCCTGGGTCGCGAGCGCGTTCTTGACGAACTGCTGGGTGATCGTCGAGGCACCCTGCTGGGCCGACCCCGAGAGGATGTCCTGGTACAGCGCACGGCCGATGCCTTGGAAGTCGACACCGCGATGCTCGTAGAAGCGCTGGTCCTCGACCGCCACGACCGCCTCTTTCATCACCGGGGAGATCTCGTCCGATTCGAGCAGGATGCGACCCTCGTTGTTGGTCAGCGTGGCGAGCTTTTGCCCACGGAAGTCGTAAACGACGGAGTTCTGGGCACGCTGGTACTGCTCGCGGTTTTCCAGAGAGGGCAGATCTTGGGCGACGGCCATCATGATCCCGAAGATCCAGGAGACAAAAGCGAGACTGCAGAGGCCAAGCAGCACAACCGCGAAGCGCAGTTTGCGCATCCGCGGCTTGGCGCCGGGCTCGGTGTTACTCGGTGGCCCCGGGGGCTTGGGCAGCTTCAACCCGCGGCTGCGACCGGGCGACCGACCGGCTGCGCCACCGTTGCTCGTGGTTTCGTTGTCAGATCCTGAGGCCATGTCTCGGATGCGGGCGCGGACGACAATCGCATGTCACCCAAGGCGATGAATTCACTCGCCGTGCGGCTCCGCGGGCTGTTCGTCGTCCGCCGAAGCGGTGCTTCCTAGAAGTTTGGAAGGCTGAACCGTCACCCCGGGGAGTCGGCGCGTGAGTCTAGCATTGAGCAGATGTCGTCATCACGGTCTTTGGAGCTCCTGCGACGTACCGTCGACGCCCTGCCCGATGGCCAGCTGACCGAGCAGCTGGACGGTGCGAAGCCGCTGCGCGTCAAGTTTGGTGTCGACCCGACGAGCCCCGATATTCACCTCGGCCACTGTGTCGTGCTGACGAAGCTGCGCGCATTCCAAGACGCAGGCCACACGGTCGTGCTGATCATCGGCGACTACACGGCGCGCGTCGGTGACCCCAGCGGCCGCGACGCCACGCGCCCAGTCCTCGACACAGATCAGATCGAGGCAAACGGCCGCACCTATGTCGAGCAGGCCTTCAGCGTGCTCGACCCCAACCGGACCGAGATCCGCTACAACAGCGAATGGCTTGCGATGCAAAGCGAGGAGATGTTCGGCCTCGTGCGCCGCTTCAACGTCGCGCGGCTGCTCGAACGCGACGATTTCAGCCGCCGGATCGCCGACGCGCAGCCGATTTCGGCGCTCGAGCTGCTCTATCCGGTCCTGCAGGGATACGACTCGGTCGCGGTCGAGGCCGACGTCGAGCTCGGCGCAACCGACCAGACCTTCAACTTGCTGTTCGGCCGCGACGTCCAAGTCGCCTACGGCCAGAAACCGCAGTCGATCTTGACGATGCCGATCCTCGTCGGCACCGACGGCGTGCGAAAGATGAGCAAGTCATACGACAACTACGTCGCCGTCAGCGACCCCCCTGAGGAGATGTTCGGGAAGCTGATGAGTATCCCCGACGACGTTATGGGCGACTACTATGAGTTGCTGCTCGGCGAGGACCTCGTTCGCGATCGCCATCAAGGCGAGGCCAAGCGGGAGCTCGCCCGGCGCCTCACCGACCGCTTCGCCGGCGACGGCGCTGGTGCCCTGGCTGAGGCACGCTTCGACCAGGTCCATGTGCGCGGTGAGCTGCCCGACGAGATCGCCGTGGCGACAGTGAGCGCCGCCGACGGCGAGACGGTGCACCTGCCCGCACTGATTGCCGCCGAGTTCGAGCTCTCTTCCAGCGAGGCTAGGCGCCTGATCCAGCAGGGCGCCGTCAAGCTCGACGGCGAGCCGCTTGAGGCGCAGACGCTGGACCTTCCGGCCACGAGCCTCGACGGCGCCGTGCTTCAGGTCGGCAAGCGACGTTTTCGCCGTCTACAGGTTTGAAGCTCGGCGCTCGGCGCCGTGCCCGCGTCGTGCCTGCTACATTCCCGCGTCCGTTGCAGGCCGAGGGCTTGCGTGGAACCTTCTGGCGCGGCTATACTGACTGGTCGCGCCTGAAACGGCACCCAGGCGAGGGGGAGATCCCGTTCGCCTCGGGAAGCGGTCTTTGAAAACTGAGCAGCGTGCACATTCAGGGCTTAACGGCCTTGGATTTGACAGGTCCGACCCATCGCAGGCGACGTGCCGGCGATGGGCAGCCAAACCCGTCATGTCGTTCGCCATTCTGTGTACTTGGCGGACAACCGATATGACACCTTTCCGTTAGACAGAGGAATCGCTGCCGGTTGACTCCGGTGGTGAATTGAAACCCTCGAGTCATTTTTCACGGAGAGTTTGATCCTGGCTCAGGACGAACGCTGGCGGCGTGCCTAACACATGCAAGTTGAGCGACGAACCAGGGCTTGCCCTGGGGCAAAGCAGCGAACGGGTGAGTAACACGTGGGTAACCTGCCCCGATAACCGGGACAACCCGAGGAAACTCGGGCTAATACCGGATGTGCTCGTCAGACCCAAGTCTGACGCGTAAAGGAAGCTTCGGCCTCCGTATCGGGAGGGGCCCGCGGCCCATTAGCTAGTTGGTGAGGTAACGGCTCACCAAGGCATCGATGGGTAGCTGGTCTGAGAGGACGATCAGCCACACTGGGACTGAGACACGGCCCAGACTCCTACGGGAGGCAGCAGTGGGGAATCTTGCGCAATGCG
>CAJDUA010000024.1_pt1 | contig 26718 bp, 25 predicted proteins | sample 7390011 | NCBI WGS metagenome assembly CAJDUA01 (sample SAMEA7055673, study PRJEB34461) | soil metagenome | biome: terrestrial ecosystem; feature: Peninsula; material: soil | place: Antarctica | collected 2016 | reverse complement strand
CGCTGCGCGGCGCCGCCGTCACTCCGGCCAGAAGTCGTCTTGCTTTTCGCTTGGCGGGTCGTCGAGACGGGTCGAGAAGATGATCAGCTCCGCGTCGGCACCGGTGTCGTTGTGAACTGAGCGAAAGGCGTCGCCGGAGACGCGAACGGCCGTCTGCGGCCCGGCTCCGAAAACCTCGTCGCCGATTTTGAACGTGACCGTGCCAGACAAGACGAAGTAGATCTCCTCCTGGCCCGGGTGGCGGTGCCCGTAGCTGCCGCGGCCACCGGTACTCGGCGGCATCGTGCGCCAGCTGAAGGAAAGCTGCTCGGAGCCGAGAGCATCGGTGTACCAGCGCATCTCGCCGAAGCCCGGATAGTCGCTCATGAAGTCGACCGCCTGGTCGCGAGTCGAGATCGAGTAATCGCTCATCGTTCAGCCTTCCTCGGCGATTGGCTCGCCGTCGGCGTCGAGGTTGGCCTCTGGCTCGACGTTGTCGTCCTCGGCGTCGAGGTCGTCGTGTTCGGCTTCGAGCGTTACTTCGGATACGGGTCCGCCGCCGTGATGCTCGGTTTGGAATCGCTCCATCGAGGTTTCCAAAGAGTCGGAGTCGACGGGCACGTCATCGCTGATGCGCACCCAGTCAGCGCCTTCGTAGGGCTCCATGTTGAAGACCTCCTGCCCAATCGAGGCGGAGTCGTCGACGACGACGACGATCTCGGTCTGCGGGTTGAAGTAGGTCCCGGGCCGGACGAGCAGGTCCTCGAGCTCGAACACGTTGTCTTTAGCGGTCATTGGGGGAGAATATCTTCGCGGGGGCACATGGGGTTGCTGGTACTTGTCGTCAGTGAGGAAGGGTAGGCCCGTGAACGAGCGTCGCAGCCTCGATCCCGCGCATCATGAGGAGATCTAGCTTCGACGGTTGGGACTAAATCTCCACACGTCTTCACCACGTCGACCTCCCACCTCCCTCACCAGCAGCAACCCGGCCCGGTGCGGCTGAGCCGATCGAGCCCTTACTGCCCCATCCCCTCCAGATCTCGCAACTGGCGCGCCACCTCAGTTTCGACGTCCAGCGGTTCCTTGCCTTGACGCTCGCGGCGCTGATTGCGAGCGACGACGAGCTGGCGGACCTCCTCGCGTAGTTCGGCGTCGCCGGCTGCGGGGACGGGGGCTGCCTCGGCTTCGGCGAGCAGGCGCTCGAGCTCGGCATCGACATCGACAGGGGTCTCGCCCCGCGCGCGTTGGCGATAGGCCTTTGCCTCGAGCATCTGACGCAACTCCTGCTCGCGGATCTCGGCCGATGCGGATTCGGCGTCGGAGTCGCGCAACGGCTGCGGCAGGTCGCTCTCGAACTCGACCGACAGACCGCCCTTGCCGACCTGGCGCAAGGCGTTGCCGGCGCCGATCGCAAAGGCCAGCCCGGCGATCGGGACGGTGAGAAAAAAGACGAGCAAGATGACCTCTCCGTTGGAGAGGCCAAGGGGTAGGAAGTCCACGCCACAAGCCTAAGACCTATCCCGCCGGACATTCGCACACCTGCCGTAAGGGCCCCGCGGTGCACGCCCCGACCTGAATAAGTCTTGAATCGGCTACCCTTCCAGACGGATTGACTGACCAGTCAATCGACTACTTCTGGCGGCGCCAAAACGCGCTGCACACCAAGCAAAAGGAGCCCTGTAGCAGTGGATTTCACACTGACCGACGAGCAAAAGGACCTCCGCGAGCTCGCGCACAACTTCGCCGAGAAGGAGATCCGCAAGGTCGCCTGGGAGTACGACAAGGAAGGCGAATGGCCTCAGGAGATCATCCAGAAGGCTTGGGAGGTCGGCCTGATGAACACCCACCTGGCCGAGGAGTACGGCGGGGCTGGGCTCGATTATCTCTCCGGCTGTCTGATCGAAGAGGAGTTTGGCTGGGGATGCTCGGGCATCGGCACTTCGCTGGCCGCCAACGGCCTGGCGATGACGCCGGTCACACTTGGCGGCTCGGACGAGGTCAAGGCCGAGTACCTGGGCATGCTGGCCGAGGAGCCGAAGCTCGCCTCCTTCTGTCTGACCGAGCCCGATGCGGGCTCCGACGTCTCGGGCATGAAGACCACGGCCAAGAAGGTCGGCGACAAGTGGGTCCTCAACGGCTCCAAGTGCTTCATCACCAACGGCACCTACGCCGACTGGTACACGGTTTATGCCAAGACCGACAAGGACGCCGGCCACCGCGGCATCTCCGCCTTTGTCGTCCCGCGTGACGACACCGTGACGATCGACAAGAAGGAGGACAAGCTCGGCCAGCGTGCGTCGAACACTGCCACCGTCACCTTCAACGAGACCGAGATCCCGATGGGCAACCTGCTCGGCGAGGAGAACAAGGGCTTCAAGCTCGCGATGATGACCCTCGACCGCACCCGCCCCGGCGTCGCCGCGATGGCGGTCGGCATCGGTCGCGCCGCGTTCGAGTTCGCCTGCGACTACTCCAAGGAGCGCGTGCAGTTCGGCGTCCCGATCGCGATGCACCAGGCCGTCTCGTTCATGATCGCCGACATGGCGACCAAGGTCGAGGCCGGGCGCCTGCTCACCTGGCAATCCGCCGCGCTGCTCGATCAGGGCATCCGCAACACGCTCGCCTGCTCGCACGCCAAGCGCTTCGCCGCCGACTCGGCGATGGAGATCACCGTCGATGCCGTTCAGGTCTACGGCGGCTACGGCTTTATCAAGGAGTACCCGGTCGAGAAGCTGATGCGAGACGCGAAGATCATGCAGCTGTACGAAGGCACGTCGCAGATTCAGCGACTGGTGATCGCCAAGGAAGTGCTGATGGGCCGCAATGTCAACGAGCCGCTGCCCGAGTCGGTCGACACGCAGAACACGGCTGCCGCTCAGGAAGCGGAGACAGCCGCCGCCGCCGTTTAACTCGACGCAGGCTAAGCACTCAGAGAGAGCCCTCGCCGTCGCCGGGGCTCTTCTCGTATTGGCTCAGCTAACGCAGGTAAATGGGGTTCGAGTAGATCCAAGGCCGTGAGCGGCCGTGGGACTCGAGCCGCGACTCAACCCGGTACACACCGGGCTCGCTCGCGCGATGCTCGAGCTCGCGGCCGTGGGCCCGCGCAACGACGCGCCCGTTGCGAATCAAGGTCGTCTCCGCATCGCGCGGAAGAGTCGCTTTGAGCTTCCAGTCACCCGCCTGTCGCTCCGAGCCCATCGCGACGATCTCGTCGTTTCCCTCGCCCCAGAAGCGAAAGCCTCGGGCTGGCGCGACGGCATCTACGCCGAGATAACAGCGGCCTTCGCGCAGCGATTCCAGTACCGCCGCGGAGTCGGTAGCGAGGTCGCGGCTGGGGGGGCGCGGACAAAGCGCGTAGGTCCGCAAAATGCCGAAGTAGCGTTCGTTGGGCATCGGCGTAACCATCTTGCCGCGCAGGCGGAAGCCGTGCTGATGAGTGTCGAGCCCGCCGATCGCGGCTACCCGTCCTGACGCGCAGAGCTCATCCCAGCCCTCGAGGTGATGAGCCGGTGGGCCGTTGAGGTAGCGCTCGGGATGGCGCATGTAGGAGATCGCTTCGAGCGGGTGGCGCCAACTCTCGGCCGCGTCGGTTGTCAAGCTCCAGAGCTCGATCCCAGCGAGCCCGCTGCGTAGCTCAGCCGGCCAGCCGTGGGGACGACCCATGCGCTTTGTCAACCGCAGGCGCTCGGCCATCTTCGAACCGGCCGAAAACGGATGGGCGGCGAAGCCGAAGCCGCCAAGCGCGGCGACGGCCTCGGGGATGCGGGCTTCGCCGCCTTCCTTTGACGGTGTCTGTTCGACGCCGAAGGCAAGGAAGTGACCGCCCTCCGGCGAGACTTCGACCCCTACCAGCAGCAGGATGTCGTCGTACCAGCCCTCGCGACCGTCGTCGCGGGCGCCAAGCGTGTCGTGATCTGTGAGCAGGACTACGTCGGTGCCAGTGGTGCGCGCCGACTCGACGATCTCGTCGACCGAAGCGGTGCCATCGGAGTACGTCGAGTGCAGGTGGATGACGCAGGAGAGATCATGTGCCACGGGTGGGCCCGCCACCGTTTGGCGTTGCGCGGGCGCGCTGGCTGTCGCAGGCTGTGAAGGATTCATGGACGACCGAACGCGGCGGTGGAGGGCTCGCGCTGAGGTGTGGTCACAGCAAAGTATGAGGGTCTTTCGCACGGCGTGATCCCCACGGTCGCTGCGACGGCATCGCCCGAGCAAACGCGGCTGATCGCGCCGCGGCCGCCGCCGACGGTTACGGACTGATCGCGCATCGCAAAGCGCGCCACAATAGCCTGGTCCGCCGTGCGAGCCAACCCGACCGACGACGCCGCAGCCGAGCGCGCCGGCCGCCTCGCCGATCTCCCTGCGCGGATCGCCTTCGCTATCCCGGCGGCCGCGATCGCGATCACCCTGATCGCTCTGGGCGGCGGCGCTTTTGTTGCCGGTGTGGTGGCGATCGGGGTAGCCGCGCTGCTCGAGGCCTACCGTCTGCTGGCGGTGCCGCCGAAAATCGGCTGGGCCGGGGCTGTCGGCCTCGTCGCTGTGGCGGTACTAGCCCAACTCGAAGGCCGCGATGCGTTGCCAGGTGTACTTGCCGCAGCGATCGTCGTTATTTTCGCCGCGGCGCTGACGTCACCGCCGATACCGGGCAAGCGCTCGCAGGCGGTCGCGCTCGCAATCTTTGGCCTTGCCTGGGTAGGCCTCGGCGTCGCCCACGCGATTCTCATCCGCGAGCTACCGCACGGCGGCGGCCTGCTCGTCGACGTCCTGCTCGCGGTCTTCATCGGCGACACGGCGGCGCACATCCTCGGCAGCCTCTACGGCCGGCGCAAGCTGGCGCCGACGATCTCGCCGAGCAAGACAGAGGAGGGGCTGATCGCCGGGGTGCTCGTCGGAGTCGCGGCGACTGTGATTGCCGCTGTCGCGTTTCAGTCCTGGCTCGACCCGCTCGACGCTGCCCTGATCGGCCTCGCAGCGGCGCTGGCGGCGCCCGTCGGTGATCTCTTCGAGTCGCTGTTGAAGCGCGACGCGCAGGTCAAGGACAGCGGTGCGCTGCTCGGCCCTCACGGCGGCGTGCTCGACCGCATCGACGCGACCTTGTTCGCCGTGGTCGCTTCGTACTACGTCGCTGTCGCCCTGTCCTGACGCGGGGTGCGCAGCCATGCGGGCAGTCGCAACTCATAGCCACAGGCAAGAGCGCCGAGTGCGACGGCGCCGCCGCCGATGACAAGGCCGGCGATGTCGTCGATCACGTAGTGCCAGCCGAAGTAGATCGTCGCCACCGCTGTCAGCACGAGCATCGACCAGAGGCCGATGCGAAGAAAGCGCGGTCCCCTGAGCAACTGCGCGATCAGCGCTGCTGCGAAGATAACAGCGATGTGCAGGGAGGCGAAGGCAGCGACGCTCTGCACCGCTTCAGTCGCGTTTGGCCCGGCTAGAACCTCGAGCCGGTGCTCAGCAAGAGTCTCTTGTAGGCGACTGACCCCGGTTTCCGGCAGGCTCGAGTAGAGGCCCGGCTGCGCGTAGACAGGGCCCTGGGCGGGGAACATGTAATAGCTCGCGGCGCCGAACAGCCAGCAGAGCGAGAGTGCCGTCACGTACCACAGGCCGGCACGCAGGTTCGACGACCAGATCAGCGCGATGCCGAGCGAGACCGGAACGAATGTGAGAAAGGCGAGGTACACCATCGACAGCGCCTCGGCTGAAACACCGGTGCCAAAGAGCGAGTGCATGATCGTCGCCGGGTCGTTGCCGAAGAACATCGCGCGGTCGAGGCCGAGCAGGCCGACGTCGTGGTCGACGTCGGTGACGAAGGGGATGAAGCTCTTCAAGTTGCGGTAGGACAGATAGGTGACGTAGAAGCTCAACAGCGCCACCAGCACCATCACTCCGCGGCGGTTGAACCAGCGCTCGCGCAGGACCGCGAGCGGCGAGGCAGTTGGAGTATTCGGGTTGCTCATCCGCCGCAACCATGCGCGCGGGCCGACGTCGAGGAGGATGAAGATCGCGGCGATGAGGCCGATCAAGGCCAGCGGTGACCCGACGAAGCGGGCGTCGGGATCGCGAATCGGCAAGCCTTCGAGCGAGGCGATCGTCAGCATCGAACCCAGCGCGAAAGCAGCGATCAACGGCGGTGCGAGCCAGGCTCGCCCGATCTTGTCGTTGTCGTGCGGAGCCTCCGCAGTCATGCCTCCGTAAGCGGAGTCCTGGGCCATGATCCTCCCGTGGTGCCTTTCCGATAAGCAACTAACAGTGCCAGACCTGGGCGCGGAAAGCGCCAACGCCGCTGCGGCGGCGGGGTCGCAGATGCATATCCGTGCGTGGCGGCGGCTCGCTCGCCTATAGTCGCCGCCGATGCCAGAGGGAGCGCGCAGGCAGTCAAAACCGGTCGCGGATGCGGTCACCAAGGCGGCGCGGACAGTCCGTGAGCGTGGCGCCGCCGCCCCCGATCGCCGCTCGAGCCGTTCGATGGACGTCTTCGGTGGCGAGATCCGCCGCCGAGACATCTTCCCCCTGTTGGTCTTGCACCTGATCGACCGCGAGCCTCAGTACGGCAACAGGCTGATCGAGGAGATCGAGCGGATCACCGAGGGCGTGATCTCGGTCAACCCGAACACGATCTACCCGCTCCTGCGCCAGCTCGAAGCCGACGAGATGATCGTTGGGGAGTGGGAGCACCCAGATCGGCGAACTCGCCGCTACTACTCGATCACGCCGGTGGGTCGGCGGGAGCACAAGCGCCTACGCGACGAAATCGCGCCCTTCCTCGATTCGGTGATCCGCTCGGTGAGTCTGATCAAGGGTGAGCTCTACGGCGACGGTTGACCTTCTGGGTCGATGCGGGTGACGGTGCCGGCGCCCTCGTTGGAGGTCCACACCGAGTCGAGGCCGAGGGCAATGTCGGAGGGGTTGTCGCCGACGTTGGTCGCATCGCCGACCAGCTGGCGGCTTTCCGGATCTACGCGGACGACCGAGTCATCCTCGCCCAGGGCCACCCAGATGAAGCCAATGCCCGCTTTGATGCCTCGCGGCTGCGCGCCGACGTCGATCGGCTGGCCAACCGTCAGCGGCGGATCGAGCTCTGGGTCGATTTGCGTCACGGTGCCCTCGAAGTTGCTGATCACCCAAACGGCGCCCTCACCGACGGCGATGTCGCTCGGCCGCGCCGAGACCTCAATCGGGCTGCCGAGCCGCGCCGGCACGTCCGGGTCGATCTGCGAAACCGACGCGTTATCGATGTTGGTGACCCAGACCGAGCCGCCACCGGTAGCGATGGCACGCACCGCTACGCCCTCGACCTCGCCCGAGATCGCGTTCGTCTCCGGGTCGATGCGCACCACCGTCGCTGCTCCCTCGTTCGTCACCCAAACCCAATCGTCGTCGACGGCGACGTCGGAGGGGTCGGCGCCGGGGCCGAGTGGGATCTTGATCGGCGGCAGCTCGTCGCCGGGGTTGAGGCGATAGAGCGTGTCGGTGGAATCGCTGATCGCCCAGATCGAATCGTGACCGACTGCGACGGCGGTTGGCGACTTCAGCGCGGTTGTCTCGAGGTCGTCGACGGCGTTGATTCCGGGATCGATGCTCTCCACCTTGCCGCCCTCGCGCGCTGCAACCCAGGCGCGCCCCGGGCCAACCGTGATTCCCGTCGGACCGGCGCCGACGCGGATCGGTGGCGCCGTTGTCGGCTGCGGCGCGACGGCGACCGTAGCGGTGCTGGTCGTTTCAGGCTCAGGCGTGGCATCGTCGCCGTCGCCGAGTACGAGAACAAGCGCGGCCGCCAGCGCGGCCGAGGCAAGCGCCGCTGGCCCAGCCCAGCGCCGCATGCCTGACCGGCCGCGCGCAGCGCGCGGCGGATCAAGCGGCGCCGTTACGGCCTCGTCGCCCGACGATGCATCGAGCGCAGCGACCATCTCAGCCGCCGTCGAATAGCGATTTCCGGGCTTCGTCGCCATCGCACGGGCGACGATCGCGTCCAGTGCCGGCGCCACTCCCGGTCGCAGCTCGGAAGGCAGTGGGCGGGGCGCGTTGGCGTGAGCGAACATCGTCGCCAGCTCGGTCTCGCGATCAAACGGCGGCTGGCCCGTGAGCGCGAAATGCAAGACACCGCCAAGCGCGTAGATGTCGGCCCGCCCGTCGATCGGATCGCCGGCGATCTGTTCGGGTGCGATGAAGTCCGCGGTCCCCATCAGCTCTCCGGTCGAGGTGACGGTCTCGCCTGCGCGGGTGGTGCGGCTGATGCCGAAGTCGGTGATGTAGACGCGACCGGAGTCGTCGCCGTCGCCGACGAGGACGTTGGCCGGCTTGACGTCGCGGTGCACCAGGCCGGCGCTATGGGCGGCATCGAGCGCCGCGGCGACCGCGCGGACGATCGCAATCGCCGGCGCCGGTTGCAGCGCCCCGTCGTCCTCGATCAGTCGGCGCAGATCACGACCCTCGACGAGGCGCATCGAGATGAACAGCTGTCCGCCCTCCTCACCGGCCTGGTGAACGGGGATCACGTGGGGATGCTCGATCGAGGCGGCGAGACGCGACTCGCGTTTGAAGCGCTCGCGAAAGCGCTCGTCGCTCGACAGGCTCGGCGCCAGCACTTTGAGGGCGCGGTCGCGGTCGAGCGCGACGTTTCGCGCGCGAAAAACGACGCCCATGCCACCGCGGCCGATGATCGCCTCGATCTTGTGCCCGGCGAACTCCGAGCCCGGCCCGGGCTCTGACGACTCGTGCCCGCTCATGTCAGATCCCGCGGCGAGATCAGGCCGCTCTGCATGGTCAGCTCGACCAGGCGCGCCCGCTTTTGATTTTGCGGTAGGTCCCCGATCCCGAACTTCGCAAACAGGGCCCGCAGGTGCCCCTTGACGGCGTCGAGCGAGAGGAACACCTCAGCGCCGATCTCCTGGTTGGTCGCCGGCGTGGCGAATGAGCTGCCCTCTCGGTACGGGCGACACAGGGCGATGAGGATTTTTCGCTGCGTTTCGCTCAGGGCCGGTGCGGGGGTGTCGGGCGCGATCGCCGTCTCCGAACCGGCGCTGCCGATCGGCGCCTTGAACTCGACCAGGGTGGAGCCGAAGCGCATGACGTCGCCGTCGCGAAGGCGCCGGCGGCCACTGACCCGGTGGTCGTTGACGAAGGACCCGTTTCTCGAAAGCCCGTCGTCGGAAACTGTCCATTGGCCGCCGATGCGCTCGAGTTCAGCATGGAGACGTGAGACGTTCTCATCGAAATCGAGCCCGATGTCGACGTCGCCGCCGCGTCCCACCGTCGCTCGCTGGGTGCCCTCAGCGAGGGTGAGGATTTGCTGCGAAGTGGCGTCGCGGTAGATGAGGAAGGGCCAGCCTGCAGCCTCGGCCTCGAGGCGCTGCTTGAGCTCGGCAGGGGACGTCGAGTGGGCTGCGTTCATCGTGCGGCGCGACGTTATCTACCTCACACCATGGGTGGGACGCTCGACCCCTGGGGAGCGACAAATCACACCCAGTGCCCCTGGCGCGGGCAGCCGGGCTCGCCGACGCTTTGCAGACATGAAAAAGCGCCGGCTCGCAGCCGGCCTGGCGAAGGAGAACGGGATGAGCATCTGGACCACACAAGTAAAGGCAGCGGCAGGGATTGCGCTCGCAGCAACGCTGATGTTGGTGCTGCCGGCGGCAGTGCAGGCAGCCTCGCTACAGAAGTGCTTCGGCGAGAAAGACAGCGGGATCGAGCCCGGTCGCTACGGCAAGATCGTCGGCACCGAAGGCGACGACGTCATCGTCGCTCAGGGCAAGTTCGGCGAGATCGACGCCAAGGGCGGCGACGACCTGATCTGCGTTCCCGGTGCCGCCTACGAGGTTCAAGGCGGAGATGGCGATGACCTGATCAAGGGTGGACCACAGCGTGACTTTCTCTACGGCGGCGATGGCAACGACGAGATCATCGGCGGGGATCACGAGGACGAGCTCGAAGGCGGCAGCGGCGAAGACGTCGTCGCCGGTGGAGCCGGCGACGACTGGGTCGAGGGCGGGATCGGAAACGACGCGCTCGACGGCGGCGCTGATCGCGACCGCGTGATCGGTTTGGCTGGTGACGACGTGCTCGTCGGCAGTCAAGATCGCGATTGGCTCGAGGCCGGCTCGGGTGCAGATGAGGCCTGGGGCGGCGGCGGCAACGACTACGTCACCGACGGCAGCGGAGCCGACATCGTCGACTTGGGCGCGGGAAGCGACGACATCTTCGCCGCAAATGACGGCGCCGCGGACAGCTATGTCGCGGGCGAAGGCAATGACGAGATTGCCTTCTATCGTCACGCCTCCGGTGTACACGTCAGCCTCGACGATGTCGCCAACGACGGGCGCAACTGCCCACAGCAGTGCGAGGGCGACAACGTCAGCGCCTCGTTCGAGAACGTCACCGGCAGCTATTACGAGGACACGCTGATCGGTAACGCCGCCAGCAACCGCCTCGACGGAGCTCGCGGCAGCGATGTGATCGATGCGGGTGATGGCGCCGACATCCTGCGCGGCGACGTTGGCACCGATTCGCTCAACGGCGGCGCCGGCGACGATTCACTCTCGGGCGGCGGAGGCGACGACGCCCTCGACGGCGGCAGCGAGAACGACGATTGCCGTGGTGACAATGGGGTGGATGTTGGTGTGAACCTTGAGTCGGTGGTGGCCATCCCATAGCGGCGCCGCCCCGTAGGTGGTGGTCCCGACCTCACGACAGCGGTGAGGGAGCGGACTCGGTGAGTGTGGCGCTCTTTGTTCTCGGATAGCGAGAACAAAGCGCCATCGCCCCGGCTCCCCCCTAACACGAAGCACCAACCACGCCGCACAGCAACGACTCACCTAGGCTCCGTGCATGGCAACGCTGACCGAGTCGCTGCTCGTCCAGGCTTCCCTCGCCGAGACCTGGGACTTCTATTTCGAGCCGCGTGGCTGGACCGCGTGGGTCGATGGCTTCTCCGGGGTCGATTCCTCATCCGGCTACCCAGAGGACGGCTCGACGCTCGTTTGGCGTTCGACCCCCGCTGGGCGTGGCATGGTTTCCGAGCGCGTCATCGAGCACCGACCGCGCCGCTTGCATCGGATCGAGTTCTCCGATCCTGCGTCGGGCGGTAAGCAGCTGAGCCGCTTCGAGGTGGAGGGTGAGGGCACCCGGGTGACGATCGAGCTCGAGTACGCGCTAGTTCGAGGTGGCGTTTTCGCCGCGATCACCGATCGCTTCTTCGTCCGCGGCCAGGTGCGCAAGGCACTGCAGCGGACGCTTCTGCGCTTCAAGCACGAGGCCGAGGAAGCCGCGCATTTCGAAGGCGCCTCGGCCGCGGCCGAACGGTAGCCTCCCCCGCCCAAGCTTCTTCCTCAATCCCCAGATCCGGAGGGTTCTAAGCGAATGTTCGTCTTCAAGGCCGCCGTCGTCGGCGCCGGCACTATGGGCGGTGAGATCGCCCAGGCGATCGCCGCGTCCGACATCCCAGTCGTACTCAAGGACATCGACCAGAAGTTCGTCGACCACGGCCTCGAAAAGGCGCGTGAGGTGACCAGCGGTCAGCTCGCCCGCTTGGTGAAGAAGGAGAAGCTGACTCAGGAGCAGGCCGACGCCCGCCTCGAACAGGTCATGGGCTTGATCGAGGGCACGACCTCATACGACTCCTTCGGCGACGTCGACTTCGTGATCGAGGCCGCGCCGGAGAAAATGGAGATCAAACAGACGGTGTTCGCTGAACTCGACGAGGTCACCCCCGGCCACGCCATCCTCGCCTCCAACACCTCCTCTCTGTCGATCACTGAGATGGCCGAGGCGACGCTGCGACCGGAGAAGGTCGTCGGCTTTCATTTCTTCTACCCCGCCTCGGTGATGCCGCTGGTCGAGGTGATCGAGGGCGAGGAAACCGACCCCGAGGTCGTTCAGGCCGCGGTCAACTTCGCTCAGACGATCAAAAAGCAGCCGATCACCTGCGGTGAGGTTCCCGGGTTCGTCGTCAACCGGATCCTCAACAGCGCCGTTGGCGAGATCTGGCGCGCCCAAGAGGAGCAGCGACTTTCGATCAAGAAGATCGACGAGGCGGTCGCGGGCGCAAACGTCGCTCCGATGGGCCCGTTCTTTCTCGTCGACCTGCTGGGACTCGACACGGTCATGCATGTCGCCGAGCATCTGCGCGAGTCCTACGGCGACTCGTTCTACGTCCATGAAGGAATGCAAAAGCTCGTCGCTGACGGCAATTTGGGCGCCAAGTCGGGCGGTAGCGGCTTCTACAAGGACGGCGAGCCGCAGATCGAGGGCGACGGTGAGCCCGACGGTGAGGCGTTGGCCGAGTTGATGAAGCTGAAGGCGATCATCGAGGCCTGTCTGTTGCTCGAAGAGCGCGTCTGCACCGTGCGTGAGATCGACCTCGGGATGATGGCCGGGGCCGGCATGGACCCGCGCCGTGGCATCTTCCCGCCGTTCATGGGCGCCGACTTCGCCGGACTCGACTCAATCTTGGAAAAGCTCGAGCAGGCGCATACCGAGCACGGCGATCGCTTCGCGCCGCCGCGGATCCTCAAGCGTTTGGTCGCCCAGGGCCGCCTCGGCCAAAAGAGCGGCCAGGGCTTTTACGCCTATCCGCAGGCCGATGAGGGCGAGCAGACCGACACGGTCAAGGTCGAGACCCGCGACGGCGTCGCCATCGCCTGGCTCACGAACCCGCCGATGAACGCGATCTCGCCGCAGGTGATCAAGGACCTCGGCACCGTCTGGGAGAGTCTCACCTCCGCGGGTGAGGTCGGTGCCATGGTGATCGCCTCCTCGAACCCGCTGGTGTTCTCCGCCGGCGCCGACATCAAGGCGTTCACGCAGATGGACGAGTCGGGAGGCAAGGAGCTGATCGACTCGGGCCATGGGCTGCTGCGCGAGCTCGGTCGCAACCGGATCTCGACGATCGCGGCGGTCAACTCGCTCGCGTTCGGTGGCGGTTGTGAGCTGGCGATGGCGTGTGATTTTCGCATCGCATCGGAGTCGGCCATTTTCGGCCAGCCCGAGATCAAGCTCGGGATCATTCCCGGCTTCGGTGGCACGCAGCGCTTGCCGCGACTGGTCGGGCCCGAGAAGGCCCTCGAGATGAACCTGATCGGCGACTCGATCTCGTCCGGCGATGCCGAGGCCTACGGACTTGTCAACCGTGTGGTGCCCGATCACGAGCTCTTCGATACGGCAATTGCCTGGGCGCGAAAGCTCGCCTCGCAGGCGCCGCTCGCAGTCGAGCAAGTGAAGATCGCGGCCTACGACCCCGACCTCGACGAGGGGATCGAAAACGAGAAGGCGGGCTTTGCCGGCGCCTTCCAAAGCGAGGACGCAAAGGAGGGCATCGGCGCCTTCCTCGGCAAGCGCTCCCCTACGTGGCAGGGGAAGTGAGCGGCGGACCGGCAGCGGGCACGAGGCACCGAGCGGCGAGTGAGCTCGCGGCACTGATCCGTGGCGCGGAGTCGGTCGTCGCCCTAACCGGAGCGGGCATCTCGGTGCCATCGGGGATTCCCGATTTCCGCACGCCCGGCACGGGCCTGTGGGAGAACGTCGACCCGATGGAGGTCGCCCACATCGACGCCTTTCACGGTGACACGAAGCGCTTCTGGCAGTTCTACCGCCCGCGTTTCTCAGATCTCGGCGCGAAGGAGCCGAACCGCGCCCACGGCGTGCTGGCAGAGCTCGAGGCGTCGGGGACCATCGACGCGGTGGTCACGCAGAACATCGATCGCCTGCACTCAAAAGCGGGCTCGGAACGGGTGATCGAGGTCCACGGCTCGATTGCGACTTCGAGCTGCACGAGTTGTCGCGCCAGCTATCCGCTGGAGGGCGTCGGCGTGCTCTTCGACGAGGATGGGATCGCCATCTGCGCCTGCTGTCCGGGCAAGGTCAAGCCCAACGTCGTCCTCTTCGGCGAGCTGCTGCCCGAACGGGTGATATCGGAGGCCCAGGATCTGTGTGCTGCGGCCGACCTGCTGTTGTGCATCGGCTCCTCACTCGAGGTTTACCCGGTGGCCGGCTTGCCCGAGCTGACGCTGGAATCGGGTGGGCGCATCGCGATTGTCACTCAAGGTCCAACGCCATATGACAGCGAGGCCGCGGTGAAGCTCGACGGGGATGTGGTGGACGAACTGGAAGCGGTGCTGGCGGCGTTGTAGGCGGTGCGGGCTCCATCAACGGCCGCAATAAGGGGGTGGGTCCGGCCGGTTCTGGCACTGGCTCGAGCACAGGTCGGCTCTACCCCGAGGCCCGCTTGCGTCTCAGCACCCGCTCACAAAGCTTCAGCGTCTCGATCACCGCAGCGGCACGCTCGTGCGAGAGATCGCCTGAGAGCGCTTCGTTTGCGGCATCGCCGGTGAGCCTGCGGCGCTCGTTGAGAGCTTCGAGGTCTTCCTGCTGTCCGCTTGAGGCGAACACGGCACGCTCGGCGAGCAGCGCCTCCAAGCCGACGCGCACCTGCAGCGCGGCTTCGCGGTTGCGTGCTGCGTCGACATCTGCGCGGGCACGCAACAGCAGGAGCTCGCAGGCAGCGACACGCTCGCGGGCGCCGAGCACAGCGGCGATGCGCTCCTGTGGGCGTAACACCTCGGCGCGGCGGCGGCGCTCGCCGTGCGGAATCTCGATCGCCTCCTCCCAGCGGCCATCGGCGAGCTCATCACCGTGGCCGAAGCCGATCCTCACCGCGAGCGCATGCTCGGAGTCGACATCGGCGCGATGGGCGTCGAGCGTGGCCGTGCGGCTTGCATGGATGGCTTCGTTGATCAGCAGCAATGCTTTGGCGATTGCGGCCTCGATCGCCTCGTGGTCGTCGCGCATCCCCTCGAGCCAGTCCCTTGCCGCCCCCTCATGGCCGAGGGCGTCGGGCCGGATTGAGGTGAGCGAGGTCAACGGCACGGTCTCGACTTGTAGCGACGGGTCTGCATCCTTGGGCTTTGCCCGTCGCAGTCGCCGGCGCGGGGGCGCCGGTAGTCCGGAAATCCTGACAACCAGCACTCGCTCCGGGTCGCGCCCCAGGTAGCGGCCGTCCTCGAGCCCCACGGTCCCCGCGAGGTCGAATTGGACGAAGGGAAAGCGCTGCGGGCCGGCCACGGCCGTGACGCTAGTTGACTACTCGCCGATGTGGGCGCTTGAGGCGCGGCGGCGCTTGTTGGTCTTGTCCGACTTCTTGTCCGATCCCTTGTCGGTCGGAATCGAGTACTCAGAAGGCGAGGTCGGCACGGTCGGGTTGTCGATCTCGCCGAGGCGGTCGATCAGTCGCTGCCACTGATCTCCTTTGAGGATCTGCGTGAACTGCTGCGAAACGCCGCCACCACCGGGGCCGTAGAGCGGCTGGAAGCCGACGTGGACGTGGTCGTCGTGATCGCCCATGGCGAACGTGTTGTCGGCGCCGAAGTCCATCAGCGAGATGATCTGATCAGGTGTCATCGAGCCCTGCAGTTGCATCACGTCGCGCACCAGCGCCTCGGTGATCGAGCCGTCGCCCTGGTTGCCGAGTACCGGGATGCCGTTGATCTGGGCGATGTCGATTGCGTTGCCGGAAGAATGCTGGCTGACGTTGCCGGAGCTCGTGTAGAAGCCGTGTCCGCACTTGAGCGAGGTGATCGTGAGGTCGAAGCCGCGTGCGACCAGATACTCCATCAGCGCTAGAACGCGGCGGTCGACCTGACCGCTGCGGATGTCCTCGCGCCCGCAGGAGTAGACCTCGAGGTCGGGATCGGCAAGCACGCGGCGGATCAGTTGCGACTTCGACATCAGCAGCACTTGGCCGGTGCTTGCACCGCCGAGGAACGGGTTCTCGCCGGCGGCGCGATAGATTGCGGTCGCCTCGAGTAGCTTCCAGCCGTCGAGGATCGGCTTCGGGTCGATTCGCGGCGCGCCGCGACCGGCGGGACGAATTTCGAAGTGCACGTGGGATGCGACGGCCGGGTCGGTCTGGCCGACCTCGCCGAGTACCGTGCCGGCGATCACCTTCGAGCCTTCTTTGAGCGGCTGCAGCTCCATCGTCTTCTCGTCGAAGCGCAGGGCGCTGGAGAAGTAGGACTTGAAGCTCTCATAGCCGGGCATCTCGTCCTTCATCAGCTTGTCGAGCTGACCGGTGAGACCGGCGCGGTTGGCGTTGTTCGAGCGCTCGGGGAAAGCGTAGAGGCGGTCGCGGGAGTCCTCGGTGTTGGTCAGGCCACTCCCGGCGGCGGCCTTCTCGGCGGCGGCCACGGCGTTGGCGTCGTCGGCAGCCTTGGCCGCGGCCTTGTCCTCCTCGCGGCTGGCGCTCGCGGGAGCGCTGGGCCTGTCCGCGTTGGAGGGGCTGATCAGCTCGAAGTCCGAAGCCGACAGCTCCTTTTCCCTCTGCACCGGGTAGACCTCGGCGATCTTGCCGAGCTGCGCGTAAGTGAAGCGGTTGCCGTAGGCGTCGCGGAGGGTGATGTAGCGACCGAGCGTCTTCGATTTGCCGATGTCGGTGATGACGCCATCGTTGACGGCGACGACAGGTGCCCCGTCCTTCGAGAAGATGTCGATCCCTCGACGTGTGGGTGAGCTCGAGATCACCTCGGCAACGTTGCCGGCGCTGCGCTTGCCGGGCTTCGAACGCTCGAGCGCGCGGCGCTCGGATATGTCGTCGGCGTAGCGGGCCTTGGCGGCGACCGGGAAACGGGCGCCTTCGGTGAGGCCGGTCAGCGAGCCAATCAGGTCGTCGGGAAGCTTGGAGTACTGGTTGGCGTAGAGAATGACCTCGTCGACGTACCAGTCGGCGTGGTTGTAAGCGAAGATCGCGGTGCGCAGATCTTCCTCGGCGCCGGCGGCCTTGAGGTAGCGGCCTGCCGCGCAGATCGCGTCGACCGGGTTGTAGGGATCCTTGCGACCGTCGTTATTGGCGTCGACCCCGTATGCCTCCCAGGAGGAGGGGATGAACTGCATCCATCCGAGGGCGCCCGCCGAGCTCACGTTTAGGTTCGTGCCGAAGGCGGTTTCGATCCGATTGATCGAAGCAAGCACCTGCCACGGCACCCCGTACTCGGTGCCGCAGGCCTGGTAGATCGGAAGCAGGAACGGCGGGATCGTGAACTGATCGATGACGAAGTTGGGAACGCCAATGGGCGCGGGGCCGAAGTCGGCGATCGTCAGGCCGGGGTTGGAGTTGGTCGGCGAGCCGTCGGCATTGCGATCCTCTGTGCCCTCCATCGGCGTGCGGTCGTCAGCGACGCCGCCCGAGTCGGTCGCATCGCCATTGGGCTTGTCGGGGTTGACGCCGGTGCCGCGTCCGCCGGAGCCGCTGGGACCGGAGTCGCCGCCGGTCGGACCGACTGAGCCTCCGGGGGCGGGTGCGGCGTCGTCATCGCCGCCACCGCTGGGGGGCGTGGGGGGGTCCGGGGGCTCAGGCGGGGGCTCGGTCGAAGCACCCGAGGAACCAGACTCGGTCGCGTCGAGCAGGCCGGTGCAGTCAGGGTCCTGAGAGTCGGTGAGGCCGTCGCCGTCGTCGTCAGCGCCGTTGGAACACTGCGGAAGGACCTCGAGTTGTTCGAGGTCTTGTCCGCTGGGGACCTGGATCTCAATGCCGGTGTCGCCGACGCCAAGGGTGCCGCCCTGGCCCGTCGCGGAGCCCACATTAACGCTCCCGCCGACGAAAGCCAGACCGATCGTAAGTAAAAACTTTTTTCTCATCTCTCCATGCCTCGGAAGCGCGCCCTGCCGAAAGGAGCACCCTGCCACCTTCCCCGGCGAATCTCCGGCTCCCGAACGATGCCAAAACTACTTGTTAGCTCAGGTGATTGCAACGTAGAGCCGACAGCGCAACCGTATCTCAACACGGGGGGGCGCGGATGTAGCTGGGACGTGAATGGTCACGTTTCTTGATCGGCAGGAGGCACGCGCGGCTTGAAGGCCGGGCCAGGCGATACGCTCGGGCTGCCGAGATGGAGCCATCAGACGATAAGACTGGAATCCGCGCCAGGGGCGAGGAAGCAGTGGGTGAGCTGGCCCAGGCTTTACTCGACAACCCGATGTTCAGCTCGGCGCTGGGCACTGCCCTGGGCGCGGGCGAACGCGCGATGGGCGCCCAGCGCACGGCTCTGGGAGCGCTCAACGTCGCTTCGGGCTCAGACGTCGAGCGCCTCGAGCAGCGTTTGCGCTCGCTCTCGGGTCGCCTCGAGGCGCTCGAGGATCGGCTCGACGACATGGGCGACGAGCTTGCGGCAATGCGCCGCCAGCTCACCCCGCAGGACTAGATAGCCGCCAGCGCGCTAGCGGCAGCAGCGCCGAGCTCGAGCTGGACATGGCCTGGGTGCGGCTCGTCGTTCTCGCCAGAACCGGCGACTGTGAGCCCGATTGCCACCCGTACGCCGAGGCGAGACGCGGTGGCAAACAGAGCCGCCGAGGCAAGGTCGGCGACGGCGGCGCCCTGCTCGGTCAAGCGGGAACGGTTCGCACCCGGCATGTAAGTGCTGGCCACTGTCACCGCCGGGGAATTCGGAGAAGCCGCTGCGAGCGCTGCGCTCAGGTCGAGATCAGGATGGAGCAAGGCCGAGGACTTGGCAAACGCGCCGAAGATGTCGCGTGCGCTCTCGGCGATCACGCAAGCTTCGTCATTGAGGCCGGGATCGAGAGCCGAGCACCCAGCCATGGCTATCGCATGCCTGGTGCCGAGCCCAGCCAGTTCGGTGAGCACCGTGGCGGCGCTTGGCCCGCCGATACCGGCCGCCTGGATCGTCAGTTCGTGGCCAATGTCTGTTACGCCCGAGTATCCCCAAAGCCCGAAGGCGTGGTTGGACATCATCGGCTTCACCAACAACTTCTGAGCCAGCGCGAGCGCCACTCCCGGGTCGGCAGGGAGCAGGACATCGTCGAAGATGGGCGCTGTCGGGCGCAGGTAGCCGCTCACTGGAGGGGATTATGCTGCGATGGCGGTGATGCACGACGAACAGACACCTTCCGAAGGGCCCGAGCACGACGCCGATAGCGGCGTGGCCGAATCGGTGCGCGTCGCCGTGCAGCGGACGATGCGGGCAACCGCTGGGTCGGCGGCGACAAGTCGCGACCGGGCCACAGAGCTCGTCGATGAGGTCGTACGCCGAGGGCGCGATGCCCGCGACGAACTGGCGCGGCTCGGCCAGGAGGCGGGTGCAGAGCTGACGCGTCGGGGTCAGGAGGCCGGCGTCGAGCTCGTGCGTCGCGGCCAGGACGCCACCGGCGAAGTCGGTAGGCGCATCGAGCTACTCGAGCAGCGCCTCGCCGAGCTCGAAGGGCGGCTCGTAGAGCCTGGATCAGGAGTTGAGGCTGAGGGCGGCAAGGGGGGCCAACACTAAAGCTGAAGCTGAGGGTTAGATGAAGGCCGAGGGTCGCCGGGTAGCGATCACCGGCATCTCGACAACGTGGGGGGCGGAACTTGCTCGCCAGCTCGAGCGCGATCCGTCGATTTCCTACATTGCCGGAATCGACAGCCGACCTCCGGCTGTCGAACTCGAGCGCACCGAGTTCATCGAAGCGGACCTGCGCAGTCCGACTCTCATGCGGCTGCTGCCGACAACAGCGGTAGACACCGTCGTTCACTGCGGAATCCTCTGGTACCCCGAGCCGGGCCGGCCAGTCCGCGTTCTGCACGAGATCAACGTCATCGGAACACTTCAGCTGCTCGCGGCCTGCGAGCGCTCCGAGACAATTCGCACCGTGATCGTCCGCGGCTCGGCGGCGATCTACGGTTGCGAGGGCCCGCAGCCGTGCTTCTTCACCGAGGACCTGGCGCCGGGGGCGAAGCTGCGCACCCGCTTTCAGCGCGACATCTCCGAGCTCGAGGAGTACTTCGACAACTTCGCCCGTCGCCATCCCGAGACCGTCTGTTGCATGCTGCGCTACCCGCCCGAGGTCGGCCCTGAACTCGACAGTCCGCTGGTGCGTTACATGACTTTGCCGCTCGTCCCGGTACAGCTCGGCTACGACCCGCGCCTGCAACTTCTGCATGCCGACGACGCGACCGCAGCGATCGCGGCCGCGGTGCATGCCCCGGTTCGCGGCGCCGTCAACGTTGGGCCCGACGGCTCGATTTCGCTGAGCCGGGCCCTGCGGCTCCTAGGGAGGCCGACGTTGCCGGTTCCGCACCCGATGTTCGAGCCGGCAATCAACCGCCTCGGGGGCCGCCTCGGCGCCGGCGCGCTCGTCGGTGACGGCGTGCGCATGTTGCGCTACGGACGTGGTGTCGACAACACCAGGCTGCGCCAGGAAATCGGCTTCGAGCCGCGCTACGACGCCGTCGCGGCCATTCGCGACTTCGCCGAGAAGACCCGCGGGCGCGGCCTCGGGCCGACGCTGCATCCGGGGGTCATCGTCTCGCGCCTCGGCGGGGTATTGCGATGAGCCACTGCTCGGCAGCGGAGGCTGGCCGTTGAGGGAGCGCCCTGCAGCCGCCGTCGCGCCGGAGGCGATTGCCGACTTCCTGCGCGTGCTGCGCGGCGGAGTCGAGTCCGGGCTCGACCCGATGGCGGCAGCTCAACACGCTGCCGGGTCGCTGCCGAGTCAGCTGAGATCGGCGATCGATGCAGTCTTCGCCAGGCTCCAAGGCGAGTATTACGAAGACGAGTGGGGATTCGACGAGCAGTTCGCCGAGGCTGTCTTCCCCCTGTTCGAGTTTCTCTACGACGTTTGGTGGCGAGTCGAGGTCGAAGGGGCGCGAAACGTGCCCGGGGACGGGCGCGCGCTGTTGGTGGCAAATCACGCAGGATCCCTGTTTCCGTTCGACGCGACGATGATGACAATGGCGATCATGAAGGAGCACCCGCTGCCGCGCTGGCCGCGCTTCATGGTCTTGGACTGGGCCTTCGTCCTTCCGTTCTTGTCGGCCTTCATGCGCCGTTGCGGCGGCATCCCGGCGAGCCCGCAGAATGCGACACGCCTGCTCGAGGCCGACGAGATGGTGATGGTCTTTCCAGAGGGGGTCAAAGGGACGGGCAAGCCGTTCTCCGAGCGTTACCGACTACAGCGCTTCGGCCGCGGCGGCTTCGTCGAGATCGCTCTGGCGACGGAAGCTCCGATCATTCCCGTGGCGGTCGTCGGCTCGGAGGAGATCTACCCAACGATCGCCGACAGCCCGACTTTGGCCCGCGCCGTTGGAGCGCCGTTCGTCCCGATCACGCCGACGTTTCCCTGGCTTGGCCCGCTTGGGCTGGTGCCATTGCCGTCGCGATGGCGGATCGAGTTCTGCGAGCCGATTCACCTCGACGAGCCCCCCGAGGCGGCCCACGACCGCCGCCTCGTCTTCGACGTCTCCGAGCAGGTTCGCGAAACGATCCAGGCGCGCTTGTACGAGAACCTGGTCAAGCGCGGCAACACCTTCATCTGAGGACAACCCCGCCGGAAGCCTCGCCTGCGGCTACGTTTCCGGCGGGTGGCATCATGTGACGAACGGCAGGTCGTAAGCGCCGCGACCACGACTTCGTCGCTTGCTCGGGCGAGCTTGCTGCAGCGCGGGACTGCGAATCGCGCATATTGTTCGGGCGGGAGGTATGAGCAGGCGATGAGCACATCTGCGGTCACCGATTCGGACGAGGCGCTCGATGTGCGCGCGGACGACTTTCGCGCCGCGCTCGAGAGGTCGCTTGCGCTCGCCGACGCAGACGGGCGGATCGGCCCGGTGATCGGAGCGACACGGATACGCATGCGCTTCGAGTTCACCGACTGCGACCTCGCGCTCAACGTCGCCGCCGAGGAAACAGGCGAGCACAACCTGAGCTGGTCATTCGGCGACGACCCTGGTTGGCCGCCGAAGCTGTTGTTGCGGATGAGCTGTGCGGTCGGCAACCGCTACATGCAGGGGCGCGAGAGCCTCGCGATCGCGATTGCCCGCGGCCAGGTTAGCTGCCGCGGCGAGTCAAGGGCAGCCCTGCTCTACCTACCTGCCGCCCGTCTGATCTCGGAGCCGTACCGCAAAGTGGTCGAGTCGGATTTCCCCGATCTGGCCGTGTAGCGAGCTTCAGACGCCTGAGAACGACGCTTGACCTAGACCGTTACCGCGGGTAGTGTGAAAGCACACAAATTGGCAACAGGCCATTAGTGGCCGCCGCCATTCGCTGCCCGCGGCGACAGGGTGCGAATCGCGGGGACCGCAAGGCGTCAAAAGGCGTCGAGGCCGACGAAGCGGGCCGTGAAGCCCGCAGAGCGACCGGGCGAGACCCGGTCGCTCTATGTAGTGAGCCCATCGCCGTCGGTCGCGACGGTCACACGTACGGCCCCGGCCCTTCGTAGGATCGTCTCCCAGTGGCCGAGGAACAGATCTCACTCAACGAGGCCGCACGGGTCGCCGGCGTCTCTGCGGCAACGCTGAAGCGCTGGGCGGAGCTCAAAGTCGTGCCCGTGCGAAAGGGTCGCTGGACGACCGCCGCCGCCGCACAGGCTCGCGTCGTGGCGCGGATGCGCGAGCGCGGGCATTCGCTCGAGGAACTGCGGCGTGCCGTCCGCGACGGCCGCCTCGCCTTCGGCTATGTAGAGGATCTGCTGCCGGGCGCGAGGGAGCGACCCGTTGCCCGCGCCGAGGCCGCCGATCGCACCGGGCTGGAGGAGGAGCTGATCGAGCGTGTGATGACCCTGCTTGGAACTCCGACTGCGCTCGAGGGAACTCTCAACGAGCAAGACGTTGCCGCGGTCGAGAACATGGCTTCGGTCCTTGGCGCCGGCTTTCCGCTGGTGGCGTTGCTTCAGCTCGTGCGCGTGTATGCGCAGTCGATTCGCAAGATCGCCGAAGCCGAGGTTCGGCTCTTTCACCTATACGTTCACGAGCCCTTGATCCGCCACGGCATCGACGCGCTCGAGATGGCCGAGGAGATGGAGGGGCTCGTGCGCGAGCTGCTCCCACGGACCGCGCCGCTGATGGAGTACATCCACCAGCGCTATTTGCGCTTCTACATCGAACAAGACGTCGTCGGCCACATGGAGGTCGACTTCGGCGGCATGCGCCAGATGGGCCGCGTGACGATGGCGTTTTGCTTCGTCGACCTCACCGGCTTCGTCCGCTACACCGAAGAGGAGGGCGACGACGAGGCCCTCGATTTGGTTGAGCGCTTCGTCGAGACGGTTGAAGCGACGCTGCCGGTCGAGGCGCTGATCGTGAAGACGATCGGCGACGAGGTGATGATCGTCTCGCCCGACCCGGTGACGCTGACGGAGTGGGCGGTTGGATTTCTAAGCCTCTTTCAAGAACGCCCGCAGCCGCGCGTCGGTCTCCACTACGGCCGCGCCGTGTATCGCGACGGCGATTACTTCGGAACTGAGGTGAACCTCACCCACCGGGTCGTCGCTCGCGCGCTCGGCGGCGAAGTGATGGTGACCACCGCGGTGGCCGACGCCATCGGCGACTCCGCGTATCTCGAGTTCGACCCAATCGGCCGCGTCGAGCTCAAAGGCTTTCCAGATCCGGTTGAGCTCCTCGTCGTGCGTGCCCGCGACTCCGAAGTCCACCGCTGACCGGCACCGGCTGACGCGAATCGCGCACTGCAGGCAGGAATCCGCTTGCGGCGGCCGTAGTATCGCTTCGTGATGGGTGCACAGGAGAACGCGCTCGCCGACCTCGCCGGCGTCGTGCGCACGAGCGGCTTGCTCGGCAACGATGCCTCGGCCGTCGTGATGATCTCCGGCGGAGCCGATTCTGCCGCCGCCGCCGCGGGCATCGCTCGTGAGCTCGGCGCAGAGGCGGTGCACGCCCTGCACGTCAATTACGGGCTGCGTGACGGAGCTGCTGCAGGCGAGGCCGCCTGCAGGCGGCTTTGTGCCGCCCTACGCATCGACCTTCACGTCGAGCGCCTGCACGAACCGCTGCGGGGCAACGTTCAGGCTGCGGCGCGCGTCGTTCGCTACGACGCTGCCGAGTGCCTTCGCGATCGCTCCGGCTCAGGCGTTATCGCCACTGGCCATACCCGCACCGATATCGCCGAGACGGTGCTCTACCGGCTCACTGCTTCGCCGGGCTCACGTGCCCTGTTGGGGCTCGCGCCGCGAAACGGCCGCGTCATCCGCCCGCTGCTCGAGCTCGAGCGCGAGGCCACGCGCTCGCTCGCCGCCGCCGCCGGCCTGCCCTTCGTCGACGACGAAACAAACGACGAGCCGATCTACGCACGCAACCGCATCCGCGCCGAGGTTCTCTCGGTGCTGCATGAGCTCAACCCGGCCGTCGAGCGCAACATCGCCGAGACGCGCGCCGAGCTCGCCGAGGAAGCGGAGCTGCTCGACCGAGTCGTCTTGGAGTCGCTTGCCGGCGCCGACGCCGACGCTGCCGCAATCGCGATCTCCGCAGGCGACCTGCGGACATTCGAGCCGGCGCTGCGGCGCCTTGCGCTGCGCGCTCTGGCCGAACGCGCGAGCGGCCGCCCGGTGGCGCTTGGGCGCGCTCGTACGGCTGAGATCACGCGGCTTGCCAGCCGCCCCGAGGGCGGGGCGGTCGAACTCGGAGGAGGCCTCGTGGCGATCTGCGAAGGCGGATGGGTGCGCTTTCGCGCAGCCGCGCTCGACGCTGCGCCGGCGCCAACCACACTGGGGCTGCCCGGAAGGGTCCGTCTCGGAGCTTGGGAGGTCCGGGCTGAGCTTCACCCGAGTCCGGTCGAGCCGGCCGGGCCCGAGCTCGCCACCCTCGATGCTGCCGCGCTCGCCGGTCGGATCGAGGTTCGCACCTGGCGCCACGGCGATCGCATCCGGCCCTTGGGGATGAGCGGAACGAAAACTTTGCAGGATCTGTTCACCGATCGCGACGTGCCACGCTCGCTGCGGTCGCGGGTGCCGATCGTCACGGTCGACGGCGAGGTCGCCTGGGTTGCCGGCGTCGCCGTCTCTGAGGACTTCCGCCTCGACCCGAACACCGAGCGGGTCGCGGTCCTCACCGTGCGCGAACTCGAGTAATTGGCGCGCCGCGTCCGCGGCTTAGCCTCCGGGCGTGCGGCGGGTGGATTTGGCGTGGGTGGAGCTTCCAGCGACTAGGCTGCCGGGGGTGGACGACCCGGCAATCGGCGAGACCCTGGTCGCAGCCGACGATCTCCAGCGGCGAGTCGCCGAGCTCGGCAGCGAGATTAGCAGCGATTACGCGGGACGCGAGCTGGTGATGATCGGCGTGCTCAAGGGAGCTGTGTTGTTCATGGCCGATCTCATGCGCGAACTAACCGTGCCCTGCGAGGTCGACTTCATGGCCGTCTCAAGTTACGGATCGGCGACCGACTCCTCCGGCGTCGTGCGCATCCTCAAGGACCTCGATGCAGCGATCGAAGACCGCGACGTACTCCTGGTCGAAGACATCGTCGATTCTGGGCTGACGCTGCATTACCTGCTCAAGAACCTGAAAGCCAGAGACCCGCGTTCGCTCGAGGTCTGCGCCCTGCTGACCAAGCCCGAGCGCCGACGCGTCGATCTGCCGATCCGCTACGTCGGCTTCGAGATCCCGAACCGCTTCGCGATCGGTTACGGGCTCGACCACGCGCAGCGGTACCGAAACCTCAGCTACGTCGCCGCGTTGAAGCAGTAGTACTACAGCCGCGAAGCATTGATCGGTGGTTTATTCGCCCTGGTACGCTGATCCGAGTAGTGGCGGCCGACGAAACCCTTTGCGCATGCCAAAAAACGGGACACCTACGCGGCGAGGCCGCAGCTAGATGAAACGGTTCTTCAGAAGCGCTCTATTTCCGATCGTGATCGTGCTCGTGTTGGCGTTCTTCGCTCAGCGTTTGATCAACCCGAGCGAGCCTGCGGACGTCCCGACCTTCGGCGAGTTCCGCTCCTCGATCCAGACGCGGCCCGAGTCGATCGAGTCGGTTACCTTCGAGCAGAAGAAGCAGACGATCACCGTGATCGAGAGCGACGGCACCGAGTACCAGACCGGCTACCCGGTCGACCTCCAGGGCGTGCTGATCAACTCGCTCGCCACAAAAGACATCGAGACCGAGGTCGAGGGCATCGGCGGTGGCGGCATCCTCTCGGTCCTCACTTACGTCCTCCCGTTCCTGCTCTTTCTCGGCTTCTGGCTCTTCCTCATGAACCAAATGCAGGGTGGTGGCTCGCGGGTGATGAGCTTCGGCAAGTCGCGCGCCAAGAGGATGTCGGTCGACGCACCGAAGATCACCTTCCGTGACGTCGCCGGTGCCGACGAGGCAGTCCAGGAGCTCCACGAGATCAAGGAGTTTCTCGAGAACCCGAAGAAGTTCCAGGCGCTGGGCGCACGCATTCCCAAAGGCGTGCTTCTCTACGGCCCTCCCGGCACCGGTAAGACGCTGCTCGCACGCGCGGTCGCCGGCGAAGCGGGCGTTCCGTTCTTCTCGATTTCAGGCTCTGACTTCGTCGAGATGTTCGTCGGCGTCGGCGCCAGCCGCGTGCGCGACCTCTTCGAGCAGGCCAAGCAGAACTCCCCCTGCATCATCTTCATGGATGAGATCGACGCAGTCGGGCGCCATCGCGGCGCCGGCATGGGCGGCGGTCACGACGAGCGCGAGCAAACGCTTAACCAGCTGCTGGTCGAGATGGACGGCTTCACGATGACCGACAACATCATCTTGATAGCGGCCACCAACCGCCCCGACATCCTCGACCCGGCGCTGCTTCGCCCCGGTCGCTTCGACCGCCAAATCGTCGTCGACCGTCCCGATCGCCGCGGGCGCAAGAAGATTCTCGAAGTCCATACCCGAGGCAAGCCGCTCGCCAAGGAGATCGACCTCGACGCGCTTGCCGGTCAAACGCCGGGCTTCACCGGCGCCGACCTGGCAAACCTGATCAACGAATCAGCGCTGTTGACCGCGCGCACCGGCAAGCGCGAGATCACGATGC
>CAJDUA010000028.1_pt1 | contig 27018 bp, 23 predicted proteins | sample 7390011 | NCBI WGS metagenome assembly CAJDUA01 (sample SAMEA7055673, study PRJEB34461) | soil metagenome | biome: terrestrial ecosystem; feature: Peninsula; material: soil | place: Antarctica | collected 2016 | reverse complement strand
ACGACGGCGCTGCCGACACCGCCGCGCCAGGCGGAGATTTCGGCTGAGTGGTTGATCGTCGTCGGAAGCGGGCGCGCCGTGAACTCGGCTTCTTCACCATCGAGGTCCGGCATCTCAACCGCCTCGGTCTCCAGCACTTCCTCACCCATCGCTTCTTACTCTACCCCCGCGTCAAGCGGAGGTCCGGCGGGCTCGTTCAGCGCCAGGTGGAAGATGCGGTACTTCTGCACGATCTTGCCGCCCATGCCCTCCATGGCGCGATTCATCGGGTCGTTGGTCTCGAGGATCCAGCCCATGTGTCCGCCCAAGGGGCCGGGGCCGGCGGCGGTCTGCACGTGGCGCTCATACAGGGCCGCAGCGACGCCGAGATGCTGGTGTTCGCTCTTGACCCCGAGAGCGAACACTCGCAGACGATCGATGTAGTGCTTTCGCCGCAGAAAATGCCACCAGCCGAAGGGCAACAACCGGCCGTTCATCTTTGCCAGCGCTTGCTCGACGTCTGGCAGCGTCAGCGCTGCGCCCACTACCTCCCCGTCCTTCTCGGCGATCATTGCCCAGTTCTCGTCGAGCACAGGCTTCAGGTTCTTGGCCTGGAAGGTGACCTCCGCCTCGGTGATCGGGACGAAGCCCCAGTTGCGACCCCAGGCTTCGTTGTAGACGTCCATGAAGCGCCCGACCTCGGCCTCCATGTCGCGCTTTCGCATCGGCCGCAAGACGACGCCCTTGTCGCGCGATTCCTTGGCAGCCGCGTGGATCAGCGGGTGCATTTCGGTGCCCTCCTTGAGCTCGCCGAACCACAACGACCACATCAGCAAGTCGATCTCCTTAGCCAGACCGTGATCCTCGATCAACCGCTGGTAGTACGGCGGATGCCAGGGCTCGAGGATCATCGAGGGCTCGTCGAAGCCCTCGATCAAGATTCCGCACTCGTCGTTCATCGTGAAGTCCATCGGCCCGAGCATGCGCTCGCGTCCGCGCTGGCGCAGCCAGTCGGATGCGGCATCGAGCAGCGCAGCCGCCACGGCCGGATCGTCGACCGTGTCGAAGAAGCCGAACATGCCGTCGCTTCCCCCTTGGTACTCGTCCCAGCGGAAGTCGATGTGAGCTGTGATCCGCCCGACCACCTCTCCGTCACGCTCGGCGAGAAACAGCTGGGCCTCAGCGTGCTCGAACCACGGGTTCTTTTGCCGGCTGAGGAATGTGCGGCGCTCGAAGCGAAGCGGCGGCACCCATTGCGGGTCGTCGCGGCGCAAGCGGTACGGGACCTCGATGAACGCTTTGAGATCGCGCCTCGAGGCGACTGGACGTATCGACGGGGCTGCCACCGCCGCTCAACCTACACTTCCGCCGATGGCCGAGACAACGCGCGCGCCAGTCGACGTCTTCGCCAAGGCCCGCAACCACGACCGCAAGGAGCTGCTCGAAGTCGCCAAGCAGGGCGACATCTTGCCCTACTTTCGGGTGATGACCTCGCAAGCGGGTCCCGTGGTGGAGATGGAGGGGCGCGGGACGATCATGCTCGGCTCCAACAACTACCTCGGCCTCACCGACGACCCGCGCGTCAAAGACGCGGCTCGCCAAGCGCTGGAGACCTATGGCACCGGGCTCACCGGGTCGCGCCTGCTCAATGGCACGACACCGCTTCATCTCGACCTCGAGCGCGAGCTCGCCGAATGGATGGAGACCGAGGAGGCGATCGTCTTCACCACCGGTCATCAGGCCAACGCGGGGACGATCGGGACGATCGTAGGGCCGAGCGACACGGTGATCTGCGATTCGGCCGATCATGCCTCGATCCTCGACGGCTGCAAGCTCTCGGGGGCGAAGCTGCGGCCCTACCGCCACAACCAGATGCCAAAGCTCGAGCGCATGCTCGACCGCGCCGCAGGAGACGGCGGTGGTGTGCTCGTCGTCGTCGACGGGGTCTTCTCGATGGAGGGCGACCTCTGCAACCTGCCCGAGATCGTTGAGCTGTGCGAGCGCTATGGCGCCCGGCTGATGGTCGACGAGGCACACGCTGTCGGCGTCTTGGGCGCCCGCGGGGCCGGGACCTGCGAGCTCTTCGGGCTCGAGGACCACGTCGATTTGCGCATGGGCACCTTCTCCAAGAGCCTGGCCTCGTGCGGCGGCTTCATCGCCGGCCCGGCCGACGTGATCGAGTACCTGCGGATCGCTTCGCGACCGTTCATCTTCACCGCGTCTGCGGTGCCGGCAGCGGTTGGGGCGGCGCTTGGAGCGTTGCGCGTAATCCGCGGTGAGGGCGAGGAGTTGATGGCTCGCCTACTCGACAACGCGCGCTACCTACGCGCGGGCTTTCGCGATCTTGGCCTCGTCGTAATCGAGCCGGGAACGCTTCCCGACGGCAGCGAGGCAACGACGCCCGTGGTTCCGGTGGTCGTGGGTGAGGACTACCAAGCGGCGCTGCTGTGGAAGGCGCTGTTCGACGCCGGCGTTTACACAAACGTCGCCATCCACCCCGCGGTTCCCCCGGGCGGAGCACTACTTCGCACCTCGCTGATGGCAACTCACGAGCGCGCCCACCTCGACCACGCGCTCGAGATCTTCGGCCGCGTCATCCAAGACTTCCCGGACCTCCCCCGCTCGGGCTAGAACCACCCGGCGCGAGGCGCAGGGCGCCGCTCGCGCAAGCGACGAAGTCGCGGTCCCACCGCTTACGACCTGCCGTTTTTCGTAACGCGTCGACCTGCGGTTTCGTAAACGCGTCGCCGAGTTGCTCGATGAGCTATCCCCCATGAGGGGGAGAAAAGCCTTGTCCACTTTTGGACAAGGCGGACAACGCAATGAAAAACATGCTCTTAGCGAACGACGGGGGGCGGGTTGCGGGGTTACCCGGTTGACGGCGGGGAGATGTGTTCTTTAGGTTGCGCAAGCGCCGAACGCACCCGGGGTAGGGAGCGGTCGGGACAAAAGAGAGAGTTGCTCTCGTCCCTTCCCAGCCCCAAGCGGCATAATGCCGCTGGGAGCGCTGGCGCTGCAATATCCGCCAACCGCAATCCGCTCGTAGGAGGAGTGAGTATGGAAGCTGCCTCGACTTTGGCCCCTGCGCCAAAACCGCAACACATGCAGGCCCTCGCGCATGCCAACCGCGTCCGGTTGGCCCGAGCGTCGCTTAAGCGTGCGGTCGCCGCAGGCGAGGTCGAAGCGGCGGTGATCGTCCGGGAATGTCCCTGGGAGGTCGAGTCGATGACCGTGGGAGAGCTACTTCGCAGCCAGCGTCGCTGGGGGCGCACGCGGGCTCGAAAGTTCCTCTTCTCGGTCGCACTGAACGAAAATCGTGAGCTCGGCAGGCTCACGGCACGCCAGCGCGGGCTGCTCGCAGGCGAACTCGAGTCGAAGACGCTCGGGCTCAGCGAGGCCTAGAACCGACCAGGACCCGAAGCCGACACGGTCAGAAGGGACGGGCGCAGAAAATGGCGCCCGTCCCGCCGCCGAGTTGTCAGCCACCGAAGCCGGCAGATAGCTGCTCGGGCTTGGCCTAGAAACCGATGTTGAGCGGCAACGGACTGGCGCCGGCAAAGACGAAGAACCAGATCCCGAAGACCACCACGGCGACACCCGCGCTCGACACGAGCATCACCTCGAGCACCGAAGCACCTCCGATTGGACGCCGCCCGCGGCGAAGCTGAAGCGCCGTATGCGCCCGGTTGATGTAGGCGAGTCCGATCGTCGTCGCGACGATCGAGAACACGATCCCGCAGATGATGACCGCCATCGCGGCGCCTAGCGAGGCGACGTTCTGGATCTGCGAGCCGATCCAAAGCCAGGCGACGGGAAAGCCAACCCACAGCATCACGCAGCCGCCCAGCATGAGCAGGATCATGCCGACGCTGAGCGAGCCGGCCATCATGTCGCGCGCACGGGCCTCCACTGCCGCCGAGGTTAGCGAGAGGCCGAGGGAAGCTACTTGAGCTTGATCGAACGCCCTGAGCGCGCTCTGAATACGCGCACAAGGCCGATCGCAGCGAGGCCGCCAACCGCAACTGCGATCCCTGCGCGGGCCGCCACAGAGACCGAATCACCGACACCGTAGGAGATAATCGCGAGGGTCGCGATGCCGGCTGCGCCGGCTAGCAATGTGGAGTGCGAGCGATAGCCGGCCAAGTGCTCTCGGAGCGACAGCTCGAGGCCGGCGAGCGAGCCCAGCGCAATGCCGGTGACGAGCAGTGTCGAGCCCTGCGGGCCATCGACGAAGAGGCCGGCGCCGAGCATCACCAGAGCGACAAGGACGACGATCTCGACGAGCGGGAAGGAGCCCCATGGCGCCGGTGGGCGCTGGTCCTCGATTTGCCGCGGACGTCGCGGCTTTGCTTTGACCCCGGCCGCGGCCGAGGTCGACTCCTGCTCGATCTCGGCGAGAGGCTGATGCGGGGCAGGCTTGCGCGGACGCGTCTTGCGTCGCTTCTTTGCCATCAGGAAAATTCGCGGTGAGCCACGGGGGCGGGGGCCGAGGCCCCCTGGCTAATGGGCAACCCGAGGAAAGCCGAATGCGCCACCAGCCCATCAGCATCCCAAGGATGCCCCAGCGCGGGCGCGAGTGCCAGTGACGACATCCCTGTTCGCCGATGTCGTCGTTGGAGACGATCACCCAGCGGTGCGTGTCCGGCGCAGCGATCATCTGCTCGAGGAAGCCACGGTTGGCCTCTTCGACGTCGGCGCGCTGAGAGAGCTCGGCGCGGACGTCGCGCAGACGTAGCGCGAGCGCGTCGCGCACACGCTCAAGATCGCCGGTCGCAAGCACTCTCGGGCCGCCGGCGGCGCCGACGCTCCAATCGAACCCCTGACGCGGAAAGGCGGAGACGAAGATCTGGCCGAGCTCACGTTCCAGCCTGGCGATCTGGCGGCGAAGGTCGTCGCGAGCGCGCCGCTCAGTCGTCTCCGGGACGAGTTGACCCGGAAGCGCTGCGGTGATCACGTCATTGTGCTCGATGACAGCGGGCACGAAAGAACTCCTCTTGTCCCTTGGGTACCGCAAGCAGTCTAGAGACAGTGCCCGTCGAGGTCCACTGGCAACCTCCCCGGTGCGGTCATTCGCCTGTGATCACGTTAGTGGCAAGCCACAGCGCCTCTTCCACAGCGATGTCGGGAACCCCGGAAACCTTGATCGCGACGAGCATCGTCCGCTTCGTCTTCGAGGTCACCCCCCTACCGGCCGCCAGCGCCCCGAACAGCAACGAGAGTGGCCTCTGCTCATCGGCGACGACGAGAGTCCCGACGGGCAGCTCGCCCGGACGCCCTTCGAGCTCCTCGCCCTCCGCCGTCGTTCTGATGCCGGGGCGCCCACTGACGCGATCGGCGTCGAACGCACGCAAGGCGACCCCCGACTCGGCGACTGCGATTGTCAGCGCGTCGTCGAGCAGGTTGCGGCTGCGAAAGCCGCCATGTTTCATCCGCTCCAGCGCCAGCTCCTCCACCGGCGTGCGCTGCTCGTCGGGATCGAGCCCAATGTGGCGATAGAAGACGCGATAAGCCCAGGGAATCGGCTGGTGGCGCATGTTGATCACCTGGCCGCCGGAGAAGCGGTTGGCGAGCAACCGCAGGCGTTCTTTGACCGCGCGCGGCGAACGGCCGGAACCGCGACCGACCACGGTGTGGTGCAGGGCCAGGGCGGGGAACTCCTCGCGAACCTCGGCCGCGATCCACCCCGTCTCCGGCGGGGCGTCGCCGCTGGAGAGGTCGTCTGCGTGCTGTTCGTTCATCGTGAGTTCTTGGCGCGGGCTTTCGACTCGCGCAGCAGACGCTGCACCCCTGTGATCAGCTCGGACTCGGTGAGTTCCTCGGCGCCGAGCTTGGCCTCGCTGAAGACGCCGCCCGGATAGGCGAACGCAACCGTCGGGCAGACTCCGACGCGGTAGAGATTGGAGACGGCGCCATCCGCGTCCCAGCCGACAGGGATCGTCCAGCCGCGCTCACGGACGATGTCCTGTGCTTTGGAGAGCTCGTCGCGAACGTTGACGGAGAGGAAGTTGACCTCGCCCTCGAAGCGCTGAGCGACGTTGTCGACGACGTCCTGAGTCGGCAGGCAATCGGCACCTCCCGTGAACCAGAACGAGAGCACCAGCGGCCGGTTGAAGCGATCGCAAACGCGGATTATTCCGTCGAGGTCGACCTCGCACGCAGGCGTACGGCGGTCGTCCTCGGGACAGGGGTTGGCGCCGGTCTCGCAGTCGTCCTGAAAGACGTTGGCATCGACGCTGCTGTCGCCCTCGGCGGCGCCGAGCAGCTCGAGCACTGCGAACTCGGGCAACGGCAGACCCTTATCGGCCTCGCTCGTGCCGAGAATGCCGTCGTCGCGCGTGTTCAGCGCGTTCGCCGTCGCAATCACGACGAGGACCAAGAACGCGAGCCCGACGAACAGCGAGTATCGACTGCCAGGCTTCGTGGGCTTGGGCTCGTCTTCTGTGGTGCCTTCGGTTGGTTCGTCGGGCGTCATGGGATCACGTTGCGTGGGCATCGGTAGCGGTGCTGAGACCGCGACAGGGAGGTGTTTGCTGGTGAGGGAAGGGGCACGGGCGAGGCATTGAGCACAGCGCTCGACGCCTTTTGCTGTCCATGCAATAAGAAGTCGTCGCGGAGTCCGCCCACACCACGAGCGCGATCGACACCCTCATTGAATAGGAGCTCCCGCCAGCGATCACAGGGTCGAAGCCCCGCCTTCGCGTACCGCATCTGCACTTCCGACAGCAAACCCCGGCGCCGGAGCGTTCTCCGGTGGCTTTCTCCTCCCGAAGGGTGCGAAGCCGCGCTCGGCCCAAATCAGTGCTGCGGGCAATATCACCAAGACGCCGCCCAGTGCCACGCCGAGGTCGATCACAGTGACGATGCCGAAGTCGCGAAGCATGCGGATGTCGGTGGCAATCAGGGCGGCGAAGCCGGCGATCGCGGTGATCCCGGAGGCGAGAACCGCCATGCCGGTGCGCGAGTAAGCGCGCCGCAGCGCCTCGCCAATCGTCGCTGTGCGCGCCCGCTCCTCTTCGTAGCGCGCAGCCAGCAGAACGCTGAACTCGGTCGCGATCGCGATTACCAAGGCACCGAGCGTCGCCGACATCGGGTTGAGCGGAACGCCCGCGATAGCCAAGCCCAGAGCAGACCAGCCGGTCGCCAGGGCGATCGGGATCAGCGGGACGAGTGCGCGGCGCGGCGAGCGATAGGCGGCGAGCAGGGCCAAGGCGACGGCGAAGAGGCCGGCCAGGGTGAGCAGGTAGCGGTTGGAGTCGAGCGCGGCGCTGGCGTCGGCGACGAGCACCGGCAAGCCGACGACCTCGGCGGTCACGCCCGGGGGCGCGTCGTTCTCGGTTCCTGGAGGATCGATCTCGGCCCGGATCGCGTCGATCAGCTCCTTCTGCTCGTCGAACGGCATCACCTTGATCCCGAAGGCGATCACCGCGGTACTCGCGCTGCCGCCGTCCTCCGGCTCGAGATCGACCACCGCCTGTGAGAAGTACGCCGGCAGCAGAGCGAGCACGCGCTCTACCCGTTCTCTGGTCGGTGCCGTCTCCTCGCCGAAGAGGTCAGTGAGCGCGATCGAGGGGCAAAGCAAGGTCTCGGCATCGAGGCATCTCGACTCCGATCCGAAGCCTGCACGCTCGAGCACGCGCTCCTTGTAGTCGCGCATCCAGGCGATCACCTCCGGGTCGGTGATGTCCTCGGTGGTCACCGTGACGTCAACCTCGCCGGAAACGCCGGTCGCATCCTGGAGTTCGTCCACATTCTGAAGCTCTGGCAGATCACGCGGCACGAGCTCGCGAATGTCGGAAACGATCTCGGTCCGCGTGCCGACGGCCCAGCCGACAACCGCGATCGCCAGTCCTACGGCCAGCACCCTGCCGGGGGCGGCAACTGACACCGCCACGGCGCGCCGCCCGATGTGGCGCAGGCGAGCGACGACATCGCCACGCGCCTTGAGGATCCGGCCGACAGCCTCGCTTTCCATTAAAGAATGTCGCTGAGCGGAGTAATTTCGCCGAGATGCTCCGGAAGAGCTCCGCCGAGATCGTCCCCTTCGCGTCCGCTCTCGGCGGGTGAGGGCCTGTTGCGCATCGACAGGGGCGTCGGCACCTGGCGGTCGTCCTTCGGCATCCGGCGGTCGTCCCTCAGCGCCAGGTGCGGAACTTCGTCGATTCGCGAGCGAGAGCGCGGCCAGCCCGGCCGTGAGCGCGAGAGTGAAAGCGATTGCGATGCCCGCAACCAAGAGTAAGCCGAAGCCGCGGATCATCGGGATCGGCGAGAGCAGCAGGACCAGGAAACCGGCGCCGGTTGCGAGGGCTGCGGTGGCGATGACGGGGCCACCGTTGGCCGCCGCATCCAGCGCTGCGCGCGCCGGCGAGGATCCCGCTTCGAGCGCCTCGGTAAATCGGGCTTGAAACTGAATCGCGTAGTCCACGGCGAGGCCGATCAACACCGGCAGCACTGCCAGCGAGGCCATCGTCAAAGAACCGCCGACGGCCGCCAGCAGTCCGAAGACGATGCCAGCCGTGGCGAGGGCGATAACCAGCGGCAGCAGTCGAAACGGAGGGCCGAAAACCAAGGCCAGCGTCAGCATCATCACGATCAGCGCGGCTCCGAGCAGGACAAAGATCTCGCTCGAGAGTTTGTCGGCAAGCCCCTCGACCACAACCGGCACCCCGCTGACCACGTACTCGGTGTCGCGAATCTGAAACGCGGGGTCCTCGGTCGCGTCGCGGATTAGGTCAATCGCATCGCGGCGTTCGGCCTCGGTCAGCTCGGGGCGTAGGCGAACTGAGATCAACGCCGACTCGGCGCTGGGGAAGAGGTAGGCGAAGCGGGCCTTTGGCTCGCCCTCGTTGCGGCTGTCGAAGACGACGTTTTGCACATAGACGGGGTCGTCCAGCGATGGCAAGCCGGTGAGGCCGTAATCGAGGGCGAGTCCGACCACCTGCTGCTCGAAAGCGGTCAGGACTTCACTGGCGGCGGCCTCTGCGGCGGCTCGCTGCACGGCCTCGGAGAGCCCGGCTCGACGCGCCTGCTCGAGCGCCGCAATCCCCGCCGCCCGAGCTTGGCGCTGGGTCGCGGCGGTTTGCTCTTCGAGCAGCTCCCCAGCCTGGATCGCAAATTGGTTGAGAAAGGTCGCCGGTCCGTAGACGACCCGCGCCGGTTTGGTCTCAGCGAGCTCTGCGCATGGCTGCGGCGCCGGCTTGTCGGTGAACACCACGCCGCCCGGTGCGTTGCCGGAAAGGCATCCCTCCAGCGACAGCAGGGTCGCGAGGTCGGATGTGAGGACAAGTTGCTCGAGGCTGCCCTTGACGAGGACAACGACCGCGTCGTCGCCGAACTCCTGCTTGAAGTCCTCAGTGGCGAGATAAGCGTCGGAGTCGTTGTCGACGAGCTGATCGGTGCCCGCGTCAGCCTCGAGGCTGGCCGCGCCGATCGCGGCGACGAGCGCGACCAGTCCGGTCGCGACCAGCACCGGCACCGGCCGCTCCACGCACCAGCCCGCAATCCGTGCGAGCACGTTCCTCATCTATTGGAGACTACGGACGTCCGCTAGCGCGGACGCCGCTTAGGGTGTGGCGGGCAAGGAAGCAGGGAGCGTGGCGTGCTTGGCACGCGAGCGACGGTGACGCCGCCCGCCGCGCCCTAGTCCATTGCCAGGGGACCTTGGGTCTCTGCGTTCAAGAACTGCCTGACGAACTCGTTCTCGGAGTCGAACAGCTCCTCAGACGGGCCCGACTCGACGATCTTGCCCTTCCACAGGACGGCGATGAAGTCGGCGATGCGCCGCGCCGTGCCGAGGTCGTGGCTGATGACCATGTAGCAGCCACCGTTCTCCTCGTGGATCTCTCGGACGAGCTCACACAGAAGCGCCGTGCGGACCGGGTCGAGGCCGGAGTCGGGCTCGTCGAACATGACGATTGCCGGGTCGAGAACCAGCGCCCGGGCAAAACCGGCGCGCTTGCGCATGCCGCCCGAGAGCTCGTTCGGCATCTTGTCGGTCGCGGCGGCGAGACCGACTTCGTTGAGTCGCATGTTGACGACCTCGCCAATCTCGTCCTCGCTCTTGTCGGTGTGCTGGCGCAGCGGGAAGGCGGTGTTGTCAAAGACGTTCATCGAGCCGAACAAGGCGCCGTCTTGGAACAGCAGGCCGAACTTCTTGCGCATCTCGAAGAGCTCGTCGTCGGTCATGTTCGGCACCGACTCGCCGTGCACGAGCACGTCGCCCGAGTCCGGGTAGAGCAGACCGACGATGTGCTTGATCAGCACGCTCTTACCGGTTCCCGACGGACCGAGCACCATCGAGATCTGGTTGTCGGGAAGGCCGAGGTTGAGGCCGTTGAGAATTCGCGTGCGGCCGAACTGCTTGACGACGTCGATGATCTCGATCGCGTCCTCGCCGCCGTGGTCGCGCTTCTCGCCGGTGTGCCACACGTAGGGGTCGGGCTCATCGGAATTGACGCCCGGGATTGAATAGTCCTTGTGCAGGCTGCCGAGCTCGGGCGCCGGCTCTTCATAGACCTCGCCGTGGCCGGTCGATGAGTCGCGAGAGTCGTCGTCGATCGCGGCGGTGTCGTGCGCCGGGGCGTCGGTCGTCTGCCTTTCTTCCGCGGTCGCTGGGTCGTCAGTGGTTCGTTCGTCGGCCATTCAATCTCTCCGTGTTCCCCGCCTAGCCGCCAATTGGCGCCCGCGGATTGGCTCCCCAGAAGACAAGTGTTCCCATCATCCCGATGATGTGGACCAAGACGATGTTCAAGACCATCGACTTCGCCGTCGCCGTTCCGACACCGACCGGGCCACCCGAGGCGGTGTAGCCGTAATAGCAGCCGACCAGCACGATCGCCGTCCCCATGAACATCGCCTTGATCAGGCTGAAGATCAGGTCCGGGGGGTTTTGAAACATCCAGAAGATGAGGAAGTAGCCACCGGAGGAGACCTCGGCTACCTGCTCGACGATGGCGATGTAAGAGGCGAAGTAGCCGATTCCGATGCTGGCGAGGTAGATGAACGGCAGCGTCATCCAGGCGCCGAGCAGGCGGGTGCCGCAGAGGAAGATCATCGGGTTGACGCCCATCACCTCGAGCGCATCGATCTCATCGGAGATCCGCATCGCGCCAAGCTCGGCGACGATGCCGGTGCCGACCTTGGCGGCCATCATGTAACCGAAGGCGTAGGGGATCACCTCGCGCAGATCGCACCAGGCGGCAAAGACGCCGGCATAGGCCGGGGCGCCCTGGGCCCGCGTGAAGTAGGCGCCCTCGATCCCGCAGGTCAGGCCGAGAATGAAGACCAGGCCCCAGATGACGATGGCCGAGCCCAAGATCAAGATCCCGGCCTGGCGCAGCGACTCGCCGAAGAAGCGAAACACCCGCCCCGAGTAGACGATCCCCAACACCCGGCCACTGAAGCGAGCGATGTCGCCCAGGGAGCCGAGCCAGTCTCTTGGAACGCTAAGCCAGCCCATTATTTGATCACCGAGATCTCCGGGTTGGTGGCGAGCAGTGTCTGAGTGAAGACGTAATTGAAGGCAAATACGCCGAGGAAGGCGATTACGACCGCTTCATTGACGGCACGGCCCACCCCCTCTGCGCCTCCGGACGCATTCATCCCTTTGTAAGAGCAGACGACGGCAATGATCGCGCCGAACATCGTGCACTTGAGGATCGAACCCCATAGGTCGACCACGGATGCGTTGGTGAAGAGCGTGGCAAAAAAGCCTCCGAGCGGCTGGCCGTAAGCGATCTCGGCGAAGATGCCGCCGGTGATGCCGAAGAGGAGGGCGTAGATGTCCAACAGGCCCGTGATCAGCGTCAGGGCCAAGAAGCGCGGGACGACGAGGTTCTTGATCGGGTCGACGCCGAGCACCTGAAGCGCGTCGAGCTCCTCGCGGATCTTGCGGGCGCCGAGGTCGGCGGTGATCGCGGTTCCGGCGACTCCGGCCACGACGACCGCGGTTACGAAGGGGGCGAACTCGCGAACGCTGGCGAGGATGAAGAAGCCGCCGAGGCGGTCGAGGGCACCGAAGAGGCTGAGGAAGTTCGCCGCCTGCAGCCCCGGAGCGCCGAAGCCGAAGGCGACGGTGGAGATCATCATCGGAAACCAGCAGAGCTGAAGTGCAAAGAGGAACTGGCTGATGAACTCGCCGCCGTAGGGAAACGGCGGTCTCACGGCAGCCGACAACGTCTTGCCGGTCAGGATCATCATGTTCCCGACCTGCTCGAACAGCGATTTAGCGGGCAGAAATGCCCTGTCAGCTACTGATCTGACCATCTTCTCCTCCGTGTCACAGGCCGATTCCGATGACAGCGAGAGAAGAGTATTAGATGGGCTCGGTCGGTGCCAACACCCAACCGTCTCGGCCCTTACGACAGAGCTCCGGCATGGCTTTTCGACGTCCTCGCAAGATTAACGGCATGCACAGACCGCAAGCGGTGGTATGTTCCCGGCGCTTTGGGGGAGGAGACCGCCATTAGCGCCCACCCGACGCGAAAGCCACGAGGTGCGCGAGCAGGGATGAGCCTGCTTACAGCAACCGTCGCCCTTGCGACGGTGGTCTCGGCCTGTGGGGAAAGCAAAGAACGCCAGGACGTCAACGAGCCCGAAGGCGAGTTTCAAGTCGAGGTGGTGTCGGCGAACTTCCCGACCAAGCAGCGCCTCGCGCAGACCGGCGACCTGCGAATGGAGATCGAGAACACCGGCGATGAGGAGGTCCCCGACCTCGCGGTGACGATCTACACCGGCGATGAGAAGGCGAGCGGTTCGTTCTCGATCCGTTCCCAGCAACCAGGTCTTGCCGATCCCAACCGGCCCGTCTGGATCCTCGAGGACGGTTATCCGAAGCTTGTCGTCAACGGGGCCGAGGACAAGGACCTCGACGCGGCTCCCCCGGCCGGTGCGGAGGCCGCACAGACCGACACCTTCTCCTTCGGTGCCCTTCCGGCGGGTAAGAGCAAGGACATCGTCTGGCGCCTGACGCCCGTTGTCGCCGGCACCTACACCGTTCATTACGAGCTCGCCGCCGGGCTCACCGGCAAGGCCCAAGCGGTCACCGACGACGGCAGCCCCGTCGAAGGCGAGTTCGTCGTGACTATCTCCGACAAGTCACCGAGCGCTCGCGTCAACGACGCGGGGGAGGTAGTGATCCAGGACTGAACTCGCTACCGCTACCGTTTTCGAGGTGCGGGCAGGGACTCGGATCACAGTGGGAACGGTCGCGGCGTCGATCGCCTTCGCGGCGGCCGGCTGCGGCTCGAGCGACGACGACGAGCCCGCGACAACCTCGGCCGCCCAGACGACGGTGACCGAAGCGACCACCCCCGCGACGACGACGCCGTCGGACAAACCGCCAAAGCCGGCGACGCTGCCTGTGGGCGACGGGGATGGCGGTATCGCCCTCGAGCAGATCGGTGAGTTCGAGCAACCGCTCTATGTGACTCAGCCCGAAGGCGATCCCAACCACCTCTACGTCGTCGAGCAGTGCGGACAGGTCGAGCGCGTGCCACTCGATGGCTCGGAGCCCGAGGTCTTCCTCGACGTCGCTGAGTTGATCGTCTGCGGCGGCGAACAGGGCCTGCTCTCGCTCGCCTTTGCCCCGGACTACGCCGAATCGGGTCTGCTCTACGTCTACTACACCGACACGGCGGGGACGACGAAGATGGTCGAGTACGAGGCCGGCGACGACGGCGCTACCGCCGACCCCGAGAGCGCGCGCGAACTGGTGTCCATCGACGATTTCGCCGCCAACCACAACGGCGGGTTGCTCGTCTTCGGCCCCGACGGAGAGCTCTATGCCGGCACAGGTGACGGTGGTGGAGGCGGTGATCCCGAGCGAAATGGACAGGACCGATCGAGCCTGCTGGGCAAGCTGTTGCGAGTCGACACGGAGTCGGGCGAAACCGAGATCGCGGCACTCGGCCTCCGCAACCCATGGCGCTACTCGTTCGATCGCAAAAGCGGCGACCTTTGGATCGGCGACGTGGGCCAGGACGAGCTCGAGGAAATCGACTCGGCATCCGCCGATGAGCTCGATCAGGAACCCAACTTCGGCTGGTCGGCCTTCGAAGGGACCCAGCCCTACAACGACGACCAAGAGGCGCCGGGGGCGCTCGGCCCCACGCTCGAGTACGGCCGCGATCTCGGCTGCTCGGTGACGGGCGGCTATGTCGTGCGTGACCCCGAGCTGCGCTCGCTCTACGGTCGCTATCTGTACGGCGATTACTGCCTCGGCGAGCTGCGTAGCTTCACCGCCGAGGCGGGCAGCCCGGCCGCGGACGACCGCACACTCGGCCTCGAGGTCTCGTCGCTGAGCTCTTTCGGCGAGGACGCTGACGGCCGCGTCTATGCGACCTCGCTCGAGGGCCCCGTCTTCCGGTTGGTGGCGGCGGGCGACTGACGCTACCCTGCCGAGGATGGCGGTTCGTGCTCGCAGGGGAGCCGTCGCCGCAGGTATCGTCTGCGGTGCGGCAGCACTCAGCCTCGGTTCGATCTGGGGCGGCTCACCCGCGCCTGCGGGCGCACAGGGCGGCGGTCTGCAGCTCAAGCGAATCGCCGGCGGCGTTGAGGCCCCGGTCTATGTCGAAGACGCGCCCGGCTCACCGAAGCTCTTGTTCGTCGTCGAGCAACCCGGGAGGGTGCGTGTCATACGCAAGGGCAAGCTGCTCAAACAGCCATTCGTCAACCTTGGCGATCTCGTCAGCTACGGCGGCGAAGAAGGCCTGCTCTCGATCGCCTTCGATCCTGACTACGAGCGCAACCGGACCTTCTACGCCTATTACGTCGGCCGTGACGGCAACATCCGCGTCGACCAGCTCAAGCGCAAGCGAAAGAGCGCCACGCGGGCCGACATCGGTTCGCGCCACAAGGTGATCGAGATCGCGCATCCGACCTTCTCCAATCACAACGGCGGCCAGGTTCAGTTCGGCCCCGATGGCTTGCTCTACCTCGGCACAGGTGACGGCGGCAGCGCCGGCGATCCCGATGCCAACGCCCAGAACACCAATAGCCTGCTCGGCAAGTTGTTGCGAATCGCTCCGAAGAAGGGTGGCGGTTACTCGACTCCCGACTCGAACCCGTTTGCCGGCGCCGGCGGCGGTGGCGACGAGATCTATGCGCTCGGCCTCCGCAACCCGTACCGGTTCTCCTTCGACGCCAAAAACGGCGACCTCTCGATCGGCGACGTCGGCCAAAATGAGTTCGAAGAGATCAATCACCTCGGTATCGACAACGCGCGCGGAGCCAATTTCGGCTGGGACTTGTTCGAGGGCAATTCGGTTTTCGACGGCGACGGTAACCCCCCCGCCAACTACAAGGCTCCGATTCACGAATACGATTCCAACGGTGGCAACTGCGCGATCACCGGCGGTTATGTCTCGCGCGATCCGGCTACGCCGGCTATTTCCGGACGCTACCTCTACGCCGATTTCTGCGGTGGCGAGATCCGCTCCCTCGACCCCGATGCGCAAAACCCGACTACGACCGACGCCGCCGTCGGGCTCAGCGTCGACTCGCCGAGCTCCTTCGGTGAGGGCGCCGGCGGACGAGTCTACGTCGCCTCGCTCAGTGGAGACGTCTTTCGCATCGTGCAGAACTAATCGCCACCGAGCCGTAAAGTACTCGGCGGCGCAATCCGCGCCGCAGCGTTGATCGAGAAGGAGCGGTGACCATGGAGTCCGCGACGCAGCCCGAGGCCACAACCGCGACGGCGACCGACGGATTGAGCGCCGCCGACTCGGAGCCGCAAACCTTCGCTGTCCATAGGCCGGTCGACGGCAGCGTGATCGAGACGGTCGCGATCGCAGCCCCTGCCGACGTCGCCGAGGCTGTCGCCGGCGTCCGCGCCGCGCAGCCCGCTTGGGACGCGATCGGCTTCGCCGGGCGCCGCCGCTGGCTCGAGAGCTTGCGCGACTGGATTCTCGCCAACCAGGACCGCATCGATGAGCTCATGCAGCAGGAGACGGGCAAGGTCCGCGCCGATGCTGGACTCGAGGCGTTCTACTGCATCGACGCGATTAACTTCTGGTGCGACCAGGGACCGAAGTTCCTCGCCGACGAGGTCATCACCCCGCACTCGGCGCTGCTGCGAAGCAAGCGGCACAAGGTCATCTTTCGGCCCTACGGCGTAGTCGGAATCATCAGCCCGTGGAATTTTCCTGTGATCCTCTCGCTCGGCGACGCCCTGCCGGCGTTGATGGCTGGAAACGCGGTCGTGATCAAGCCTTCGGAGCTGACACCGCTGACGCTGATGGAGATCGTGCGCGGCTGGCGCGAGGACGTCGGCGCCCCAGACGTGCTCGCTCTCGTCAACGGCATGGGCGAAACCGGTGGCGCCCTCGTCGACGAGGTCGACTACTTGCAGTTCACCGGCTCCGAGCGAACCGGCAAGGTCGTGATGAAGCGCGCCGCGGACACCCTGACACCGGTCAGCCTCGAGCTCGGTGGCAAGGACCCGCTGATCGTCACGCGCGACGCCGACCTCGAGCGCGCCGCCAACGCGACCGCTTTCGGTGGCCTGCTCAATACCGGCCAGATCTGCATCTCGATCGAGCGCGTCTACGTCGAAGAGCCCGTCTACGACGAGTTCATCGCCAAGCTCAAAGGCAAGGTCGAGGAGCTTCGCCAAGGCACAGACGACGTTCCTTACACAGCCGAGGTTGGGGCCATGACCTCGCCCGCCCAGGTCGAGATCGTCTCCGACCAAGTCGAGGACGCCCGCGCCGCCGGTGCGCGGATCCTCACCGGCGGCAAGCGCAAGGAGGGTCCCGGCGACTGGTACGAGCCGACGCTGATCGCCGATGCAGACCACTCGATGAAGGTGATGCGCGAGGAGACCTTCGGCCCCGTGATCCCGGTGATGAAGGTGCGCGACATCGAGGAGGCGGTCGCGCTAGCCAACGACTCCCCGTACGGGCTCGGATCCTCGGTCTTCGCCGGCGATGCCGAGGAGGGCGAGCGGATCGCGCGCCGGATCGAAGCCGGCCACTGCAATGTCAACGACGTGCTCGTCAACTACAACGTCCTCGGCCTGCCGATGGGCGGTTGGAAGAACTCCGGCATCGGCGTTCGCCACGGCGCCCAGGGGATCCGCCGCTTTTGTCACACCGAGGCGCTGACGATTCCGCGCACGCCACAAGCAAAGTCGGAGCCGATCTGGTTCCCCTACACGCCGCGAAAGCGTGGCTTCATTCGCCGTCTCTACACGTTCATCAACGCGCGTGGACTGCGCAAGCGGTTGGGTCGCTGACGCGCACGCTTGAGGCCGCGCACCCGAGCACCAGCACCACCTGGTGACTTAGGGTTCGCGTCGTGAACAAGGAGGAGTATGGCGGCATCGACGGCCTCACCCGCTGGCTCGGCCTGCGCTGGGAGAGCTACGACCGCGTCCGGCTGACGATCCGCCGCGAGCTGATCAACCCCGCCGGGTTGCTGGCCGGGCCGGTCGCCTACGCAATGGTCGACTACTCGATGGGCTCGGCACTATGGCGCCATCGCGAAAGAGGCGAGCGCATCGCCACGATCGGGATCTCGATCAACTACCTGCGCACCGCCCGCGAGGGTGACGTGATCTGCACCAGCAGCCTCGACCGCAGAAACGATCGCGTCGCAGTGCTTCGCTCCGAGGTCTCAGGTGGCGATGGCCGCTTGCTGGCAACCGCGATCGGCAGCTTCTCGATCTTTCCCGCCGAGCGCTTGGGTCAACACGACCGCGGTCCGTCTGCGCCTGAAGCGATGGCTGAATAGGCTGCCCGCGATTACCACCCCGAGCCTCACCCTTCACGCCCTACCCCCCTCCCATCCGTGCATGACGGCCGACGCAGCGCTGCGGCTCAAAGGGCTCGAGTTCGAGCGCGTCGACCTCCAGCCCGGCGCCCACACCGAGGAGATGGAAAAGATCTATGGCGAGGGCAACACGACCGTGCCCGGCCTGCTCGTCGATTCAGAACCGGTCCACGGCTCGATTGCGATCCTCGAGCGCTTGGAGCAGATCGCCCCCGACCCGACGCTCTACCCGGCCGAAATCGCAGACGCCGTGCGCGAGGCCGAGCGCTGGGGTGACGCAGAGCTTCAGGATCTCGGCCGCCGCCTGCCGTGGGGCGCGCTTCACTTCCGCCCCGAGGCGATCGGTCATTTCGGCGGCGCCGGTGCGCTCGATCCGGCGGGCACCGATTACGCGATCCGCTACGTGCGAGCTTCATGGAAGTACCACGGGATCAGCGCCGAGCGCTTGGCCGACGACCTCGCGGGCCTGCCGGCGAAGATCGACCACATCGACGACCTCGCCGGCAAGGGCGTGATCGGCAGCGTCGAGGCAACCGCCGCCGACCTGCAGATCGGCGCGACCGTGCGGGTGCTGTTGACGGTTGGCGATCTCGACCCGCTGCTCCAGGGACGCCCCGCCGCAGAGCTCGCCGTGCGCTGGTTCCCCGATTACCCCGGCGAGGTCCCGGCGGGAGCTTTTCCCGCGGGCTGGGTGCCGGCGCGCTGACCGTTCGGTTCGGCGTTCTTCGGCGAAATTGGCCACACGAAACCCGACCTGGCGACACGCGGCGAGGCTCACCGAACAGGCACGGTGTCTTCCTCCTGTTCGGACTCGGCCTCGATCGAGCCGTCACCCTCGAACTCTTCGTCGGGCGGGATCTCGCCGCCGCGGTCGGTGCCGGCGATGAGCTCGTCAGCTTTGGCCTCGGCAGGTATGAAGCCGGATTTCATGCCGAAATAGACCGCTTGGGGGTGGTGGGCGATGATCGCCACCGTCGATTGCTCAGGTTCGACTGCGTAGCCGCCCGAGAGCTTCATCCCGATCTGCTCGAGATCGAGCAGGCGCCACAGCTTCTCGTGCTCCGACTGGTCGGGGCAGGCGGGATAGCCCCATGAATACCGCCTGCCCTGTCCGGGGTCGATACCGAGGCCGTCGCGGATCAACGCGTGGTTCCATTCGGCCAGGCCCTCGGCTGTCTGCACGCCGAGGCCGTGGACGAAGAGCTGCTCGGCGAACTCGCCGTCGCTCTCCAGCTTCGCCATCAGCTCGGTCACCTCGTTGCCGACCGTCACCCCCTGCAGGGCGACGACGTCGCGGACCGGGGATGCCGAAGGCGAAGGGCCGCCGTCCGGCTCGATGGGCCTGTAGAAGTCAGCGAGGCAGATGCGGTCGTGCTTGGGCTGGCGCGGGAAGACGAAGCGCTCGATCTCATGGTCGTGGTCTTCGGGGTCGAAGATGACGAGCTCGTTGCCGTCCGAGTTGCAGGGGAAGTAGCCCATCCTCACCTTCGGGCGCAGGTAATCCTGCTCGGCCCACATGCGCTCGAGCTTGGGCGCGAAGCCCTCATCTCCGTCGTGACCCTCGACGATGCGGCGCCAGTCCTCGCCCTTGCGTCCCCGCCCGCCCCAGTGCAGCTTGAAGAGAACATGGCGATCGAGGTAGGGATAGACCTCGTTCAAATCGACGGCAACTTCACGCACCCCCCAGAACGGAGGCTCGGGCACGTCGACGTCGGTGCGTGCCGACGAGCGCACGGAATCGTCGGTGGTCGGCGGGGAGTTGTCGACCACCACAGGCTTCTCGCGCAGCGTCTTGGCTTCATCGCGAACCTTGGCGACAAGCGACTTGCGCGCCGCTTCGTCGACCAGCGCATCGAGTGTGTCGAGCCCGGCGAAGGCGTCCTTGCAATAAAAAACTCCGGGCTCATAGACATCGTCCGAATCCTTGCCGTGGGGATACAGCACGCGACGGCCGAAGTCGCGGTTGATCGCCGCGCCGCCGATCAGCACCGGGTAGGAGAGCCCGCGCTGATGAAGCTCGGCGATACACAGCGGCATTTGCTTCGAAGTCGAAACCAGCAAGGCCGAGAGCCCGATCGCGTCGGCGTCGTTGTCGATCGCGGCGTTGATGATCGTGTCGACGGGAACCTGCTTGCCGAGGTCGATCACCGTGTAGCCGTTGTTGGTCAGGATCGTGTTGACCAACGACTTGCCAATGTCGTGGACATCGCCGAAGACCGTCGCGATCACGACTTTGCCCTTGGTGTGGCCATCGATTCGGTCGAGGTAGTTCTCGAGTCGGGCGACCGCTCGCTTCATCACCTCGGCCGACTGCAAGACAAAGGGCAGAATCAGCTCGCCGGCGCCGAACTTGTCGCCGACCTCCTTCATCGCCGGCAGCAACACCTGGTTCAGGGTCGGAACAGCCCCGATTTTCTCCACCGAACGGTCGATCCAGTCCTCGACCCCCTCCTTGCGCCGGCGCAGGATATGCCAGTGCAGAGCGTCCTCGGGCTCCATCTCAACCGTCGGGTCGGCGGCCTCGGCCTCGTCGACATTGCCTTTGGACTCGAAGTGGGCGATGAAGCGCTCGAGCGCGTCCTCGCGGCGGTTGTAGACGAGATCGTCGGCGAGCTCACGTTCACCCTCGGTGATCTCGCCGTAAGGCGTGATGTGGTTGGGGTTGACCATCGCCAGGTCGAGCCCGGCATCAACGCAGTGGTGCAGGAAAACCGAGTTGAGCACCGCTCGCGCCGGCTGACCGACGCCGAATGACACGTTCGAGACGCCGAGCGAGGTCTTGACGCCGGGGAGCTCAGCCTTGATCCGGCGGATGCCCTCGATCGTCTCGACCGCCGACGGCTTCCACTCGTCGTCGCCGGTCGTGAGCGTGAACGTGAGCGCGTCGAAGATCAACAACTCGGGATCAAGGCCGTGCTCGTCGCAGGCGATGTCCTTGATTCGCTGCGCGATCTCGACCTTGCGCTCGGCCGTCTTCGCCATCCCGACCTCGTCGATCGTCAACGCGATCAGGGCGGCGCCATGGGCACGCGCGAGCGGAATCACGCGGTCGGCCTTGTCGCGGCCGGCCTCGAGATTGATCGAGTTGACGATTGCGCGACCAGGGATCTGTTCGAGCGCCGCCTCGATCACCGCGGGCTCGGTCGAGTCGATCTGGATCGGTGACGGCTGCGTCAGTGAGATCCGCTTGACGACCTCGCGCATCTGCTCGTCTTCGTCCTCGCGCTCCGTCAAAGCGACGCAGACGTCGAGCACGTGGGCGCCGCCGGTGACCTGATCCTCAGCGACCTGGACGAGGCCGTCGTAGTCGTCGGCCAGCAGCATCTCCTTCGCTTTGCGAGAGCCCTGTGAGTTGACTCGCTCGCCGACCAGCGTCGGGCGCGGCTCTTGCACGAGCTCGTTCGCGGTCATCATCGAGCTGACCAGGCGCGGGCCGGCCTCAGGGCGCTTGTCGGGAACGCGGCCCGCCACGCGCTCGGCCAGCGCACGAATGTGGTCGGGTGTGGTGCCGCAGCAGCCGCCGACGAGGCCGACGCCATGGCGCTCGACGAAATCACCGAGAACCGCGCTGAGCTGTTCGGGCGTTTCGGGAAAGATCGTCTCGCCGTCAGGGCCCTGAAGCGGCAAGCCCGCGTTGGGGATGCAGTGAACGGGCACCGGCGAGTACTCGCCGAGGAAGCGCACGGCGTCGCGCATATCCTCCGGGCCGGTCGAGCAGTTGAGGCCGATGACGTCGACTTCGAGCGCAATAAGCGTCGTCAGGACCGCGGCGATATCGGTTCCGAGCAGCATCTTGCCGCCGTTTGGCAGCAGCGAGACCGAGGCCTGGATCGGCAGCGTGCGCCCGCTCGCAGCGAACGCTTCGCGAGCGCCGAAGATTGCCGCCTTGACCTCGAGGATGTCCTGAGCGGTCTCGACGATGATCAGGTCGCTGCCACCGCTGATCAGACCCTCGGCCTGCTGAGCGAAGATCGCAACCAGCTCACGGAAGGAGATCGCGCCGAGGGTTGGGTCGTCGGATGCGGGCAAAAAGCCGGTCGGCCCGATCGAGCCGGCGACAAAGCGCTCGGGGCCCGCTGTCTTGCGGGCGATCTCAGCGGCCTTGGTGTTGATCTCAAGCGTGTGTTCACCGAGACCCCACTCCTCGAGCTTCACGCGCGAGGCCTGAAATGTGTCGGTTTCGAGCACCTGCGCCCCGGCTTCGAGCATCGACTCGTGAACGCCCTCGATCACGTCGGGCCGGTTGAGCACGAGCGCCTCGTGGCACTTGCCCGCGAGCCCGCCGTAATCCTCCGACGTGAGGTCGAACTGCTCCAGGGTCGCTCCCATGCCGCCGTCGAAGACGACTACGCGCTTACGCGTGGCGGCGAGGAAATCTCTGTCAGAGCTCATCCGTTGTCGATTCGGTTCGGGTTGGGCGGGACTGACATGACGTGCCTCCATCGCTCCCCGGCTGTCGCACCGTGCCCCGCTCCAGGGAGCTTGGCCGGTTGCGGCGGCTTCTACGGTCCGGATCCCTCAGCCACTCTGGATGGTCGACCCAGGATAGCGGGGGTTTCCCGGCGTTGGCGGGGTTGGTTGTGACCGACCGGTCTCACGTTTGCCGCGTACGCCTGGGGTTTCAGCCGGCTCAATCGACCAGGCAACGAGCACGCCCGCGGCGACCACGAATGATCCGTAGATCAATGCGACGGCGCCCGAATCGTTGGTGAGCGTGCCTATGACCGCGGCGACTGCCGCGCCCGCATAGCCCGCTACGGCCGCCCGCTCACCGATCCAGGTGAGAACGGTGCGCCAGCGCGCTGCCGCGAAAATCAGCAGAGCGCCCGTCACCGGTAGCAGCAGCAGATTGCCGGAGCGACCGAAGCTCGCGGCCATCAGGTCGAGCTTGCGCTCGATCACCTCGAGCACCTCGCCGAAGCTGTCGGCGTCGATGATCGTTCGGGTGAAGTGGGCATCGCCACCGGCGAGCGCGTCGACCGCGAACAGCGCTACGAGGCCGGCGATTGGCGAGACCAGTGCCACGAGTGCAGCCCGGCGAGAGTTCAGCGCCACCGCCACCGCCGTCGCCGCGCCCACGGGGAGGACTATGGCGGCGCCGACGTCGGCGCCGAGGCGCCCGGCGGCGAAGACAAACGTGGCGATCAGCCCGATCGCCACGAACCAGCCCGCCGCAGCCACGCCGCCGTTGCGAGTCGACGGGCGAGTTGCGAGCCACGCTCCCACTCCGAGCGGGACCATGGTGGCGATGATCGCCTCGATCTCGTTGTCGATGCCATAGAAGCGCCCGCCCGAGATCAGGTTCGGGCCGATGATCGAATAGCGCAGCGCGTCGAGGCCGAACACGAGAATGGCCGCGATCGCGACCACGGTCGCCGCGCAGGGCGCCGCGATCGCGAGCCAGCCGCGCAGCAGGTAGCGCGTCACCGCGGCGAGCAACGGCGCGGCAAGGGCGATCATCAGCATCTCCGCGGTTACGGAAGGGGCCAGCTCGCCAGTGAACAGCTGGACGAACGGCAAGTAGAGGATCGTGAGCCCGATAACGGCAGCGACTGTGCGCCGCCGCGTTGGTGCCGCCAAGCATGCCGCAAGAGCCGACGCCAGCCACGCCAACACCGCGACCCCGATCACGCTGTGAAGGCGGATCGTCTTTTCGTAGAGGCGGTCGGCGTCGGCGTTGAGGGCTGTCGCATCAGCGGTCGCCTCGGTCTCGATGACGTCACCGTTCATCTCGTCGGGCACCTGCACCCCGAGGCGGCCGAGCACCGTCGGCGCAATGTCGGTTGTGATCACCAGGCCGCCGGCACGGGTGCTCGGTGAGGTCAGCTCGGCGCCGTTCTCATACCCCGCTCCGGCGATGCCGAGGGCGACGAGGCGCTCCGCCGGAGGTGGCGGTGACTGCAGCGCAATCAAGAGGTCGTCGCCGGCCAGCCCCTCAACGAGACGGTCGAGCTCGGCGCGTTCGACGCCGACGACCGTAACTCCTTCGCAGGCTCCAGACTCACATTCGGCGAGTTCGATCGAGCCGGTGCGATCGGCAGCGATCAGCGCACCGCTGCCACTTGCCGCGGTAGCTGCCACCGTTATCTCCGCGCGCTCGAGAGTCGAAGCGAGGAGGCCGGGCATCAGCTGGCTCGAGGCCTCGCGGGCACGAGTCGCGACCAGATCCCAGGTTGCGGCAGGGATCGACTCGCCCGGCGCTGGATCGAGCGCCGGTGGCTCCTCGTCGTCATAAACAGACACCGAGGTGCGGTTGCCCTGACCGACGTCGATAAAGACCTGCTCGGGCGGAACAACCCCAATACCCGTCTGCAACAGGCCGATCGCAAAGCCGTCGACCGCTCCCAGCGACTCAATCCCGACATCGTCAGGCAGGATCGCGATCGTGATCCGGGGGCTGGGCGGTGGTGGATCGGCTGCGCCGTGGGCGGCTGCGACCGGCCCGACGGCCGTCGCTGCCAAAATCAAGGCTGTGAGCGTCGATCGCACTTTCGCCAAATTCACTTTCTTCAAGCTCGATCCCGCCTGGCAGCGCCGCGACCCCGAGGCCCGCGCTGAGGATAAACGGGAGTTCCTCGCAGCCTGCGAGGACTACGCGGTCGATCGCAGCCTGCGCGCCTACTCAACCGTGGGAACCCGCGGCGACACCGATCTCATGCTGCTCTCGCAAAGCCCCTCGCTCGACGACATTCACACCTTCCATGTCGTACTCGCCCAGAGCGGGCTGGCGAAATGGATGTCGATCCCGCACTCATACCTCGCGATGACCAAGCGCTCGCCCTATTCCGAGGCCGACGCGCGGCCCGAGATCTGCACCTCGGAGCGCAAGTACTGCATCGTCTACCCGCTCGACAAGCGCCGCGACTGGTACCGGCTCTCGCTCGAGGAGCGTCGCCGCGTGATGACCGAGCACATCGCGGTCGGCCGACGCTACCCGGAGATCACGATCAACACGGCCTACTCGTTCGGCCTCGACGACCAGGAGTTCGTCGTCTCCTTCGAGTGCGACGACCCGGGCGAGTTCCTCGACTTGGTCCAGGATCTTCGCGGCACGGAGTCGAGTGCCTACACGCTGCGCGACATCCCAATATTCACCTGCGTGGCGATGTCGGTCGGCCGCGCGCTCGACGCGCTCGACGGCGCGGCGACCTCGCGAGCCGCTCTGGCCTGAGCGCGTCCGATGCCCGCTCTCGGATCAGCTGAAAACCCGCTTCGCGTCGCGATCGTCGGCTCCGGGCCCGCCGGGTTCTACTCAGCCGAGCACCTGATGAAGCGTGAGGACCTGAGCGTCAACGTCGACATGTTCGACCGGCTGCCGACGCCTTTTGGGCTCGTTCGCGCCGGAGTTGCTTTCAGTTCTTCGGCAACGTCGAGGTCGGCCGCGACGTCCACGCCGACGAGCTCGACGCTCGCTACCACGCGGTCATCTATGCCTACGGGACGGCGACCGACCGCCAGCTCGGCATTCCGGGAGAGGACTTTCCCGGCTCACACGCTGCCACGACTTTCGTCAACTGGTACAACGCCCATCCCGATTTCGCCGATTACGACTTTGACCTCTCCCACAGGCGGGCGGTGGTGGTCGGCAACGGCAACGTCGCCGCCGACGTGGCGCGCATGCTCGCCCTGCCCCGCGCCGAGCTCGAGACCACCGACACCGCCGATCACGCAATCGAGGCCTTGGCGTCCTCGGGAGTCGAGGAGATCGTGGTCCTCGGCCGCCGCGGCCCGGCCCAGGCTGCTTTCACCAATCCCGAAGTGCGCGAGCTCGGCGAGCTGACCGAGGCCGATATCGTCATCGACCCAGCCGAGATGGAGCTCGACGACGCCAGCCGTGCCTATCTCGAGTCCGACGACTGCGACCCGACGAGCCGGCGAAACGTCGAGATCTTCACTGAGTTTTCAAGTCGCGAGCCCGAGGGCAAGCGCAAGCGGGTCGTGCTGCGCTTCTGCGCTTCGCCAGTCGAGATCAAGGGCGACGGCAAGGTCGAGAGCATCGTCATCGGACGCAACGAGCTCTACGAGGACGGAGCTGGCGCCATCCGCGCTCGTGACACGGGCGAGCGCGAGGAGCTCGAGTGCGGGCTCGTGCTGCGTTCGATCGGCTACAAAGGCATCGGCCTCGACGGAGTGCCGTTTGACTCGGGCCGTGGCCTGATCCCCAACGAGGCCGGTCGCGTCACCGAGCTCGAGTCGGGCGAGCACCTTCCCGGCCACTACGCCGTCGGCTGGATCAAGCGGGGACCGTCTGGCGTCATCGGCACGAACAAGAAGGATGCGCTCGACACCGTCAACTCGATCTTCGCCGATTTGGAAGCGGGCAGCATGCCGGAGCTCCGCGAGCCCTCAGCCAACCCCGAGACGCCCGGACGCGAAGCGCCAGACGGGGCCGACACTGTTTCCGCAACGATCGAGGAACTCCTGGCCAAGCGCGGCGCGGATCACATCACCTACTTGGGCTGGCAGGCGATCGATGCCGCCGAGGTGGGCGCGGGCGAGCCGCACGGCCGACCGCGAATCAAGTTCTGTCGCATCGACGAGATGGTCGAGGCAAGCCGCGCCGCCGACCCGGCCTAGCGCTTTCGCGTGTGCTGTAGTCACGGGCATGGCCGATCTGGCAGAGCTCAAGCGCATGATCGAGGCGGCGCTGCCGGGGGCCGAGGTCGAGATGGTCGACGAGGGCGGCGGCGACCACCTCCGCGCGATCGTCGCCGCGCCTCAGTTCGAGGGTGTGTCGCGGATCGACCAGCACCGGCTGGTTCGCGCCGCGGTCAAGCCGCGATTCGACGACGGCCAGATCCACGCGCTCTCGATCACCGCTCGCGCCAAGCCTGCCGCCTGAGCTAAGGACGCCAAAATGACGCGCTGGGCGCATTCGGTGGTCTCGCCGGCATGTTTCGGTATCTTCAATGTATGGCTTCTGATCCGGGACTCAAAGAGCAGGTCGAGGCGGCAATCGCCCAGAACCCTGTGTTGCTGTTCATCAAGGGCACGCCCGAGGCGCCGCGCTGCGGCTTCTCGCTGCGCGTGGTCGGGATTCTCGATCAGCTCGGCATCGACTACGGAGCGATCGACGTGCTGCCCGCGCTGCAACCGCTGCGCGAGGTGACGAAAGAGCTTTTCGACTGGCAGACCTTTCCCCAGCTCTACGTCAACGGCGATCTCGTCGGCGGCTGCGACATCATCGAGGAGATGCTGGAGTCGGGCGAGCTCGGCGAGCTGCTCGAAGTCGAACAGCCGGCCGACATGCAGCCGCCCGAGGCTGAGCGCATC
>CAJDUA010000021.1_pt1 | contig 27976 bp, 29 predicted proteins | sample 7390011 | NCBI WGS metagenome assembly CAJDUA01 (sample SAMEA7055673, study PRJEB34461) | soil metagenome | biome: terrestrial ecosystem; feature: Peninsula; material: soil | place: Antarctica | collected 2016 | reverse complement strand
TTCGAGCAGGGCAAGGAGGAGGTGCGCCGGGGCAACCTCGGTATGGCGGAAGCTTGCCGCGAGCCGCTGCGCGTCGGCGATCGCCTCCTGCGACTTGATCGTGAACTTGTCTGCCTGCATTGCCGCTCAGTTTAACGGTTAGTAGGGGCTTAGCATTAAATCTGCGCTATTAACACTTAGATTCGCTCAAGCGCCAGGTCAGCCACGCTCCGGCGATCGTGGCCGGGACGGCACCGGCCAGCCCGCGCAACGCAGCGCCGCGGGACCCCGCGGAGGGCAGCGCGAGCGCGAAGGCGATCGCATCACCGCCGTCGGCGGCGGCGACCGCGACCGAAGCTCGCCGCAGCTCGCCGGGATCGTCCAGCGCAGCGAGCTGCCAGAGTCCGAGGACGAGGTCGCGGCTGGCCGCGATCCGTGCCAGCGCCACCGCCCGGTCGTCGGCCTCACCGAAGCCGAGAGCCGCAAGTGCGTGCCGGGGAGCGAGCCAAAGGCCGGCGCCGATCGCGAGCCGTCCGGCCGCGAGCCCGATCGCCGTCGTGCGCACCAATCGGTTGCGAACCGGGCTCGACATCGGCGGCAGCCTAACTGCCGCGGCGCTCGCGCGTTCACCGCAGCGCAACCGCCCCGGCCCAAATAGGCGTAGCGTTCTCGGCTTCTGGCTGCCAACGTCGATCCCGAGATGGACGCTCTGCTCGCGCTTTGTCGCGAGAGCGAGAGCCGCTCCCGCAACCGGCGTGCGGAGCGCCGGCCTCGGCGCCGAAGGGTGCTCGTCGGGTGCAGCGTCGGATTCCTCGCGGTCATTGTCGGCGGACTCGCCGTCAAAGCTCCGCAGGTCGCCGGGGGAGGAGGTCCGCAGATCGCCGGGAAAGGAGCGCCGCAGGTCGCCGGGGCAGGAGCGCCGCGCGCCACCCCCGGGCCCGGGACCGCGGCGGCAGCGAGTCGTCGGCCGCGGCGGGACCGCAGCGGCCATCGCAAGCGACACAAGGTCCCATCGGCCGCCGCATTTCGCGATGCATGGAGCTTCGCCCAGAGCCGCTCCGGATTGGTCTCGCTCGCGGTGGTCGACAGCGAGGGCAAGCTGCTTGGCCGCGACGAGAGCCGCCGCTACGCGGCCGCGAGCGTGGTCAAGTCGATGCTGCTCGCGGCCGAGGTCCGGAGGCTGAAGCGGGCCGACGCGAGAATCGACTCGAACACGGATGCGCTGCTGACGGCGATGATCACCTACTCCGACAACGGGGCGGCCGACGCGATCTACGCGCGGGTCGGCGACGACGGCCTGTTCGAGGTTGCGAGGCGAGCCGGGATGAAGCGCTTCACGGTGGCCGGCTACTGGGGCAACGCCCAGATTACCGCCGCCGACATGGCCCGCTTTTTCGGCGATCTCGACCGGGCCCTGACCCGCCGCCACCGTGTGTACGCCAAGGGGCTGCTCGGCTCGATCATCGCCAGCCAACGCTGGGGTATCCCGGCGGCGGCCGGCGAGAAGTGGGCGACCCGGTTCAAGGGCGGCTGGCTGCCCACGCATGCGCTCGTCCACCAGGCGGCTGAGCTTCGCGAGCGAGACGGCCCCGGCGAGCTCTCGATCGCGGTCCTCACCGACGACCAACCCTCGCACGGCTACGGCACCGAGACCGTCCGCGGCGTGGCCGAGCGGCTGCTCAGCGCTTCCGGCGGCGGGTAGCGCGCTCGATCGGGATTGAAACGGCGTCGTCGTCGGGCGCCGGGGCCGGGGGGCCGAGACCGGGCGACTCGTACGCCCCGTAGGGAACGATCTCGGCACGCAGCGAGCGCCGCACGCGGTCGATCTCCGTGGTCATCTGGTGCTCGAGCTCCGTTGCGCGTTCGCGCATCTTCGCGATCTCGGCGCGGGCCCGCTCGAGCTCACGCTCCAGCGTCAGCACCGTTTCGACTCCGGCCAGGTTGAGGCCTTCGTCTGCGGTCATCTGCTGGATCCGCCGCAAACGCTCGACGTCGTCGAAGGAGTACAGGCGCGTGTTCTTCGGTGATCGCTTGGGGGAGATCAATCCGCGCGCCTCGTACATGCGAAGCGTCTGCGGATGCATCTCGGCGAGCTCGGCGGCGACCGAGATCATGAACACGCCGCGACGACGGTCGAGCCCGGTTGCCGTGACCGTCACGGTCCTGCGATTCGCCTGACGATTGGCGTTCATCGTTCACCGCCCATTTTCGCGGAAGCTGCGGATGCATCCCGCAGGAGACGCTCGCGCGGATCATGGTCGTTGGTCGTCGCCGTGAAGGCCTCAAGGGCCTTGCGCTGGTCGTCGCTGAGTTCGTGCGGCATCTCGATCTCGAGTCGGTAGAGGATGTCCGCTCTGTGGTTGGAGCCCTTGCCGGCTCGAGGTGGCCCCTCTGCGCGCAGACGTTGCACTGTGCCGTGCTGGGTGCCGGCGGGTACGCGGATGCGCTTCGAGCCGTTGAGCGTCGGCACCTCGACGGTTGCGCCTTGGATTGCCTCACCGATCGTGATCGGCACCGTAACGCCGAGGTTGCCGTCTTCGCGCTGGCGAAACACGGGCGACTCGGCAACGCGGGTGACCACGTACAGGTCGCCTGGCGGAGATCCCCGGGGACCATCTTCGCCCTTGCCTGCGACGCGGATGCGGCTGGCGTCGTGGACGCCGGCCGGGATCCGCACGCGGTAGCGCTTGCGCTGGAGGGTGAGGCCGGTGCCGCTGCAGGTGTTGCATGGATCCTCGATCACCTGGCCGGCACCGCCACAGCGAGGGCATGGTTGGCTGATCGAGAAGAAGCCCTGGCTTTCGGTGTCGACCCCACGGCCGTTGCAGCGCGGGCACGTCGTCGGCAGCGTCCCAGGCTTGGCGCCGGTGCCGCTGCACGTCTTGCACGATGACTGCTTGGGCACGGTGATCGAGACCTCGGTGCCCTGCATCGCATCGTGAAAGCTGAGCTGCACCTCGGTCTCGAGGTCGCGTCCGCGCATCTGCTGCGGACTACCAGCACCCCGTTTGAAGATCGTCGAAAAGATGTCGCCGAGGTCGGCGCCGAAGCCTGGACCGGCGTTGGGACCGCCGGCGCCGCGACCGAAACCTCCCAGCCTCCCGCCCGCGTCGTACTCCTTGCGCTTATCGGGCTCCGAAAGTGTGTCGTAGGCCTGCTGAACCTCTTTAAAGCGCTCCTCCGCGCCGGCGTCGTCGGGATTGCGATCAGGGTGGTATTCGCGGGCGAGCTTGCGGTAAGCCTTCTTCAGCTCCTCGGGCGATGCGCCGCGCCCGACGCCGAGCACCTCGTAGAAGTCGCGCGCCATCGGATACCTACTCGCTGACGATCACTCGAGCCGGGCGGATCACCTGCCCGTCGATGCGATAGCCACGCTCGAGGGTCTCGACCACCACGCTCGAGTCAACGCCCTCGCCCGCCGGGGCCGTGGAGATCGCCTCGCAGAGAACCGGGTCGAACCGCTCGCCGGCAGGGTCGTAGGACTCGACGCCCGCGCGCGCGAGCCCGGCTTCGAGCTCTACGTGCACGAGGGCGACGCCTCGTGCGAGGGCCTCCTGACCCGAAACCTCCTCGGAGACGCTTCCCGGCGCCGCGTCCGCCGCAGCGGAAGCCGGCTCACGCAAGGGCTGCACGCCCGAGGCGCGCAGCGCTCGTTCGAGGTTGTCGATTGACGGCAGCAGCTCACGCGCAAGCCCCGCTTTGCCACGCTTCTCTGCCTCAGCGGCATCGCGGGAGGCGCGTTTGCGAAAGTTCTCGAAGTCGGCCTTCGCCCGCCGAGCAAGGTCCAGATACTCATCGCGCTCTCGCCTGACGTCTTCCAATAATGCATCGAGGTCGTCAGTGACGGCGTCAGCCCCAGCCGCCACCGCTGCTCCATTTTCAGTAAGGGGGGCACCCTCAGAAGCGCCCGCGTCGTCCGATGAGCCGGAACCCGCGCCTGGGTCGGATGTCGGGCCCTCCCCCTCCGGACCCGAACGATAGGCGGAAGACGGAGGGGGAGGGCCGGCAGCCGACCCCCCCAGAGAGGTGGTGTCGTCGTTGTTCATCCGAGCACCTAAGCCTTGTCCTCTTCGACGACCTCCGCATCAACCACCTCGTCCTCAGCCTCACCTGACCCATTTGTCGAAGCGGCACCGTCAGCCTCGCCTCCGGCCGCTGCCTGCTCGGCCGCGGCCGCTTGGTAGATCTGCTCGGAGACCTTGTGGAAGGCCGCCTGCAGGGCGTCGGTCTTGGCCTTGATCTCGGCGACGTCGTCGGACTCGAGCACGCCGCGAACGTCGGCGATCGCAGCCTCGATCTCGGTTTTCGACGCCTCATCCACCTGCTCGCCCAACTCGGCCAGTTGCTTTTCGGCCGAATAGGCGGCGTTCTCGGCGACATTTCGAGCCTCGGCCAGCTCGCGCTGCTTGAGGTCGTCGTCGGCGTGCGACTCAGCGTCCTTGATCATCTGCTCCACCTCGGAGTCAGAGAGGCCGGAGCCGCCCTTGATCTCGATCGTCTGCTCCTTGCCCGTGCCGAGATCCTTCGCCGCGACGCTGAGGATGCCGTTCGCGTCGATGTCGAACGTGACCTCGATCTGCGGCATACCGCGAGGGGCCGGCGGAATTCCGGTCAGCTGGAACTTGCCCAGCGACTTGTTGTAGGCGGCCATCTCGCGCTCGCCCTGGAGCACGTGGATCTCGACCGACGGCTGGTTGTCGTCGGCAGTCGAGAACGTCTCCGAGCGCTTCGAGGGGATCGTCGTGTTGCGCTCGATCAACTTCGTCATCACGCCGCCCTTGGTCTCGATACCGAGGGTCAGCGGGGTGACGTCGAGCAGGAGCACGTCCTTGACGTCGCCCGAGAGCACTCCGGCCTGAATCGCAGCGCCGATAGCCACCACCTCGTCGGGGTTGACGCCCTTGTGTGGCTCCTTGCCCGTCAGCTCTTGGACCTTCTCCTGGACTGCCGGCATCCGGGTCATGCCGCCGACCAGGACGACGTGATCGACCTCAGATCCGCCATCGGCCAGGGCCTGCTTGACCGGCGAGACCACTCGGTCGAGCAGGTCGGAGGTGAGCTCGGCGAGCTTTGCCCGGGTGAGCTTGACCTCGAGATGCTTGGGCTCGTTGTTGATCGCGGTGATGAAGGGAACGCTGATCTGCGTCTCCTGCGTGGTCGAGAGCTCGATCTTTGCCTTCTCGGCCTGCTCGTAGAGACGCTGGAGCGAGCGCTTGTCGTTGGAGACGTCGACGCCCTGGTCCTTCTTGAACTCAGCGACGAGCCACTCGACGATCGCCTTGTCCCAGTTATCGCCACCGAGGTGGTTGTCCCCGGCGGTCGACTTGACTTCGAAGACGCCGTCGCCGATCTCGAGCACTGAGACGTCGAAGGTGCCGCCGCCGAGGTCGAAGACGAGGATCGTCTGATCGGTGTCTTCCTTGTCGAGGCCGTAGGCGAGTGCTGCCGCGGTCGGCTCGTTGATGATCCGCTTGACCTCGAGCCCCGCGATCTTGCCCGCGTCCTTGGTCGCCTGGCGCTGATCGTCGTTGAAGTAAGCGGGGACCGTGATCACGGCCGAGTCGACCGTCTCGCCGAGCTTGGCCTCGGCGTCGGCCTTCAGCTTCTGCAGGATCATCGCTGAGATCTCGGGCGGCGACGACTGCTCGCCGCGGACGTCGACGCGTACGTCGCCATTGGGGCCGGCGACGACCTTGTAAGGGACGATCGTCTCCTCTTCTTTGACCTCGGCCTCCTTGCGGCCCATGAAGCGCTTGATCGAGAAGATCGTGTTCTCGGGGTTCATCACGGCCTGTCGCTTGGCGACGGTGCCGACGAGTCGCTCGCCTGAGTCAGTGAAGGCGACGACGGATGGAGTCGTGCGCCCGCCTTCGGCGTTTTCGATGATCTCCGGCTCGCTGCCTTCGAGCACAGCCATGGCCGAGTTCGTAGTACCCAGGTCGATCCCGATCGTCTTACTCACTGTGTTTCTCCTTCTATTGCTCAGTCCAAAAAATCTGAGTCAGAAGGTAGCAGATGTGTGACCAGCCCCAGCCAGGTAACCGATCCCGCTGTGCGAACGGCCACAAACTGATCGAGGCGGACGGGGTGCCCGGCCGTGAATCAGTCTGGCTGTTGACAGGCGCCGGGCTCGGGGATCTCGGCTGCCGAAGTGTCGACCACCGGCCCCTTGCCGATCTGACCGGCGTATGCGGCGACGAACACAGAAGCGGTCTGTGCCTCCTCACCCACGAGGATGCCCTTTGGCATCCGTCCGCCGATGCCGCAGTTGACCGCGTTGAGGACGCGGCTGGAGTTGCCTCCGTAGAGCTCAGCGCTGTTGGTGCCCGTCGTCACGAGCAGATCGTCGAGATTCGGCCCGACGACGCCGTCGGTGCCGGCGGCGGCCAGCGTGTGGCAATAGCCGCAGTTGTTGTCGAAGAGCTCCTTGCCCTCAACGTCGCGGGAGGCGACCTGCACCGTCGCAGCGCCCTCGTCGCCCTCCTTGCCAAGCGCGACGAACGGCAAGACGATGAGGCAGATCGCGGCAAAGATGCCGAAGAGGATGAACGGGCGCTTGCTCACGGGCGGAAAACTACCGAGTCACGCACCCGGATGGGTGGGGAATGAGCCCCCGAGCCGCTGAGCGCGAAACCAGGGGCACATCCGCTGCAGCGCACACTCCTCGCAGCGCGGTCGCGGACGGCAGACCCGACGGCCATGAGTGATCAGGTTCATATGCAGCTCGTAGGCGTCTTCGGGATTCGTGATCGCGAGCATCTCGTCGTGGGCAAGCTCGAACGACGCGCGTGGCGGAAACAGGCCCAACCGCCCACCGACACGATGGACGTGGGTGTCGACGGGAATCTCGGGCCGGCCTAGGGCGAAGATCATCACGCAGGCGGCCGTCTTGCGCCCAACGCCGGGCAAGTCGATGAGGAAGGCGATCGCCTCGTCGCGCTCGGTCGCGGCGAGCCAGTCGAGCGTTGGCTCGCCTCCTTCGCTCGGCAGCCGGCGTAGAACTTCCTGGATCCGTGGCGCCTTGGTCTTCGAAAGCCCGCCGGGCTGGATCGCGGCTTCGACCTCGAACACGGGAGCGTCGCGAACGTCGACCCAGGTCGGAAGACGCTCGCGCAGCCGCTCGTAGGCGACATCGCGATTGCGGTCGTTGGTGTTCTGGGAAAGGATCGTGCGCACGAGCTCGGCGATCGGGTGACCGTGAGGCTCGTTCAACGGCCGTCCGTAGACGTCGCGTAGGCGGTCGCGTATTGCCCGCACCCTGGCGCGTCGAGGCCGCTTCCAAGTGCTCGTCTCGGTCCAGGTCGCCATCAACGCCAGGATATGCGCCACCGGAAATGGGGCTGTAGGCGAGGCTCGCGGCGGGGGTATTGTGCCGTTATCGCCGAGCCGCGCCCACAAGCGAAGACCGCTGGTGCTTGGAGAGGGGCTGCGCGAGATCGGCTGATCGAGTCGCGCCTTACTCCCAACGCGATCTCGCTCACCGGGCTGATCCTGCACGTGCCGGCGGTGATCCTGGTGATCGAGGGTTACTTCGTCCTTGCCGGCCTTGCCTTCATCTTCGGCTCGGTGATGGACACGCTCGACGGCCGCTACTCGCGGATGTCGGGCAAGGGCACGATGTTCGGTGCCTTCCTCGACTCCACCCTGGATCGCATCGAGGAGGGAGCAGTGCTGACGGCCATCGCCTTCAACTTCGCCGATCGCGGCGAGGCGGTTCCCGCTGCAGCCTGCGTGGCTGCGGTGCTGGGATCGCTGATCGTCTCCTACACCCGAGCCCGGGCAGAGGCGCTCGGTGTCGAGTGCAAGGTCGGCATTGCGACCCGGCCCGTGCGGGTGGTGATACTTTCAATCGGCCTTGTTTTCGGCGCCGGCGACTTGATCAGTGATGTCGACCTGCTGCCGGCGGCGATCTACACGATGGCCGGTCTGACCGCGTTTACGGCCGGACAGCGCGTCTGGCACGTGCGAAACGAGCTCAAGGTAGTGGAGGCCGCAGAGGCCTCAGAGGTGTAACCAAGTCGTTAACCGCGGGTAGTTCGCCTTCCACCCGCCTCCAGGAGGATCTTCTACGTATGAGCGAACAAAACGGCCACGCGACGAACGGCGCGAGCTCCAACGGACGCCGCCCCGACGACGGCAAGGTCCGCGTCGCGATCGTCGGCGTCGGTAACTGCGCCAACAGCTTCATCCAGGGCGTCGAGTACTACAAGAACGCCGACCCCGACGAGCAGGTCCCCGGGCTCATGCACGTCGACCTTGGCGGTTATCACGTCCGCGACATCGAGTTCGTCGCCGCCTTCGACATCGACGTCGAGAAGGTCGGCAAGGATCTTTCCGAGGCGATCTGGTCGGGGCAGAACGACACGATCAAGTTCGCCGACGTCCCGCAGCTCGATATCGAGGTCCAACGCGGCATGACGCACGACGGTCTCGGCAAGTACTTGAAGCAGAAGATCACCAAGGCGCCGGGCCCGACCGCCGACATCGTCGGCATCCTCAAAGAGAGCAAGGCAGACGTGCTCGTCTGCTACCTGCCGGTGGGCTCCGAGGCAGCAACCAAGTGGTACGTGGAGCAAGCCCTCGAGGCGGGGGTCGGCTTCGTCAACTGCCTGCCCGTGTTCATCGCCCGCGAGGACTACTGGGGCAAGCGCTTTGCCGATGCCGGCCTCCCGATCATCGGCGACGACATCAAGTCGCAAGTTGGCGCCACGATCGTGCACCGCAATCTCGCCAGGCTCTTCCACGAGCGCGGAGTCGAGCTTCAGCACACCTCGCAGCTGAACGTCGGCGGCAACATGGACTTCTTCAACATGCTCGAGCGCGAACGCTTGGACTCGAAGAAGATCTCGAAGACCAATGCCGTCACCTCGGTGATGGGAACCGAGCTTCCCGCGGACGACGTCCATGTCGGGCCCTCCGACTACGTGCCGTGGCTGACCGACCGCAAGTGGGCGCACATCCGCCTCGAGGGCAAATCCTTCGGCGACGTGCCGCTCACGGTCGAGCTCAAGCTCGAGGTCTGGGACTCGCCAAACTCGGCCGGCGTCGTCATCGACGCTGTGCGCCTGATCAAGCTGGCGCTAAACAACGGCATCGTCGGCCAGCTCGACGGCCCCTCCAGCTACCTGATGAAGTCGCCGCACAGCCAGCGCCCCGACGACGAGGCGCGAGACCAGACCGAGGCGTTCATCGCGAAGTACGCGCGCAACGCCGCCGTCGAGGTGCCGGTGGATCGCGCCGAGAAGACCGCCTCGAGCTGAACCACAAAGCCAAGTTCTCATGTGACGAGGCCTGCACGGCGAAGCTCGATCTCAAGCTCGGCGCAAAGAAGTTCGACAGCCAGACGGCGACGCCGGTGTGGCGCTGGTCGCGGCGCTGGCCGGCACGGCCTATGCGGCCGCGGTTATCAGTGATAGCTCGCAGATCAAGGGCCGAGTGGTGGGAGGCAAGGATCTGCAAAAGGACTCCGTCGGCGGTCAGGCGGTCAGGGAAAAGAGCCTGAAGCGTGGATGCGGCGACCCTTGACGGCAAAACCGTCACGATCTTAAGGTGCGCTGGCTGCTGCTCAACGAGCAGGGTCAGATCGAGGAGCAGTCGGGCGGCTTTACCGTGCTCGGCGCCTACCAGACCAACAACAATGCCTACATCGACACCGGTGAGTCGCTCGTCGGCAAGGGGCTGACCGCGACGATCGCGATCCAGAACCTCGTCAACGTCGACGGCGCCGATGGCGATGCCGAGCCGAACCTCAGCGGTGAGGTCAGCGTCGCACGCTGCCAGGTCCCGGGCGTGGTCGAGTGTGCGCCGGCGAACGCGAAGACGATCAACGCGCTCGTCGTCAGCCCTCGCGAAAGCAATGGCATGCCGACCGCAACGGCGGGCCTCTCGCAATTACGGTCAGGTAGCAGACAGCCCAACGTGCCTATCCTCAGCCAGTGGCTCCCGGCGAACGGCTCTCTATAGCGCAGGTGACCTCGCACCCCTGGGGCGCGCACCACGAGGTCAACGAGTTCGCTGCCCGTGTTTCGGCTGAGCTCGCCGCCCGCGGCCACCGAGTTGTGATCGCAGCCCCGTCGGATTCACGCAAGGCCGTACGCGAGTCGCGCAAAGCGATCGCCGCGGCCCATGAGCGTCCCGAGGCCGTTTTCGAAGATTGGTCCGGAGATCGCGCGGGAGACGCTGGTCCCGCCGTGATCGCACTCGGAAGCGGCATCCCTCGACCCCGTGGTCCTGGCCCGCGAGCCGCGCCCCTGCCGCTCGACGTCAGCCGCTCGCTCGAAAGCCTGTTCGAAGGCGTCGAGCTCGACATCGTTCATGTCCACGACCCGTTCGTTCCCAGCGTCGCATCGGCCGCGCTGCGGCATTCGCGCTCACTCAACGTCGGCAGCTTTCACGAGCCGACCGAGCGCATCCTCTCGACGCAGGTCGCGCGCCCGCTTGTCGAGATCTTCCTTGGTCGCCTCGACGCCCGCACGACTAGCTGCGCCTCCACGGCTGAACTGATGGAGCGCTTCTTTCCCGGCGCTTACGAGCGCGTCGAGCCAGGAGCTGACACCGTCGCCGAGCCTTGGTGGCCGGGCGATTTTTCACCGCAGGCCGGCAGGCGCGCGCTTCGCATCGCTTTCTGTGTGTCGGAGGAACGTGGGGCGCTGCGCCTGTTCTTGCGCGCGGTGCGCCGATTGAATCTGCAATCCGTTTGGGAGGTGGCGATCTGGAGCCCGGACTCGACCGAGGTCCGCATCGCGCAACGACTTCGCAGCCGCGTTCGCATGGTCAACGCAAGATCCGGTTCGCGCGAAGGCCTGATCGCGGCCGCCGACGTCGTCTGCGCAAGCTCGGGCGGGCCGCTTCTCGCTCCGGGAATCGTCCGGACGGCCCTCGCCAACGGCGTGGTCCCGGTCGTCTCGCAAAACGAGCTCTATGCGGAGCTCGTCGGCGATGGCGAGCTCGGCCTCATGTTTCCGCCGGGCGACGCGGTCACACTCGCGGGCCAGCTCGAGCGCCTGGCCGATACCGAGACGCTTCGCCGCGAGCTGTCGCGCGGAGCCCGCGGCGCCCAGCGCGACTGGCAGGCGACCACCGACCAGGTCGAAGCGATCTACCGGCGAATTGCCGCGCGGCGTCACGATCCCAAAGGCGACTCCGCCGTTCGCCGCAGGATCTCACGACGGCGTGAGATCAACGTAGACCTGCACATGCACACCGACCATTCCTCCGATTGCGCTACGCCTGTCGAGACCTTGCTCGCAACCGCGGCCGAGGCCGGTCTCGGAGCGATCGCGATCACCGACCACAACGAGGTATCGGGCGCACTCGCTGCTCGCGAGATCGCCCCCGACTACGGCGTCAAGGTGATCGTCGCCGAGGAAGTCAAGACTGCAGAACAAGGCGAAGTGATCGGCCTTTTCATCAAAGAGCTGATTCCGCGCGGGATGACGATGGCCGAGACGATCGCTGAGATTCGTCGTCAGGGGGGCTTGGTCTACGTTCCTCACCCCTTCGACCGTTTGCACTCGGTACCCGACTACGAGCATCTGCTCGACATGGTGGAAGAGATCGACATCATCGAGGTCTTCAATCCGCGGGTCGCATTGACCGCGTTCAACGAGGAGGCCGAGCGCTTCGCCGAGAAGTACCGCATCGTTCCCGGTGCCGGCTCTGACAGCCACGTTGCCCAGGGTTTGGGCAGCGTCATGACCCGCGTCCACGACTTCGATGGGCCCGAGGAGTTCCTCGAGGCGATGCGCAGCGCCGACATCGTGCGCAAGCACAAGAACCTCGTTTACGTGCAGACGCTGAAGTGGCTGCAGACCGGCGGCGGGCGCGGTGGCAAGCGCGTCAGGGGCGATCCGCGGCCGCGTGCACGAGGCAGCAAGGCCTGATGCAGACCGGCGCTGCGGCAGGAGGGTGGGCGGATCCGTCAAAGAGTTGGTCCGGCTCGAACATCGGGCCGAGAGGAACCAACTTGCCCGCTACCGACGACGAGATTCAGGAGAAGTACCTCGAGCGCGCGATCCGCGAGCTGAACCAGCTCACGCATCGCCTTCAGGAGTGCTCGCACTGCCCGCGCGGCAATCTCATGCCCGTGCTCGGCTCCGGCCATCCCCAAGCCGATGTGATGTTGCTCAAGTTCGCGCCAACCGCGGCCGAGGTCGAGGAGGGCGTCGCCTTTTACGGGCGCTCTGGTAACGCGTTGATGAAGAGCTTCAAGCGGCTGGGTATTGATCCGCTTGCCGTCTACGGCACGCTGTGCGTCAAATGCCCGATCGGCGACGTCTCGCTGGCGGCGGCAGAGTGTGTCGAGCGCGTGGTCGAGGAGATCGCGATCGTTTCGCCGCGCTGCGTCGTCGTCATGGGGCCGCATGCACTCGAGGCCTTGAACGAGCTCGAGCTGGCGCTGTCGAGTCCGTTGGAAGGCTCGTTCGGTGTGATGCAGAAGCTGACGCCGACGATCGACGCGCTCTATGTGCCCGACATCGACGAGTCGCTCGATTCCGAGGAGTCAAAGCGCGAGTTCTGGGCCGCCTTCCGCTCGCTGGGCGGGTGGTACGCCGAGCTGCCGCCATACTGAATAACGACTGCGTCGCTAGCCCAGACGGGCAAGTCAGGGCGCGGTGGCTGCGGCGAGGGCGGTCATCGCCTCGGCGTTTGCGCTCGCGAGGCCGCGCACGACGGTGAGGTCGAGCGCCTCGTAGGCAGAGAGCGCCCGCCGGGCCTGTTCGCGGTTGGCAGCGGCGACACCAACCGTGCCTTCGGGCTCGCCGAGGCGGTGGAAATGCTTGCGGTAGCCGTCGTGAAGGTCGCGGTAGAAGGACTCTTCCTTTGCCAGGCGCTCGGCTGCATCTCCTCCAACCGCGGCGCGCACGTAGCCGAGCACCGGCGGTATCACGCGGCCCGCGTCGGCGGCGCCTGATTCGAAGTTGGTGCGCGCTTGGGCGGCGAATGCGGGCGTCATCCAGTTGAAGAAGACGCCGTCGAACTCAGCTCCGGCGAGGGCGCACATCTTCGGACCCATCGCCGCAAGTACGAGGCGAACATCGGGGACGCCGTCTCGCAATCCGCCAACCGCTGCACGCATCGTCGTCAGCGGCTTCTTTGAAAAGCCGGCACCGACACCGAGCCAAAGCTTCGAGCGATCGAGGCCGAGACGGTCGATGTGTGCGTTGATGTCGGCGGGATCGTGGCGGTCGAGGGCCATCACTGCGACCCCGAGATGAATATCGGGGGCGGCATCGGCGAAGACCGCAAGCGTCTCGAGCCCGAGCGCACCAGGATGATCGTTCGACCAGATCGAGGTGTAGCCGAGTTCTTGGCAGCGCTTGGCGAGAGCTCGGGCCACCTGTGGGTCGAGGCCCGCGGCGACGCCGAACCCCTGCCGCTCGCTCATCGCTCCAATACCGCGACGCACTCGACGTGCGGCGTCTGCGGAAACATGTCGACCGGCGTCACGCTGCGCAGCGTATATCCCGCCTCGACCAGCTGGGCCGCGTTGGGCGCAAGCGTCGTCGGGTTGCAGGAGACGTAGACGATTCGCGGCGCTTCGCACTCGAGCAGCCGCCTTACGATCTTCTTCGAGAGGCCCGGGCGCGGTGGGTCGACGACCACCACATCAGGCGTACCAGCCTCCACCAACAGCGGCGCGATCCCGAGGCGGGCGTCGGAACAGACGAAGCGCGCGTTCTCGATTCCGTTGATGGCGGCGTTCTGCTCGGCGTCTGCGACAGCTTCTTCGACGCTTTCCAGTCCCCAAACCTCGCCTGCCTTGTCGGCGAGGGCGAGGCCGATCGTGCCGATTCCGCAAAAGAGGTCGAAGACCCTCTGGGTGCCGGTTAGGGCCGCCGCGTCAGCGACGATCTCGTAGAGGCGTTCGGCCATCTCTGTGTTCGTCTGCATGAAGGCGGTGTGCGAGACACGAAACTGAAGGCCGCCGACACGCTCAGTCAGATGTTCGGCACCGAGCACGCCGGTGGGCCCGTCGGTCCCGCCTGCGGTCCCCTCGATCACGGTGTGGAGATCGACCGGTGGCCGGGGGATCTGCTCGGGGGAGGTGACGAGGCGAGTCTGAACCTGGCCCGTGCGGCGGCCCTCGCGAACGACGAGGTTTCGCAGAGTGCCGGTCTGTGGGCCGCTGTCGTAGGTGGCGACTCCTTCCTCTTGCGCCCAATCGCGAACGGCATTGCGGGCGGCGTTATTTGCTGCCGAGGCGAGCTTGCAGTCGTCGACATTGACGATCTCCGACCAACTACCTCGGCGGTGAAAGCCGAGCGTCGCCTCACCGTCGCGTTCGCCGAACGAGTACTCGGTCTTGTTGCGATAGCGCCAAGGTTCGACGGCGGCCACGATCGGCTCGAAGTCGAAGCCCTCGAGCCGGCCGATTCGCCGCAGCGCGTCGGCGGCCTGCTCCGCCTTTTCGGCGAGCTGGCGCTCATAGCTCATCCCTTGCCACGGCGCGCCCGGACAGGGCTCGCCGTCATGGACGCAGGTATCGGCGATCCGCTCGGAGCTCGGCCGCAGCAACTCGACGGCTTTGCCCTCCGCGAAGCTCTTCTTCGTCTTGGTCAGGCGCACCCGAACGCGGTCGCCCGGCAGAGCTCCGCTGACAAAGACGACATAGCCATCGGCGCGGGCGACGCCGCGTCCGCCCTGTGCCAGCGAATCGATCTCGAGTTCGAGCTCGGTCCCGGGGCGCGGCTTGGCTGGAGTCGTGGCTTCCACTTCGTCGCTAGCCCGGCGAGCGTTAGTTACTTCTCCAGTGTTTGTTCGATTGCGTCGAGGATTCCCTTGCGAGCCTGGCCTCGCCTCTCGGCCGTCCGGACCTTGCGCAGCTCGGCCTTGTTGAGGTCTGTGAGCCGCGACTTGATCTGCGTAGCGGTGAGTTGCTCGTAGCCCGTGATCGGCGGTCCGCCGACGCCGGCACGACGGCGCAGCTTGTCGGCCTCTGCCAGCGGGCGCTCGGCAGCGTCGCGGGCGGCACGCGCAGCGCGCTCCGCGGCCCGAGTCGCCTGCTTTCGCGTCGTCGCGGTACGCGCCTCGACTTCCTTACGCGTACGCGTTGTGCGGCTGTCGACCTCTTTGCGGGCCTGATCGAGCAGCTTCTCGATGTCGCGAATCAGGTCGTCGGTTGCCTTGCGGCCGCGGTCGACGATGCTCGAAACGAGCTCGTTGGCGTCGCTTCGCTGCATCCGCCCGCGCTTGACGAGATCGTCGACGACCTCCTGAAGACGGTGGCGTGAAACCGTGACGTTGGATTCCAACGCGGTGCGACTGCGCTCGACCGCGTCGCGAAACGCCTGCACGCTTTTGTCTGAACGCCCGGCGGCGGCTCGCTTGCTCGAGGCCGTGCGCTTGGCGGAAGCGGAGGTCTTGCGGGCCGAGCTCGCGGCCTTGCGCTTGGCGCTCGCCGCGGGCCTCTTTGGTGCGGCCTTCTTCGCCCTGCTCGCAGGTTTCTTCGCACCGCTTGCGGGTTTCTTCGAACCACCGGAACTGGCTGCCATGCGAATCCTCCTAGCTGGAAATCGAGTTGATCCGCACTATCTCATTCCCACGCGTACGACGCGCCCCCCTACTTAGGTGCGGCCTTAGAATGCCGCACTTGAAAGCGCTCAGCACGCTCACGCATTTCCTCACCGGCGAGGAGCTCTCGCCTTCCCAGCTGGCAGGGCTTCTCCACCGCGCCGCAGAGCTCAAGGCGCACCGCGGTGACGGCGACGGCCACGCTTCGCTTGCGGGCAAGACCATCGCCCTTTTCTTCGAGGCCCCGTCGACGCGAACGCGGGTCTCGTTTCAGGTCGGCGTCGCTGAGCTCGGCGCCCATCCGTTGGCGCTCAGAGCAGATGAGCTCCAACTCGGTCGCGGCGAGTCGGTCGGCGACACAGCCCGAGTGCTGTCGCGTTACCTGCATGCGATCGTGATCCGGTCGGCTTCGCACGAGACCGTCACCGAGCTTGCCGCCACGGCACAGGTCCCCGTCGTCAATGCGCTCACGCCGCTTCATCACCCATGCCAGGCGCTGGCCGACATGCAGACTCTGCACGAGCGCTTCGGCGAGCTCGACGGCCTCAAGGTCGCCTACGTCGGCGACGGTAACAACGTCGCCCGCTCGCTTGCGATCGTTGGTCGCGCCGCAGGGGTCGAGGTTCGAGTGGCGACGCCCGAGGGCTATGAGCTCGAGCCCGGGCTTGCGGCGCTCGACACTCGCGACCCCCGCGAAGCGGCGGCGGGTGCGGATGCGCTCTACACAGACGTTTGGGTGAGCATGGGCGACGAGGCAGAGGCCGAGCGCCGTCGCCACGATCTCGAGCCATTTCGAATCGACTCGGCGCTGATGGGTATGGCTTCCGATCGCGCGATCGCGCTGCACTGTCTTCCCGCTCACCCGGGCGAGGAGATCACCGAGGACGTCCTCTACGGGGGGCGCTCGGCCGTCTGGGATCAGGCGGAGAACAGGCTTCACGCGCAGAAGGCGCTGCTGGAGCACTTGCTCGTCTCCTGACGTCGACGATCGACCGCCGGGCGAAGCGTGAACTGGGAAGCGACGCGGCCTAAACTGATCGCCCACGGCCTCGTGGTGTAACGGTCAGCACGTCAGGTTTTCAACCTGGAAGCTCGGGTTCGATTCCCGGCGGGGCTATTCGTATCGGGCCCTCTATTCTCTTGCGCGCATGCAACCGGAGATCGAACTCGGCCCAATCACGCTGCAGACCTTTGGGATCATGTTCGCGCTTGGGTTCCTCGGCGCGGGCGTTCTCGTCAGCAAGCGTTTCCAGGAGCTAGGCAAGCCGGCCGACTGGGCCTACGAGATGGTCTTCGCTGCACTCGTTGGCGGGATTATCGGTGCCAAGATCGACTACGTCATCCAGAACCCGTCCGATGACCTGCTCGGCGATCTTTTTGCCGGCTCGGGGCTGGTCTGGTTCGGCGGCGGCATCGGTGGCGCGATCGGGGTTCTCTTGTGGGCGCGCTGGCGCGGGATGCTCAACTTGACCCTGCTCGACATCGCCGCCCCCGGTCTCGCCATCGGATATGCGATCGGCCGCATTGGCTGTCAGCTCTCAGGCGACGGTGATTACGGCATCCCCTGGGACGGGCCCTGGGCGATGAGCTATGAGAACGGCACCGTGCCGACACCCCCCGGCGTCGAAGTCCACCCGACGCCGATCTACGAAACGCTGGCGATGGGCCTGGCCACGGTAGTCCTCTGGCGCCTTCGAAACAGGTTGCGGCCGGGGCAGCTATTCGCGCTCTATCTCGTCCTCGCCGGCACCGAGCGCTTCCTGGTCGAGTTCATCCGCCGCAACGACGACGTCGTGCTCGGCCTCACCCTGGCGCAGCTGCTGAGCCTGGCCATGGTCGTCGCTGGGACGATTTGGATCGCTCGCGCCGCCGGCCGCAACGAGATCAAAGCCGACCAGGCGATGCGAGAGGTACCGCCCACCCGCCTGCAACCGCTGCCGGCCGGCGGTCGGTAGCTAAGAACCTATCTCGATAGGTGATCGCACGCCCCCTAACGGGATAGGTTCTAAACCGAGCGCAGCAGACCGCCATCGATCGCGATTGACGTGCCGGTGATGTAGCCGGCTCGCTGCGAACAGAGAAAGGCGACGAGGTCGCCGTACTCGCGAGGCTGGCCGAGGCGCGCAGCAGGGATGTCCTTCGCGGCATGCTCCTCCATCTGCTTCCACCCGCCCCAGTTGGAGGCCAGCCGGTCGGTGGCAAAACGCCCCGTGGCGATGTCGTTGACCGTGATCCCGTCGGCTGCGACCTCCCGCGCCAGAGTCTTGAGAAATCCGATCAGGCCCGAACGGTGGGCGTTGGAAAGCGTCAGGCCGGGGATCGGCTCCCTGGTTGAACTCGAGCCGACGTTGACGATTCGTCCCCAGCCACGCTCGCGCATGCCCGGCAGGGCCGCCTCGATCAGCACTCGGGGCGAAAGCACGAGGTTGTCGTAGGCGTCGCGCCACTCGTCGATGCCGGCATCGATCGCGGCTCCCACGGGTGGGCCGCCGGTGTTGGTGACGAGAATCTCGATCGGGCCCAGCTTCGCCGCGACTCCGTCGGGAAGCTTCGCTATCTGCTCGAGGTCTCCGGTATCGGCCGGGAAGGTGGCGACCTCGCCGTCGATCTCTGAGGCGGCCTTCTCGAGGTGTTCGAGCGAGCGGCTCGCGATCGCCACCCGCGCGCCCTCCGCCGCGAGAGCCTCGGCGATCCCGCGCCCGATTCCCTTGCTCGCGCCCATGACCAACGCAACCCGTCCCGCGATCTCCAGATCCATTGCGATCACGCTATCGGCTGACCGCGCCGCCGAGACGCACCCCTACAAGCGCCAATAGACACAAGGGCTCGGTAGAGGTGTGATCCGCCCCGCGGTACCGCGCGTAGGTCAACACAAGCGGGGAGGGAAGACCTCCCCCGACCCAATCCACAAACGGGAGGTCAAACCAAATGAGCAATTCTCGCAAGGAGAGCGCTCTCGGACGCGTCGCACGCGACCCCGTCTCGCGCCGACGTTTCTTCGCCCTCACCGGCGGAACGACGGCAGCAGGTCTGCTTGTCGCCTGCGGTGATGACGAAGAAGAGGAATCGGGCACCAGCACGACTTCGACGACGACCGATGAGGAAATGGCTTCGCAGTTCGGCGAAGGCGACCTCGGCATCGTCAACTACGCGCTGACGCTTGAATACCTCGAGGCTCAGTTCTACTCCGACGTCGCCAAGAGCGGCTTGTTCAAGGGCGACGACCTCGCTCTGATCGAGGCGATCGGTGCGGCGGAGCAAGAGCATGTCGACGCGCTTACCGCGACGGCCAAGGATCTCGGCGGCGAGCCCGCCGCACAGCCCAAGGCTGAGTTCCCGCTGGAAGACGCGAAGTCGGTTCTCGACCTCGCGGCGACCGTCGAGAACCTCGGCGCGGCCGCCTATCTCGGCGCCGCCGGCTTGATCGAGAGCCCCGACGTTCTCGCTGCAGCGCTTTCGATCCATTCGGTCGAGGGTCGCCACGCAGCGGTGCTCAACGTCCTCATCGGCGCCGAGCCGACGCCCGACGGCGCGTTTGCCCAGGGTGCCGACATGCAGACCGTGCTGGACGAAGTCCAGCCGTTCCTCGCCTAGGCGACACGGGAAGCAGAAAGGAATCAATATGAATACCCCAAGAAATGCGGCGGCCCCTGAGCTCGCGGCGATCGAGGTCGAAAACCTCAATCGCGGCACGTTCCTGGTCCGCGGAGCCCTCGCAGCGGGCGCGCTCTATGGCGCCACAGCCGTGAGCCCGATCCTGCGCAAGGCATTCGCACAGGCGTCGATGGGCGATCTCGACATTCTCAATTTCGCCCTCACCCTCGAGTACCTCGAGGCAGCCTTCTACAAGGAGGGCGCCAGCGTCAAGGGCCTTCCCGAGGAGGTCGTTGGCTACGTGAAGACGTTCGGAGCCGAAGAGCAGGAGCACGTCGACGCTCTCTCAGCGACGATCACGGATCTCGGCGGCAAGCCCGTCGAAGCACCTGGCGTCGACTTTGGTGATGCGTTCGCTAGCGCGGACACTTTCATCAAGACGGCGATCACGTTCGAGGATCTCGGAGTTAGCGCTTACAACGGCGCCGGCCCCGCGATCGAGGACAAGGACCTGCTGGCCACGGCCGGCAGCATCGTCCAGGTCGAGGCCCGTCACGCGGCGACGATTCGCTTCGCCGCCGGTGAGGATCCCGCCCCGGAGGCGTTCGATCCGAGCCTGACCACGGACGAGGTCCTCAAGGCCGTCCAGCCCTTCCTCGCTAAGTAAGGGCTGACCAGTACTCGAAGGCAGGAAGCAAGGAAGGCGAAATGCCTGAGTTCGCAGACCAGAACACAGATGCAATTGACGGTCGGGGCTCCTCCACGAGGAGGAGCCCCGTCACCGTCCTCGCCGCCTGCGCCGTACTGGCGCTCGGCGGCGCGACGGTGATCGGGTGCGGCGGCGACGACGAGGAGTCGACGACCGCCGCTGCCGAGAGCACTTCGACCACCGAGAGCACCGCGGTAGCCGAGGAGGGCACAACCGAGGAACCGGCAGGCGGCGCGGCGGTGGCGACCGACACGATCGACATCTCGGATTTCAAGTACGACCCGGAGGCCGTCACCGTCGAGGCCGGGACGGAAGTCACCTGGACCAACAGCGACGAGGCTCCCCACACCGCCACCGCCGACGACAGCTCGTTCGATACGGGCACCCTCGACCTCGACGACGAGGGCAAGGCGACTTTCGACAAGCCCGGGACCTACTCCTACTACTGCAGATTCCACGCATTCATGAAGGCGACGGTCGAGGTCCAGTAGACCGCGGTCACGCAGAAAGGAAGAGAACAGATGCCGAACATCGGAGCACTCGAGATCGCGATCGTCGTGATCCTCGCCCTAATCGTTTTCGGACCGTCGAAGCTCCCTCAGCTTGCGCGCTCGGCCGGAAGCGGCCTGCGCGAGCTAAAGGAAGGGATCAGCGGGCACACCGACGGCCTCAAGGAGACCGTAGCCGCGATCGATCCGCGCGAAACGACGTCGGATCCGGCCAAGAGCTGATCCGCCCTTCTCGCACCTTCGAGCCACGCCCGCGACAATTCGGGCGTGGCTCTTCGTCTATTACCGGCCGCGTTGCTCGTCTTGATCGCGTTTCCGGCCACGGCCGTAGGCACGGTCTTCTACGTCGGCGACAGCCTCGGTGTCGGCACGGCGCCGCAGTTGGGCGAGCGGTTGGGCACCGGGGCGCTCACCGACGACGTCGAGACGGGTCGACCGAGCGAGGTCGGCGTCGACGTCCTGCGTTCGTCGCTCTCGCCTCAGGATGACGCTGTGTCTTCGACCTCGGCACCAACGACGATCCCGGCGCGCCCGCGGCGCTGGCCGCGAACCTCGCTGAGGTGGCGCGGATCGCCAAGCGCCGCTGCATCGTCGTCGCCACGCTCAACCGGCCTGCGCTCAACGGCGTCTCGATCGACGGCCTCAACCGTGTCGTCGTCGGTTTCGCCCGTTCGAATCCGAATGTGGAGCTGGTCGACTGGCACGCAATAGCCGAGGAGAATCCCGAGCTACTGGTCGACGGGGTTCACTCAACGGGGGAGGGCTATGCCTTGAGAGCCGACCTCTTCGCTGACGCTCTAGGTAACTGCCTCGCGCTTGGCGGCGCGCCCGCCGCCGCCCAGCAAGCTGCGCCGGGAATCGACTTCGGCGACGGCTCGGGCACGACGGGATCATCCCTGCCTGCGGCGTCAGCCGGTCAGAATGATCGTGTCTCGAGGGACACCGAGAAGCCGGGCTCGCCCCGCCGCGAGGAAAAGCCGAGCCGCGTTCAAGAACTCGCCGACGACGTCGGCCGCGCCGTCGGCACCGGCGCGGAGTTCGGCTGACGTCGGGGCCGGTGGCCTAGCGGCGGACGCGGCGGTTCTGGGTCGCCGCGCCCATGGTTTCAGCGCTCGTCACCTCGACCGCTACGCGCAGGCCGCGGTTCGCGAGCACCTTGCGGCCGCGCGCGCTGAGCTCCAGTTTCACAGACTTCTTGACGCCGCCGGCGACGTCGAAATTACCGCTCGCGACCTTGAACGAGCGCTTTGAGTTGCCGCCGCGCGAGCTGACATCGACGACACCGTCCGCGCAGGTCTCGAACTGCCGCGGGCACTTCACCTTGGCGACCAGTCTCGAGCCCTTGACGCGAAGCGCGCCTTGGGCGAGCTTCGCCCGCGGGTCGCGACCCTCGTAATCGGGCGCCAGTTTGTAGCCCCTGGGCACGAACTTCGGCGCGGGTGCGGCGACGAGTCCGTCGCGGGCACCGGGACGCTCGCGCACCGGAATTCGCAGCTTGAGATTCGAAACGATGACGTCTTGCTGGCCGTTGGACTTGCGCCCGTAGGAGCTCAGCGCCGTCCCGGCCGAGTCGGCCGGCAGCAGCTCGAGCTTGACGATGTGGCCCTCGTCGAAATGCCAGCCATTGGGGTGAAGCTGAAATGCCTGCTTCTGCGGCCCGCCGCTGACAGGTCGCCAGAGACCGCGGGCGATCAGGCGCTCTTGTCCGTCCGGCGCGACGTCAAGCAGGCGCGCCGCGACCTGCGAGTTGTCTCCAGGCAGCGTGAACTTTGCAATCACCGTCGGCGAGCCGAGCATTGTGAATCCGCCGACCGGGGCGGGCTCCAGGCGCAGGTTGATCGCTCCCGCTTGATCGGCGCCGGGTGCCTGCGCGCAGGCACCGCCACCGGTGACCGGGTCGAAGGTCGACGCGATCGCGTTGTCGCCGGCAGTCGCGGCGATCGTTGCGGCCGGCTTCGAGCTGGCGCGGATCTCACCGGGAGAGATACGCGCCCAGGTCTTGGCTTGGAACGGGCCGCCTGGCGCAGCGGTGTTGGGACAAGTCTGCGTGAACGCCTCGACGCCGGTGAACGGCTGCTCGCCGAGGCCCTTGACGAAGTGGTCGAACCAGGCATCCTCCTTGTCACGCAAGCGGTCGTTGACCACGGCCTTGCTTGTACTGCGCGGATGGCCGGCGATCTCGCCGAAGAACAGCGAAACGATGGCGTCGGGGAAATCGCTGCGGACCTTGTTGTAGAACCGCACAGCCTCGTCGGCCGGGAAGAGGTCGTCGGTGAATCCGTTGGAGAAGAGGATCGGGGCGGGCTCGACATCGCCGCCGATGTAGTAGGCGGAATGATGTGAGGTGAGCTCGTCGAGAATCGCCTGCGCGGCCGGGTTGCCGTCGTAGGGCTCCCCGGCGTCGAGCAGCGTCTTCCAACCCGTGAGATCGGCGCCGGCGGTTCCCGGCGGGGCGTAGAACCCGGGCGCGCCCTGGCCCGAGATGTAGAGCCCATTGACCAGAGACTCCTTCATCACGCCAAAGCGGCCCTCATAGGACGAGGCGGCGACGTAGTCGAGCGTGCTGCCGTTGGGCGCGAGCGAGTAGGCGAAGTCGGACCAGGTGATGAACGGCGCCGCCGCGGCGATCTCCATCGCCGTCCCGTTGGGGCTGGTCCAGGTGACAAGGGAGCCGTCGGGGAGCATCTTGCGATTTCGCAGCGTCGCCAGCGCGAGCGAGATCCCGCCACCGTAAGAGCCGCCGATTGCAGCGATCTTGGTCGGATCGATGAGCGCGGCGTCGGCGAGCCGGCCGGCGAACTCCTGCGCGTCGCGAACTTCGTAGCGCGTGTCGTCGAGGCGCACGAAGCCGGCGGCACAGCCGGCCGGATCGGCGGCCTGAGCCGCGGCAGATCCGCACGACTCGCGAAACCCACGCGCGGTCATCGAGAAGGTCGCATAGCCGCGGTCGAGCCAGCGCTGCATGGTCGAGAGGCCGATCTTGCCACCGCCGTAGCCATGAAAGATCATTACGAGTGGGTAGTTGCCGTCGGTTCCGGTTGCAGGCTCAGGCGGGAAGGCGACATTGACGTCGAGCGGAACGCCGTCGAAGGCTTTGCTCGTAGAGCGAGGGCTACTCGAGCCACAGAAGCGCACGCCGTCTCCCTGCACCGTGCAGGCGACATCGCCGCCGAGGACGCTTGAGATCGCGGCCTGCGCCGGCTGCGGCGCGGCGAGTCCTACCAGCGTCGCGCCAAGCGCGATCGCGTACTTCATGCCTCCCCGCGGCGTCACCAGCATCTCCGAGCGCTCTCCTCTCGCATGCCGCTTCCTTGCGGCCCAACCAACGGCGTCGCGAGCATAGACAACCGGCGCCGCCCGAAGTTGCGCATTCGGCGGCGTTATGCACCACAAGGGTGTGACGCGACCGGATGCGACGCGCTAGCCCTCGCGTTTAATCTGCGAGCCGCCGACGATCGCATCGGAGCCGTCGGCGAGGCGCACCCAAGCCTTGTTGCCGCCGTCGTAGTCGGGCGCCCAGAGGATCATCGTCGCCTCGTCACGCTCCTGCGCGTCGGCTGGACCGACCGAGACGGGGTCGGAGCCTTCCTCGTCGAGACCACGCCAGATGCGGATGAACGGGTTGCTCTCCCATTCCTCGCCGATCGTCGAGGGCTCGCGATGGCCTGGGTGGATGCGCGTCTCGGGCGCCAGCTTCATCAGCTTGTCCATGATCGAGCTCTTCAGGTCGGCGAAGCCCGTCGCCCCGGGAGCGCGGGTGCCGCCGACGGTCCCCTTGAAGATGACGTCGGCGGTGAGCACGTCGGTGTCGCCGACCTTCAGCGCGCAATGGTCGGCGCAGTGACCGGGGGTGTGGATGACCTCGATCCGCAGATCGCCGCTCTCGATCACGTCACCCTCGACGAAGGTCTCGCTGACCTCATCGTCGAGCAGTTTCGCGGTCTTCTCGTGGGCGAGGATCGGGACATCGAAGCGCGCGGCCAGTTCCTGCATGCCGAAGACATGGTCCCAGTGGTGGTGAGTGAGCAGCACATGAGTGATCTGCGTGCCCTCGCGCTCAGCGCGCTCGGCAAGCGGATCGGTGACGCCGTTGGAATCGACGAGAACACCGCTGCCGCCGGGCCTGTCGACGATGAGGTACGCGTTTGATAGCCATTCGGCCTGCTCGACTCGCTGGAGGATCACGCTTTGCTTCCTTCCCTCTGCTTCTTAGTTGAAGTCAATGACCGACCGGATCCCGTCCTGGGCTTCCATCAGCTCGAAGCCGTGGTTGACCTCGTCGAGGGTGATCCGGTGTGAGATGAACGGGTCGACGTCGATGTTGCCGGTGAGATATTGGTCGACGAGCATGGGAACGCCGTCGCGCCCCTTGACGCCGCCGAACGAAGATCCGGCGATGCGGCGGCCAGTGATCAAAAAGCGCGGAATGACGTCGAGCGTCTCGCCCTTGCCCGCGACTCCAGCCATCGTCGCCAGGCCCCAGCCCATCCGCGCCGATTCGACCGCCTGGCGCATGACCTTGACGTTGCCCGTGGCCTCGAAGGTGTAGTCGGCGCCGAAGCCCTCGGTTTCGGAGAGGACCCATTCGACGACGTCGTCGCCACCGATCCTAGTCTCGGTCGCGCCTTGGCCCTTGGCAAGCTCGAGGCGGTCCTCGGAGAGATCGACGCAGATAATCCGCTCGGCACCCTGGAGGCGACAGCCCGCGACCGCACCAAGGCCGACCATGCCGGCGCCGAAGACGACGCAGGTCGAGCCCTCGCGGACCTTGGCCGTGTTCATCGCCGCGCCGAGGCCCGTGGACAGGCCGCAGGCAAAAAGGCACGCACGATCGAGCGGGGCCTCAGGACTCACCTTGGCGAGCGCGATCTCGGGCATCACCGTGTACTCCGCGAAGGTCGAGGTGCCCATGAAGTGCCGGATCTCGTCGCCGTCACGTTGGAGTCGCGTGCTCCCGTCGGGCAGATAGCCGTTGTTTTGCTGCTCGCGGATCGCCAGGCAGAGGTTGGTGCGCTCGTCGACGCAGTGGACGCACTCGCCGCATTGCGGGCTGAACAGCGTGACGACGTGATCGCCGACAGCGAGGTCGCGCACGCCGGGGCCGACAGCTTCGACTACGCCGGCGCCCTCGTGGCCGAGAACCGTGGGTGCGTACCCGGAAGGGTCGACGCCCGACGCGGTGTAGAGATCGGTGTGACAAACGCCGCAGGCCACGAGGCGGACCAGCGCCTCGCCTTGCTTCGGATCGGTCAGATCGACCTCCTGCACGACAAGTGGTTCGCCGAACTCCTCAAGTACCGCCGCGCGCATCTTCATCGCCGTCTCCTCCAGCATCGCCTGCCGCCCGATCGTATGGGATCGCCATCGGCCACAATCACTGCGGGCGGTTAGCTCAGTTGGGAGAGCAACGCGTTTACACCGCGTAGGTCGCCGGTTCGAGCCCGGCACCGCCCATCATCATCTATCTACCGCCTTGGCGGTTCACGCTACCCAAACGCGGGTACGCTGATGTCGATGGGCAAGGCGCTCTACATCCCCTTCAGTATTGCCTCGGGGTTCGCCGCCGGCTTTCTCGGCAAGAAGTTGTTCGAGATCGCCTGGGCGGTCGTTGACGATCAGGAGCCGCCCGAGCCGGAGCATCGCGACGCGAGCATGCCGAAGCTCGTCACGGCGTTGGTGCTTCAGGGAGCGATCTTCACCCTCGCCAGGGGCCTCACCGAGCGCGCCGCACGGACCGGCTTTTACCGGGCGACGGGCTCATGGCCGGGCGATGACCGCCCGGAAGCAGCCGTCTGAGAGCTCGCTTCGAGCAAGAGCTCCGCGATCGCCTGCGGATCGTCCCAAGTTGGCGTATGGCCGAGACCTTCGAGCTCGATGTAGCGAGTGCCGGGTGGCATCCGCTCGGGCTTGGGCGCCCGCACCAACCGGTCCTCCGTACCCCAGGCGATCGTCGTTGGGACCGTGATCAGTTCTGGGTTCTCGAACACGTGTGAGCGCATCTCGGCGTTGGCAACACCGTAGCCGGTCGAGTTGAGCCAGTCATAGATCACAGCCTTAGCCTCGTCGCGGCTGAGGTTTTGCGGGCGCGCAACGGTGGTGCGAAGCAGGCTGTCGCGAATCCGCTTCGAGCGGATCAAGACCCCGAGCACGGGGCGCAGCTTGCGCGCCGTTGCATGCGAGTCGTAGGCTCGGGGGCCGAGCGGGTCGCGCCACAGACCAGCGGGGGAAATCGCGCAAACCGTCGCGGCCCCGCCGGCCTTGGCGATCTCGAGGGCCGCCCAGCCGCCGAGCGAGTTGCCGGCCACGTTGGGTCGTTCGATACCCAGCGCGGCGCAGTGCGCGCTCACGGCGGCACCGAGATTGGCAGCGCTCGGCGCGACACCGTCGGCCAGCGGCGGCGAGTTGCCGAAACCCGGCATGTCGACGGCGATCACCTCGCGCTCGTCGGCAAGCCGGTCGATCACCGGCATCCAGACGCGCTTCGACCCACCGAGGCCGTGAATCAGGACGAGAGGCTCGCCTGAGCCTTCTCGGGTATGGCTGAGTGCCATCCGCTCTCCTCGGCGAGCCATCCTGGCTTCGCCAGGACGATCTGGAGGTCGCGGATCCGCTGCTCGCGAAAGCCACCCTCCGAGAACGCCAGGTAGAAGTTCCACAGACGTTGAAAGCGCTCGTCGTAGCCGAGCGATGCGAGACGCGGCGCCGCATCGTTGTAGCGCCGGCGCCAGATCTCCAGTGTGCGGGCGTAATGTGCGGTGATGTCGTCGACCCTGGTCGCGGGCATCCCGTTGCGGGCGCCGAGCTCTGTGATCAGGCCGAGCGAAGGCAGGCAGCCGCCGGGAAAAACGTGCGTATTGGCGAAGCTCTTCGATGCCTTCTCGACCTCGTAGGCGTCGTCTTCGATCGTGATCGCCTGCAGGAACATGGCGCCGCCCGGGCGTGTCAGCTCAGAGCACTTGGCGAAGAAGTCGGGGAAGTACTGCCAGCCGACGGCCTCGACCATCTCGATCGAGACGAGCTTGTCGTAGCTGCCCTCGAGGTCGCGGTAGTCGCGCAGCAGTACCTCGACGCGATCTGAGAGGCCTTCCTTGCGAACGCACTCGACGGCGTAGGAATGCTGCTCACGTGAGATCGTCGTCGTCGTCACGCGACAGCCCCGCGTCGCCGCAGCGTGCACCGCAAGCCCACCCCAGCCGGTGCCGATCTCGACGACGTGGTCGCCGGGGCCGAGGCGAAGCGCGTCGCAGATGCGTTCGAGCTTCGCCAGCTGAGCCTCCTCCAGCGTCGATTCCGCCGCGGGGAAGTAGGCGGCCGAGTACGACATCGTCTCGTCGAGAAACGACTCGAACAGCGTGTTGCCGAGGTCGTAGTGGGCGGAGATGTTCTTCGCCGCACCGAAGCGGGTGTTGCGCGGGACCAGCGTCCAGGCGCGCTGGAGCGGTCCCATGACCGGGTGAAAGGCGCGGCGCCAGCGGTCGAGCGCGGGCAGATTGCGACAACAAAGGCGCGACAGCGAAACGAGGTCATCGCAGCTCCAAAGACCCTGGATATAGCCCTCGCCGAGGCCGGTTGAACCACGCAGCGTCCAGGCGTACGCGCGGCGGTCGTGGATCTTGACGCGCGCTTGCAGCTCGGCGTCGCGTGGGCCGAAGCCATAGACACGATCGCCCTC
>CAJDUA010000025.1_pt1 | contig 29589 bp, 25 predicted proteins | sample 7390011 | NCBI WGS metagenome assembly CAJDUA01 (sample SAMEA7055673, study PRJEB34461) | soil metagenome | biome: terrestrial ecosystem; feature: Peninsula; material: soil | place: Antarctica | collected 2016 | reverse complement strand
GTCGGACTTGTAGGGCCCCTCGACCGCGACGCCGATGTATGCGGCCTGCTCGGCTGAGAGCTTGGTCAGGCTGACGCCGAGCGCGTCGAGGTGAAGGCGCGCGACCTTCTCGTCGAGGTGCTTGGGCAGCACGTAGACCTGCTTTTCATAATCGTCGTTCTTTGAAAAGAGCTCGATCTGGGCGATCGTCTGGTTGGTGAAGGAGTTCGACATCACGAACGAGGGGTGGCCGGTGGCGTTGCCGAGGTTGAGCAGGCGGCCTTCTGACAAGACGATGATCGAGTGTCCGTCGGAGAACGTCCACTTGTCAACTTGAGGCTTGATCGTGTCGCGCTCGGCGCCTGAGCCCTCGAGGCCCGCGATGTCTATCTCGTTGTCGAAGTGGCCGATGTTGCCGACGATCGCCTGGTGCTTCATCCGCTTCATCTCGGCCAGCGTGATCACGTCCTTGTTGCCGGTCGAGGTGATGAAGATGTCGGCCGTGTCGATGACCTCGTCGAGCGTGCGCACTTCGTAGCCCTCCATCGCCGCCTGCAGGGCGCAGATCGGGTCGATCTCGGTGATGATCACGCGTGCGCCCTGGCCGCGAAGCGAGTCGGCGCAACCCTTGCCGACGTCACCGTAGCCGCAGATCACGCACACCTTGCCGCCGATCATCACGTCGGTGGCCCGGTTAATGCCGTCGACGAGCGAGTGGCGACAGCCATAGAGGTTGTCGAACTTCGACTTGGTCACCGAGTCGTTGACGTTGATCGCCGGGAACAGCAGGTCGCCGGTCTGTGCCATCTGGTTCAAACGCAAAACGCCTGTAGTGGTTTCTTCGGTGACGCCGATGATCGAGGCGGCCATGCGGGTGAAGTGCTGGCCGTCGGCTTCGAGCGAGCGGGTGAGCGTCTCGAGAATGATCCGAAACTCCTCGGAGTCGGCGGAGGCGGGGTCCGGAACCACGCCGGCCTTCTCGTACTCGACGCCCTTGTGCACGAGCAGGGTGGCGTCGCCGCCGTCGTCGAGGATCATGTTCGGGCCGTCGGCGCCCGAGTTGGACCAGTCGACCTCGGCTCCGAGCGCGGTCAGCGTCTCGATCAGGACCGCGGTCTGCACGGTCATATGAAGCGAGCCGGTAACGCGCGCACCCGCCAGCGGCTGCTCCACGGCGAACTCCTCACGAGTGCGCATCAGGCCGGGCATCTCGTGCTCGGCAAGGTCGATCTCCTTGCGGCCGAACTCGGCCAGGCCGATGTCGGCGACGCGGTAGTCCTGCGCGGTCTCGGTTTCGGTGGCTGTGGTGTTCATGTTTTCTCCACACGTGTTTCGGTGATTGACGCCGCGACCGGCTGCCGCTCTTCGGCAAGCTCGATCTCGACGTGGTGGAAGCGGCTGAAGCCCTGCAGATGGTCGACCCGCTCGGCGACCTCCTCGGCACCGAGTCGCTGCAGGCGCTCAGTGCCGAACTCCTCCACGTTGTAGGAGGCGAGGGCAGATCCGTAGGCCATCGCGTTTCGCAGCACCTGCTCGTCGTGCGCGCGGTCGAGGTGGCGGGCGACGTAGCCGAGAAAGCCGCCGGCGAAGGTGTCGCCCGCGCCTGTCGGATCGACGATGGTGAGCAGAGGATAGGCGGGCAGAGCGAAGAAGCCGTCAGCGGTGATCAGCGCGGCGCCGTACTCGCCCTGCTTGGCGACCACCACCGAAGGGCCCCAGCCGAGCACCTCTCCCGCGGCTGCGATCAGGCTCGGCTTCTCGGTCAGCTGGCGAAGCTCGGCGTCGTTGAGGATCACGCAGTCGACTCGGCTGATCACCTCAACCAGGGCGTCGCGCGCGATCTCGATCCACAAGTTCATCGAGTCGAGGGCGACGAAGTCGGGGCGCTCGCACTGGTCGAGCACCTGCAGCTGTAGCTGCGGCTGGATGTTCGCCAGGAACAGCACGTCGCAGGCCTTCGAGGCGCCGGACAGCTTCGGTGCGAAGTCCTCGAACACGTTCAACTGCGTGTCGATCGTATCTCGGGTGTTGAGGTCCCAGTCGTACTCGCCCTGCCAGAAGAACGTGCGGCCGCCCTCGACGCGCTCGACGTCCTCGACGTCGGAGCCGCGTGTGCGCAGCACGTCCATGTGCTCCTCGCCGAAGTCGTCCCCGACCGGGCCGACGATGTGAACTTGGTCGAAGAACGAGGCGGCAAGCGCGAAATGGGTGGCAGCCCCACCGAGCATCCGCTCACGCTCGCCTGTCGGGGTTTTTACGGAGTCGAATGCAATCGATCCGACAACCGTGATGCTCACGCAGCCACCGACTCGAGGCCGACCGCCTCGCGCAGCGCCTCGGCCCGGTCGGTGCGCTCCCAGGTGAAGTCATGATCGTCGCGGCCAAAGTGGCCGTAGGCGGCGGTCTTCTGATAGATCGGCCGGTGCAGGCGAAGCTCCTCGCGAAACGATCCGGGCCTCAGGTCGAAGTGCTCGTCGACGAGCCGCGCGATCTCGGCCCGCGAGATCTTCTCCGTGCCGAAGGTCTCGACCATGACCGAGACCGGATGAGCGACCCCGATCGCGTAGGCGACCTGGATCTCACAGCGCTCGGCGAGTCCCGCGGCGACGACGTTCTTTGCCACCCAGCGCGCCGCGTATGCGGCCGAGCGGTCGACCTTCGAGGGATCCTTGCCCGAGAAGGCGCCGCCGCCGTGGCGCGCCATGCCGCCGTAGGTGTCGACGATGATCTTGCGCCCGGTGAGGCCGGTGTCGCCGACGGGGCCACCGATGACGAAGCGGCCGGTCGGGTTGACCAGGAGGTTACGCGGCGTATTCAGAGCGGCGGCGTCGTACATGTCCGGCGGCAGGACCGGCTCAATCACGTGCTCCCAGAGATCTGAGCGAATTTGGTCGAGCTCGACGCCGTCACGGTGCTGGGTCGAGATCAGCACCTTCTCGACCTCAACCGGCCGGCCATCCTCATAGCGGACCGTGACCTGGGTCTTGCCGTCCGGGCGCAGATACGGGACCACCTCGTCCTTGCGGATCTCGGCAAGGCGGTGGGCGAGCCTGTGCGCGAGCGAGATCGGCAGCGGCATCAGCTCCGGGGTCTCTGTGGTGGCGTAGCCGAACATCATCCCCTGGTGGGACTGCTTGTCGATCGCGTTGAGGACGGCGCAGGAGTCGGCGGAGAAGCCGAGATCGGCGTCGATGTAGCCGATCTTTCGGATCGTCTCGCGGGCGACCTCCTGGATGTCGACGAAGGTCTCGGTCGAGATCTCGCCGCTGACGACGACGAGCCCGGTGTTGACGAGGGTCTCGCAGGCGACGCGGGCGTGAGGGTCGTCTCTGAGCACGGCATCGAGGACCCCGTCCGAGATCTGGTCGGCGACCTTGTCGGGGTGGCCTTCGGTGACCGACTCGGAGGTGAACAGGTAGTCGTTGGCGGCCGGCTCGGTCATCTGGTTCCTCTCGTGGGTTCGGACTGAAGCACGTCGTGTGCTCGGGATACTGAAGCACGTTGTGTGACCGGGAGCGAGTGCCCAACTCGCTCCCGGACCAGTTCTTGGCTGTTACGAAACGCCGAGCTTCTCGGCCGCCATCTTCGTTCCCTCTACCCGGGAGGCGATCTTCTTGAACGCTACCTCGCGGGCATAGTCGGGTGAGCCGTGGTTGGGCTTCTCGTCGATCGAGAACGGGCTGAACCCGCAATCGTCGGTTGATCCGAGCCGCTCCTTCGGGATGAAGTCCGCGGCGCGGACGAGCTGGTCGCAGATCTCCTGCGACCCCTCCACGCGCGGGCTCTGCGTCACGGTGACCCCGACATAACACATCTGCGGGACGCCGTTGGCGTCATCGCGGCTGTGCTTGCCGATCGCCTCGTAGACCGGGTCCCTGTCGCGCTCCGAGGCGAGCTGGATCAGGAAGTAGCCGGCGTTGATCTCGAACATCGAGGGCAGCAGGTCGGTGTAGGGGACATCGGCCGAATGGACCGAGTCGCGGTCGCCGCCCGGGCAGGTGTGGATGCCGATGTTGACTCGCTCCTCGGCGGAGAAGCGGTCCATCACCCGGTTGTTGAGCTCGATGAAATGCGGCAAGAGCCCGGCCCCGGTCCATGGGTTTCGCGGATCCTTTCGGGTTGAGAGCCGGCCCTCGGTGAAGTCGACCGAGACCCGCTCGGCGCCCGCCTTGAAGGCCCCGCGGATGTCCTTCTCGCACTCGTCGACGATGTCGGACTCGAAGTCTTCCTGCGAGTAGCCGTCGACTGCGTCATTGAGCGGATACAGAAGCGCCAGCATCGAGGGCGCGATCACCGCCTGCTTCATCGGCTTGGTCGCGTACGGGATCGACTTCTTCAGCGTGTCGGCGGCGTAGGTCTTGTATTTGACCGGTCCGCCGGTGACCGTGGGCAGCTGGCGCCCGTGGCCGTCGGCGAAGATCGCGAAGAACTGGCCGCCCGGACCGAGGTTGTCGGCGAGCCCGGTGCCCGCGAGGGTGTCGGTGATCGGATAGGTCGCGAAGCTCGACCAGCGCTGCTCGCCGTCGGAAACGATCGGCGCGCCTGTGGCCTCCCCCTTCTCAATCGAGTCCTTGACGGCCGTGTCTTGCTCTTTTTCGAGATCTTCGAAGGCAATCTCGCCGGCGTCGTACTTCGCGTAGGCGTCCTGAAGCGTGGTCGGCCGCGGCAGCGACCCCACAGGCTCCGTCGGAATGCCCGTCGCGGTTCTTGGGTCGTAAGACATCTCGCTCCTCATGTGTTGGCATCTCGCCGGCGAGCCCTTTCTAAGCCCGGTGGCGTCCTGGTCCTGAGCAGCGAACACGTCCACTGCTCTCACGATCGGACTGGCAGGCTCGGCACAGATAGACAGACCTGTCTCTTTCCGTGTGGCGACAGTAGTGGGTTTCGGGCGGTCGTGTCAAGTCGCGCAAGCTGCCACGCTCATGCGCCGCGCCTTTGACGACCAATGATGCTGCATTTGGGCTTTCCCCTTGATCCGTTGACGATCACGTGTTAGCGTCGCACCGCGCGACGGACAGGTCTGTCTCAGGTCATTCGTCGCCGGAGGAGCGCCCCTTTGACGAGATCCGCGATTGCGACCGAGAGTGTCGGCCCCGGCCCGAGCCACGGTGGACGGCCGCTTCGGGTCAGCGTCCTCGAACCGCTGTTGACCCACGCCGGGGGCCGCTTCGTCGAACGTTGCGGGGTCCCGCACGTCGCCGACTACGGCTCTACCGCGTCAGAGGTCGCGCTTTGCCGTGGCGGTGTCGGCATCGCCGATCGCAGCGAGCTCGTCAAGCTCGAACTGCACGATCAACCCGACGCCCTGGCCAGGTTGGTCCAACGACATGTAGGGATCAGCCCGGTCGCCGGAGTCCCTGTGCGAACAGGCGAGGGAACCCATTGGTGCCTGCAAGAGGACGGGCGCCTGCTCATCCTCGCTGACCCCTGTCAAGGGGAGCGCCTGCTGCGCGTCCTCGAGTCTTCCACGCAGCGGACCGGCGCCAAGCCCCTCGACGTATCGGCTGCACTCGCGGCGATCGCGTTGGTCGGCCCCCGCGCTCCGGAACTGCTTGCGGCGGCCGGCGCCGGCGCGGCCGAGTTGCCGCCGGAGCCCGGGTTCGCGACGGTCTTGCTCGAGGACGAGCCCGCGCTGCTGCTTCGCGAGGCCGGATCGCAGTTTCTAGCGGTCGTTCGCGCCGGTGCCGCTGTCGAGCTGTGGCGAGCTCTGCACGACGCCGGCCGCGAGCTCGACGCCGGCTGCGTCGGCAGCCTCGCCCTGGCACAGCTCGCTGTCGGCACTCGAACCACCGCCAGGCAGGGGTGAACGCTGAGGTGCGAGGCCCTACGCGTCGGCAACCCGCCGTCAGCAAGCTCACCGGGCCGGTGCAGACCGCCTCGGATCGAGAGGAGACCCGATGCCAGGCGCAGCAGTGACGACCGAGGCCGAGTCCGCCGTCCGAGACGACAGCGTGCCCGTCGGCGTGCATCTCGTGGGAAGCGTCCCTCTTGGCAGTGCCGAGGAGGTCTTTCGGCGCACGGCCGACGCTCTCGGTGATCGCCTGCGGCGCATGCCCGACGGTGAAACGGGGCCGCGCTCGGACTGGATCCTGTGGCAGTACCCGGTGTTCAGCTCGCGGCCCGAGTTCGAGATCGGTCCCCCGGGCATCGGTTCGTATCGCACCCTCCCGCAGCTGCGCCTGCGGTCCGGGGTCTCGGCGGCCGAAGTCGAGTTCAACGACCTTGGCTACGCCGAGGCGGCGATCTTCTCGTACGGCCTCTTCTCGGAGCTCAAGCGCGACGGCGTGATCCCCTCCCATTGCCGCTTCCAGCTCTCGCTGCCGACGCCCCTGGCTCCGGTCACCGCCTTCGTTGCACCCGACCACCAGGCGGAGATCGAACCGCTCTATGAGGCCAGGGTGACGGAGGAGATCCGCACGATCTTGGCTCGCGTTCCGGCCGACCAACTCGCGATCCAGTGGGACACCCGGTTCGAGTTCGGAATGCTCGAGGGGACCGTTCCCGCGTGGTTCTCGGACGTGCGTGCCGGGATCCTCGAACGGCTGCTGCGGTTGAGCAGGCACGTCCCTCGCGACGTCGAGCTCGGCTTTCACCTCTGCTACGGCGACGACGCCCACGGGCACGTCGCCGAACCGTCCGACAGCGGCATGCTCGTCGGGATCGCCAACTCGATCGCCACCAGCCTCGACCGGCCGCTGAACTGGATCCACATGCCGGTTCCGGCCGACCGCACGGACGACGAGTACTTCGCGCCGCTGGCCGACCTGGCCCTGGCCCCCGAGACCGAGCTCTACCTCGGCGTCCTTCACCTCGGTGACGATATTGAGCAGGCGCGCGAGCGGATCGACGCGGCGAGCCGCCACGTCACCGGCTTCGGAATCGCAAGCCATTGCGGCTGGGGGCGTGGCGGCTCCAACGCGGTCGCGGCGACCATCGAGCTGCACCGTGCGATCTCGGCGCCGCTTGCCGACGATGGCGGTGCGGCCAGGTTCCAGTGGCCGGAGGGATTCGAGCGGGTGCCCGACGATGAGTGGACGCGCCTGCCCGTGGAAGAGACCGGGCTCGCCTACGACAACGTCGAGGGCCACGGCTGGTACAGCAACCTCGACCGCACCGTCGAGCAGCTCGCCGAGCACCTCGACGACGGCGACGTGCTCATCGACTACTCCGGTGGGACCGGGATCTTGATCGACCGCCTGCGCCTGCGCGTCTTCGACCGCCAGGTCGGTGCGGTTATCGTCGACGCCTCGCCGAAGTTCCTCCGCGTCGCGCTCGAGAAGTATCGCGACGATCCACTGCTCGCGTTGCGCCTATTGCGCTTCGTCAAGGATGAGAAGCGACTGCAAGCGCTCGACGAGGTGCTCGGCGAGGATCTGCTCGAGCGCGGCGTCGACGCCGTCGTCGCCGTCAACGCGATCCACCTCTATCCCGACTTCGGTGAGGTCGCCCGGGTGTGGCACAGCGCGCTGCGCCCAGACGGCAAGCTGTTCATCAACTCCGGCAACCTGCGCAACCCGACTGCGGGGGAGAGCGAATGGATCATCGACGAGACGGTCTGGGTGATCAACGACGTCGCCGAGGGCCTCGTGCGCACCGACGAGCGCTATGCCAAGTACCGCGACGCGCTCGAAGACGAGGCGAGGATGCAGGCCCACTCGGATTTCCGCAGCCGCGTCTTCTTGAAGCCGCGGTCGCTCGACTTCTACACGGAGGCGCTCGCAGGCGCGGGGCTGGCCGTCGAGGACGTTGGTCAGAGGACGATCGAGGCCAGCGTCCAGGAGTGGTATGAGTTCCTCACCGCTTACCACGAGGCGGTGCTCGGCTGGGTCGGCGGGACCAAGAGGATCGAGGGGGAGCCCGCAACAAAGGCGGCGGTCGAGGACCGCCTCGCACTGATCCGCCAGGCGATGGATACTCTGTTCGGCGGTCGTTCGCACTTCGACGCCTGTTGGACCTACATCACGTGCTCGAAAGGGATCGGTTCCTGAAGGATCGATTCCTAGACGATTAGGGGCGATCCACCTTCGGGGGCAAACGCAAAGAGGAGGAGGAGTAGATGTTGCAGACCACCGGGATTGGAGAGAAATGTTGGGAGAGCTAACTCCGGCACGCACCTTTGCCGCTGTGTTCGGTTTGGCATACCTGTCGATCGCGATCATCGAGTCGGTTGTCGGGGGGGTGAGCGATGGCGTGCTCACCGGGCCCGGTTGGATCTTCGCCGGCGGGCTTCCGGCAACCCCGGACGAGGCCAACGCGCTGAACGCGCTGGTCGTCGAAAAGGGACTGGACCTGAACCAGATCCTGCTCCTCAAGGGCACCCTGCACAACCTGATCCATTGGGCGACTGGCCTCGTTCTGCTTGGCGCGTTCCTGGCCGGTGGTGCGATCGCCAAGATGGTGGCGCAGGTTTTCGGCGTCGTCTACACCGTGGTTGTGATTCTCGGCCTGATCGCGCCCGGGTTCACGATGAACCTGATCGGCTACAACCTGGACGGCATTCCGGATCTGAGCGTCCCGATCGCCTACACGATCGATCACGCTCTGATCGCTGTCGGCGGTATTTACGCAGGGTTCCTGGCGGCAACGTCCACCACCAGGGCCGGCGCACATACCGACAGGGCTGACAGGGCCGGCGCGCGCGCCTGATGACAGACGGAGGGCCCGCTACCCCGGGCATGGCACCACCACCGCATCGGTCGATGCGGTGGTGGTTGCTCCTCCTGTTTGCCGCTTCGGTGCCGGTGATCGGCGAGGTCCTCGGCCACGGCTACTTCTCGAAGATCGGCAACGTCTTCGCCCATCATGGATTCCACCTCGCGACCGTGATCGTTGCGGGCGGGATCTTCTGGTTTGTCGTCGCCGGCGACATCAAGCGCAACGGCGTCCCGCCCAGGCTCCAAGCCCTCGCGCGGCTGTACCACTCGCTGCGCGGGCGCGCAGCGAGCCTGAGAGCGCGCGCGTAGTGCTCCCCGCGAGCTTGAGTGCTCGCGGGGATCAGCGCGCTTCGAGCGCCAGCAGCACGCCGAAGACGATCATCACCGTCCCGGCGATCCGGTTGATCAGCACCTGACTGCGCAGATACAGTGCCCGCGCGCCTGCGGTGGAGAACCCGACCGCGAGCAGCTCGTGCCAGAGCAGGGAGTTGATCCCGATAGCGACGACCACCGCCGAACGCGTGGCCAGTGTCGCCCCGGCGGGGATCGAGGTGGCGAAGATGCTCAGATAGAAGACGGCCGCCTTCGGATTCGAGAGATTGGTCAGCAGCCCGCGCCACCACCAACGCCGCGCCACGGATCGGTGCCCGCGCACCGCCTCCGGCCAGCTGACCCGGCTGGTGAAGAAGCCGATCCTGACACCGAGATAGACGAGATAGAGGCCGCCGAGGACTCGAAGCGCGGTCTCGAGACCGGCGACGCGCTCGAGCAGCAGCCCGAGCCCGATCGCCGCGCCGGCAGCCCACACGACTGCGGCGGTCGCCACCCCAGCCGCCGACCACATGCCGGCGCTGCGCGACTCGGCCGCCGCCGTGTGGCTGACCAGCAGCACGTTCGGTCCTGGGGACGCGATTGCTGCCAGGTGCACAAGGAGGATGTTGAGGAGCACGTCGGCGAGTGAAGTCCGTCCCGGCGGCACCGGTCCGCCGGCGCGCCGGGCCGATCAGTGGGGCAGTGGAGGCTCGCTCTCGACGGCGACGCGATGGCGCGCAAGCAGCAGTCGGCCGAGCTCCTGGGCGCGCCGCGCCGCCTGGGCGTCGCCCTCACCGGCGGCGACGATCGAGCCCTTCATCAGGATGTGCCACTGGCGAGCGAACGTGTCGGGCTGATCGATCCCCGCGGCAGCCGCCTGATCGCGCAAGAAGGCGCGGATGTTCATCAGATGGCCGGTGCTTGCCTTGCGCACCGGATGCTGATGGTCCTCGAACTCGAGCAGTGTGTTGATGAAGCTGCAGCCCTCGAAGTCGTCACGGGCGAACCACTCGCCGAACACGTCGAATACGGCGAGCAGCCGCCCCCCTGGGCTCGAAGCACGGTCCAGGACCTCCTGCTGCAGCCAGCCCCGTGTCCATCGCTCCTCGCGCAACTCCAGGAACGCCAGCGCCAATTCGTCCTTGGACGCGAAGTTCCGATAGAGGGTCATCTTCGCCACTCCGGCCTCCGCGATCACGGTGTCGATGCCGACCGATTGGATGCCGTTGGCGCTGAACAGATCGTAGGCGGCCTCGAGGATCCGCTCGCGGCCGCTGGCCTGCGAGCCGGAGCCGTTGATTGCTTTTTGCTTGATCGCTTCCATGATCTGCACCAAGAAGGGTAGAAAGGTCACCGGCCGCGATTCGGGAATCGCTGGTCGGGTGGCTTCTTAGGTCGCCCGAATCGGACTGGGCTAGGCTGCGCCCCCACCCGCCATTTCACGGGGAGGGTCCCGTGGCGAGGAATCCCCGTCGCCAGGCTTCGCCTGGCCGCGACCGCCGACTGTACCAGGCTGTTGTGCGGGGAGCGACAAACGGTGAGCTCCCACGGTGCCTCGCTCGATCTCAGTCGCTGCTGAGCACGGTGACCACGCAGGCAGCGGCCTCGGAGCCGAGGTGGCCGCCGGCGTTCTCGGCGAGCGCGATCCTGGCTCCCTCTACCTGGCGTTCTCCAGAGCGGCCGCGCAACTGCTCGACCAGCTCAACGAGCTGGGCCGCTCCCGTGGCGCCGATCGGATGCCCGCGGCTGATCAACCCGCCGCTCGTGTTTATCGGCAGGGCGCCGCCGATCCGCGTTGCGCCGGTGCGCTCGAAGTCCGCCGCCTTGCCCTCCGCTGCGATCCCGAGCTCTTCGATGATCTGCAGCTCGGCGGTCGCGGCGGCGTCGTGGAGCTCGACCACGTCGAGATCATCGGGCCCGATCCCCGCCTCCTCGTAGGCCGCGGTCGAAGTCCGGCGAACGATCTCGCTGCCGCCGTCGGCAACGCCGGTGCCGATCGCGATCGAGCGAATCGCCACCGAGTCGGCGTCGGCGCCGTTCCAGCCCGAAGCGGCGAGCACCAGGCAGGCGGCCCCATCTGCGATCGGCGAGCACATGTCGCGAGTCAGCGGCTCGGCGATCATGCGGCTCGCCAGCACATCCTCCGCGGTGACGGCGGTGCGGAACTGCGCCTTCGGGTTGAGGCTGCCGTTGAATCGCGTCCTCGCGACCACTTCCGCGTAGTCGCGAGCGGTCGCACCGGTTCGCTCCATGTAGCGACGGGCGTCCGCTGCGTAGAGGTCCATGAACACCGACCCGCCGCCGCCGCCGGCAGGCTGGTCAGTGAGGCCGAGAGCGTAGTCCTCCATTGCGTGGCGCTCGACGTCGAGGGCGCCGGAAAGTGCTCGGAAGGGCCGCTCGCGGTCGGCCCCCGACATCTTCTCAGAGCCGATCGCCATCGCAACCTCGACCTCGCCCGTGACCACCGCACGCCACGCCATCCGCGCGGCCGTCGACGACGAGGCGCAGGCGTTCTCGACGTTGACGAGCGGGATTCCCTCGAGCTCTGAGCCCTCGAGCATGTGCTGCCCGCGGAGCATCTCCTGGCCGTTGAGAAGGCCGGCCGCGGCATTGCCGAAGAAGATCGCGCCGACCTGCGCTGCCGCCGCGCCGGAATCCGCCAGCGCTACGGCCGTTGCCTCCTCGACCAAGCTGCGCAGGGTCCTGTCCGGATGCTTGGCGAAGCGGGTCATGCCCACCCCTGCGATCACTGCGTCGTTGATCTTCTCACCGGCTCTCGTTGTAGTCATAGAAGCCTTGGCCGCTCTTGCGACCGAGCCGGCCGGCCGCGATCATCCGCTTGATCAACGGCGGAGGCGCGTACTCGACCCGCTTGAACTCGGTGTACAGCGACTCACACACCGCGTCGATCACGTCGAGGCCGATGAAGTCGCACAGGGTCAGCGGCCCCATCGGATGCCCGCAACCCAGACGCATGCCCTCGTCGATGTCCTCGCGGCTGGCGAAGCCGTCCTCGTACATATGCACGGCTGCGGTGAGATAAGGGATCAGCAGCCGGTTGACGATGAACCCGGCGCGGTCCTTCGTATGGATCGGCGACTTGCCCAGCTGATCGACGAACGCCCCGGCCCGCTCGACCCCGGCCGGGCTCGAATCGAGGCCGATCACGATCTCGACCAGCTTCATCACGGGCACGGGACTGAAGAAATGAAGCCCGAGCACGCGCTCCGGCCGCGACGTCTGCCCGGCGAGCTGGGCGATCGGGATCGACGAGGTGTTCGAGGCAATCAGCTCAGCATCGGGCAGCGCCTGATCCAGCCGCGTGAACATCTCGCCCTTCACCTTGGCGTCCTCGGTGATCGCTTCGATCACGATCTCCGCCGGGCCCAGGTCGGCGAGATCGGTAGTCCAGGTGATTCGATCGATCAGCGCCTCGCCTTCGACCGCTTTCAGCTTGCCGCTGACGACGACCTTCGTCACCGAGGCCAAGATCTGCTTGCGCGAGCGGGAAAGCGACTCCTCCCAGGGCTCGAACAGGTGCACCTCGAGTCCGGCGCGGGCGGCGGACTCGGCGATCCCAGAGCCCATGAAGCCGGCGCCGACGATGCCCACGGTCTCGAATTCGCCTGTCGTCGCCGCGGGCATCAGGCGGCTGCGCCGAGGAGAACACTCGCTCGTGACCGCGCGGCGTCGAGGTCGGGTGATTCAGCGAACTGCGAGACCGACCATTCTCTCTCTCTCACCCTAACGAGGGTAGCGATCGGCTGTCGCCCGAGTCAACCCGCACGGCCGCGTAGAAACGCCTGGGTCAAGGGCAGATGACGCCGGTTCGATTCTGTGGAGCCGACGGCGGTGCTGGGGGGTCGGGTAGGATGGCCAGAGAGAGACCGTTCGGTCTCCGAGACCGCGGAAGGTGGTAGTCGATGCAGCAGGTGAAGCCGGCGCGAGCTGCCGAGGCCCCGTGGCAGGGCGGCATGCCGCTGGAAGACTCCGATGACGTCGGCGGCACTGCCGAGCCGCTGGCGCAAGGCGTCCACCTCGCGGGCAGCGTCCCCGTCGGCAGCGCCGAGGAGGTCTTCGTGCGGGCTGCCGATGCGCTCGGAGATCGCCTGCGGCGGATCCCTGACGGTGAAACCGGGCCGCGCTCCGACTGGATCCTGTGGCAGTACCCGGTATTCAGCTCGAGACCCGAGTTCGAGGTCTGCCCACCGGCGGCCTCGTCCTACCGCACCTTGCCGAAGCTGAAGCTGCGACCGGATGCGAAGGCCTCGGAGCTGCGCTTCGACAGCCTTGGCTACGGCGCCGCCGCGATTTCGTCCTACCGTCAATTCGCCGAACTCAAACGCGACGGGGCGATCCCGGGCCATTGCCGTTTCCAGGTCTCGCTTCCGACACCGCTTGCACCCGTGAGCGCCTTCGTCGCCGAAGCCAACCAGGCTGAGCTCGAGCCGGTCTACGAGGCGAAGCTGCTCGAAGAGCTGGGCGAGATCCTCGCGGCGATCCCCGGGGACCAGCTCGCTCTGCAGTGGGACGCTCGCTACGAGTTCGCGATGCTCGAGGGGTTCGTTGCGACGTGGTTCGGCGAGGCGCGCGGCGGGATCCTCGAGCGGCTGCTGCGCCTGAGCAGAGCCGTGCCCGGCGACGTCGAGTTGGGCTTCCACCTCTGCTACGGCGACCAAGACCACGGTCACTTCGTCGAGCTCGATGACAGCGGCAAGCTGGTCGCTGTCGCAAACACCCTCGCCGCCAGCCTCGACCGGACGGTGAACTGGATCCACATGCCGGCCCCGCCCGGCCCGCCCAGCGACGCCTTCTTCGCCCCGCTCGCCGAGCTGGCGCTTCAGCCGCAGACCGAGCTCTACCTCGGTCTGCTGCATGAAGGCGAGGGCGCCGACGTGGCCCGCGACCGGATCAGGGTCGCCCGCCGTTATGTCGAGGGCTTCGGCATAGCGACCGACTGCGGCTGGGGCCGTGGCGACAGCGACGTCGTCGAGGAGCTCTTCGAGCTGCACCGCGCCACCTCCGAGCCCCTGTCGGAGGCCGTCCGAGGCGGCTCCTCGACCAAGTTCCAGTGGCCACCGGGGTTCACGGCCGTACCTGACGAGGAGTGGGCGCGCCAGCCGCTCGACGAGACCGCGCTGGCCTACGACCACGTCGACGAGCACGGTTGGTACGACAACCTCGACCCGACCGTCGACGACCTCGCGGCGACGCTTCGCGACGGCGACATCCTGCTCGACTACTCGGGTGGCACGGGCATTCTGCTCGACCGCCTGCGGTTGCGCATCTTCGGTCGCCAAGTCGGGCTGATCATCGTCGACGCCTCGGCGAAGTTCCTCAGGGTGGCGGCCGAGAAGTACCGCGGCGACCCTCGAGTCGGCATGCGGCTGCTGCGCTACCTGAGAGACGAGAAGCGGCTCGAGAACCTCGACGAGGTGCTCGATCAGGCGATCCTGGAGCGCGGTGTCGACGCGATCGCCGCCGCCAACGCGATCCACCTGTATCCGGACCTCGACCAGGTCGCAGCAGCCTGGGTGCAGGCGCTGCGACCGGGCGGCAAGGTCTTCATCAACTCGGGCAACCTTCGCAACCCGCGGGCGGAGCCCGGCGAGTGGATCCTCGACGAGACCGTTTGGGTGATCAACGACATCGCCGAGGGCATCGTCCGCAGCGATCCGCACTACGAGCAGTACCTGCCGGTCCTCGACGACAGCGAGCGGATGGCGGCGCACGCGGCGCATCGCGACCGTGTCTTCATGCACCCGCGGCCGCTCGAGTTCTACACGCAGGCACTCTCGGCGGCGGGGCTGGCGATCACCGAGGTTCGTGAGAAGACGATCGAGGCCGACGTCTACGAGTGGTATGAGCTGATGAGCGCATACCACGAGCCTGTGCTCGGTTGGGTCGGAGGCACGAAGCGCCTCGACGGCAGCGATCCGACGCCGGAAGCGCTCGACGACCGGCTCAAGCTGATGCGCCATGCGATCGACACGATCTTCGCGGGGCGAGCGACCTTCAACGCCTGCTGGACGTACATCACCGCGGTGAAGCCGGCGTAGCCGGAAGGCCACGCCTAGGCGCTGAACGCGATGACGGGCAGCGCTGAGACCCTGCTCGCGCTGATCGCGGTGCTGGTGGCCGCGCGCCTGCTCGGCGGCCTCGCCGTGCGCTTCGGCCAGCCCCGAGTCGGCGGCGAGATGGTCGCTGGGCTGGTGGTCGGTGCCGCGCTGCTGTCGCCCTGGCGTTCAGTCGACGGTGGCAGCGCGGCTGTGCTCGGCGAGTCCACCGTTTCGGTGATCGAAGCTCTCGGCCAGGTTGGCGTGGTCCTCTACCTGTTCCTGGTCGGCTTCAAGCTCTCACCTGAGCGGCTCCACCACCACGGTCGCAGGATCGTCTCGATCACCGCGCCTGTGTTGCTCGCGGGGCTGGTGCTCGCACCGGTCGCGCTCACTTACTTCTCCGGCCCCGAATGGGGACTGGCCGGCGGCGCCCCCGGCGTCCTGGTGATGGCGGCCGCGCTGAGCGTGAACGGGTTCCCGATGGTTGCCCGCATTCTCGAGGAGCGCCGGCTGCTCGACAGCGAGCTCGGCTCGACCGTGCTCGGGGCGGCCGCGGCGCTGACTGCGATCCCGTTCGTGCTCGCGGCGGTGGCGAAGCCCGAGATCGGGGCCTCAGCTCCCGAGGCCGTGGCGCTGGTGCTGGTCTTGGGCGGCCTGGTCGTGCTCGGCGTCCACCCGCGGCTTCTCGCTCGAACCGGCGCGCCGCGCCTCAACGGGCCGGCGAAGGCAGCACTGAGCATGATCGCGGTCCTCGCCGCAGCCTGGGTCAGCCTGATGCTGGTCGGGACCGGCTTGCTCGGCGGCTTCGCCGCGGGTGTCGCCATCTCGCGCTCGGCGAGCACTCGCGATCTGCTGACGCGGGTGCTCTCCTGGCCGGTGACCGTGATCGGCGTCCCGGTGTTCCTCGCCGCCGCCGGGATCCACGTCGACGTGAGCACGTTCGACGCCGAGCTTCTCCCGGCTGCGGCAGTGTTCCTCGCGATGTTGGTCACCGTGGCTGGAGCCGCGGGTGTCGCCGCGGCGCGATCGCGCCACATCGCCGCCGGTCAAGCGGCGAAGATCGCCGCCTTGCTCAACTGTCGCGGCCTGATGCTGCTGGCGCTCGCCGTCGGCCTCGCCGAGAGCGAGCTGATCGGACCGAGCCTCGCCGTCGTTCTCTTCGCCGGCGCCCTGGTGACGACGCTGATGACCGGTCCACTGCTGGCGCGCGAGGAGCGCCGGCCCACCACCGGGCGGGCCTCGCTGGACCGGGTTGAGGCTGGGTGGGGAGGGTGAGCTGACGCCCCGGGGTCTGAGAAGCTGCGCGCGATGCGCGAGATCGACGCGTGGCGAACTTGGCTGGTGAAAAGGCGCTGGTATAAGCGAAACCGGCGTCCGGGCACGCGTCTGCGGCTCAACCGCCACGCCGCGCGCGGCGGCTTCTTCATTCGCTATCCGGTCGAGGGCGAGGTGCTGGAGGCACTCGATTCCGGCAGGCTCAGCATCGGCGAGAACACGTTGCTCGAGCCCGGCTGCTGGCTCACGCTTGGGCCACGGGCGCAGATCAGCATCGGTCGCGAGTGCTTTCTCAATCGGGGGACGATGCTGGCGGCCTCCGAGCGGATCGAGATCGGCGACCGCGGGATGTTCGCCAACGGCTGTTTCGTCGGCGACGCGGCGCATCGCCACGACGACCCCGACGAGCCAGTGACTCGACAGGGGTTCGAGCCGGGACGGCCGGTGAGGATCGGCTCCAACGTCTGGTGATCAGCTTCTGCACTCGGACCGATTCCTCGATCCAAGCGTCGAACTCGGCGAGCTTTGCCTGCAGGCGTTGCTCGCGCTCGTCCTCGGCGAGCTCAGCGATCGGCTAAGCGCAACCAGCATGCGGCATTGGTCTGCGAGCTGAGTGGTGCGATCCATCACGGGCTATTTCCACTCCGGCAGCCGACGTCCTGCCGCATGTGACCTCGCCAACGACGAGTTCTGAGAAGCTGCGGCCGATGAGCGAATTCGATTCCTGGCGAACTTGGCTGGTCAAACGGCGCTGGTACGAGCGAAACCGGCGCCTGGGCCGGCGACTGCGTGTGAACCGTCATGCGGTGCGCGGCGGCTTCTTCATTCGCTATCCGGTCGAGGGCGAGGTACTCGAGGCGCTGGAGTCGGGGAGGCTGACGATCGGCGAGCACACGCTGCTCGAGCCGGGTTGCTGGCTCACGCTTGGGCCCCAGGCGCGGATCAGCGTCGGGCGCGAGTGCTTTCTCAATCGGGGCACGATGCTGGCGGCCTCCGAGCTGATCGAAATCGGTGATCACGTGATGTTCGCCAACGGCTGCTTCGTCGGCGATGCCGCGCATCGCTATGACGATCCTGATCAGCCGGTTACGCGTCAAGGCTTCGAGCCGCCGCGCCCTGTGAAAATCGGCTCCAACGTTTGGTTCGGCGTCAACTGCGTCGTCACTGCCGGAGTTACGGTCGGCGATCGCGCGGTGATCGGTGCGAATTCGGTGGTGGCCAAGGACGTGCCGGCGGGTGTGGTCGCCGCTGGGGCACCGGCGAAGGTGATCAAGGAGATCGAGTTCAAGCCCGGCGGCGAGGCATAAGTGGCGTGGGTGCGGATCAGAGTGTCGACCTCAATAGCGGGAGTGGCTTTCGCAGTGAGCGCTGCGACCGGCTGTGGCGACGGCGAGGAGCCGGCCCGGCTGACGACGACGATCACGACAACGTCGGAGCTGCCGAGCGATCCTGCGGCGGCGACCACGACGGACGAAGTACAAGGAGCGCACAACGGCGGTGAGGATCAGGAAACGGTCGCCGAGTCGAAACCGGTCGAGATCCCCGACGTACTCGAGGCGGTGCTCACCGGCGCGGCTGATCCGGCGCTGATTTGCGACCAGCTTGCGACCGAGAACTACATACGCACCGCCTACGGAGCGCGTGAGGGGTGCATCGCGGCACAGAAGCCCGGGGCGCTGGCGGGCTCTCTGGATAGTGTCCACGTCAACAGCAGCGGGGGCGACCGGGCGAGCGCAACCGTCGTGCCGGAGGGCGGTCCTTATGACGGCGTCGAGCTCGATGTCGAGCTCGTTCGCGACGGCGAGGGCTGGCGCGTCGACTCACTTCTCGCCGACATTCCTGCCGGTCCCTGAGCAGTGAGCGTTCGCCGTGGTACCTAGGCAACGACCCGGTCGCTGACCGCGCGCAAATGGCGATCGACGATGCGTGCGCAGCGGCGGCCGTCGGCGATCGCGCTGACGATCAGCGATTGACCCAGTCGAGCGTCGCCGGTGGCGAATACGCCGTCAGCTGAGGTGGTGAATGAGCCGGCGAGGACGTTGCCCCGGCGGTCGAGGTCGAGGCCGAGGCTGGCGATAGGTCCATCGTGTTCGGGGTGCATGAATCCGACAGCGATCAGCACGAGTTCGGCCGGAATCTCGAACTCGCCGCCGTCGACGGGCACAAGCGTACGCGAGGAGTTGCCGGTGACCCGGCGCCCGAGCAGCCCCTCGACGCGACGCTCGCCCGTGAGGCCGATTACCTGGTGGCCGAAGCGGCGCTCTCCACCCTCATCGAGCGCGTACGTAGTGACCGAGCGTTTTGGCGGCAGCGGCCACGGCGTGTCGGCGTAGCGCCCGTCGTCGGGTACCGGTGGGTAGACGTCGAGCAGAACGGCGCTGCTGGCGCCCTCGCGGTTGGCGTTGGAGACGCAGTCCATGCCGGTGTCGCCGCCGCCGATCACCACCACGTTCTTGCCCGCCGCAGTGATCTCGGTCGCGGGCTCTACCGAGGGACGACCCTGTTCGCGCGCCACCCAGCGATTTCGCTGGTAGAGGTAATCCATGGCGAAATGAACACCGTCGAGCTCGCGACCGGCGAACTCGAGATCGCGTTCAACTCGAGAGCCGATCGCAATCACGAGCGCATCATGGCGCTCGCGCAGCTCCTCGGCGCTGATCGAAGCGCCCACATCGACGCCGCACTCGAACCTCACTCCCTCCTCTTCGAGCAGCGACGCGCGGCGATCGATCATCCACTTCTCGAGCTTGGCATCAGGGACGCCGAATCGCATCAGCCCGCCGACGGCTTCATCGCGCTCATACACAGTCACGTCGTGGCCCACGGCGTTGAGCTCGGCGGCGACCGCCATTCCCGCCGGGCCGGAGCCGACGACGCCGACGGTTCGGCCCGTGCGCTGCTCGGGTGGCTCGGCGACGATCCAGCCTTCGGCAAAGGCGCGTTCGACAATCGCGTACTCGATCTGCTTGATCATCACCGGGTCGTCGTCGATGTCCAGCACGCACGCCGACTCACAGGGCGCCGGGCAGATCAGGCCCGTGAACTCGGGGAAGTTGTTGGTCGCGTGCAGATGCTGAATCGCCGAACGCCAGTCGCCGCGGCGGACGAGATCGTTCCAATCGGGAATCAGGTTGCCGAGCGGACAGCCGTTGTTGCAAAACGGCACGCCGCAGTCCATGCATCGAGCCCCCTGTTTGCGCAGCTCGGCCTCGTCGAGGACACCGAAGATCTCGCCGTAGTCGCTGACGCGCTCGCCCGGGTCGCGCTCGGGCTCGGCGACGCGATGGATCTTCATGAAGGCGGCAGGATCGCGGCTCATGCGGCCACCTCCCTGGCGTCGGCTGTGCCCTGAGGTTGTGACTCGACCTCCGCGGCTGCCTCAGCGAGCACTCGGGCATACTCGCGAGGCATCACGCGGACGAACTTTCGCTGCGAGCGCTCCCAGCTTTCGAGCAGGCGCAGCGCCAGCGGTGAGCCGGTGCGGCGCGCGTGCTCGTCGACCAGCGCGGCGACGAGCTCGAGGTCCTCTGCGGCCAGGGCCGCGAGATCGACGAGCTCGGAGTTGACTCGGCCGGCAAGCTGCTCGTCGGGATCGAAGACGTAGGCGACGCCGCCGCTCATCCCGGCGGCGAAGTTGCGCCCCGTCGGGCCGAGGACGACGACATGGCCGCCGGTCATGTACTCGCAGCCGTGGTCGCCGACTCCCTCGACAACGGCGTCTGCACCCGAGTTGCGCACGGCGAACCGCTCGCCTGCGAGGCCGTTGAAGTAAGCCCGTCCGTCGGTGGCGCCATAGAGAACTACGTTGCCGGCGATCACGTTGTCTTCGGGATTGAACACGGAACCGGCCGGTGGGCGCACCGCGATTACCCCGCCCGAGAGACCCTTGCCGACGTAGTCGTTGGCCTCGCCGTGCAGCGTCATCGTCACGCCCGGCGCCAGCCAAGCGCCGAAGCTCTGGCCCGCCGAGCCATGCAGGTTGATCTCGATCAGACCCTCGGGAAGGCCGATGCCGCCGTGGCGGCTGACGACTGCATGCGAAAGCCGGCCGCCGACCGTGCGGTCGACGTTGGTGATATCCGCGCGGATCCTCACGCCTTCGCCAAGCTCGATCGCCGGCGTCGCTGCCACTACCAACTCGCGATCGTCGAAGTGTGGATCTGGTGGCTCGGGGGCGCGGGTGCGATGGCGTGGCGCATCGAGGCCCACGTTCTCGGGAACCGCCAAGAGCGCGCTGAGATCGAGACTCGCAAGCTGGGGCCGCACCGGTTGGGGATGCGGGTCGATGAGCTCGGTACGACCGATGATCTCCGCCATCGTGCGGGCGCCGAGGGAGGCGAGAATCTCGCGAATCTCAGACGCGACAAGGGCGAGGTAGTCGACGACGTGCTCGGGCCGCCCGGCAAAACGCTGGCGCAGCTCGGGATCCTGGGTGGCGATCCCGACCGGGCAGGTGTTGAGATGGCAGACGCGCATCATGATGCAGCCCATAGCGATCAACGGCGCAGTGGCGAAGCCGAACTCCTCGGCCCCGAGCATCGCCCCGATGACGACGTCGCGGCCGGTACGCATACCGCCATCGACCTGGAGCACGATGCGCGAGCGAAGATCGTTTCGCAGCAATGTCTGCTGGGTCTGGGCGAGGCCGAGCTCCCAGGGCACGCCGGCGGCCTGAATCGAGGAGAGGGGGGAGGCCCCGGTGCCGCCGTCGTGCCCGGCGATGACGACGTGGTCGGCGCCGGCCTTGGCGACGCCGGCAGCAACGGTGCCGACTCCCGCCTCGGCGGCGAGCTTGACCGACACGGTCGCCGTCGGGTTCGCGGCGCGCAGGTCGTAGATCAGCTGCTTGAGGTCCTCGATCGAGTAGATGTCGTGGTGGGGCGGCGGCGAGATCAGGCCGACGCCGGGGGTAGAGAAGCGCAGTTTGGCGATGTAGGGATCAACCTTGTGCCCGGGGAGCTGGCCACCCTCGCCGGGCTTCGAGCCTTGTGAGATCTTGATTTGGATCTGGTCGGCGCTGGCCAGGTAGGCGGCGTTGACGCCGAAACGCCCCGACGCCACCTGTTTGATCCGCGAGCGTCGCAGGTCACCATTGGGATCGGGATTGAGCCGGCGCTCGTCTTCGCCTCCCTCGCCGCTGTTCGACATCCCGCCGATGCGGTTCATCGCCACCGCCAGCGTCTCGTGTGCCTCCGGCGAGAGCGCCCCGAGACTCATCCCGCCGGTGACGAAGCGCTTGGCGATCACCGCGGCGGGCTCGACTTCCTCGAGCGCCAAAGGATCGCCGAGCGGACGTAGTTGCATCAGACCGCGCAGCATCCCGAGGGCGGCGTTCTCCTCGTTGATGCGGCGGGCGAAGTCGCCGTAGGCCTCGTCGCCCAGGTCGGGGTTGGGGTCGCGAACGGCGCGTTGAAGGCTCGCGATCGTGCCCGGGTCCCATGCGTGTCGCTCGCCGTCGCGACGCCACGCGTAGATACCGCCCTGCGGCAGTAATCGGGCGTGATCGGCGGCAAGCAGCGCGTCTTCGACGTGCTCCGGGAGGGCACGGCCGTGGCGTTTGGGATAAGCACGGGCATGGCGCTCGAGCGCGTCTGCGGCGATTCGCTCGAGGCCGACACCCCCGACCGCCGAGGCGGTGCCCGTGAAATGCCGCTCGATCAGATCCTTGTCAAGGCCCACGGCCTCGAACACCTGGGCGCCGCAATAGGAGGAAATCGTCGCGATGCCCATCTTCGAAATCACCTTGAGCAGCCCCTTGCGCATCGCCTCGACCAGGTTCTCGCGGCCCTCGGCCGGAGAGACCTCGGTCTCGATCCTCGCTCTTGCGGGCAGTAGATCGACCGAGTCGAGCATCAGGTATGGATTGACCGCGGCAGCGCCGAAGCCGATCAGCGCGGCGAGATGGTGCACCTCGCGGGGCTCGCCGGACTCGACGATGAGGCTGGCATCGAGCCGATTTCCGGAGCGCACGAGATGGTGATGTACGGCCGCGGTTGCAAGCAGCGCCGGCACTGGGACGCGGTCGGCAGAAAGGCCGCGGTCACTGAGCACCAGCACCGTCGCACCCTGCTCGATCGCGGTGTCGGCTTCGAAGCAAATGCGGCGCAGCGCCGACGCCATGCCCGCGCTGCCCTCCTCGAGTTCCCAGACGATCTCGATCATGTGAGCGCGGATCGCGCCGTGGGTCGAGCGTGCGATGCGCTCGAGCTCGGCGTTTGAAAGCACCGGGTGTTCGAGGATCAACTTGCGGCCGTGCATCGGGGTCTCTTCGAGCAGGTTGCGATCCGCGCCGAGGCGAGTCTCGAGCGACATCACGACTTGCTCGCGAACGGAGTCGATCGGCGGGTTGGTGACCTGGGCGTAGCGCTGCTTGAAGTACGAGAACAGCGAGGGCGCCTGCTCGGAGAGCACGGCGAGAGCGACGTCGTTACCCATCGATCCCACGGGTTCGGCACCATCGCGGGCGCACGAGGAGATCAGCACCCGCAGATCTTCCTGCGAGTAGCCGAAGGCGAGCTGCCGCGTTTCCAGCGGCTCGTGGTTCGGGGCGATCGGGCGCTCGGGCAGATCGTCGAGGCGCAGCGACTCCTGCTCCACCCAGCGCCCGTACGGACGCTTGCGAGCGACCTCGAGCTCTGCCTCGTAGCGGTCGGAGACTCGCCCCGCCTCGAGGTCGACGACGAAGAGATGCCCGGGGCGCAGGCGGCCGCGCTGCACGACCCGCCCCGCCTCGAACGGCAGAACTCCGGCTTCGGAGCCGAGCACGACCCAGTTGTCGTCGGTCAACAGCCAGCGACCGGGACGCAGCCCGTTTCGATCGAGCGTGGCGACGAGGCGCCGGCCGTCGGCGGCCACGATCGCGGCGGGTCCGTCCCAAGGTTCGAGCATCGAGGCGTGGTAGCGGTAGAAGCCGTGGAGCTCGTCGGGCAGCTCCGGGTTGGCCTCATGTGCCATCGGGATCAGCATCATCAGAGCCTGCTCGAGTGAGCGCCCGTCGCTGACCAAAAGCTCGAGCAGGTGGTCGAAGGCGGCCGAATCGGAGGTACCCTGCGGAATCAGCGGCAGGCAATCGGCGAGCTCGGGGCCGATCGACTTCGACTCCAGCTTCGACTCGCGCGCTCGCATCCAGGCGAGGTTGCCGCGCAGGGTGTTGATTTCGCCATTGTGAGCGCTGTAGCGATGAGGGTGGGCGAGCGCCCAGCTGGGGAAGGTGTTCGTTGAGAACCGCGAATGGACGATCGCGAAAGAGCTGTGCAGCTCGGGTTCGCGCAGGTCGCGGTAGTAGTTGGCGAGCTGGGGTGCTGTGAGCATGCCCTTGAGCACCATCGTGCGGGCCGAGAAGCTGGGGATGTGAAGCTCGTCGCCGACCTCGAGCTCGACGGCACGGCGGATGATGAACAGACGGCGCTCGAGCTCGTCGGTATCGGTGGCGGCGGGGCCCGCCGCCACCAGCAACTGCCGCACGGTGGGTGCAGCCTCGGCAGCGGTGGCGCCACAATGCTCAGGATCGATCGGCACGGTGCGCCAGCCGAGCACCGTCTGACCGCGCTTTTCCACCTCGGCCTCGAGTATCGCGCCGAGTTGGCGCCGGCGCACCGGGTCGGCGGGCATGAAACAGACGGCGAGGCCGAACCGACCAGGGGCGGGCAGCGCTTCGGGCGAGATCTGGAATTCCTCGGCGCGGCTGCGGATGAAGGCGTGAGGGAGGCCGGTAAGGATGCCGGCGCCGTCGCCGGTGCTTGCGTCTGCGCCCGCGGCGCCACGGTGCTCGAGATCGTCGAGCGCCTTCAGCGCTCGCACGACCACTTCGTGATTCATCGCTCCGTCGAGACGCGCGACCGCAGCGACCCCGCATCCGTCGTGCTCGAAAGCGGGGTCGTATAGGCCTGGGTGCGCGTCCGGCTCCAGCTTGCCGAACTTACTCATACCCCACAAGTTACGGAGCCAGCGCCGGTGATTCGCCGCTGGGCAGCGAACAACTCCGTCAGAAGCCTCGCCTACGGCTACGTTTCTGACGGCTGGCGACGCGTTACGGAACGGCAGGTCGTCGGCATTGTGTGACCGCGACTTCGTCGCTCGCCGGGAGGGATTACGGCCCTCAGCTGACGATCTGGACGACCACGGTTCGCTCGCGCGGGCGATCGTCGAAGTCGATCAAGACCAGCTGCTGCCAGGTTCCGAGCGCGAGGCGCCCGCCGGCGACGGGAACCACTTCAGATGGGCCGATCACCGAGGCTCGCTGATGGGCGTGGGAGTTGGAGTCGCGGTTGAGCCGATTGTGCTCGTAGTCGCCGTCGACGGGGATTAGGCGATCGAGCAGAGCCTTAAGATCGTCGACGCCGCCTGGTTCGAACTCCATCGTGGTTATCGCTGCAGTTGAGCCGCGGACGAAGCTGCTGACCTGCGCCTCGGTCACGCCGCTCGCCGCGATCGCAGCGGCGACGTTGCGGGTGATGTCGACGACGTCGCCGTCACCGCGCGTGGATTGGACGAATTCGGAGGTCACGACTGCCATGGCCGAAAACTAACGACAAACGGCGGAGGCCCGTAACCCGGATCGTGCCAGAGCTCGCCCAGGCACTACCTCCGATTCTCCGCCGTTTCAGATCTCCGTAGCCGACCAGTCCCCGCCAAAGCTGTCCTCAGCCGCGCGGCTTTCGTGCTCGAGGAAGCTGCGCAGGGCCGCAAGCTCCGCCGGCTCGATTGCGTAGGTGTGCTCCGGCGCCGGAAAAACGCCTCGGCGCACCTCGTCGGCGTAGGCGCTGACTCCGCGGACCATCTCGGCTCGGACCTCGGCGTAGCGCTTGACGAACTTCGGCGAGTGACCGCCGAAGATGCCGAGCAGGTCGTGAAAAACGAGGACCTGGCCGTCAGTGGCCGGGCCGGCGCCGATGCCGATCACGGCGGACGTCGACATCTGCGGCATCAGTACCTCGGTGACGCCGGCCGGGATCGCCTCGAAAACAACCGAGAAGCAGCCGGCTGCCTGCAGCGCCATTGCGTCCTCGGCGACCCTGGCCGCCACGTCGGCGGTCTTGCCTTGGGCCTTGAATCCCCCGAGCGCCGTCGCCGTCTGCGGCGTCAGCCCGACATGGCCCATCACCGGGATGCCGGCGCGGATGATCGCCCTGGCGCGGTCGACGGAGTCGCCGCCGCGCTCGAGCTTGACCGCGTCGCAGCCCGCTTCCTTGATGAAGCGCTGCGCGTTTTCGATCGCCAGGTCGTTGGAACGCTCGTAGGAGCCGAACGGCATGTCGCCGACCAGAAGCGGCGTCTTCAGTCCACGGCGCACCGCATTGGCCAGCATCACCATCTCGTCCATGCCTACGGGCACCGTGGTGTCGTAGCCGAGCACGGTCATCGCCGCGGAGTCGCCGACGAGGACGATGTCGACGCCAGCCGCCTCGGCGACCTGGGCCGAGGGATGGTCGTAGGCGGTGACCATCACGATCGGCTCGGCCGCGAGCTTCATTTCGGCAAGCCGTGGCAGGGTGACCTTGGGGCGCTCGCGGATGCCGAGGTCGGGTTGCTTGGGATGGCTGCTCATATGCCTGCCTCCGATGCGAGGGGGGAATCCAGCAGTACCTCGGGGCAGTCGGGATCGAACCCCGTCACGGTCGCTCGGTGAGTTTTCGATTTCAGCATCTGCCTTTGCAAGCTCGTGCCTCTCACTCGACCGGAGCGACGTCGTCGCCTCCGGGTCCCCCGATCACCACGTTGTCGATCAGCCGCGCGCGTCCTACGTGCGCCGCCACAGCGACCAGAACTGGGCGCCCGTTGAAGCTCTGCGCCTCGCTCAAGTTCTCGGCGTCACGCGCCTCGATGTACTCGGGCTCGATTCCAGCGGATTCGAGCTCGGCGAGACCGGCGGCGAGCGCAGCTTGGGCATCGGTCGTGCCGTTTGCGACCGCCCGCTCGATGGTGGCGAGGGCGCGGTACAGAGCCGCAGCGCGCAAACGCTCGTCCCCCCCGAGATAGGCATTGCGCGAGCTCAATGCGAGGCCGTCGGGCTCGCGCACCGTCGGCATCACCGCGATCTCGACGTCGAAATCGAGGTCGCGGGCCATGCGCTTGATCAGCGCGGCCTGCTGAGCGTCTTTCTGGCCGAAGTAGGCAACGTCGGGTTCAACCGTGTTGAAGAGCTTGGCGACGACCGTGGTGACGCCGCGGAAGTGGTCGGAGCCACGGCGACGCGAATCGCCGTCGAGGACGCCGACCAAATCGCCCCCGACCTCGACCGAGGTTGCGAACCCGGACGGGTAGACCTCTGTGGCGGCGGGCGCGTACAGGTAGTCGACACCCGCTTCGGCGGCCAGCGCTGCGTCACGCGCCTCATCGCGCGGATAGGCGGCGAGATCCTCGCCCGGGCCGAACTGAGTCGGATTGACGAAGAGACTCATGACGACCAACTCGCAGCGCTCGCGGGCTGCAGCAAGCAGGGAGAGGTGGCCTCGATGAAGGGCGCCCATGGTCGGCACGAGGCCGATCGAGAGATTCTCGCGCCGCGCCGCCGCGAGTTCGTGGCGCATCTCCTCGACGGTGCACAGGGTCTTCATCGCGCCGCCTTGGCGATCGCACGGGTGCGCTCGGCCAGCGCCTCGTAGAGCGCGATCAGCTCGGGAGCCGTCTCGCGCAGCGCGGCGAGATGTCGGACAACGGTCGCCTCGTCGCCGCGAGCGATCGGGCCGGTTAGTGCGCCCGCGCCGCGCTCGGCCCAGCCGGCGGCGCTGTTGAGGACGAGTGGCGCGAGCAATTCGCGGGCGTCGGCGATGCCGGCCGCGGTGAGCAGCTCGGCGGCCGACTCCTCCAAGGCGACGAGAAAGTTCGAGGCGATCGACGCTGCAGCGTGATACGCCGCGCGATGCTCATCGGCGACCTCGAACGGCCTCATGCCGAGGGCTTCGGCGAGGTCGCGGGCCAGGTCCACTGCTTGCGTGCGCGATCCAGAGATCGCACAGGGAGCCCCGCTGAAATCGGTGTGGCCATCGGGCACGGTCTGAAGCGGATGGATCGAAAACGTTGCCGCGCCGGCTTCGCTGGCGGCCCTTAGTGCGGCGAGGCCGGTTGCGCCGCTGACATGGCCGACGAACTCGAGCGGTGGCACCGCCGCCGCGGCCGTCTCGGCTGCACCGGCGATCGCCGTGTCGGGGACGCACAGCAGCGCGGCTCCTGCCGAGCGACATGCCTCGAGGCCATCGTCGCGCCCGGCGAGTTGAGCGGTGATTCCGGCGCGCCGGGCCGCTGCCGCGATCGAGCTGCCGACGCGGCCGGCCCCGAGGATCGCCAACGCCGGCAACTGCGTGCCGGGCGCGATGGAGGTGATCGGGCGATTCCGTTCCAGTTCCCGCATGAGAGATACCAGACGGCCGTAATGCTTTGAAAAGGTTCGATACCGGGGTGAGCCGGTGAAAGTCGTCCACGCCTCCGGATGAGGTCGCGGCGTAGCGCAGATGATACCGCTCGCGGCGGGGGCCCTCGCCGGCATCCGCGCCTGGATACGATCGCACCATGAGTGTGGGATCGGTCGTCTAAATGCCGATGTACGAGTTTTGCTGCGACGCTTGCGGTGAGCGCTTCGAGGCTCTCGTCAACGCCGGCACCGAGTCGGAGGAGTGCAGGGCCTGTCAAGCGCCCGGCGCGACGCGAGTGCTCTCCGCGCAGGCTGCGCCCTTCGGCGTCGTGCAGACCTTCGGCCAGGCGCGAAAGCGCGAACGTGCCAACGCCGCATTGCATAGCAGCGCCAAGGCCGACTTCAAGGCCAAGCGCGAGCAGGCGCGAAAGCGGAAAGAGCCCGAATCGCCGTGAGTGGGTCGGCCGAGGCGCGGCGCGGGCAGCTGGTCCAGCTCTACCGCGAAGTCTCAGACTGCACGCGCTGCTCGCTGCACGAGGGCCGTATCCAAGCGGTCTTCGGCGCCGGCAACGCCGACGCAAAGCTGATGTTCGTCGGCGAGGCGCCGGGTGCCGAGGAGGACCGCCAGGGCCTGCCCTTCGTCGGCCGTGCCGGCCAGCTGCTGAACAAGCTGCTCGACGAGGTTGGACTCTCGCGCGATGACGTCTTCATCGCCAATATCTTGAAGAGCCGCCCGCCCGCCAATCGCGACCCCCACCCCGATGAGATCGACGCCTGCTGGCCCTACCTCGACCGCCAGATCCAGCTAATCGAGCCACAGGTGATCGCCACCTTGGGCAACTTCGCGACGAAGAAGATCACCGGGAGCCAAACGGGTATCACCCGTGTTCGTGGCACGCCCCAGGTGCATGAGCTGGCCGGGCGGACGGTTTTTGTCTTTCCCCTGTTGCACCCGGCCGCCGCCCTACGCACGCCTTCGCTCGTCGAGACACTGCAGCAGGACTTCGCCCGGCTTCGCGAGCTACTCGATGAGCCGCTGCCCAACGCGCCAGAAGATCTCGCCGCCGCGTCGTCTGTGAGCGCCAACGCCCCACGCGCGCCGGAGGCGCCTGAAGCGCGCGCGACGCCCACGCCGGACCCCGACAGCCAGCTCGATTTCTTCGCTTGAAAGCCGAGATCACCGACGGAGCTGAAGCCACCGAGGCGATCGGCGCGCGCATCGCGACCGGCCTTAGACCTGGCGATGTTGTTCTCGTCAACGGCGATCTCGGGACTGGTAAGACGACGCTGATTCGCGGCGCCTGCCGCGCCTTAGGCGTTTCTGGGCCCGTTGCCTCGCCCACCTTCACGATCGGGCGCATGTACCGAGGCAGGGTGGCTATCGCCCATCTCGATCTCTACCGGCTCGACGACCTCGCGGCCGAAGAGCCGGCGCTCCTCGACGACTATCTCAAGCCGGATTCGATCGCCTTCGTCGAGTGGCCCGATGCCGCCGGCGCAATCGAGCTCGCCGACGGAGTCAGGGTTGCAATGCGCGTGTCACTGGCACACGCAGGCGGCGACCGGCGCGAGATCCGCATCGCGCCGGTCACCTGACCGCAGTTACTGAGCGTCTTCGATCGCTTGGTCGACTTGGTCTTGAATGTCCTCGGCCTGGTTCTGGGCCTCTTCAATCGCCTCGTCGGCGCTTTCCTGGGCACTATCGATCGCTTCTTGGGCATAACCGTTGTTGTTGGCGTCGTCAGCGGCCTCGAGCGCTTCGTCGGTGGCCTCGTCGGCAGCGTCGAGGGCCTCGTCTGTGAGTTCGTCGGCCTGGTTTTGGACGTCTTCAATGGCGTCGTTGACCTGCTCCTCCTCGTCGTCACCGCAGCCCGACCAGACGGCTCCGGTGGCGGCGATCGCAAGCACGCCAACCGCAGTCCGCGCTCGCTTGGCATTGAGTCTGCTCATTTGCGACTTC
>CAJDUA010000017.1_pt1 | contig 30504 bp, 25 predicted proteins | sample 7390011 | NCBI WGS metagenome assembly CAJDUA01 (sample SAMEA7055673, study PRJEB34461) | soil metagenome | biome: terrestrial ecosystem; feature: Peninsula; material: soil | place: Antarctica | collected 2016 | reverse complement strand
CGCTCGACCGGGAACTCGCGCGTGTAGCCGTTGCCGCCGAGGATCTGGATCGCCCGCTCGGTCACCCAGACGGCGGTCTCACCTGACTTCAGCTTTGACATCGAGCCCTCGGCGTTCTCGAACTTCTGGCCGGTGCGACCCATCCAGGCGGCCCGCCAGACCAACAGTCGGCAGGCGTCGATCTCCATCTTCATGTCGGCGAGGGTGAAGGCGATCGCTTGATTTTCGATGATCGCCTTGCCGAACTGGTTGCGCTCCTTGGCGTACTCGAGCGCGACTTCATAGGCGCCACGAGCGATACCGACGGCCTGGGCGCCAACAGTGGGGCGCGACGCCTCGAATGTTTGCATCGCGGCCTGCGACTTCGACTTCTTGCCCTCCCGCACACGTGCGAGGCGCTCGTCGAGCTTCTCCTTGCCACCGAGCAGACATGCGCCGGGCACACGGCAGTCGTCGAGGTGGACATCGGCGGTGTGTGACGCGCGCAGGCCGTGCTTTTTGACCTTGGCGCCCTGCTCGCAGCCGGGAGTGTCGGGCGGGATCACAAAGGCGGCGTGACCGCGTGAGCCGAGGTCACGATCGACCGAGGCGATGACGACGTGGACCTTGGCGATGCCGCCGTTGGTCGCCCATGCCTTCTGGCCGTTGATCACCCATTCATCGCTCGCCTCGTCGTACTTGGCGACAGTGCGAATAGCCGATACGTCGGAGCCCGCGTCGGGCTCTGAAGCGCAGAAGGCTGCGACCTGCGGCTCGGACTCGCTGCCGAAACATTGCGGGATCCACTCGCCGATCTGCTCGCCCGTTCCCTGGCCGAAGATCGCGGCGACCGCCAGCGACGTGCCCATGATTGACATGCCGATGCCGGCATCGCCCCAGAACAGCTCCTCGTTGACGATCGGAAGCTGCAGGCCGGAGGGGTCGGCGAAGAACTGCGCGATGCCCTCGAAGCCGTAGAGGCCGATCTTCGCTGCCTCCTGGATCACCGGCCACGGGGTTTCCTCGCGCTCGTCCCATTCGGAGGCGGCGGGGCGAACCACGTCGGCGGCAAAGCCGTGGACCCAGTCGCGGATGTCCTTTTGATCCTGTGAAAGCTCGAGTGTGAATGGGGGAGCGTCGTCGGTGTCGGGCGCTTCGGCGGTGGCGAGTAGTTCTTCGACCTCCGCGACGTCGCTGGCTTGCGCTGTGGTGGGGTTCATCTGCGTTGTTCCTCCGGAGGATTGAGCAAGGGTTCTACTACGGGTAGGAAAATGCTACCATAAGTAGGAATGTCTGTGTCGCAGTCACATCCGGCGCGTAAGCGGGCCGCTCACCTGGGACCGGAACGTCGCCGGCCCCTCGTTCTCGACACTGCCTACAAGCTCTTTCTCGACCACGGCTACGAGGGAACGTCGATGGCCGCGATCGCTGCCGCGGCAGGGGTTTCCAAGCCCGTGGTCTACGACTGCTTCGCCTCCAAAGACGAGCTCTTCAGCGCAATGCTGGACCGCGAGGAGGAGCGGATCATCGGGGAGACGCAGCAGGCTCTCGAGACAAGCGGCGGCGTCGGCGACCCCGAAGGCAGCCTGATCCGTGGCTACGAGGCGTTTCTTCAGGCTGTCGCCGACTCGCCCGCGACCTACCGCGTCGTCTTTCTCGGTGAGGGTGGGTCGAACGAGGCGGTCGCAGCGCGCATCGAGCGCGGCCTCGAGCGCCAGGCGCAAGGCGCTGCCGCTATAGCCAGGAACTGGGTCGATCGCTTTTCCTCGATCGAGGGTGAGGAAGCTGATGCGTCCGCGGCGCTGCTCGGCCAGATGATCGTCGGGCTTGCCCAGGTCGGGGCGCGAACGCTGCTGCGCGACCCTGAGCACTGGACGCCCGCGAGCCTTGGGGAGAAGCTCGGGCGCATGGCCTGGGCGGCGCGAGCGGCGATCTGAGTGATCCCTCGCAAGCGGCCTTGCGTTACACCGGCAGATGTAACGTCGAAATAAGTAGGGGTAGATACCGAAATGGTTAAGAAACAAGAAATCGAGCTTCACGGCCACCGCGTCTGCTTTCGCTCCGGAGGCGAAGGACCGGTGGTGGTCCTCATCCATGGGATCACCGGTCGCTCAGCTCAGTGGGAGCACGCGATCGAGGAGCTTGCGGACACCCACACGGTGCTCGCACCCGACCTGCTCGGCCACGGCGAGTCGGCCAAGCCGCGCGGCGATTACTCGCTTGGCGCCTATGCGAGCGGCGTACGCGACATCCTCGTCGCCCTCGGCCACGATCGCGCCAGCGTCGTCGGCCACTCGCTCGGCGGCGGCATCGCGATGCAGTTCGCCTACCAGTTTCCTGAGCGCTGCGAGCGCCTGGCGCTCGTTTCCAGCGGCGGCCTCGGTCGCGAGGTTCACCCTATTCTTCGCGCCGCAACGCTTCCAGGATCAGAGCTGGTGCTGCCTTTCCTTGCACACGCCCACGTGCTCTCGGCCGGCCAGGTGATCGGACGCACGCTCGGCAGGCTCAAGTTGGAGGCCGGCACCGACCTCGCGGAGGTTGCGGTCGGATACTCCTCACTCGGCGATGCCGATGCCCGCCACGCCTTCATCCAGACGATGCGCGCTGTGCTCGACGCCGGCGGCCAGCGCGTCAGCGCCATGGACCGTCTCTACCTCGCCGACGCGCTGCCCTCGCTAATCGTCTGGGGCGCCAAAGACCCGATCATCCCCGTCGAGCATGGTCTCGCCGCGCACCATGCGATGCCCGGCAGCCGCTTCGAGGTCTTCGATGGCGTCGGCCATTTCCCTCAGCTCGAGCGCCCGCGCGAGTTCGCGCGTGTGATGGGCGAGTGGCTGGAGGAGACCGAAGCGGCCGAGATCGATACTGCCGAGATCCGCGAGCAGCTCGTCGGTCGCGCCGGCGGCGACTTGATCGCCGCGTAACCGGTTACCGACCCCCCTGCATTCGGTCGAGCTCCTTGCCCATGCGGTGCTCGACCGCATCGGTCATCGCCAGCTGAAACATCGCCAGCAGAGCGTCGGAGGCAAGAGGGCGCAGGCGCTCGAGCGCTTCTCGAACCGCGGGTAGGTCGTGTTCGGGGCGGCCCTCGTCCTCGAACGGCTTCCAGATTTGCTTGACGAAGAGCTCGACGAACGTCCGCGCCACGGCATCTGACTGCTTTCGGAGCTCGCGGGCGACGTCGAAGGCCGTCTCGGTCGGGACCCCAAACGCTCGCAGCTCCTGGCTTGCGCGCCCCAGCCGCGGGCTCAGCTCCTCGTAGTTGCCGTCGCCGATCGGGCGCATGATTCCGAGCTTCTCGGCGCGGCGAAGCATTTCGCCCGCCTTGTCACCGGCGTCGGCAAAGCGCTCGGCAAGCTCCTCGGCGCTGACGATCTGTGGTTGTTCGTCTTCGAACGGCGCCTTCACCGCGCGCGTGAAGCGCAGCACCTCCTCGCTCGACCCGCCGGCGCTGTCGAGCAGGCGCCTGATCGCCTCGAGCTTGAATCCGTCGGCCTGAAGCTCGCGGATGAGTTCGATGCGACCCGCGTGCGCCGGGCCATAGAAACCGGTACGGCCGCGCACGTCGGGGGGAGGGAGAAGGCCACGCGATTGGTGGGCGCGGATGTTTCGCACGGTCATGCCAGTGCGCCGAGCGAGCTCATCGATGGTGAGTTCTTCGCCGGCAGCCTCGGTCATCAGGGGCCAGTTTACGGGCGCCGATGGCTCATCGCCGAATGTGACATCGCGCCCGGTTCAGGCGGCGGCCGACGTTCGGGCGCGCGAGCCGAGCTCGCGCGCTCCGGCGGCTGCCAATACCAGCCCGGCGACCAATGGCGCGACCAAAAGCCCCCATGCGATCGCGTTGGCGGCGAAGTCCCAATAGGGGTCGCTTACCTGCGTGTACCAAGACGGTGCCAGATGGATCGCGATCACGCCGAGAGTCGTCGCCAGGCCCGCAAAGATGGCCGCGATCGGCGCCTGCGGGCGGCGCATCACCGCGAGAACGGTCGATATTGCAACGATCGAGAAGCCGATCACGGCAACGATCGAGCCGGTGGCCGGGAGCTCGCGCGCGGGCTGATTGACGGCGTGATCGACCGAATGGGCAACCAGCAGCGCGAACAGCACGAGATTGGTCTTGGCGAGCATGGTCATCGGCTTCTAATTCAAGATACGCAGGCGGAGGCCGCGTGGATGTTCAGCCGCCGGCGCCGCGCTCGAAATCGTCGCGGTTGAGGTCATCGAGGAGGTGGCGAAGCTCCGGCTCGCCCTCGTCCCCGAGAAAACAGACGGTGCCGGGCCAGTAGGGGCTGCGAGCGGCGGTGCTCGCGAGCATCGTCGGTGAGTGGAGCCAGCTGCCGGTATTCCACAAACAGCTCGTTGCGTCGGGTCCGCCCTCCCATCCCTGCTCGCTGCCCAACGGGCCGCGGCGGTGCGTATGGCCGAAGATCACATGCTTGGCCTCGATGCCCAGCCGCTCGATCACCTCGCGCATCGCCGCCAGCCCGGCGCGGGTGATCGCCCCGGGGGTGAGGTCGGAACGCACCGGCCCAAGGCCGAGCCGGTTGGCGAGGCTGACCGCGCCGGGTACCGCGACGGATCCGAGCAGCCAACCACGAAGCTTGGCCGTGGCGCCGTCGCCGGCTCCAACCGCGTTCCAAATCCGCATCGAAGGGTTGCCGGCGCCGCGTTCGCCGCCCGCGCCCTGAGCGAGTGCGAACAGGAGCGCGTACACGGGAGACTGGGCATGTTCGTAGGTGACCGGGTCGATTTGGCCCGCGCGCTCCTCGGGCGTGTCGACCGGAGGCTCGAGCGGATCGGGGCCGGCGGGGCGCACTCCAAGGAGCCGCTCGACTGCGGCGACACCGAGGCGCTCGAAGGTCGGCACGGTGAGATGGCGGTCGAGGTAGTGGCCATGGGTGGCATAGACGTCGTCGCGCAGCCATATGCCCGGGTATGCGATTTCGATCGAGACCTCGGAGAGCTCGCGCACGAGCGTCGCCAACGGCGTGGCCTCGGGTTCGACGCGCTGCTCGAGCCCCAGCGGCGGCTCACCCTCGAGCAGCCGGCGCTCGAGCCATGGCTCGACGAGATGGTGGTCGTGGTTGCCGGGAACGATGATCAGCTCGCCCGCGGGCACCGCTTCGGTGAGATCGCGCAGAAATGGCTTCGCGATCGCGAACGCCTCGTCGATCGGGCGATCGCGCAGCTCGATCAGATCTCCAAGCAAGACGACGCGGTCGTCTGATTCGAGCGCCTCGAGCAGCGGCGCGCGAAACGCCTCGCGGCGCAATAGGTCGCCGCCGGCGCCGGCGCCGAGGTGAAGGTCGGAGATGATCGCGGTTCGCATCGGCAGATCCTCGCAGGCGGTCCCCGCGATCGACGCTGGTAGTTCCGACCGTGGCGCGCGCGACGATGTGTTTCGTGTCGACGACGCCGCCCGAGGATCCGCAGCGCCGAGGCCGCGTTGCGCTGCCGGCACGCCTGTTCGGTATCGGCGCCCGCAGCGCCGAACGAGTCGCCGCCGCGACCGGGATCGACGATGCACTCGAGTCCGCGACCGAGGAGGCGATCGTGCGCGCGCTCGAGAGCCCGGCGGTCGAACGAGCGATCGTTCGCGTGCTTGAAAGCGAGGCTGCCCAGGATGCCTTCGAGCGAGCGCTGAGCAGCCCTGCCGCCGAGCGCGCCGCAGTCAAGGTTCTCGATTCCGAGCTCGTCGACCACGTCTGGGACCGCTTGCTTGCGTCCGACGAAGCGCAGAAGCTCGTCGAGCGCGTTGCCCAGGCACCCGAGGTGCGAGCCGCGCTCACGTCCCAAGGTGTCGGCCTCGTCGAGGACATCGGGCGCGGCATTCGCGAGGTCGCCGATCGCGTCGACCTCGCGATCGCCCATGTTCTCGACCGCGTGCTCGGCCGCAAGGCCCCGCCGGTGACCGACAAGGTCCACGTCGGCCTCTTCACCCGGGCCATCGGCGCCTTACTCGACGGCGCGCTGCTGAACTTGACCTTTCTCAGCGTCTCAGCGATCTTCGGAATCACGATCGGCGGTGTGCTTGGCGACGACAGCGACCCGTCGAGCACCGAGCTCGTGATCGGCAGCGGCCTTTGGATCGTCACCGGTGCGCTTTATTTGGCGACCTTTTGGGCACTCGCCGGGCAGACGGTCGGCATGCGCCTGATTTCGATTCGCCTCGACGCCGGTGGGGAGCGCAGGATCGGAGCGCGGCGAGCCATTCGGCGCCTGGCGGGAACCGCGCTCTCGGTGCTCAGCCTCGGAGCTGGGTTTGCGCTCGTGCTCTTCGATGATCGGCGCCGCTCGCTGGCCGACCGGTTTGCGGGCACAGAGGTGATTGAGGCCGACGGCGAAAAGCCGGTTTGGGCAGATAGCCGATCGCGCTGACCTTCCGCCCGCTGTAGCGTCACATAGACTCGCTTGCATGCCCGACGAGGGAGCGTCGCAGGTCGAGACAAGTGAGATCGCAGTCGAAAACCCGGCGACCGGCGAAACGATCGCGACGGTCCCCGAGCTCGTCGCCGAGCAGGTTAGTGCGATGGTTGCCAGCGCTCGCGCGGCGCAACCCGCGTGGGCCGAGGCCGGCTTCGAAGCTCGCGCCGAGGTGCTGCTGGGAGCGCGCACATGGCTCGTCGCAAATTCCGAGCGCGTCGTCACCACGATCTGCGCCGAGACCGGCCGCCCGGCGGACGAGACCCAGTTCGCGGAGCTCTCCTACGGGCTCGCGGCGCTCGAGTTCTGGGCCAAGCAGGCGCCGGTTTATCTAGCCGACGAGGAAATCGAATCGGCTTCGCCGTTCGTGCGAGGGCGAAAGCTTGCGGTCCGATACGCACCGCTCGGCGTGATCGGCGTGATCGGCCCCTGGAATTACCCGCTCAACAACTCGTTCGGCGATTGCATCCCGGCGCTCGCAGCCGGCAATGCGGTCGTGCTCAAGCCGTCAGAGGTGACGCCGCTGACCTCGCTTGTGCTGGCCGAGATGCTTTCCGACTGCGGCCTGCCCGACGGCGTTTTTCAGATTGCGACCGGCCGCGGCGCGACGGGCGCGGCGCTCGTCGACGAAGTCGACTTCGTCATGTTCACCGGCTCGGTCGCCACCGGCAAGAAGGTGATGGCACAGGCAGCACAGACCTTGACCCCGGTCAGTCTCGAGCTTGGCGGCAAGGACCCGATGGTGATCCTCGCCGATGCCGACCTCGAGCGTGCTGCCAACGCCGCCGTCTCCTACGGCCTCAACAACTCGGGCCAGGTCTGCATCTCGGTCGAGCGCATCTACGTCGAGGAGCCCGCCCACGACGAGTTTCTCGAGCGCTTGACGGCCAAGGTCGAATCCCTTCGCCAGGGCCCGCCCGGTGCGCCCGGCAGCGTCGACATCGGCGCGATCATCTTTCCGCCCCAGCTGGACCTGATCGAGGCCCATGTCGCCGATGCGCTTGAAAAGGGCGCCCGCCTCGTCACCGGCGGCGAGCGCGGCCCCGAGCCCGGTCGCTTCTATCGCCCGACGGTGCTCGCCGACGTCGACCACTCGATGCTCTGCATGACCGAGGAGACCTTTGGCCCGACGCTGCCGGTGATGCGCGTGCGCGACGTCGAGCACGCGATCGAGCTCGCAAACGACGGTCCCTACGGACTTCAGGCATCGGTCTGGACGCGCGACGAGATTCGCGGCGAGGAGATCGCGCGCCGGATCGAGGCGGGGGTCGCCTGCGTCAACGATGCCCAGGTCAATTACGCCGCGCTCGAGTTGCCGATGGGCGGCTGGAAGGCATCAGGGCTCGGCTCGCGCCACGGCCCCGACGGCATCCGGAAGTACACCAAGCGCCAGTCGCTGATGATCACGCCAGGCTTTGCGCCCTCGCGCGACCCTCACCACTTTCCCTACAGCGCCGAGGTCAGCCAGACGATTGGCGAGACATTCGCCGCGCTCGCCACGAGCACGTTGTTCGACGACGCTCAGCGAGCCACGCTCGCGGCCCTCTGCGACACGTTCATTCCCGCGCTCGAGACGCCGGCCGGCGACGAGGCGGCCCGTGGCTTCTGGGTCCGCGCGGCCAGCCATGCCGCCGTGCCCGAGGCGCTCGAGGTCGCATTGCTTCAGGCGCAAATAACCGACGAGCAGACGATCGGCTTCCGAGTCTTGCTCGATGGCCTCGCCGAGGCGGGGATGTCGCAGATGACGCCGCTCGAGATGCGCGAACAAATCGTCCACGGCTTCTGCGATCAGAGCCCCGACGCATTGGCCGGGCTGACGACGATCCGCGGCATCGCCGGTTCGATCTTCTACGCCCTGCCCGACCTCGGCACCGGCCAGAACCCCACTTGGGCGACGATCGGCTACCCCGGCCCGGCGTCGCCGCCGCCGCTCGAGCGCGAGCGGCCGCTCCGGATACGCCAGCCGAGCGCGGCGACGGAGACGATCGACGCCGACGTCTGCATCGTCGGCTCGGGTGCAGGCGGCGGTGTCATCGCTGGTGAGCTCGCAGCCGCCGGCAAGTCGGTGGTCGTGCTCGAGGCTGGCGGCTATTTCGACGACCGCGACTTCGACCAGTACGAGCTCGCCGCCTACCAGCGCTCTTATCTAAACGGCGGTCCCTTCCCGACCGCCGACGGCCAGGTCTCGATCGTCGCCGGCGCGGGGGTCGGCGGCGGCACGGTGATCAATTGGACCAACTGCCTACGCACCCATTCCTGGGTGCGCGAGGAGTGGGCTCGAGATCACGGTCTCGAAGGGCTCGACGGACCGGCCTTTGACGCTCACCTCGACGCCGTCAGCGAAAGGATCATGGTCAACGACGAGTGCTCGGACCTCTCGGGCCCTCATCATCGCCTGCGAGAGGCGTGCGAGAAGTTCGGCTATGACTTCGGCACGATCCTGCGCAACACGGACCCGGCCACCTACGACCCGCAAAGTGCCGCCTATCTCGGCTTCGGTGACCAATCGGGATCCAAGCAGTCGACGGCGAAGACCTACCTGGTCGACGCGCAGGCAAACGGCGCCGAGATCCTCGCCGGATGTCGCGCGGAGCGCGTTCTTATAGAAAACGGCCGCGCGGCTGGTGTCGAAGCTATATGGGTAGATCCTGAGGGCGAAAATGGGGCGGTCACGCGGCTGACCGTTAACGCGCCGACGGTAGTCGTCGCCTGTGGCTCGATCGAGTCGCCGGCGCTGCTCTTGCGTTCGCAGATCGGCGGGCCCGCCACCGGCGACTTCCTTCGCCTGCATCCCACCGCCGCGGTAACCGCCTACTACGACGAGCCGCAGAACTGGAACTGGGGCCCACCGCAGGCGGCGCTCTCACACGAGTTCGAAGACACAGGCGACGGCCACGGCTTCCTGCTCGAGGGCGCCCAGGCAACAACCGGCCTGTATGCCGGTGCGCTTCCTTGGCGCTCGGGCGCCGACCACAAGCAGCGCATGCGCCGTTGGGGCGATTCGGCTTCGCTGATCAGCCTCGTGCGCGAACAGGGCCACGGGCGCGTCGTCGTCGACGAGGCGGGCGCTGCGGTGGCGCAGTACCCGGTTACCGACGAGGTCGACATCCGCAATATCCGCGCCGGCGTCGAGCAGCTGATTCGCGTGCACCAGGCCGCGGGGGCGTCGGAGATTGTCGGCTCGGCGCGCAAGGCGCCTGACTGGAAGCGCGGCGACGACCTCGAAGCCTTCATCGGTGAGGTCACCTCGGCCCCGATCCAGCCACGGGAGTTCCTGCTCTTTTCCGCCCATCAAATGGGCACTTGTCGCATGGGCAGCGACCCTTCGAGCTCGGTTGCCAACCCCTGGGGTGAGCTGCACGACACTCCCGGCGTTTGGATCGGCGACGCGAGCGCCTTTCCGACAGCGTCGGGGACTAACCCGATGCTGACGATCATGGCTTTGGCCCGGCGCACCGCGCACGCAATTGCTGCGCAATAGCGAACAAATCCTGCCACGTCCTCGCTCTCGCAGGAATCAATGGTCCGCGGCTACTCCGCGGACTTTGGATGCTGCTTCTGCTTGCGTGCTGCAGGGTGTTTAGTGTTGCCCTGATGCGAATCGGCGAGGAACAGCTGGCGCCCGTGAACGGGGTCGAGATCGCCTACCAGGAGTTCGGCGACCCCGACGGCGAGCCGATCTTTCTCGTGATGGGGCTTGGCACGCAGATGATCGCCTGGGACGAGGGCTTTTGCGAGATGCTCGTCGACGAGGGCTTTCGCGTCGTGCGCTTCGACAACCGCGACGTCGGCCACTCGAGCTGGCTCGACCACCTCGGCGTCCCCAACAAGGCGGCGATGCTGCTCGGCTCGCAGCGCGGGCTCGCCTACAGCCTCGACGACATGGCCGACGATCTCGCCGGCTTGATCACTTACCTAGAGCTCGGATCGGCGCACGTAGTCGGTGCCTCGCAAGGTGGGATGATCGCCCAGGTTCTGGCCTACCGGCGGCCCGAGCTCGTGCGATCGCTGGGTTTGATCATGACCGGCGCCGGCAGGCGGGTCTCGTCGATGCCGCGGCTGCGCGCGCTGGGCGCGATCCTGGCCGCGCCGCTGGAGGGCCGCGACGGCTACATCGGCGCGATCACCCGCACTTTCAAGATCATCGGATCGCCCGACTACCCGCCCGATCCGGACCGGCTGCGCGAACTGATCGCCGCCGGCTACGACCGCGCTCACCATCCGGTCGGAGCGGCGCGCCAGCTGCACGCGATCACCGCCTCGGGCGATCGCTCGCGCAAGCTGCGCGCGATTCGCGCCCCAACCGTGGTCGTTCACGGCACTCGCGATCCGCTCGTGCGCCCGGCGGCCGGCCGCGCAGTGGCGGCTGCGATTCCGGGGGCCGAGCTGAAGATGATCGAGGGCATGGGCCACGACCTGCCGCCGCAGCTGTGGCCCCAGATCACCGGCGATCTGATCGCCAATGCGCGTCGAGCAGAGCCGGCGGAAAGACAGACCGTTCTCGAGACATTCGCGCCGGGGTTCTCGGGATGATCCGCCAGCCAGGATAGGATCTCGCGCCACGGACAGCGCTCGCATTCCGCTCGATCGTCGTGCCGCCGACAGCGGGGCTGATTATCTCCACCGCTAGCGCGCGTGGCGTTCGAGGAACGGCAACACGGCCGCCTCGAACTCTCGCGGACGCTCGAGCGACGGCAGGTGCGCGGCGCCTTCGATTTCCACGAGCTCGCCGCCGGTGCCGGCCGCGATCGCACGACTGCCGGCGATGACGCTCGGTTGATCGTGTGAGCCGAAGACGGCGAGTACGGGTACCTCGATCTCCCCGAGGCGCTCGACCGCGGGTGGGTCGAGCTCGCCGGGCTCGATCTCGAACCCTTGTTGGCGGTCGAGTAGTGCGGCGTTCACGGCACCGACCTGCGCTCGAACCTGCGCATCGGCAGGCTCGCTGCGCCCGACGCCATCGACCCACATTTGCAGCTCGAGCTCGTTCGCGGGACCGGTGCCGTCGACCTCGAATGTGGCATCGACCTCCTCCCACTGGGAGAGGATCTCGGCGGTGTGTTCCCAGCCCGACGGCGTCGAGCCGACCGTGACCAGCGCGGTGACGCGCTCGGGCTCGGCCAGGGTGAGGTCGAGGGCGACACCGCCGCCCATCGAGCAACCGACGAGCGCGGCCCTCTCGATGCCGGCAGCGTCGAGCACCTCGGCCGCATCATCGTGAAGCGTGTACGGCCCGCTGGGATCAACCGACTCCCCGAACCCGCGAGCGTCGAAGCGCACGATGGTGAAACGCTCGCTGAAGCTGTGCCAATGCGGCTCCCACGTCGAGCGGTCGCCGATACCTTCGTGGAGCAGCAGCACGCTCGGCCCTGATCCGGCGATGTCGTAGACAAGTTCACTGCGAGTGCGCCGGCTCATAGTTGCAGCACGATTGCGGACGTGATCAGCTCGGCGAGTGGGCCGGTCGGAATCCCGGCGACCTCGCCGCCGCCCGAAATCACCTCGACTCGGCCCTCGTCACTCGACAGCTCCATGTCGAGCTGGATTGGCAGCGGTCCGTCCACCTGCTCGACGAATGGTTCGAGCAGGAGATCAAGAAACGACTCACCCGGAAGCTCGAGCTGATCGAAGCCGAACGCGGTCAGCTCACTCGCCGTAGTTTCGCCCCGCGCAAGCAGTGTGTAGGGCCCAGCGCCGTCGCGATGTAGCTCGAAGGTCGCGAGCTCGAACGGACCGATGGCCGAGTTGGAGATCGAGATGCCGACGATCGTGAAGCCGTCGAGTCGATCGAAGACAGCCTCGCGCTCGTCGAGCTCGAGGTCGAGATCCTGGGCGTCGACCTCGAGTCGCTCGCCGTCGGCGAACAGCAGGCGCAGCGCCGGAACGGCACCGAGCGTGACCTCGGCCGAGCCGCCACCCTCGGTGAGGCGGTCCTCGACACGCGACGCGCCCAAACTCGGCAGCAGGATCTGGCTCGCGACAAGGGCGAAGACCACAATCCCGGCGACGACGGATCCCCAGCGCGCCATGGGAGAACTTTGGCAGGCGCGGCTACTTGCATCTCCCTGGGGTAGCGTTGCGGCGCCGATGAAGTGGTCCGAGGAGCAGTTCGCCGATGTCGGCAGTGGAATCGAGATCTGCTTCCAGACGGTCGGGGACCCAGACGCCGAGCCGATGCTGCTGATCATGGGAATCGGTTCGCAGATGTTCGCTTGGCCCGAGGGCTTGTGCGAGCTTCTGGCCGACAAGGGCTATCACGTGATCCGCTTCGACAACCGCGATTCGGGTCGCTCCACTTGGTTGACCGAGGCCGAGGTTCCATCGGTGACCAAGGCGTGGGAGCACAAGCTCGACGATCCCCCGTATTTGTTTACAGACATGGCCGCCGACTGCGTCGGCCTGTTCGAATCACTGGCGATCGAGGCGGCGCATGTCGTTGGCGCCTCCCTCGGGGGTTTCGTGGCTCAGACGCTCGCGATCGAGCATCCCGCCCGCGTGTGCTCGCTGGCCTCGGTGATGTCGTCAACCGGCGCCGGCGACGTCGGCACTCCGCATCCGGAGGCACTCGAGCTATTGATGACGCGGCCGGCTTCCGATCTTGCCGGGTACATCGAAGGCACGGTCGCCGGGCGCAAGGTGATCGGCTCACCTGGCTTTCCGACCGACGAGCAGTGGCTGCGCGCTGCCGGGCAGATCATCCACGAGCGTGGCCTCAACCCCGACGGAACCCAACGCCAGCTCGTCGCCTCGATCTGCTCGGGCAACCGCACTGAGCGCTTGCGTGAGCTCGACGTGCCGACTGTCGTAATTCACGGCACGGCGGACATCCTCATCGACCCATCGGGCGGGCGCGCGACGGCGGAGGCGGTCCCCGGGGCGGAGCTGGTGATGATCGAAGGCTGGGGCCACGACCTGCCTCCAGGGATATGGAAACGGCTTGCCGAAGCAATCGTTGCCAACGCCAAACGTGCTGGCCAGCTAGGCGGTTCGCGGCCTCAATAGGGCACGTTCCTGCTCGCGCTCGCGCAGTTCGATTCGCCGGATTTTGCCCGTCAGTGTCTTCGGCAGCTCGTCGGTGAATTCGATCAGGCGCGGATAGGCGTAGGCGCTGAGGCTCTTTCGCACCGTGGCCTTGATCTCGGTCGCGAGCTCGTCCGAGGGCTCGAAGCCCTCGGCGAGGACGATAAAGGCCTTGACGACATTGCCCTTGAGCTCGTCGGGTGAGGCGACGGCCGCTGCCTCGCGAACGGCGGGATGCTCGATGCATGCCGACTCGACCTCGAACGGGCCGATCCGGTAGCCGGCCGCGATGATCACGTCGTCGGCCCGCCCCGCGTACCAGACATAGCCATCGGCGTCCATCGCTGCTGCGTCCTTGGAGTGAAACCACTCGCCACCGAACGTCTCCTCGCTGGCGTCGGGCAGCTGCCAATAGCCAAGCGGGTAGTGCGGGTTCGAGCGTGCGCGCAAGCAAATCTCGCCGCGCTCACCACGCTCGACCGGGTTCTCGTCCTCGTCGAGGATCTGCACGTCCCAACCTGGCATCGGTCGGCCCATGGAGCCTTCTCGGACCTCCATGAAGGGGAAGTTGGCACACAGCGGATAGGACTCCGTGAGCCCGTAGTAGTCGAGCACGGTGAGACCGTATTGCTCGCGAAACCAGCGGATCGCCTCAGGGTTGAGCGGCTCGCCGGCGCTGCAGACGATGCGAAAGCGCTGCGGGTAGCGCGTGCCGGCGTCGCCTACGGCCATCATCGCGCGCATCGCGGTCGGGGTCGTGAATACGTTGGCGACCTCGTGCCGGGAGAGGAAGTCGAGCTGTTTAACCGGGTCGAAGCCGCCCTCGCGCTGGTAGACGTACTGGACGGCGCCAAGGCGCCAGGGACCGAGTAGTGGCGAAATGCCCGCCGCCCAGGCCCACTCGCCCATGCCGTGAAATCGTTCGTTGTCGCGGATGTCGTGGCAGTAGAGGAACTCTTCATGGGCGAGGATGTAGCGGTGGGCGTGAAGGATTCCCTTCGCCTTGCCCGTCGTTCCCGACGTGTAGTAGAGCTGGGCCGGGTCGTCGGCTGAGGTCTCCTCGCAGATGTGATCGCCAGGGTGGGCGGCAAGCAGGTCGGCGTCGAGGACGATTACCTGGTCCACCAGCGACGTATCGAAGCGATCGGCGTTGTCGGCGTCGGTGACGAGGACGGTGGGTTTGGAGTCCTCGAGGCGGTGGCGGATGCCGTCGTCGCCGTAAAGCACCGACATCGAGAGCAAGATCGCGCCGAGCTTCCAGGTGCCGAAGAAGCATGCGGCCGTCTCGGCGGTGGGCGGGAGGACGACGGCGACGCGATCGCCGCGCTCCACGCCATGGGCACGCAGCATCGCTGCCGCGCGATTGGAGAGGTCTTGGAGCTCACCCCAGGCGACCTCACGCGTGGCGCCGTCGTGGCGCTCCCAGACCATGGACCGCTTTTCAGCCGGGTGCTTGTCGCAGACGTCGGCGGCGATGTTGTATCGCTCGGGAACGCGCCACTCGTGCTCGGTACACGCTTGCTCGTAAGACTCGATTTCGGTCCGCTCACGGTCCGCCATCGCTCTCCTCCTTGCGACTCAGTGCGACCTTACCCGTTCGGGCGAAACTCGCCGAGAGGCTCCCGAGATCGACCTCGAACCGCTCGCCCGGAGCGACCGGCGCAGCTGGTGTATTCCGGGCACGACGCTCTCGCGCGTTCAAGAGGCGCCGGCGAAATGCGCTCGAGCGAGGCTGGTGATCTCAGCCAGGTCGGGCCATTGCTCCGGCGGTCCGTCGGGTCGGCGGACGCGGCGCGAGTCGCCCTGCGGCAGTCGAGCCACCAGGTCCCGGTTCTCGGGCCGGGCGAGCTGCGCGGCAACGGTGCGCCGTGCGGTCTCGATTGTCGGGTTTCGGTTCTTGCGGCTCATCAGGTTCGGCCCCATCGCCGCCAGGTCTTCGCCGGTCGGCTGAACCAAGACGATCTCGGTACCGCGCTCGCGCAGCTTGCGGGCCTCAGATCCAAGCCTGCGCCCGGAGGCGTCGCGGACGACGCGGGCGATTCGCTCGGCCGGATTCCAGGCGCGCGTGGGGTGTAGGGAGGAGGTGGGGTTGAGACATATGACGAGGTCGAGACCGGCGTCGCGGACGAGGTCGAGGTTGGAGGTGGAGTAGATGCCGCCGTCGACGTAGCGGCGGCCCTCGATCTCGACCGGGTGGTAGAAGCCTGGGATCGCACAGGAGGCGGCCACGGCGTTGGCGAGCCCAGCGCCTGGGGCGTCAGCGCGGCCGAAGGGTACGCGGCGTCCGGTCGCGTAATCACAGGCGACGACCCAGTGGTTCGGGTGATGGCTCCAGCCGTCGGGAACGACGCGCCGAATGATGTCCTTCAGTGGCTCGGTCGAGATGAAGCCGCGCGGCCACCAGCCGGCGAAAATCGCGGAGGGCGGGAATCGATGCGGCGCGCGCAGGGTGTTGAGGGCGAGGCGCCAAGAGCCGGGTCCGATCGGCGGTAGGGCGCGAGCGAGGCCGAACTGAGCGCCGCCGGAGCGGTCGGCTTCGGCAGCCGGCTGGCCGTGGGCGTCGACGACGCCCTCAAAGGATTCCCCGCGCGAGTGCGCGACCATGAACCAGGGCGGGATCCCGGCGACGCAGAGCGAGGCGATCACCGACCCGGCCGAGGTGCCGACGACGACGTCGGCGGTGGCCGGATCCCAACCGGTCTCGGCGGCGATCGCATCGAGCCCGCCGGTGAGCCAGGCGCCGCCTTGGATGCCCCCGGCGCCGAGGACGAGTCCGACCCTCATAGGACAAACGCTACCCGGGTCCGCGGCGCAAGCGGGGCGTTCGCACATCGGCCCGGCGCGTCGTCGTACAGGAAGCGCGGCCGCCATCGCGCTAGATTTCGACGCCCGCGGCTGTGGCGGAATTGGTAGACGCGCGGCGTTCAGGTCGCCGTGTTCGAAAGGACGTGGAGGTTCGAGTCCTCTCAGCCGCACTGGTCGCTCATCGGCCTCCCCAGGCAGCTCGTGACGCCCCGGTTGCGAGAGGCTTCGGCGGGCTTCGGATACGTTATTCACATGCCCAAGGGCTACTCTTCGCCGCGCTCTCCCGAGGGACGATCGAGTCTCGTCGGGGCGCCGCCGTGGCATTACGTGGGCACGATGCTGATCGTCGAGTACTGGGCCGATCCCGCCGCCGCCGCGGCGGTGTTGCCGGCTCCGCTCGACCCCCATCCCGACGGTGGCCGGGCGGCGGCGATGTTCATCGACTGGCAGTCGTGCGGCGACGACGCCAGCGAGCTCATCGATCCCTCGCGCTCGCAGTACAAGGAGTTCTTCATCACCGTCAACGCCCTCTATGACGGCGAGGAGGTCGCCTACTGCCCCTACATCTGGGTCGATCGTGACTTCGCCCTCGCGCGCGGCTGGATTCAGGGCTTTCCGAAGAAGCTCGGCTCGGTCTGGGTCACGCGCAGCTTCGGCCTCGACACCCGCGCCGACCCGGGAGAGAAACCCGGCGCCCGCTACGGCGGCACCTGCGCCGCCTACGAGCGCCGTCTCGCCGAGGCGACGATCACCCTCGAACGCGAGAGCGATGTCGGGCCCACCCACAACGACCCGCCGATCGTCAACGTTCGCCACTTCCCGCGCCTCGAGAAGGGCCTGCACGACGACCCGGCGGTGCACGAGCTTGTGCGCTCGAAAGCATACGAGCGAAGCGCCTCGGCGATCTGGGAGGGCTCAGCGACGCTCCAGCTGTTCGACGCCCCCGGCGAGGAGCTGATCGCGCTCGCCCCGGCTCGAATCGGCAAGGGCTTTCGCCTCACGATCGGCTACTCGGTCGACGACCTGGAAACGCTGACCGAGCTGTGAGCATCGCCTCCACCCACGCCAATGTCGCCGACGTCGCCGGCATCGCGGTCTCGACTGACCACTTCATCGGCGGCCAACGCGTCGCCTCTCGCGAGCGCTTCACCGACATCAGCCCGATCGACAGCCGCGTGCTCGCCGAGGTCTCTGCCGCGGGCGCCGATGAGGCCGCGGCCGCAGTCGATGCCGCAACCGAGGCATTCGCGCCATGGGCGGCGCTCGGCCCGCAGGGCCGCCTGCCCTATCTGCTGCGCCTCGCCGATCTGATCGACGCCAATGTCGATCGCATCGCCACCGTCGAGTGCGAGGACATGGCGATGCTGCTGGAATCGCTGCGAGCGCGGGTGATCGGCCGCGCCGCGCGCAACTACCGCGCCTACGCCGAGCTCGCCTCCGCCTACAACGAGCGCGTCTGGACCTCGAACGGGACCGAGAACCGCGTCGTGCGCATGTCGTCGGGCCCGGCCGTCGTGATCACGCCCTGGAACGCCCCGTTCATGCTCTCGACCTGGAAGACGGCCCCAGCCCTCGCCGCCGGCTGCACGGTCGTGCTCAAGCCGGCCGAGTGGTCGCCGCTTTCGTGCTCGCTGCTCGCCGACCTCGTCGCCGAGGCCGAGCTGCCATTCGGCGTCTTCAACGTCGTCCAGGGCATCGGCGAAACCGCCGGCGCCGCCTTAGTAGCCAACCCTGCCGTGCGGCGCATCTCGTTCACCGGATCTCCCGAGACGGCGCGCGCGATCGGTCGGGCCGCGGCTGCGAACCTCGTTCCCTTCACCGGCGAGCTCGGCGGCAAGGGGCCTCTGCTCGTTTTCTCCGACGCCGATCTCGACGATGCCGCCAGCCGCGCGGCGAAGATGTACGACGACGCCGGCCAGGTCTGTCTCGCCGGCACACGCCTGATCGTCGAGCGGGAGGTCGCCGACGAGTTCATGGAGCGCTTCTGCGCGGCCGTCGATGCCCATGTGCTCGGCGACCCGCGCGAGCCCGAGACGACGATCTCGCCGCTGATCCACCCCGACCACCTCGAGCGCGTCGAGTCCTTCGTCGAGCGCGCCCGCGCCAACGGCGACCGCGTCGTCTTCGGCGGCCGTCGCGCGACAGAGGTCGGCGCTCTGTACTACGAGCCAACCCTGATCGAGCCGGCCTCGAACTCGTCGGAGATCGTCCAGCAGGAGGTCTTCGGCCCCGTCCTCACCTTCCAGGCCTTCGCCGGGGAAGAAGAGGGGGTGGCGCTTGCGAACTCGACCGCCTACGGCCTCTCGGCGATCATCTGCACGCGCTCGGCACAGCGCGCGGAGCGGGTCGGGCGCGCCGTTCGGGCCGGCACGACCTGGGTCAACGCCTTCCTCGTCCGCGACCTGACCGCGCCGTTCGGCGGCATCGGCATCAGCGGCATCGGTCGCGAGGGCGGCGACTACGCGCTCGACTTCTACTCCGACCTGAAGACGCTTCAGATCCGCGAGGGCTCGACGCCCCTCGACTGACGCGAATCAGCCCTGCGCGACGCCCGCCAGCCCGTAGACCTCGCCGAACTTGGCGCGCAGGTGGGCCAGCAGCGGCTCGGGATCGAGCGGACCGCCGCAAGCGAGCTCGATCATCTCGCCAGGCAGCAGCTTCGCGCCGTGGCGGTAGACGCGCTCGCCGAGGAAATCGCGCAACGGCCCTGTCTCGCCCGCTGCCAGCTGCTCGTCGAGCTGCGGCAGCTCGATCCGCGCCAGCTCCCACAGCTGCCCGGCGATCACGTTGCCGAGTGAGTAGGTGGGGAAGTAGCCGAAGGCGCCCGAGCCCCAGTGCACGTCCTGGAGCACGCCGTTGGCGGCGCCCGAGGGCTCGATGCCGACCAGCCGCTGGGCGAGCGCGTCCCATGCCTCGGGCAGCTCGGCCACGGTCACCCGACCGGCAAACAGCTCGCGCTCCAGCTCGAAACGAAGCGCGATGTGCAGGTTGTAGGTCACCTCGTCGGCTTCGACCCGGATCGGCGTTCGCTCGACTCGGTTGGCGGCGCGGTAGAGCTGCTCGGCATCGACCGAGCCGAAATGGTCGCCGAAGCTCTGCTGCAATAGCGCCAGGAGATGAGTCAGGTACGGCCGTCCGCGCCCGACCCAGTTCTCCCACAACCGGCTCGAGGACTCGTCGAAGCCGAGCGAGGCCGAGGTGCACAGCGGCGTTCGGTCGAGCTCGGGGTCGATGCCGTTGTGGTAGAGCGCATGGCCGACCTCGTGGATCACCGACCACAGTGCGGTGCCGATATAGCTCGAATCGAACCGGGTCGTGATTCGCACGTCCGAGATCGCGATCGCCGTCGCGAACGGGTGCACGGTGTCGTCGAGGCGCCACGCATCCGGCTGCAGCGGCAGGCGCGCAGCCACCATCTCGGCCAGCACGGCCTGGCGCTCGAGCGCGAAGTCGCCGTACAGGCACGACGAGTCGACCTCGTGGCCGTTGCGATCGATCTCACCGAGCAGTTCGACCACGCCTTCGCAGAGGCGCTCCAGCACCGGCGTCAGCTCTCGCGTGGTCATCGCGGGCTCGAAGTCGTCCAGCAGCGCGTCGTATGGATGCTCGACCTCGAAGCAGTCGATGTAGCGGCGCTTGAGCTCGACGACTCGTTCGAGGTGGGGGAGAAAGACGGCAAAGTCGGAATCGGCCCGCGCGTCCTCCCAGGCATGCTCCGCCAGCGACGTCGTTCGCGCCAGCTCGGCTTGCAAATCGGCGGGCACCCGCCGGGCCTTCTCCCAGTCGCGTCTGGCGCGGCGTAGCAGCGATGCCTCGAACTCCAGCGGTGAGGACGAGCCGAGCTGCCCCTCGGCGGAGTCGAGCAGGCGCCCGAGCTCGTCGGAGGTCAGCCGAAGGTGACGGATCCGAGTCAGGCTCGCGATCTGCTCGGCGCGGGCCGCGGCCCCCGCCGAGGGCATCTTCGTGCGCTCGTCCCAGGCGAGCAGTGCAGTTGCCCGTTTGAGATCGGAGATCTCGGCCAGTGTCTCGATCAGTTCTGACTGCATCGTCTCGCCGCTACTGGGCGTCGAAGATCAGCTCCATCGCGCGCTCGAGATGACCGCGCGTGAGCGTCTCGGCCGCGTCGGGGTCGCCGGCTTCGATCGCCGCGGCGATCGAGAGGTGTGCTTCGTGATCGGCCTCGAGGCCCTTGGGATCGAGCCTCGTCTCGTAGAGCGTGGCGCCGATGCGCCCGATCCAGACGTGCTCCATGAACTGCACCAGCTGAGGGTTGCCGGCCGCCTTGATCAACGCCAGGTGGAACGACCGGTTCGCCTTGAAGTGCTTGCTCGACGAGCGCCCGGCGCGCTTTTCGTCGCGGATCGCCCGCTGCATTCGCGCCAGCGGTTCCGTCGGCCGGCGCACGGCGGCGAGCCTCGCCGCCCCCGGCTCGACCACCAGTCGCGTTTCGTAGCTGGAGCGCAGCTGATCGTCGGTCGCTGTGGCGACTCGGGCGCCGCGGTTGGCAAACAGGTCGACCAGTCCCTCGGCCGCGAGGCGTCGGAGCGCCTCGCGCACCGGAGTTCGCGAGACGCCGAACTCCGTCGCCAGATCCTCCTGATGCAGGCGCGATCCCCGCTCGATCTCGCCACTGGCGATGCGCTCGCGCAAGACGACGTAGACCTGGTCGGCGACGCTTTGAACTTGAAACCCGCCACCGCCTTCAGCGAGGGCGCTCGTACTCTCGCTCACCGGATACATTATGCACATGGCTGGCAGCATCCGACCGCGAATCGGGATGGTCGGCGATCGCCGCGCGGCGAGCTTCGGAGCCTGGCGCGATGTCGAGCTGAGCTCGGTCTGGAACCACTACGTCGAGGCGGTTTCTGGGGCGGGCGGAGCACCGCTGATGATCCCCGTGGATCCCTATTACGCCGATGCTCCCGAGCAGGCGCTCGAGATCATCGACGGCCTGCTGCTGACCGGCGGGCGCGATCTAGACGCCTCCTCCTACGGCGAAGACGCCGACCCCGCCAACGAGCCTGGCGATCGACTTCGCGATCGACTCGAGCTCGCGCTCGCCCGCGCCGCGCTCGAGCGCGAAATGCCCGTGCTCGGCGTCTGCAGGGGGATGCAGCTGCTCAACGTTGCCCTCGGTGGCGGCATCGCCCAGCATCTCGATGATCCCTCCCGGATCCACCGCGGCGAACCGGGCACGTTCGTCGATCACGAGATCGAGGTCGTCGCCGGCACGCGCCTTGCCGCGATCCTGGGCGAGAGCCCAAATCCCGTGCGTTCACATCATCATCAGGGTGTGTCTCCACTCGCCGACCGCCTCACGGCCTGCGCCCATTCCAGCGATGGCCTCGTCGAAGCCGCCGAATCGGTCGACCACCGCTTTTGCCTCGCCGTGCTTTGGCATCCCGAGGAGAATCTCGCCGCCGGGGGCCTGCGCCTCTACGAGGCACTCGTCGAAGCGGCGCGCGCGGTCGTTTCGGTGGCCGCATGAGTGCCGCGCTCGAGTGGCCACTGGCGCCGTCGAAGATCGTCGCCACCCATCTCAGCTACCGCTCGCGCTGTGACGAGTACCGGATGGCGGCGCCACCCGATGCGCCCTCGTACTTCCTCAAGCCGCTGAGCTCGCTTTCGCACCACGAGGCCGAGGTTGCGCGCCCGCGCGGCTGTCATTTCCTCAACTACGAGGGGGAGATCGCGCTCGTGATCGGCAAGCGCGCGCTCGGCGTCTCGGAGGCCGAAGCGCTCGACCACGTCGCCGGCTACACAGTCGCCAACGACTTCGGCGTTCACGACTTTCGCCACATCGACCGTGGCTCGATGCTGCGCGTCAAGGGCCAAGACGGCTTCTGCCCACTCGGCCCTCGATTCGTCGAGGCAGCGGAGCTCGATCCCGAGAACCTGACCGTGCGCACGTTCGTCAACGGCGAGCAGGTGCAGGAGGGCCACAGCGGCACCGACTTGATCTTCTCCTTTGCCTACCAGGTCGCCGACGTCTCGCGCCTGATCACGCTCGAGCCCGGCGACGTCCTGCTCACGGGCACGCCGGCCAACTCGCGCCCGGTCGAGCCCGGCGACGTGGTCGAGGTCGAGGTCGCCGAGATCGGCCGCCTGCGAAACGAGATCGTCGAGCTCGATCGCGACCTTGCCGACGTCGGCTCGGTGCCGGAGGTCAGCGCCCAAACTCTGCACGTGGCGCTCGCCATGCCCGAGGACGAGGCCGAGCGCCAGGTTGCCGGCGGCGAGTGGCAGCACTTGGTCGATTAGCGATGTTGCTGGGCGTCCATCACGCGAAGCTGCGCGTCGCCGATGCCGGCGAGGCCGCCGAACGCTGGGCTCGTCTCTACGGGTTGACCGAAACTGAGAGTGCGGGGGCACAGGGCACGCTCCTGCGCTGCGCCTACGAGGACTTCTGCCTCGAGCTCGAGCAGGCCGACAGCCCCGGCGTCGAGCACGTTGCCTACGAGCTTCGCTCCGCGATCTCACTCGACGAGGCCGCCGCCCGCATACGTGACGCGGGTAGCGACTGCGAGCAGGTCGAGGTGCCGCTGCGCGGACGCGGCCTGCGATTGGCAGACCCCGACGGAAACCTGATCGTCTTGGTCGAGCGCGTGATTGCCGACGATCGCAAGCCCGCCGTCGCGCGCTTCACCGACGAGCTGCCCGCTTTTCATCCGCGAAAGCTGCAACACCTGAATTACTTGACCGCCGACGCGCCACGGATGGCCGAGTGGTACGAGAGCGCCCTCGGCCTCGGCGTCAGCGACTGGATCGGCGACGGCGCCGTGTGGATGCATGCCGACCGCGACCACCACGTCGTCGCCTTCCTCGACAAGGGCTACGAGCACATTCATCACCTCGCCTTCGAGCTCACCGATTGGGGGGAGATGCGCGTCGCGCTCGACCACCTCGCCCAGCACCGGCGCCCGATCGCCTGGGGCCCGGGCCGCCACACGATGGCCCAGAACCTCTTCGCCTACTGCCGCATGGTCGAGGAAGACGTCTTCGTCGAGCTCTTCTGCGACATGGAGCAGCTCGAGCCCGACCACGAGCCGCGTTTCTTCGACGACGATCCGCACGGCTCCAACGCCTGGGGCATCCTGCCGCCACGCTCCTACTTCCGCTTCGACCAAGCCGCCGTCGAAGCCGAGGTCCAGCAGCTAGAAGCCCAGCAAGGCCTTGGCCCGGGTTGACGCCTCGACCTTACATAATGTATACATCCCGCGACCGCTGAGAGAGACTGGGGGCTTACGCGCCCGTGAGGAGAGGTGTTCGAATGAAAGCGACGACCGCCAACACGACAGCGGGATCGGGCGCGCCGGAGAAGCTGCGCAGGACCGCCCTCGGAGTTCCCGACATCGTCTTCTTCATAGTCGCCGCCTCGGCGCCGCTGACGGTGATCGCAGGTGGCGTCGCCTCGACCTATCTCGTCACCGGCAACGCCGGCGTGCCCTTGCTGTTCTTGGTCCTCGGCGTGATCCTCGCGTTGTTCGTCACCGGCTACGCGGCGATGAGCCACCACATCACCAACGCCGGTGCGTTCTACGCCTACGTCTCCAAAGGCATCGGCAAGGTGGCCGGAGTCGGCACGGCGTTCGTCGCGCTGATCGCATACAACGCGATGCAGATCGGGATCCTCGGGCTATTCGGAGCGGTGTTCAGCGGCTTCATGCTCGACAAGGCCGACATAAATTTCGCCTGGTACACGTGGGTTTTCATCGCGATCGCCGTGATCGGTGTCCTCGGTTGGCTGCGCGTCGATCTCAATGCGAAGGTTTTGGCGATCTTCCTCACGCTGGAGATCATCGTCGTTGCGATCTTCGACTTCGTCGTCCTGGGAGACCCGGCGGCCGGCGGTCTCACCAGCGAAGCCTTCAACCCGGACATCGCCTTCGGGGCCGGCCTGGGCGCCGCGCTCAGCTTCACGATGGCGGCCTTCGTCGGCTTCGAATCGGCTGCGATCTACGGCGAGGAATGCAAGGACCCGCGCCGCACCGTGGCCCGCGCGACCTACATCGCCCTCGGCATCACCTCGCTCTTTTACGCCTTCTCCGCATGGATGCTGCAGAGCGCGGTCGGCGCTGAAGTCGTCACCGACGCGGGGGCGTTGGTCGAAGGCGGCTTCACCACCCCTGATGGTGCTGCGCCCGACCCGACGTCGGTCCTGTTCATCACCCTCGATGCACAGCTGAGTACTTTCATCGCCGACGTCGCCACGCTGCTGTTCTGCACCAGCCTGTTCGCCGCTTCGCTCTCGTTTCACAATGCCGTTTCGCGCTACTTCTTCGCCCTCGGCCGCGCCCGGGTGCTGCCTCCGGTCCTCGCGCGCACGCGTCGCAACGGTGCCCCGCACATCGGCTCGCTGATGCAGACGCTGATTGCAGCGGTGATCATCTTCATCTTCTGGCAGTCCGACGGTGATCCGGTGCTCGAGGTGTTCACCTGGTTGACGAACCTCGGTGCCCTCGGCGTTACCCTGTTGCTGGCGCTGGCCTCGTTCGCGGTCGTCGGCTACTTCAGCCGCAACCCACACTCCGAGACCGCGTGGACCTCACGGATCGCGCCGGCGCTCGCAGGTTTGGGCTTGACGGCGGTGTTTATCCTCGTGCTCTCGAACTTCAACCTGCTGATCACGGGTGTGCCAGACGCGCCCACGGACGATCGCGCGATCATCCTGCCGGCGATCTTGCTCGGCGGCGGCGTCCTCGGACTGCTGGTCGGAGCGTTCCTGCGGCAGAGCCGACCCGAGATCTACGCCGGCATCGGCGAGCACGGCGAGGAAGAGATCGAACCGGGCACGACCAACCGTTAAGTGAGCGACTTCGCCGACCAGATCACGGTCGCCGAGCTCGAAGCCGATCCGTATCCGATTTACGCGCGCCTTCGCCGGCAGGCGCGGGTAGCCTGGGTTCCGGCGGTCGAGATGTGGCTCGCGACCGGCTGGGAGGAGGCCGTGCGGGTTGCCTCGGAGCCGGAGTTGTTCGCCGCCGACATGCCCGGTTCTCCGATCGACCGCAGCTTCGGTAGTCCGACGATCCTCACCTGCGATGGCGAGCCCCATCGCGAGCTTCGAAAGGCCGTCGACCCGAAGTTCCGCCCACCCGCCGTCGACGAGTACATCGACGAGCTCGTGACCCCGATCGTCGATGCCCACCTCGATGCGATCACGACCGCCGGCGGCGCCGAGCTGATGAGCGAGTACTTCGAGCCGATCTCGGTGCTCAGCCTGGGCGCGGTACTCGGCCTCGCCGAGCTCGACGCGGCGACTTTGCGTCGCTGGTTCGCCGATCTCGCCGACGGCGCCACCAACTTCGAGCGCGACCCCGATAAGCAGAGGCGCTCGGATGCCACCTGCGCCGAGATCGACGAGCGCCTTGCTCCGGTGCTCGACCGGCTCGAATCCGAGCCTGACGACTCGACGATCTCGCACATGCTGCACGCAGGGCTCGAGCCGGGGGAGAGCCGGCCGCGTGAAGCGATCATGCCCTCGCTCAAGGTGATCCTGCTCGGCGGCATGCAGGAACCGGGCCACGGCGCCGGCTCGGTGCTGTGGGCGCTGCTCACCCATCCCGAGCAGCTGGCCGAGGTCCGCGACGGTCTCGACGGCATGCTCGGCCCGGCGATCGACGAGGGCATGCGCTGGGTCTCGCCGATCGGCACTCAGGGCAGGCGGGCGACCGAAGCGGTCAGCCTCGGCGGAGTCGATGTCCCCGCCGAGGCGCCGATCGCCGCTGTGATCTCGGCCGCCAACCGCGACCCCGAGCGCTTCGATGATCCCGACCGCTTCGACATCCACCGTCCCAAGAGCCGCCTTGCGACCTTCGGTTTCGGCCCCCATTTCTGCTCTGGCCACGCCTTCGCCCGCGTCCAGGAGCGGATCGCATTGCGGCGCCTGCTGGAGCGCTTCGGATCGATCGAGCTCGAGCCGGGCGCCACTGGCGAGTTTTCGGGCTGGGAGTTTCGTGCCCCACGCAGCCTCACTGTGCGAATCGCCTGAGTACGGTTGCTGGTGATGAGCCGCGACGCGTCGAGCGACGAGCCTGCCGGCAGAGAGCCGGGCTACTCGTCACTTGCCGACCGCGACGCCGTGCTCGCGGCGCTGACTCGATTGATCTCCGAGGCCTGGGAGTCGTTCGAACGGCCGCGCCCGGTAGAGCCAAAGCTCGACCCCGATCTCGAACAGCGCCTCGCCCGTCCGCTGCCCGACGAGCCCGAGAACGCAGCCCTTGTGCTCGCCGATGCCGCCCGCATCCTCGACGAGTCGAACTCGCCGTCGCGACCCTTGTACCTCGGCTATGTCGGCTCGACCGGGCTCGAGGTGGGGGTCCTGGCCGAGGCCCTGGCCGCCACCTACGACGTCAACCTCGCGGTGACCGCACGCGCCGCGGACCTCGTCGAGCGCCAAGCGGTTGAGTGGGTCGCCGAGTTCGTCGGCTATCCCTGCGCGGAAGGAGCTTTCACCAGTGGCGGCATGATCTCCAATCTAACCGCCTTGCTGGTCGCGCGCGAGCGCGCGCTGCCGGGCTGTCGACATCGGGGCTTTGCCGGGCGCACGGGCGCTGTCTACTGCACCGAGGAGTCACACCACTCGGTAATCCGGGCAGCCGAGGCAGCGGGGATCGGCTCCGACCTCGTGCGCCGGCTGCCGATCGACGCCAAGCGGCGCATGCGTGGGGCCGACCTCGAGGCGGCGCTGGCCGCCGACCTCACCCAGGGCGTGAGCCAGATTGCGGTGATCGCGAATGGCGGTACGACCTTGACCGGGGCTGTCGACCCGATCGCGGAAATCGCCGGTGTTTGCGACGCTCATGGCGTCTGGCTCCACGTCGACGGCGCCTACGGTTTGCCCGCGGCGGCCACCGCGGAGGCGGGCCCGCTGTTCGAGGGGCTCGAGCGCGCCGACTCGGTCACGCTCGATGCCCACAAGTGGCTGGGCCTGCAGAAGAGCTGCAGCGTTGTGCTCGTGCGCGAGGCTGGCGCCCTCGAGGCGGCATTCGGCCACCAGGAGACTTACATCCGCCGCGAGGCGGTGCAAAACGCGGTTGAGCGCACGCTCGAGTACTCGCGTCCGTTGCGCTCGCTCAAGCTCTGGCTCGCATTTCGCACTCACGGCGCCGCCGCCTTTCGCGGTTGGATCTCCCAGACCTTGGAGCTGGCCCGGCTGCTCGCCGACGAGCTTCGAAGCGCGTCCGATTTCGAGCTGTTGGCCGAACCGACCCTGTCGACGGTCTGCTTTCGCCATCTTGCGCAAGGGCTGGACGAGGTCGAGCTGGACGCCCACAACTACGAACTCGCGAGGGCCGCGCAGGCGGACGGACGCATCTACCTGGCGTCGGCGCTCGTCGACGGCCACGCCTGCCTGCGCGTCTGCTTCGTCAATTACCGCACCCGCCGCGAAGACGTCGAACTCGTGATCGGCACGCTGCGCGAGCTCGCCGTTCGCTAGGTCCACGGCACCCTTCCCACATTTTCCGCGCAGCTAGTACGCGAGCGTCGAGGAGTTCGAGGTCCGCGGCTGTTGAAGTCAGGCCGGCGTTAGCCGCACCGGCATCCGCTTGATCCCGTTGAAGAAGTTCGACTGCAGGCGCTCCGCTTCGCCGGTGAGCTCGAAGCTCGCCACCCGTTTGACCATCTCGGTGAAGACGATCTCGATCTCGAGTCGCGCCAGGTGCGCTCCCGTGCAGAAGTGCGGGCCGCCGGGGCCGAAGGTCATCTGCGGATTGGGCTCGCGGCCGACGTCGAACTCGTAAGGGTTCTCGAACACGCTCTCGTCGAAGTTGCCCGAGATGTACCAGGTGGTGAGCTTGTCGTTCTCGTGAATCTGCGTGCCGGCGAACTCGACGTCGGCGGTAGCGGTGCGGCGGAAGTGGTGCACGGGGGTTGCCCAGCGCAGAATCTCGTCTGCGGCCAGCGGCATCAGCTCGGGTTGGGCGCGCAGACGCTCGAGCTGGTCGGGGTTGTCGATCAGCGCAAGCACGCCCTGTGAGATCGAGTGTCGCGTCGTCTCGTTGCCGGCGACCGCGAGCAGCAGGAAGTAGACGTCGTATTCGTGCTGGCTCAGCGGCTTGCCGTCGATCTCGCCTTCGACCAGCTTGGTGACGATGTCATCGCGAGGATTCGCACGGCGCTCGGCGGCGAGCTTGCGCCCGTACTCGAACATCTCCAGCGCCACGGGATTGGAGAAGGGAAGGTGGCGGTTGGTTTTCTCCACCTCGGGGTCGATTGCAAACTCGGGATCGTCCTGGCCGAGCATGCGGTCGCCGAGCTCGACCAGGTGGTGATGATCGGACTCCGGGGCGCCGAGCATCTCGGCGAAGACCCGCATCGGCAGCTCGGCAGCGACTTCGGCAACGAAGTCGACTTCGCCCTTCTCCAAAGCGTCGTCGAGGACCCGGTCGAAGAGCTCGCGAATGCGCTCGGCGAAAGTACGGACGGCGCGCGGGGTGAAGTCGCGGTTGACGATCGCGCGCAGCTTGTTGTGCGGCGGCGGGTCCATGTCGATCATCGACTTGCGCGCTTCGATCTGATCTGGTTCGAGGTCCTGAAGCGAGGTGCCGCCACGCTCGGAGGAGAACGTGCGCCAATCCTTGGCGACGGCGGTGATGTCCGCGTGGCGGGTGAGCGCCCAAAAACCCCTGCCATCTGCCTCCTCCTGCCAATGCACCGGATCCTCGCGGCGCAGCACCGCGAACATCTCATGTGGGACGCGCTCGGCGAAGCGGGCGTGGTCGGTCAAGTCCACGTCAGCGAGGCGCATTTCGCCGATCGCGTGTTCGATTTCGGCCGGGGTCATAGGTGGTGCATGTACTCGTCGAGGTCCCAGTCGGAGACATGGAGACGGTAGCGCTCGACCTCGAATCGCTTCATCGCCAGGAAGGTGTCGACGATCTCGAGCCCGACCGCGTCGCGGATCAAGCTGTCGCCCTCTAGCGCGTCGAGCGCCGCATCCAGGGTTTGCGGCAACGCCGCGCCCTGCTCTTCCTCGGGCAGGGCGTAGGTGTCGCCCTCGAGCGGGGCCGGCGGGTCGAGCTTCCGGCGTAATCCGTCGAGTCCGGCGAAGAGGATCGCCGCCGTGATCAGATGCGCGTTGGCGGCGCCGTCGCCGACGCGGATCTCGAGCCGGCAGGCGGAGCCACGCTCAGGCGGGATCCGGACGAAGGTGGTGCGGTTGTTGAGCCCCCAGTTGCCGTGGGTGGGGGCGAGGCTGTCGGGCAGGATGCGGCGATAAGCGTTGATCGTCGGATTGAGGAAGGCCATCAGCGCCGGCGCGTGGTCGAGCACGCCGGCGACGAAGTGGCGCAACTCTTTCGAAAGCCCGGCATCGGAGCTCGCGTCGTGCATGCAGTTGGACCCCTCGCGTTCGAGCGAGATGTGCATGTGAGTTCCGGAGCCGCCCTGGTCGTTGAACGGCTTGCCCATGAACGTCGCCAGCAGGCCGCGCTGAGCCGCGTAGTCCTTGACCGCGGCCTTGAACCGAAAGGCGTTGTCGGCCGCGGCCAGCGGGGCCGCCTCGCGCAGGTTGATCTCGTACTGGGAGTTCATGTACTCGTGATTGCCGGCGATGGCGCCGATGCCGAGTGCGGCGCACGCCTCGAGCAGGCCGCGGAAAACTCCTTGCGGGTCTGCCTGCGGGCCGACGGTGTAGACCATGCTGAGGTTGTCGACATGACGGCGCCAGCCGCCTTCGCCGTCGGGCTCGAGCAGGAAGAACTCGAGCTCGGGGCCGATCTTCGCCGTCAGGCCAAGCTCATCGAGGGCGGCCTCGGCTCGGCGTACGAGCCCACGCTGGTCGGTCGGCTCGGGCGCCTCGTCACGCTCGAGGTCGGCGAGACAGCAGACCACGCCGGGCTCCCACGGCAGCTCGACCAGAGTCGAGAGATCGGGGAGGGCGACCATGTCGGGATAGCCTTCCTCGCCGCCCACCACAGGGGTATGACGAAGGTCGGTACCCATCACCGCCCAGCAGAAGTTGAGACCGCTGCGCGAGGTGCGCTCGAGTTCCGCGATTGGCACGTCCTTGCCGCGCTGGATGCCGTGAAGATCCGGATAGACGACGCGCACGGTGCTGACGGCCGGGGAGATCTGCGACCTGACGGCGGCGACTTCGGTGCCGACGCCCTCGACATCGCCTCGCTCGGCAGCTTGACCGGTCACTCGCTCCTCCTCTCCGGCACGGCTTCACGGCACGTGCCGTTCAACAACCCGCTCGACAACGTACTCATTTCCCCTTGCCGGGGTAAGAAAACGGGCCCGCGGCCAAGCGCTTCGGTCGATTACCCC
>CAJDUA010000027.1_pt1 | contig 30577 bp, 30 predicted proteins | sample 7390011 | NCBI WGS metagenome assembly CAJDUA01 (sample SAMEA7055673, study PRJEB34461) | soil metagenome | biome: terrestrial ecosystem; feature: Peninsula; material: soil | place: Antarctica | collected 2016 | reverse complement strand
GCCTGACCGCGATCGTCCTGCTCGCCGAGCTCTTTGGCACCTTCGGCCTCTTCGGCCTCGCTTCGATGCTGATCGCAAGCGCTGGCGCCGCCGTCGGCGCACATTTCATCTCCGCCCGCGTAGTTGGCGCTCGCGGGGAGGTTGAGCTCGCCGAGCTGCCGGCCCCGATAACGTCGCCACTCGCGATCTGGCTCGCCGCCGGCGCGGTCGCCGTAGTCACCGCCGCGTGGGCGGTGCCGACGCTGGCCGCACTTGCCGGGGGCATGGACCGTGCCGACACCCTCTGGTACCACATGCCGCTCGCGGCGCGATTTGCCGAGACCGGAAACCTCGGGCGCATCGACTTCTTCGACCCGATCTTCTTCGCCTCCTACTACCCGGCGAACTCCGAGGTCTTTCACGCGACGGCACTGCTCACCTTCGGCCGCGACATCCTCTCGCCCCTGCTCAACCTTGGCTGGCTCGCGCTCGGCCTCGCCGCTTCGTATTGCATCGGCCGCCCCTACGGCGTCGGCCCACAGGCGTTGATCGGCGGTGCGATCGCGCTCGGCTCGCAGATGCTGATCGAGTTTCAGGCGGGCGAGGCGTTGAACGACATCGGCGGCGTCTCCTGCATCCTCGCGGCGGTGGCACTGCTGGTGAACGGAGCCGCTGCGCGAGAGCAACGCGCGCTCGGCGCCAGCGCGCTGGCGATCGCCGGACTCGCCGCAGGACTTGCGGCGGGGATGAAGCTTTCGTTCCTCGCGCCGGTGCTGGCCTTGTTAGTCGGCCTTGTTGTCATCGCGGGACGCGGCAATCGTGTTCTCACCGGCGCTTGGTTCGGCGGCGCGGCCTTTCTCGCCGGCGGCTACTGGTACTTGCGAAACGCGATCGCGATTGGCAACCCGATCCCGTTCACCTCGTTCGGCCCGCTCGACTTGGCGATGCCGGAGCGCAGCTTCGAGCTGCGGCCAGGCTTCTCGGTCTTTCACTATGCGACCGACTTCGACGTCTGGTGGGACTGGTTTCTTCCCGGCCTCGACGACTCCTTCGGCCTGCTGTGGCCTTTGGTTCTCGCCGGCTTCATTGGCGGTGGCGCCTATGCGCTGTGGCGCGGATCGGAGCCGCTTCTGCGCGTGCTTGGCGCTGTTGTCCTCTTCACCACGCTGGCCTATGTCTTCACCCCGCTGACCGCGGCCGGTGAAGAGGGAGCGCCGATCGCCTTCGAGTGGAACGTGCGCTACATCGCACCGGCGGCGGCGGTCGGGCTCGCGCTGGTGGCCAGCCTGCCGATCGCGCGTGGCAGCGAGCGCGCGCGCCAGATCACGCTCGGCCTGCTCGTCGTCGTCTTCGCCGCCACGAGTGGCTCACTCGTGCAATGGCAACAGGGGCATGTGAAGGGTGCGGTGGCGGCCGGCGTTGCGGTGATGCTCGGTTTCGCCGCGCTGCGCTGGTTTGGCGGTCGCCAGACGCAACCCAGCCATGACGGCAAGGGCCCGATCGCGATCTCGATCTCGACTCGCGCTGCCACGGCCCTTGCCGGAGCCGCCATGCTTGCCGCGCTCGCCGCCGGCTATCTGGAGCAGCGCCACTACCTCGAGCGCCGCTACGACAGCCTCAGTCCGAAGCTTCAGATCGCCGAGGCGGTGCGCTGGGCGCGCGACCTGCGCGGCGCCAAGGTTGCGGTTTCGGGCGTCCGCGGCGTTTTCAACCAGTATCCGTTCTACGGCACCGACCTCTCGAACGAGGTGCAATGGCTCGGTATCGAGGGCGACGAGGGCGCTTATTCGCGGATCGGCGACTGCGAGCTGTGGCGCTCAGAGCTCGCCGCCGGCGACTACACCCACGTTGTCACCATGTACGACCCGTTCACGCCCGGAGCGCTCACCGATACCAAGGAAGGCCTGTGGACACGTGAGGACTCGGGCGCGAGGGAGATCCTGCGCGACGGCCCGGTGTCGGTCTTCGAGCTCGAGTCGCCGCCCGATCCCACCGCCTGCGGCGACCTTCCCGATCTCGACCCCGCCGAGCTCAACGGCGACTCCGTCAATGCCGACCCCACCGCCAACCAGCCTTAGCCGATGGCCGCTGTCGCTCTCTGCACTGCCTTCATCCTCGCCGTCTCGCTGCTAATCGGACAGGCCGCCCTGCGGCTCTTGCGCTGGCCGGACTCGAGCTGGCTTGCCGGCGCGGCCGGCTTCGCGATCCTGATCGTCCTGACGCCTTTCCTGCTGCGCCTGCCGGGCAGGGCGCTGACCGCGGTCGTGATCGTCGCCGTGCTGGCACTTTCCGCCACGGCCTTGTTCGTCATGCGTCGCGATCGCTCAGCCTCGGCAAGCGGATTCGCTGTCCCTTTCGCGATTGTCGCCGTAACCGTCGCGCTGGCGACGATTCCGTTCGTGCTCAACGACCGCGTCGGCGTCCTCGGCGAGGGGATCTACACCAACGACCACGCCGCTCAGCTCTATTGGTCGGCCTGGCTTCAGACCGGCTTCGGTCCTGAGCCGGCTGCCGTTCAGTTCGGCTATCCGATCGGACCGCAGGCGGTGGCGGTCGTCGCGGCCGAGGCGACCGGATCCAGCCTCGTCGACTCCTTCAACGGCTTGCTTCTCGCGATCCCCGCCCTCACCGGGCTGACCGCCCTCGGCGCCCTGCGCGGTTACGGGCCCGTGCGGCGCATCGGGATCGCCTCGCTCAGCGCTCTGCCTTACCTGGCCGCATCGTTTCTGACCCAGAGCGCATTCAAGGAGACCGTAATGGCGCTGCTCGTGCTCGCCTTTGCGATTTCGCTGCAGACCGCTTCGCGGGGGCGCGGGGCATCGAGTGTTCAGCGCGAACTCGCGCCCTGGACAGCGATCGTCGCCGTCGGCCTCGCCTTGGCGGTGGCGAGCGTGTTCACCTTCTCGATCCCCGGCCTGGCTTGGTTTTTCGCCGCGTTCGCCATTTGGTTTGTGCTCGAGGCGATCACGAGCGGCGGTACGATCGACTGGCGGTCGATCCGCGATACCGCGGCCGCCCACCGCTCGGCCTTTGCCGTCGGCGCGCTGGTGCTGATTGCCGCCACGGTTGTGGCGATTGGCCCAGCGGCGGACTTCATCGAGAAGATCGACGACGTCCAGCAATCGGCGGGGCGTCTGAGCTCACCGGTCTTTCCCGGCGAAGCGCTGGGTATCTGGCCCGAAGGCGACTACCGCATCGTTCGCACTGAAATCACCGGCGCCCTGCTCGCCGTTGCTCTCGGTGCCGTCGCGGCCAGTTTTGGCACTTACTCGCTGGTTCGCCGCCGCGAATGGGCCCTGCTGGCGATGCTCGTCGCCGGCGCCGCCGCCTACCTCGGTGCGCGTCTTTTCGCCGAGATCCATGTCGAGGCTAAAGCGCTGGCGGTGATCTCGCCGCTGGTTATGCTTGTCTCGCTGAGGGCGCTGCTGGCGCCGGCGGCTGCAACGGGGGACGGGTCGAGAGCGGAGGCTGCGGATAAGCGAGGCCGGGCGCGGGTCGCAAGCGGCAGACAGCGCCGGCTGCAAGTGGCTCGTTACGGTTTCGGCGTCGTCGTCGCGCTGGCGGCTGTTGTCAGCACCCTGCTCGCACTACGGGCAGCTCCGGTTGGCTTCGACGACCGCCAGGCAGGGCTCGAGCGTCTCGCCGAGGAGATCGATGGCGACTCGGTTGTCTTTCTCGGCGTCGACCGCTTCGCCGGTTACTACCTGCGCGAGACCCTGGCCCGGGCGCCCGCCGGCTACGTGCCCGAGGAGATCGACCCGCGCAAGGAGAAGCCCTGGGTCCAGGGTCTGGCCGTCGACTTCGACACGATGGAGCCGGTCAAGCTCGATCGCTTCGACTACGCGATCACGACCACCGCCGCCTATGCCTCGGCCCCGCCGGAGAACTTCGAGCCTTTTCTGCGGGCTGCCGACTACGTGCTCTGGCGCCGTGACGGCGAAACACCGCGCAGTCGCATCGTCGAGCCCAGCAACGCTCCCGGAGCCCTTACGGCCTGCACCGCCGACGATCGCGCCAACGAGCGCCCGGCCGTCGCGACAGTGTTCGACACACCGCCGGTGGTCGCCGAGCGCAGTGCCTGGCGCGGCCCGAAACGGGTTGAAACTGCGGCCGCGGGACAGGACGACGCCTTTCTCGCGCCCGCCACGGCCAAGGTCGACCTCGACTTGCCCGAACCCGGTGAGTATGAGCTCTCGCTCCAGTACCACGCACAGGCCCCGCTGGAGTTGGTCGTCGCCGGTGAGGTCATCGCAGAGCTCACTCCGTCGCTTGACGGCATGTACATCGACGGTGCCGGACGGGCCGCGTTCTGGCCGGCGGGAGAGTTCAGCGCCGAGGCGGCCGGACCCGTCGAGGTCGAGCTTCGCGCCAAGCGCCCGAACGGCCTGCAACGCGCGCTCGGCGTCGAGCGCCGCGTCTGGCTTGGCTCGATCGCCGCGACCTCCGCCGCCGATCCCGTGGTTCGCGATCTGCGCGGCGGCTGCGGTGGCTATCTCGATCACTACCGCTTCGAGCGCGAAAGCGAGAGGAGCGGCTGATGCCACACCTCGGCACCCCTGAAGAGGGGCCCTCGCCAGTTTTCGGCGGCGGTGAGATCGAGCGCGCTCCCGAGCTCGCCAAGCTCGTCTTCATCGGCGGCACCGGGCGCAGCGGCACCCACGTTCTCTCCCAGTTGCTCTCGCGACACGACCGCTTCGGCCTCGTGCCGGTGGAGGTTCGCTTTCACACCGACCCCGACGGCTTTCCCGGCCTGCTCGCGGGCGAGGTGACGCCGCAGCAGTTCATCAAGCGTCTGCGCGGTTATTGGTGGAAGGGCTTTCAGACCAACCGCTTCCGGGGGATGTTCAGATTCGTCGATCGCGATCGCTTCGACGCCGCCGTCGAGCGCTTCGAGCGCGAGCACGAAGGCGATCTCGAGACCGCGTGTCGAAACCTCTTCTACGACCTGCTTTGGTTTCGCGCCGTCGAGGGCGAGAAGGCGGCCGAGGGCGAGGCGCTGATCGAGCAGAGCTGCGATTCCGTGGCGCAGGCCGCGACGCTAGTTGGTTTGTTCCCCGAGGCGCGCTTCATTCATGTCGTGCGTGATGGGCGCGACGCCTCGGCCTCGAGGGTCTCGCAAACTCGCGGCCTCGTGCGCCCACGCACGCGCTTGCAGGGAATCGAGTGGTGGGAGGAGCGGGTCAGCGCGATCGAGGCGGGGGCGCGGGCGATCCCGCCCGAGCGCCTGCTTACTGTCAGCCTCGATGAGCTCGTGCGCCTGCAGCGCGCGCGGGCGGCGCTGCGGCCGATGTTCCGCTTCCTCGGCGCCCCGGTAACCAAGCGCACCCGCCGTTACTTCAGCAAGCGCATGACCACCGACGCGTCGAACGCCGAGCGCTGGCGCGAGGGGATCTCGGTGCAAAAGGCGCAGCGCATCGACGCGATGTATGCGGAGTCACTCGATCGCCTCGAGGCCGCGGGTGCGCGCTGTGCGCCGTTGCTTCGACACTCGCTCGACCGACGTTCGGACGAGCTCGAACCGCTGGTCTACGTCTACGATCGAGAGACCTGATGAGTCCCGAAACCGACACCGCGGCCCCTCCCCAGGGGCCTGCCGAGCTCGTCTTCATCGGCGGCACCGGGCGCAGCGGCACCCACATTCTCAGCCACCTGCTCGACAAGCACTCGCGTTTTCACGGCGTCCCGATCGAGTGCCGCTTTCACTGCAACCCGAAGGGCCTGTCCGACCTCGTCACGGGCCGCACGGACGCCGCCGATTTCCTGACCAAGCTCAGGGGCTATTGGTGGCACCGCGTGCGCATCGGCGATCGCGCCTACGTGCGCGCAAAGTGGCGGGCGATGGGCCGCGGACGCGAGCGCGGCATGCACCAGATAATGGCCCCCGACCGCTTCGATGAAGCGGTCCGACGGTTTGAGGAATTCTGCTCAGAAGACGTGGTCCAGGCCTCTCGCAACCTCTTTTACGACCTCCTGCAGCCGCTCGCCGACGAGGCCGGCAAGCCAATCTTGGTCGAGATGAGCTGCTTCACGATCGCCGGCGCCGATGGGCTGGCACAGATCTTCCCCGAGGCCAGATTCGTCCATTCGGTGCGCGACGGGCGCGACTCAGGCTCTTCAAAGGTCTCGCTGCGCCAAAAGCCACATCACCCGACCGACATCTCCTCCGGGATCGAGTTCTGGGCCGACCGTCTGCGCCAAGCCGAGCGCGGCGTCGCCGGGCTCGCCGCCGCCGACCGTGCTCGCCTGCGCGTGATCAGTCTCGACGATCTGGTGCATTCCAACCGCGAGGGCGCCTACGCCGAGCTTTGCGAGTTTCTCGGAGTCGCAGATGAGGCCGCGATGCGCGAGTTCTTCGAGACGGAGATGAACGCCGATGCCGCCCATCGCGAGCGTTGGCGCAAGGGGCTGACGGAGGCCGAGCAGGAGCAGATCATCGAGCTCTACGAGGCAACCCTGAAGGGCCTCAGCGAGGAGGGCTATCACTGTGCCACGGTGCTGCAGCGCTCATATGAGCGCCAGCTGGCGGCTTACGGGTCCTGAGGCCTTGACCGCCAATCCCGCCAGGGGATCGCTCTTTTCAACTAACGCAATCGGCCCGAGGTCATGAGCTTTCGGCGGGTCCTGTTCACGACGTCGAACGGGACCGGGCTCGGCCATCTCACGCGCTCGATGGCGATCGCGCGCCGACTGCCTGACGACGTTGAACCGCTCTTTCTCACGCTGAGCGCGGCTGCGCCTGTGGTCGAGCAGATGGGCTTCGCGGTCGAATACGTCGCCTCCTATGCGACCCCGGCAACCGGTAACGACTATCGCTGGTCGCGACGCCTGCGCGGGCGCCTGCGTGCCGTGATCGCCGAGGCCGATCCGGACGTCGTCGTCTTCGACGGCACCCATCCCTACGAGGCCTTGCTCGGTGCGCTCGGCCCGGCGCGCGCGACCGTGTGGTGCCGGCGACCGTTGTGGCAGCAGGGCTCGAGCCGGGTGCCACTCGGCCGTGCCGGCGCCTTCGATGCCGTGCTCGAACCCGGCGAGGTCGCCGAGTCTGAGGACCGCGGCCCGACGGTGGCGCTTCGCGATCGCGCTCATCGCGTCGAGCCGATCGTGCTGCTCGAGCGCTCGCAATTGCTCTCGCGCGAGCAGGCCGAGGCCGAGCTCGGCCTCGAGCCGGGGCGCACGAACGTCCTCGTTAGTCTCGGCCAGGGCGCCGAGGTGCGCGAGGCAACCGCGCGGACGCTCGCGCACCTCGCTGGGCGAGACGGGATTCAGCCCGTGGCGCTGTCGTCGGCGCTGGCGGTGGCCGGGGCGGCGCGCGATGGGGTGGTCGAGCTGCGTGCGACTTATCCGATGAGTCGCTACTTCGCCGCCTTCGACGGCGCTGTCGCCGCCGCCGGCTACAACGCCTATCACGAGCTGATCGCCCTCGGCGTGCCTGCGCTGTACGTGCCGATGCGCCGCGACACCGACGATCAGCATGCGCGAGCACGCTACGCCAAGAGCGCGGGTTTGGGTCTCGGTACGACGGGCGCCGACGACCCGGCGCTCGAAGCGCAACTCGACCGACTGCTCGACTCCGGCGAGCGCGACATGATCGCGGCCCGCCTCACAGACCTCGGCGAGCCTGAGGGCGCCACCCAAGCCGCGCACTACCTCGCCACCCTCGCCGGCGCCCAGCCCGCTGCCGGCGCTTCGACAATAGTCGGCGCCGGCACGCTCGCTCGCGCCGGCGACGCTGCCCAGTTCAGGCGCCGCTGGGGGCAGTTCTTTGCCAGTCTGCCGCGGACAGCTTGGCGCCTGGGACGCCAGCAGATGACCAAGCCGCGGGCGCGGGCGTTGGTGCTCGCGGTCGGAATCGACGACGCCGCGGTAATCGGTGCGGTGCGCGCCGGGATCGAAGCGGGCGGAGAGGGGCCCGAGCACACGCTCGTGGTCACCGACGCGCTCTCCGCCCTGGGCGAGATTCGCGCCCTGGGTGTTGGCGTCGAGCATGTTCCGCGTCGCGGCTCGCGCCAAGCTGAGCTTGCCGGCGAAAGCTATGAGACCTTTCTGCGCGCCCGCCTCCAACTGATTCGAGCAGAGCGCCCGAAACCGCGCAACGAAGCGGTGGCGCCGGGCGGCGCTCCGCTACCCTGACTCGCTCCGATGGAGGCCTCAACCCCCGAGAAATCGCTTGATCAAGCGGTACCGGCAAACGCATCCAGAGGGGTCGCTCAACCCGAGGGAGCACTCCCGAACTTAATCGTGATCGGGGCCCAGAAATGTGGCACCAGCGTCCTTCACTACTACCTCAGCCTTCATCCGGAGGTCTCGATGTCGAAGCCGAAGGAGCTCAACTACTTCATCGAGGAGCGAAACTGGCCGCGCGGAATCGACTGGTACAAGGCTCAGTTCGACGCCAACGCACGAGTTCGGGGAGAGGCCTCTCCCAACTACACAGCCTTCCCTCAGCATGAGGGCGTGCCCGAGCGCATGGCCGCGGTCGTCCCCGACGCGAAGCTGATCTACATGGTTCGCGATCCACTGGAGCGAATCGCCGCGCACTGGGTCCACAACTACGCCAAGCGCCGGGAGAAGGGCACTCTCGCCGAGACGCTTATGCATCCAAACACCTCCTACGTCACCCGCTCCAAGTACGCGATGCAGCTCGAGCGCTTCCTCGAGCAATATCCGAAGGAGCAGATCCTCGTCTTCCAGCAGTCCGAGCTGCGTCACAAGCGGACGGAGGCGTTGCGCCAGGTGTTCGAGTTCATCGGCGTCGATCCCGACTTCAATCATCCTCGCTTCGAGCAGGAGCGCCACCAGACCTCGGGCAAGACGCGAGCCACCCGGCTCGCGATCCGCCTCGAGAAGATGGGACGCAGCCGACGCGGGCGCTTCTTTCCGACCAATTTCTGGCTTGTTCTCGACGACCGGCTACCGTTACGCAAGGCAATCAAGCGCCCGGACGTGAAAGCGGCGCTTCCGGAGGAAACCCTGGAGGAGCTGCGCGCCGACGGCGAACGCCTCCGCGAGCTCACCGGCCGCGACCTCTCCAACTGGAAGATCTGGCCCTAAGCCATAGTCGGGCGCGCCGGCCCGCGCGCCGCCTGAAGTCTCAAGACCGAAATGGCCAAAAAAGGAAAAGTCGAACAGGAGCATGACCACGTAGGTGGCTCGGGCGCAGTGCTGGGCGTTCGCCTGATGCGTTATTCCGGTGTCCAGGGCTCGACGCTCGTGATCAGCAACCTGATCCAGCTCGTCTCGGTGATGGTCGTCGCCGGCTTCCTCGGCCCGGCCGAGATGGCGCGCTACGCGCTGTTGCTGTTCCTCGCCGGGCTCGTCACCCAGCTGCTCTCGCTTTTGGTCAAGCCGGGCACGATCCGCCGCGTTTTCGGTGGCGGCGACGACGAGGACGATGATGACGATGACGACGAGGTTGTCTCCTCTTCTCCTCCGCGCACGCTTGGGACCGGACTCGCCTGGGCGGTCGTGCTCGGCGCCATCGGCACGGCCCTCGTGGTCGTTTTTCGCGAGCCCCTGGCCGATCTCCTATTTGGCGATCCTGAGGATGCGGGGCTGATCGTCTGGGCCGGGGTCCTCGCCGGTGTCTGGCTCGTCTTCAAGATCGCCGACATCACTCTTTGGCTCGAGCGGCGGCCGGGCGCGTTCATGATCGCCGACACCTCACGGCCGGTGCTCGGGCTGATCGCGCTGACCACCTTGCTTGCCACCGGCTCCGGGGTCGAAGGCGCGATTCTTGGCACCGCGATCGGCACCGCTATTGCCGCCGGCGTCGCTCTGATCTTGCTGCGGGGCAGTTACGAACCGTCGTTCGACATCGGCGAAATCAAGCAGATCATCGTCCGCGGCGGTCCCAGGACACCGATCGTGATGTCTTTCTGGCTGATTCAGAACGCCGACATCTTCATCCTCTCGCGCTTCATCAGCGACACCGACCTCGGCGTCTACACGCTCGCCTCGCGGCTCGGCATCGTCGTCTCCTTCTTACCTCAGGGCTTTCGCGTCGCGATGAGGCCACTGCGAAAGTCGGCGGCGTTTCTGGCAGTGCGCGATCAGTACGGCAAGGCGACGGTTCAGGGTCAGCTACTCGGCTACTTCATCGTCCTCTGCGTCTTTTCGGTGCTGGCGATGATCCTCGGCGGCGAGATCCTCGTCGACATCGCGCCGCCCGAGTACGCCGACGCCGCCGGATTGATCCCGTTCACAGCCGCCGCCGCCGTGATGCCATCGGTCTATCGCACGATCAACCAGAACACGAACCTGGCCCACCACCGAATCTTGTTCATTCTCGGCTGCGTCGGGGCGGCAATCGCCTTCATCGCGATCACCTCGCTGCTGGCGCCCGAGATCGGTGCCTACGCGGCGCCGATCGGAATGCTCGTCGGTTTCGGCATCCCCTCGGCGTTGATGTTCGCGCGCAACCAGATCTCCTCGGGAAAGCCAATCGACTTTCCCTACCGCCCAGTGGCCGTCTCGATCGTGCTCGCGGCGGTGATCGCGGCCGGCTTTCAGATACTTCAGCTCGACAAATGGGTCGAGCTGGGGATCGCGGTGGGCCTGCTCGTGGCCTTCCTCGCCGCGCTCGTCCCACTCGGGGTGATTCCCGAAGAGCACCGCGGACCGCTGCTTCATACCGTGCGCTCGCTCGGCCGCGGGACCCCGGCGATCTTTCATCCGCGCCAGGGACTGCAGGCGCTGGAGCCACAGGAGCGCGAGGAACTGCGCATCGCCGTGATTGCGCACCTCCCCGCGCAGCGACTGAGCCCGAATGGCGAGTCGGACGAGGGCCTTCGCCTCGTCGGCCTCCTGCGGCGGGTCGGAAGCGCCGGCGGTATCCCGATCGGCGATCCCTCGCCGCTAGATGCTCAGATCGCTCCATGTCTGTTCGAGGACGCCTCGACCGCGGTGCGAAACGCCAGCATGCGCCGGGTGCTCTCGGCGGGGGCGGACTCCAACGACATCCGTGCGCTCGAGGACCTGGTCGCTCATCTGGCACGGGTGCCCGACGACGGCTGGGCCGGCGCACCCGGCAGCGATCAGCGAAGGCGGCGCTTTCCCGGGGTCGAGCGGCGGCGCCTTGCGGTACGTAGGCGCGAGCTGCGACGCGCGCGAGCGCAACGCTGAGACGAGGCGGCCGTAGCCGAATCTACGCCGGGCGCCACGGCGGCGGAGCCGGCGCGCTAGTCGTCTGAGTCGGAATCCGCAGTGTTGGAGGCGGCACCCGAGCGAGTGATGACGATGCGGTCGGGCTCGACGGTCACCTCGACCTCGCGATGGCCGGCCCAGTGCTCTGAGTAGACGGGATCGTCTTTGACGACGGGGTCGAGCCAGAGGCCGTAACCATCGGGCTCACCGTGGTCGAAGCTTGCCTGCATGCCGACGCCGGGACGCTTGCCTCCGCGACCACCGCGCCTGCGCCTGCGCCTGCGCCGCGGCTCGCCTTCGCGCTTGCCCGGGTCGGTTTCCTCATCGTCCCCGGAGCCGTCGTCGGCATCGTCTTCGTCCTCGTCTTCATCCTCTTCGTCAGCGGCCTCGGCGGCGAGTTCCTCCTCGCGTGTGGCTGCCTCGATCTCGGCCTCGATCTCGTCGCGCAGATCGACCTCGCCGGAGTCCTCGTCCTCCGCGCTGAGTTCGTGGCGACGGCGAAATTCGCGCAACTCAGAGGTTGAAACCTCGAGCTGGTGGGCGATCCAGGCATCGGTACGACCCTGGCGGACCCAGGCGCGGATCTGGTTGAGCTGTGAGCGAAGTGGCTTGGTCATGCGACCCGAAAGCGGTGACGTGTTCCGGAGCGGGCGATACTAGTGAACCTCGACTTCGTACTTCCCAGGTGTGTGCGCCAGGCACGTCGTAGTGCGCCGCAGAACTCGGTAACCGGCTACCCTGCGATTCGAGTAAATCAAGGGTGAGGGTCGCCGGGGGGTGACACTCGGCCGCAGCTCGTAGGAGGCGAGATGCTGGTCCTGACGCGCAAGATCAACCAGAGCATCATGATCGGGGACGACGTCGAAATCTCCGTTTTGGCGGTTTCACGAGACAAGATCCGGCTCGGCATCAGCGCGCCACGCGACGTGCCGGTGTTTCGCAAAGAGGTCTATCTCGCGATTCAGGGTGAAGCCGAGGAAGCCGCCAACGGCAAGCGCGACAGTGATGGCGAGGGCATCGATGAGGTTGTCGGTGCTCTCGACAAGCTGGCAAAGAACGAGTAATTGCTCACGGTTCGCTAAGCGAACACTTGTACGCATAAGAAATGGCTGATATTCTCGCCGGCGTGGCGTCCACCGATTTACGCATGCACGAGACCCTCGACAGCTTCGAGGTCGCGTTCGAACAGGAGGCAGCGCTCGAGCGCCGTCGACGCGCCCAGCTGCGCCAGCGTTCGGCCGATCGCTCGCGCGCTCGTCGCATCCACACCACGCAGAAGCACGGCAACGTCAGCTTCGGCGTGCTCTTGGTGGCGCTCACGTTCACGGTCATCGTCGTCATCGTGATCATGTTCGAGACGCTCGCCTGGTTGATCGCCTAGCCGGTCACCCAAGCTGAGCTCGCGCTTACCCAGCCTCGCTTCAGTCGCGCTGCTCGCGGTCGTCGTGATCATCTTCGTCACCGGCGGCTCGGACGGGTCCGATGACGATTCAACGGGTCCCGCCGGTGGATCTGCGACCGGTCAGGCACCGTCCGCGCAGGGTGTCTCGGCGCCGATCGTCAGCGTCGTCGACGGCGACACAGCCCGGGCGCTGGTCGATGGGCAAGAGGAGAGCGTGCGCTACATCGGCATCGACACGCCCGAGGTCGACCCCAGCATCGGCGTCGAGTGCTTCGGCGACGAGGCGAGCGGGCGCAACAAGGAGCTCGTCGAGGACGAAACGGTTCGGCTGGTCTTCGACGCCGAGCGCCGCGACCGCTACGACCGCCTGCTGGCATACGTCTACGCCGGCGACACCTTCGTCAACGCCGAACTCGTCCGCGGTGGCTTCGCGACTACGCTCGAGATCGCGCCGAACGACAGCCGGGCTGGGCTCTTCGACCGCTTGGAGCAGGAAGCCTCGAACGCGGGACGAGGGCTTTGGGGGCAGTGCTAGTTAGGTCCGGGGCAGCGGACGTTGTCGTGGTTATCACCCGTAAAGGGGGACAACGACGACCACGTCGGAAACCACGGCCGGCCGGCACGACTCGACGACCTGGCGCACCATCTCCTCGTGGGAGATGTCCATGTCGTTGTAAGGCGCCGGCGAGTCCTTGTCCTTGTCGGAATCGGGCTTGGGCATGTTGAGCTTGACCACGTCGGCGCCCATCTCCATCGCCAGGCGGGCGGCGTAGTCGATCGCGTAGAAGCTGTCCTGACCGCAAGCGTCGCGAGGAGGGACTTCTGCTCGATGGCGGTGGTGACTTCCATACCTTCCTTCGGGTCGCTCGGCGGCTGAGTATAGGCTGGGTTTCGAGTGCTCGACCACAAGTTCACCGGGCCGGCGTTCACGGTCGGCGTCGAGGAGGAGATGATGATCCTCGACCCCGACGGATGGGACCTCGCGCAGGCAATCGAGCCGCTGATGGCGGCCGTCCCCGCCGAGTTCGCGGGCCAGGTCAAGCCGGAGCTGATGAAGTCGGTGCTCGAGATCGCGACGAAGCCGTGCAACTCGGTCGGCGAGGCAGGTGACGAGCTGCGACGGCTGCGTTCGATGGTCCTCGACGTGACCGAGAAACTCAACCTGACGATCGGCGCTTCGGCCACGCACCCCTTCGCGAACCCCTCCGATCAGGAGATTGTCGACCACCCTCGCTACCGCGAGCTGATCGATCAGCTCGGCGTGATCGCGCGCAACGAGCTCATCTTTGGCACCCACGTCCACGTCGCGATCGAAGGTGCCGACAAGGCGATCTACGTTGCCGACGGAATCCGCCGCTACCTGCCGCTGTTACTCGCGCTCTCGACCAACTCCCCCTTCTGGATCGGCGAGCGCACGGGGCTGATGTCGTCGCGCGTGCCGATCTTTCGCTCCTTCCCGCGCGAAGGGATCCCGCCGCACTACGGCACCTGGGAGATCTTCTCCCACCGCGTCGAGCTGATGATGCGTGCGGGCGCGATCGAGGACTACACCTTCCTTTGGTGGGACGTGCGCCCCCATCCCAACCTCGGCACCGTCGAGACGCGGATCTTCGACCAGCAGACGCGCATCGAGCACACGATCTCGCTCGCCGCTTTGGTCGCCAGCCTGGCCCACCTGCTGTGCTCGCTCTACGACGACGACGAGCCACTCGTCGAGTATCCCTCCGAGCTCGTCGACGACAATAAGATTCGCGCCGCGCGCTTTGGCACCGACGGGCGCCTGATCGATTTTCGCGCCGGCGAGCAGGTGCCGGCGCGCGAGATGGCCCGCGCCCTCATCGCCCGGCTCTCAGGCCATGCCGACGAGCTCGGCTGCCGAGCCGAGCTCGACGGGATCGAGGATCTGCTCGTCAACGGCACGGGCGCTCATCGCCAGCTGGCGATGTACGAGCGCAGCGACGACCTCCGAGCCCTGGTCGCCGAGATCGCCGAGCGCAGCCGTCCTGACAGTTGAGGCTGGCGCGACGCCGGTCGTGACGAAGCCTGTCAGCCATTAAGCTCGAAGGCGTGGCTGAAGCAGGTCCCGAGCTTTCCGTCATCTGCAAGAGCTGCGGCTCCGAGGTGAGTCCGTACGTCACCGAGTGCCCGTACTGCGGCACCCGGCTGCGAAAGCGCGCACCCAAGCTCGAGCGAATCGGCGACGAGGTCCGCGTGCAGGAGGACCGAAGCGACCGCCGCCGGCGCAAGGCAGCGCAGCGCCGCAAGCGCCTCTCGGCGCGCGCGCCCGCCCAGGATCTCGCCTCACGTCCTGTGATCACGGCTCTGGCGATCGCCATCCCGGCGCTTGTGTTGATCGTCGAGCGCGCCACGAACCTCAGCGTCTTTGACCTCGGTGCGATCGTCGGCCCGATCGGCGACGAGTGGTGGCGCTATCTCGCCGCCTCCTTCGTCTACGACGATCTCGGCTATCTCTTTGCCTGCGGCCTCGCGATCGCGATCTTCGGCCCGGGGATCGAACGCCGAATCGGCCTCTTTCCCACCCTGCTGTTGGTTTTGGGCTGTGCCGGGCTCGGCATGCTCGCCGCGAGCGGGCTCGACTCGTCCTTTGGCGATGGCATCGCCGTCGCCGCCGGGGGCAACGGGATCGCCCTCGGGCTGCTTGGCTGCTGGCTGGTCCTGCGCGACGCCGAGTGCCGCGCCGACCCGACCGAGGAGTACGACCGCGTCGCGGTCGCCGTTGCGGCGGTCGTGCTCTTGTGCCTGCCGCTGGTCGAGGACTACGCCTCAGTTTTTGCCGGCCTGTTCGGCGGGCTCGTTGGCGCCTCCTGCGGCCTCGCTGCCGCGCTCGGCGGGCGCACCTCGCAGGGTCGATGATGAGATCCCGGTGACGTCAGGCAAGGACGCAGGGAAGCGCCGTGTGCTCTGCACACAAGCGACCGAGGACGCCGCCTGGCGGCGCCTGGGTCCATCATGAGCAAGTTCACCGAGCTCAACGACGAGTTGCACGACTACATGGTCGCTCACGGCGCGCGTCAAGACGATGCCTTGCGCCAGATTCAGGACGAGACGGCGGCGATGGGCGACATTGCGGTGATGCAGATCGCCGCCGACCAGGGCGCCTTTCTCACCCTGCTGTGCAAGGCGCTGGGCGTCACGGAGGCGCTCGAGCTCGGCACTTTTACCGGTTACTCGGCCATCTGCATCGCCCGCGGGCTCAGCTCCGGCGGCCGCCTGATTGCCTGCGAGCTCTCCGAGGAGTTCGCAGAGACGGCTGCACGCAACTTCGAGCGCGCCGGCGTCGCCGAGCGGATCGAGATCCGCATCGGCCCCGCCCTCGACACCCTGCGCGGGCTTCCCGAGCGCGAGGTCGTCGACTTCACCTTCATCGACGCAGACAAGCAGGGATATCCCGCCTATTACGAGGAGGTCCTCACCCGCACGCGGGCGGGCGGCCTGATCGCCGTCGACAACGTGCTCGCGGGCGGATTCGTCGCAAGCGGCCACGACGACGCCCAGGCGACGGAGCAGATCACGGCGATCCGCCAGCTGAACGAGACGATGCGCGACGACGACCGCGTCGACGTGGCGATGGTCGGGATCGCCGACGGCCTCTTCCTCGCCCGCAAGCGTTGAGCATGGATCGCGGCCGAGCGCTTGCGCTTCAGCGCACCGGTTTGCGCGATTGGATTGCCGCGATGTCGGCATCTTCGCCGGGGGCGCAGCTGTTCGAGCGCGACGGCGTCACGGCCAACGCTGCGCCGGCCTGCCCCGAGCGCGGCATCGTCAACTCCGTCACCTATTCGGACGCCGAGGCAATGCTCGCGTCGCTCGACGATGTCGCCGCGTTCCAAACCGAGGCTGGTGTCGAGGCGTGGGAGGTGTGGGTGCAGGACTTCGACACCGAGACGATCGCTGCGCTTGAAACCCGCGGGCTCAAGTTCGATGGCAAGCCGCTGGCGATGACACTCGACCTGGCCGCATGGGAGCCGCCAGAAGCCGACGAGCTGATCTGGGACAACGAGGTCGACGGCGCCGATCTCGGTCGCCTCAACGACCTCGCCTACGACATCGACGCCGAGGTCGGCATGGCCCGCGGCATGAGCGAGCCCGCCGCGGTGATGCGGCGCTTTCAAGCTCGCAGTGACGACGGCGAGCCCGCCTGCGTCCTGGTGACGATCGAACATGCCGACGGCGATCTCGGCGTTTACTTCGTCGCCACCCATCCCGAGCATCGTGGTCGTGGCCTGGCTTCGCGTTTGTTGTCGGTCGCGTTGGCCGAGGGCAAGCAGCGTGGCATGACCACCTCCTCGCTCCAGGCGTCGCCGATGGGTCAGCCGATCTACGCCCGCATGGGATACGAAAGCCACTTCCACATAAACCTCTACGAGCACCGCCTCGAGTCCGCGTGAGCTACTCCGACGAGCAGATCGAAGCAGCCGTGCAGGCCCTCGCTCAGGAGGGCGCCTTTGCCGAGGCCGAGGGTGTCGTCGGGCGCGCGGCGCCGAGCCTGCAGCGGATCCTCGCGCAGGCGCTCGAGGAGGGCGGCTGGTTCGAGGATTCGCATGCAAGCGAGATTCGCAAGGCCGCGGCGTTGCCCGAGGAGGCCGACCGAGAACTGGCGCTGCGCACGATGCTGGCCGAGGAGGCGCGGCTGGGGATGATGATCGGCGTCGCCGTCGGCTGGGCGCTGGCGCGCGAGCTCGGGCGCGAAGCCTGAACATCTACCAGGTTGCGTGCCGACCGATCGGCCACGAGTGCATAGATCGATTGACAGCAACACATTCCAACTGCAATCCGGCCGGTCGATCGATGAGGCGGCGGTGGGGATTGCGGATCATGGTGTCCCCCCTAACCCCCCCCACGCCGTGTGAGTGAACGGGACTCATGGGAGAGATGGATGTCGACCAAACCGCAACCGCAGAGGTTTCGGGAAGGGATTTCCCGAAGCGGTGCGTGAGTCCCAATTCGCTTTGTACGGCGCTCCAGGCACCGGCCCCACCGGCGCCTGGTCACGTTCCCAGTTGCTTCAGTCCGAGGTCACGGAGGGTCTCGGACTGAGGCGCTGGGATCTTTTGCTTCTTAAGATCTGAACGCTGCAACCGTCGGTGAGCGCCCGCGGTCCGATTGGGGGATCGGACCCTCGGCGTACGAGATTAGACTCGCGTGACTGTGGGCAGCACAAAGGGAGAACGCGTCACGGTGTTGGTCGCCGATGACCACCCGATCTACCGGGAGGGCATCGTCCGAGCGATCAAAGATCGCCCCGACCTCGAGCTGGTCGGAGAGGCCGCCGACGGGCGAGAGGCGCTCGAGCGGATCAAGGCTCTGTCGCCGGAGGTTGCGGTGCTCGACATCCGCATGCCGGGCCTCGATGGCACCCAGGTGCTCTCGGCGATGCGCCGCGACGGCCTCGAGACCGAGGTCCTGTTCCTCTCGGCCTTCATGGAACCCGAGCTCGCCTACAAGACGGTCGCTTCGGGAGCCAAGGGCTACCTCTCGAAGGAGTCCTCGCGAAAGGAAGTGTGCGAGGCGATCGTGACCATCGCCCGCGGCGGCACGGCGCTTGCGCCCGAGGCCCAAGCCGGCCTCTCGCGCGCGATTCAAGAACGCGAGCGCACCGGCGGCCGGCCGCAGCTCACCGAGCGCGAACAGCAGGTCCTGCGCCTCGTCGCAGACGGACTCTCGGCGCCCGACATCGGCCGCCATATCCACCTTTCGACGACCACTGTCAAGAGCCACCTGCACTCGCTCTACGAGAAGCTCGGAGTTTCCGATCGGGCTGCCGCCGTCGCGGAGGGAATGCGCCGCGGCATGCTGGAGTAGTGGACGAGCTCGAGCAGCTGCGGGCGGAGAACGCACGACTTGGCGACGAGTTGGAGTCGGCGCGAAAGCTGCTCGCCGAGGTTTTGAGGGCCGAGGACGACGGACGACGGCGGATCGCGCAGCTGATCCACGACGACTCGCTCCAGAGCCTGCTCGCCGCCAATCAGGAGCTGATGGAAGCGGCGCCGGGCCGCGTGCAGGTGCAGCGCGCGCACGAGGTGGTCGAAGGCGCGATCGCGCGCTTGCGCGAGGCGATGATGGCCCTTCACCCCGTGACGCTCGAGCAGGGTGGCTTTCGCCAGGCCCTGGGCGTGGTCGCGCGTCAGGCGGAGCGCCGCGGTGCGTTCGAGGTCACGATCGCCGTCGACGAATCCGCGCTCGACCACGAGGACGAGCTGTTGCTGGCAGTCGCGCGCGAGCTGCTCACCAATGCGGCACGGCATGCGGGTGCGGATCAGGTTCACGTGGTCTTGCGCCGCGAGGACGAGGTGCTCGAGCTCGAGGTCTCAGACAACGGCCGCGGCATCGAGCCGGGGCGCCGCGAGGAAGCGCTGGTCGAGGGACATATCGGCCTCGCCTCGGTCACCGAGCGCCTGCATCAGTGCGGCGGTACGTTCGAGCTTCAGAGCTCGGCTGCGGGGACACGCGCGCTGGCACGGGTGCCTTACGCGGTAACGACCTAGCGGGCTCTGATTAGGGAGCCGGCGGCGCCGGCGGCGGGTCCGGCATCGGATCCGGCGTGGGTGCGGGCGCCGGCTCGGCCGGAGGTGGCGGAGTGGGCGCAGGTTCGGGGGTGGGGGTGACAGCAGCCGGTTCGGCGATCACGATCGCTGCGTGGCCTGTGCCGCTGCCGGTTGCCCCGTCGGTGTCACCGTCACCAGCGACGGACGGCCCGACCACGCCCCCGTCGCTGATCTGATCGATGATCGGCGGCGACGCCGGTGCGGGGTCGGCCTCTTTGGTCTGCTCGTCGGCGGGGATGGGCTCGAGCGGTGCCGTCGCGGGCGCCGTTGCCGCGCTGTCGATCGACAGTTCTCGATTGGGCGCCGGGGGAGCGGGTGCGTAGTTGGCCACCATCCCGTGGCCGGACTTCGGCGGAACCGGGCTGTGGGCTTGCGCTTGTTTGGCCGGCGGAGACTCGACCCGATCGGTCGAGTAGAGCTGGCGAACCTCGACTGCTCCGGTGGTGAGCAGGGCCGCAGTTGCCGCGGTCGCTGCGGCCTTGGTGGCAAACGCGCCGCCGAGCCCGCCGGCGCCGGCCGCTGCCGCCGCGCCGCCGAAGGCCGTGCCCGAGCCACCAACCGCAACGGCGGCGCCACTGCCGGCTGCTGCGGCGCCACCGCTCGCTGCCGCTGCGGCGCCACTGCCTGCCGCGGCACCCGTGCCTGCGACGGCGGTTCCGCCGGCCCCGCCGGCCGAGCTGCCGGCAGCGGAACCGGACCCGCCCCAGCCAAGCTTCGCGATCAAGGTCTGGTAGAGCAGCGCCAGCGGCCCGATCGGAGCCAGCGCGGCCAGTGCCTTGGTGTTCGAGCGAAGCTCGCCGCGGTATTCGCGGCATCCCTCACAACGTTTGACGTGGTGGCGCGCCGGGCCGGTGGCCTTGCGAATTCCCTCTGCTGCCTCGGCGAGCTCGAGCCGGACCTCGCCACAAGTGAGCTGACGCGAGTGCGTCGCCTCGGCGAGCGACATCCGCGCTCGAACCAAAAGCGACTTCACCGCGGGCATCGTGGTGTCCATGGTTATCGCGATCTCGTCATAGGAGAGTGCGTCGATCTCGCGCAAAAGCAGCGCCGTGCGCTGCGTCTCGGGCAGGTCTCGGACATCGGCGACGAGCTCGCGGAAGTCCTCGCGCTTTTGCACGCGGTCTGCCGTTGTCACGCCGCCCTCGCCGACGAGGACGTCCATCGAGTCCTGTCCGTCGGGCACCGGGCGGCGAAGATGGTTGAGGCAGCGGTTGCGGGCGATCCGATAGAGCCAGGGGCGAACGTTGATCGGGCGCTCGTCGGCGCACATCGCGCCGTGAGCCTTGACGAAGACCTCTTGCAGCACGTCCTCGGCATCCTCGGTCGAGCGCAGCATGTGGCGACAGAAGGCGAGCAGGCGCGAGTGGTAGCGCTCGAACAGAACGTCGAAGGCGTGGTCGTGGCCCGCGCGGATCATCGCCACAAGCCTTGGATCGCCTTGCAGCTTCAGCAGGGGCGAACGGCGGGCGAGGAGCCCGACTCTGGCGCCGGCGTGTGTGAGGGTTGAGGCCTCCATGCAGATCTGACGCTGCTCGCCCTGTGAACACGGTAACGGCGACAGGGTTGCGGTGCAGTCCATCTTGAACTACCCGCGTGAAGCCGAGATGAAGCCTGATTGAGGTCTTGCAGTGCCCGGGGCGGGGCTCGAACCCGCAACGCCCTTTCGGGCAGCGGATTTTAAGTCCGCCGTCTTTACCAGTTTGACTACCCGGGCTCGGCGATCGTAGATGAGTGATCACCTGCCGTCACGCAACGCACGCGAGGCCTTGTAGTCGGTTGGTTATCCGACGTGAGCGCGCCTAGACTCGCGTCGAGATGAGCGCGGGGCTGCCCGAGCAAGACGAGCTTTCGCTGCTCGCACACGAGCGGCGAAACACCCTGTTCGCAACCGACATGCTGCTCGAGCGCGCGCTAGCTCGCGTCAGACCCGCTCTAGCACGACGACGGGGATCTCGCGTTCGGTCTTTGCCTGGTAGGAGTCGTAGTCGGGCCACTGCTCGGTCACGAGCGGCCACAGCTCCGCTCGCTCCTCGGGGCCGGCGACGCGAGCTCGGACCGCAAAGCGATCGGCCATTACCTGGATCTCGGCACTCGGTTCGGCCTCGAGGTTGACGAACCACGCCGGCGGCTCGTCAGCGCCGCCCTTGGAGGCGACGACGAGGTGGTTACCGTCGTGCTCGCGATAGATCAGCGGGGTCGAGCGCTGCTCGCCCGACTTGTTGCCAGTCGTGGTCAGGATCAGCGCCGTCGCGCCGCGCCACTCGTGGCCGACCTCGCCGCCGGTCTCGCGGTAGCGCTCGACGTGCTCCTGGTTGAACAGGTTGTCCGCTTCACCGCTCATAGCTGTGTGAACACCGCCTTCGTTTCGAGGTAAGCGTCGAGGTTGTGATGGCCCTTCTCGCGACCGATGCCCGACGCCTTGTAGCCGCCGAAGGGGGCGGCGGGATCGCCGGCGCCCCAGGTGTTGATGTAGACCGATCCGGCGCGAAGCAGGGCGGCGAGCTTGTGTGCATTTGAGATGTCGCGGGTCCACAGGCCCGCGGCGAGTCCGTACTCGGTGTCGTTGGCGCGCTCGGCGACTTCCTCCAGGGACTCGAACGGCTGCGCGACCAGCACCGGGCCGAAGATCTCCTCACGGGCGATCTTCATCTCGTCGGAGACGCCGGTGAACAGGGTCGGGTCGATGAAGTAGCCGCCGCTGGCGTTGGCCGGCTTGCCGCCGGCGACCGCTTCGGCACCCTCTTCGAGGCCGGAGTCGATGTAACCGCTGACGCGCCCGAACTGCTCCTCGGAGACAACGGGCCCGAACTGCGAGTCCGGGTCGAGCCCGGGGCCGACCTTGGCGCCGCTGGCGAACTCGGCCAGCTTTTCCACGACCTCGTCGAAGATATCGGCCTGCACGAACAGCCGCGAGGCGGCGTTGCAAGCCTGGCCGGAGTTCGAGTAGAGGCCGAGGAACGAGCCCTTGGCCGCGGCCTCGAGGTCGGCGTCGGGGAGGATGATGTTCGGGCTCTTGCCGCCGAGCTCGAGGGTCACCCGCTTCAGTGCCTGGCCGCACTTGGCGGCGATCTCGCGACCGACCACGGTCGAGCCCGTGAAGGCGACCTTGTCGACGCCGGGGTGGTCGACCAGCGCGGCGCCGGTCTCACCGTCGCCCGTGAGAATCTGGACGACGCCTCCGGGGAAGCCGGCTTCGAGCGCGAGCTGGCCGAGGCGAATCGCGGTCATAGGCGTCTGTTCGGCGGGCTTGAGGATCAGCGGGCAGCCTGCGGCAAGCGCCGGGGAGATCTTCCAGATCGCCATCAACAGCGGGTAGTTCCAGGGCACGATCTGAGCGCAGACGCCGACCGGTTCGCGCAGCGTGTAACAGAGCATGTCGCGAGCGGAGACCGGGATCGTCTCGCCCTCGATCTTCGTCGGCCAGCCGGCGTAGTAGCGCAGGTGGGCGACCGAGGCGGCGATGTCACCTTTGGCCGCAGCGAGCGGCTTGCCGTTGTCGAGCGACTCGAGCTCGGCGAGCTCGGCGCCGTTTGCCTTCAGCAGGTCGGCGAGCGCGTACATCAGCCCGGCGCGCTTTGACGGCGAGATCTTTCGCATCGGCCCGTCGAGCGCGGCGCGTGCCGCGGCGACAGCGCGGTCGACGTCGTCGGCGCCGGCGTGGGCGAAGGCGACGATCGGCTCGCCGGTGGCCGGATCGATGCTCTCGAGTGTGCGCCCATCGGCGGCCTGGGCGCTTTCACCCCCGATCAGAAGGCTCAGCGGCCCCCCGTCGATGAACTCCCGAGCGGCATCGGATGTCAGCTGAGAAGCGGTAGCAGTAGGCATCGGTCGATCGTATCGACACACCGGCGCCGCGCTTCCGTCACACCCTGCGCGCCACCCGCGCGTGCTTACCCGCTCCAATCCGGATGTGGTCGACCTTGACATCGATATACGGGGTGAACGTCAACCACGTCACGTGAACGAGCTGATCGCATGGCTCGCCGACACCCAGCACGGTGTCGTCGCTCGCTATCAGTTGGTGACCCTCGGCCTCTCGAAGTCAGCGATCGATGGCAGGGTCGCCTCCAAGCACCTGCGCTTACTGCACCGAGGCGTCTACGCCGTCGGTCACAAAGCCCTCACCGCCGAAGCCCGCTATGTGGCTGCCGTCCTCACGTTCGGCCGCGGCACCGTCCTCAGCCACCGCTCGGCCGCCGACCTCTGGGAGATCGCTCCCTACGCCGGCGCCACCATCGACATCACCCCACCTCGCAAGGGCCGCCGCTCTCGCCGAGGCCTGGTCGTGCATCACGGCCGCCTCGACCCCGCCGACGCCACCACACGCTCCGCGATCCCGATCACAACCGTCGCCCGCACCTTCATCGACCTCGCCGAAATCGTCGACCCGACTCGCCTCGCTCGCGCCCTCGAACGCGCCGAGAAGCTAAACCTTCTCGACATGCGGGCCATCGACGCTGCCCGATCTCGAGCCCATGGCCACCACGGCCTTGCCCGCCTCACCCAAGCTCTGGCCGGCTACGTGCCCGATGAACGCACCCGCTCCAACTGGGAGCGCGACTTCATCGACTTCTGCGCCGCGCACCAGCTTCAACCTCCGCAGATCAACACGATCATCTGCGGCTACGAGGTCGACGCCGTCTGGCCCAGCGCCAAGCTCATCGTCGAGCTCGACAGCTGGACCCACCACCGCACCCGTGCCTCGTTCGAGCGAGACCGAGCCCGCGACGCCGACCTGGCCGTCGCCGGCTATCGCGTAATCCGCATCACCTGGCGCCGCCTTCGCGACGAGCCAAACAAGACCGCGGCCCTGCTTCGAACCCTCGTCCGCCAACCAGGCGCTCCCTACTCCGAACCCTCGCGCCAAACGCGCGCTCCCTCATTGACATGAGCCCCAGGCAGCCCCTCATCATTGAAAGAACTCACTGAAAGCCAGAGCTGAGACTGAGCCCTAATCGGCAGCTCAGCAGGCAGCCGGTGCGGGGTCCGCCACAGCAGGCTCGACTGCCGCCAGCTGAGCCGCAACCGCGGCGTCATACGCAGCCTGTTCGTCGGCGTCGAGGACACCGTCGGCGTCTTCGTCCGGGTTCTCGGCGTCGAGATCCTCCGGGGGCTGCTCGGGCAAGGGCTCAGGCTCGGACGTCGGTGCCGGCTCGGGCGCGGAGGCTGCCTCGCACGTCGGGGCAGGCGAATCGATTTCACGTTCCGGCGCGATTCGCGGCGCGCCTTCCTCGGTGCCGGGGCGCGAAACCCTGCTGGCGATCACTTCGCCCTGGTCGTCGCTGTCCTCGGTCGGGTGCTCGGGCGTCCCGTAGGCAGGTATGCGAATGCGGTAGCCGCCGTCGCCGGCGTAGGGACGTAGAGAGTCGTTGCGTTGGCGCCGACCGTGCCGTAGTCGGTGACCGAGCCATTTGCCGCGGTTACGGTGGCGGAGTAGCTGGTGGCGCCGGGAATCTGGGAGTAGGCGACGTTGATCTTGCAGACGATGCCACCGTCGAGAACGCCGCAGGAGTCGAGTGCAGCCGAGACGGAGATGGCTGCCGGGCCGGGCTGGGCGACCGAGTCTGATTCAGAGATCGCCAACGCGGGCAGCGGAACCGCAAGCGCCAGCGATGTCAGCAACACAATCTTTCTCCTCCTTCCGGTCACGATCGTTGCCTATCCCCGGGCCTCAGGTGTGAACGACCCGCTAAGCAATTCACTGCCTGAAACTGCCTCGCGCGACGCATCCGGGTGCACCGAGGTCGCGAGGTAGTAGCGATACGGACCGGCGACGCGCAGCGTCACCTCGTAGCTCGGCTGCCCGGGCGGTGCGTCGGCGGCGAGGGTGACGATCGTCTGCTCGGCAGTGGGTGCCGGGACGCGGGCGACGATGTGCGCCGAGCCCGCCAGGGTCTCGAGCTGCTGCAGCGACTGGCGCACGAAGGAGGGATATTCGAGGTTCGGGTCCTCGGAGATCCAAAGCTGGGCGTCGGCGTCGCCGTCGGCGGCGACCGCGGCGAAGGTTGCACCGCCCTCGGGCTTGATCTGCTTCCAGCCTGGGGGTAGGGCAAGGGAGTAGGCCGATCCCCTAACGAGTCCGGCGCTGCCGCTTTTGACTGCGTTTGCCTCGCCCTTGCCCGAACCCGTGGGTGCCGGCACGGCGACGGTCGCGTCGGCGCCATCGGTGGCGGCAGTTTCGGAACTGGCCGCGGGCGCATTGGGCTGCGGCTCGTCGCCTGCCCCTTGGATCAACAGCAGCCCGGCAACGACGGCCGCGGCGGCGAGCGGGACGCTGACAAGCCGCCAGCTACGGCTGCTCGGAGCGGCTCGACATGCACAGCCCCTGCTTCAGCCCATGATCCTCTATCGCCCGCGCGGCGAACGGCTGCGTGCAGCACGAGCAGTGCACACGCCGCACGGCCCGCGCCGGGACCGAGCCGGGCAGCTTCACACGCGTGTCGGTGCCGCAGAGCTCATGGCGCGCGGCGATGACCCGGATCGGCTCGTGGGCCGGGGGTTCGGGAAATCCACCGTTTGCAGCGGTTTCGCGCCGCAGAGATTGGGCCACGGTCCTCCATCGATCACATCGAGAAAGACCTTGAGTGCCGCAACGCCTGAAAATGGCTGCCGCAAGACAGATCACACACGGCTCGCCCCCCTGGTGAGAAGATCCAACACATGGCCCTCGAGGCTATGACCTTCTTCTACAAGCGGCTCGGAGGCTGGTATCCGCTGGTCTTCGTCGCCGTCGAGCTGCAATCGGCGTTGTTCATCGTCGCCGGCTCGCTCGCCCTCTTCACCTTCTATTACGAGGGCGACACGGCTGAGTACTTGGCCGTGCTGGCGGTGGGCTTGGCGCTCAGCGAGTGCGCGATTCTCGCCGTCTTGGCGCAGATCAGGCCTTTGACGCTGCCAATCAAGGCTTGGATCGAGGGCGAGCGCGACGAGGAGGCAAGCCAGGCCGCCTGGCGCGCAGCGATTTCGATGCCGCTTCACCTGGTCAAGCGCGACCTGCCGCTGCCGGTCATGATCTCCGTGCTTTCGACGTGCGCCGTTGGCGTTTGGGTGCTCGACCTGAGCTGGCTCGGGTTTTTTCCGCTGCTGGCCGGCGCCTTGGTCGCCACCGGCTACTCGGCGATCCTGCACTACCTCGCCGTCGAGGCCGGCATGCGGCCGCTCCTGCTCGACATCAACCGCAGCCTGCCGGCGCGAAAGTCGGCCGACTTCTGGGCAGTGCCGCTGCGCATTCGCCTTGCCGTCGCGCTGCCGCTGATCAACCTGATCACCGGCCTCGTGGTCGCCGCGCTCACCTCCGACGGTGGCGATGGCTCCAACCTCGGCCTCGACGTGCTGATCGCGCTGCTGGTGGCGACGACGATCTCGCTCGAGCTCACCTGGATGCTGTCGAAATCGATCCTGCGCCCCTTGCACGATGTCGAGCTCGCGGTCGAGCGGGTCCGCGGCGGCGATTTCGACGTCGCCGTGCCGGTGACCACCGGCGACGAGTTCGGCGAGCTCGCGGCGAACTTCAACCAGATGGTCGAGGGCCTGGCCGAGCGCGAGCGCATCCGCGAGGCGTTCGGTACCTACCTCGACAAGGAGGTGGCCGAGTTCATCCTCTCGGAGGGCTTTTCGGAGGAGGGGGTGGAGATCGAGGTGACGGTGATGTTCTGCGACGTGCGTGACTTCACCGAGTTCGCCTCAGGGGCGACGCCGCAGCAGGTCGTCGCCGCGCTCAACGGCCTCTTCGAGGTGGTCGTCCCGATCATCGCCTCCGAGGGCGGCCATATCGACAAGTTCGAAGGCGACGGATTGCTCGCCGTGTTCGGCGCGCCCGAGCCTTTCGCCGATCACGCCGACCGTGCCGTGCGCGCTGCGGTTGAGATCGCAGCCCAGGTCAACGAAGGCGGCGCCGCGGGCGGCATGCGCGTCGGCGTCGGCGTCAACACCGGCCGCGTCATTGCCGGCGCGATCGGTGGTGCCGGGCGGCTCAACTTCTCGGTCATCGGCAGCGCGGTCAATGTCGCCGCCCGCGTCGAAGCCCATACCCGCGAGACCGACGACTCGATCCTGATCACGGCAGAGACGTGGAAGCGCCTCTCGCACGAGTTCGACTCCGAGTGCCGCGGCCCGGCCGAGCTCCGAGGCGTGAGCGAGCCCGTGACCCTTTACGCGCCGAAGCTCGTCGGTGGCGAGGTCTCGGTTAGCCCCGCCGCGGACGATGGCGAGTCAGAAGACGGCAGCTTGCCGTTTGGTCTGCGACTGCCGTTTGGCCAGCGCTCGCGCAGCGGTCGCTGAGCCGGGACGCAAAAGGCGACAGATACGCTGGCGACGCGCCGAGACGCTGCGGTCTGCGACCGCCGCGTGCCTCAATCCGCGTCGAGCCGCCGACGCACCAGCCAGTCGCCGAGCAGCGAGCCGGGCGGGCCGAAGGTGACGACGACCAGCGCCGGAAACCACCAGCCCCATCGTTTCTGCGTCGCGCCGATGTAACAGAGGCCGATGAGGATGAGGAAGCCGCCGCCGTGCGTCGGACCGAGCACGTGGACGAGATCGTCGTTGTCTGAGAGCGAGGCGTAGAGCAGGAAGCCGAGCAGAATCGCGTCGGCCACCGCAACCGCAGCGATGATGTTGAGCCGCCGGATCGTCCCTGCGCGCACGGCCGGGTCCGTTGGGTTCGGCGGGTTTGCGAGCAGGCGCTGCCAGAGGTCGGCCATCGACGCTGAGACTGTAGAGAGCGCTCTGGGGCCATCACCGGCAAAGGCCAGATCAGTGGGCTGGAGGCCCGTCTTGACCCAAACTCATGTTCGCAAGCGGCTCAGCCGGGTAGTGGCAAGACTTCACGCTTGAACGAGAACGATTGAAAGGCAGCAAATGAGCTCAGAGGAACGGGAAGTGACGAGGGAGGGAGTCTTCGGCAAGGTTGCCGGCAAGGCAAAGGAAATCGCCGGAGACCTGACCGACAACGAGACTCTCGCCCGCGAGGGCAGACTTCAGCAGGACCAGATCGACGCCAACGCCGACGCCGCCGAGGCATCCGCCGACGCCGAAGCCGCCCAAGAGTTGGCCGACGTCGAGGAAGAGGCGACTGAGCTCGAGCGCGAGCAGAAGGAGCTCGAGGCCGAGGTCGAGGCCCGCCACGCCGAAGAGCGCGCCGAGCAGGCGCGCCGGGCGCAGGAGGCCCAAGCCGAGTCGAAGGCTGCGGACCAAATCGACGCCGTCGAGACGCAGCGCGAGACTCAGGACAAGGTCGCGGCCGCCGAGAAGGCGCAGGCCGAGACGCTGCGCGCAGAAGCACAAAGCAACGCGGGCACGCTCGAGCAGCAGGCAGCTGCCGCCGAGGCCCGTGCCAACAAGCTCGATCCCAAGGAGAACGCATGAAGATCCAAAAAATCGCAAGAACAGGACTGACGGGGGCACTCAAGGTCGCCCGCAAGCCGGCCAACGTCGTGCTCGACCGCGCACCCGACAACAGGGTGACGTCGTCGATGCGCGGAGTGCTCGACCGCGCCGATGCCGCCGCACGCGGCACCGCGGGAGTCGCCCTGGGCGACAGCGAGCTCAAGGAGCAGGCCCGCGACGGCCGCGAGGCCGCGGACGAGCGCGCCCGCGCAGCCGAGCTCAAGGCAAGGGCCGCGCAGAAAAGCCAGGAAGCCGCGGCAAAGGCGCAGCGCGACAAGGCCGCCGCCGACAAGCGCCGCAAGCAGGCCGAGCAGCGCGCCGCCGACGAAAAGGAAAAGGCGCAAAAGCGACGCAACGAAACCAAGGCCAAGGCAAAGAAGGCCGAGGAGCAGCAGAAGGCAAGCGCGGGCAAGCGGGCTGAAGCCGCCAAGGAGACGGCGGGCGAGAAGGCCCAGAACGAGCGAGGCCGTCGCCGAGCGCAAGGAAGCAGCGGAGGCCAAGAGCGAGGCTCGCAAGCTCAAGCAGGCAACAGAGCGCGCCAAGCAGGAGCGCAAGAGCCAAAGCAGCGCGACCAGCACTCAGGCCAAGGACAAGAACGGCTCGAGCACCGAGACCAACAACAAGAGCGGCTCGGGCAAGTCCACCACGTAATGAGCCGCCTGCGTTATCTGAACCCGTTTCGCATTCGCGCGGCAGCGTCGGCCACCCAGAAGGCTGGGTGTTGCCGACGAGCGAGGTCGTGCTCGAGATCAAGGCCAAGGACGGCACCGTCTCGCGCTGGGCGCCGGCGTTGCCGGTGCCCTGGCCGTACGCGTGGGCGTGGCGGATCGCTCGCCGGCTGGGCGTGCCGCTCGTTCGCTCGTTCGAGCCCGAGAACGTCGGCTTCGAGGTCGGGGTGCCGCGGCGCTGAATCGTTCGGCGGCGGCGCGGCGCTCTAGGTGTCCGCGTCGCCTGCCGGCCGCTCGAGATCGGCGACGAGCTCGTCGAGCTTGAGCTCTTTGAGCTGACCCGAGACGGCGTCGAGCTCGGTCTTGCAGAACTCGATCAAGCCCTTGGCCTCGGTGCAGAGCTCGAGCGTCTCGCGCAGCTCGGCCTCGCCCGAGTCGAGCCGGGCGATGATCTGCTCGAGGCGCGCCGAGGCGCTCTCGTAGTTATTTGGTGGGGTCGTCGCTTCCATCGGCTGATTCCGTCGGTGCTTCGGGGTCGACCGTAGCGCCGACAGCATCGTCGGCGAAGCGGATAACAACTTCGCGGCGCTTGCGAGCGACTGCCGCGGTGGCGACCGTATCGCCCTTCGGATCGGTGACGAGGGCGTAGCCGCGCTCGAGTGTGCGCTGCGGATCGTGGCTCTCGATCGCCCGCGCGAGCGCGTCGACGCGGCGGGTGTCGGTTGTCAGAGCGGCCGTTGAGCGGTTGTTCAGCGCCCGCGCCGCGGCGGTCAGCTGGTTGCGAGCGGCGGTGTCGGCAGCGGCAAACGAGTTGCCCTTGCGCGAGACGACGAGTGCGTGGGTGCCGGCCAGCTGCACGCGCTGACCTAGCCCGCGCGTCGCCGAGGCGCGGATCTCGCGCAGCAGCTGGTGCATGCGGGCGCGCTCGTCGCGCAGCGAGCGAGTCGGGGCGCGCGAGCAGTCGGCGAGGCGATGAGCGCGGGTCGCCACCGCCGCGGTTGCGGCGCGCGAGGTCAGGCTCGCGGCGGTCTGCACGTGGGCGCGGGCGGTGTTGACGTCGAGCTGCACGAGCGCGTCGGCGGCGTGGGTGGGGGTCGAGCAGGAGACGGCGGCGACGTCGTCGATCAGGGTGCGGTCGACCTCGTGGCCGACGGCGCTGACGATCGGCAGGCGCAGCCTCGCGATCGTGCGGCAGAGGTTCTCGTCGCAGAAGGCCCAGAGGTCGGTGAGCGAGCCGCCGCCGCGACAGACTACGGCTACCTCGACCTGCGGCTGCTCGGCGAGGCGTCGCAGAGCGCTGGCGATCGCCGGGGCGGCGCGGCGATCCTGCACCGGCGCGTCGGCCCAGACGATCGTGCCGCGCCAGCCGCGGCGCTCGAGCCCGGCGAGCAGGTCGGCGCAGGCGGCGCTCTTGCGAGCGGTGACGACGCCGATCG
>CAJDUA010000019.1_pt1 | contig 31398 bp, 34 predicted proteins | sample 7390011 | NCBI WGS metagenome assembly CAJDUA01 (sample SAMEA7055673, study PRJEB34461) | soil metagenome | biome: terrestrial ecosystem; feature: Peninsula; material: soil | place: Antarctica | collected 2016 | reverse complement strand
TCTCCTGCATCCGGTAGACGAACCGTTGGAGGTCCACGCGGTCGAGGTCGGCTAGCCGCACCGAACCGAACTCGGGCAGCACCCGGAGCCTCATGCCCTGGTCGTAACCCCTGATCGCGGAAGGCTTGAAGCGGTCGCCGGACCGGTTGCGGGCGGTGGCTGCCTCGGCGGCAGCCTTCCACGCGAGCGTTGTGCGCTTAGGAGCACGCAGCCCGCCTCGGGCTTGCAGCGCCAGCGCGTCGGCTCGCCACGTCTTCGCCTCGCTCTCCCTGGCAAAGCTCTTGCGGACCTTCCGGCCCTCGCGTTTAGAGAACACCCATTCGATAACTCGCCGAACGCGGCGCTAACCGCTTTAGCGCGCCCCTCCTCCACGATCCGCCAGAGCAATTCATGTTCGTGGCCTTCCACGCTTCGGCCTATCGGAATCGTTATCGACCCGCGCGCAATAGATACAGGTGCGGCCGTAGCGGATCGCGTTCTCGGCGAATACCTCACCGCAACCTCGTCCCGATCGCCGACGGCGGCGACGACTCGCTGGCAAACCTGCGGCCCGCCTGCGCTCGGTGCAACCGGGGGCGACGGGACTAGAGACCCGAGGTTTCCTAGTGCGTTCTCGGCCGCCCGGATAGGTTTTGGTTTCGTTGGAACGTTCATCTGGGGGCACGCGCGAAGGTGACGATCGCGATCGTCGCGACGCCGATCAGGAAGCCCGCAGCGAACTTTCAGCCCCCAGCCGTAGGCGATGGGTGCTCTCGTGCGGCTTCGTGTACCGTCGCTGACGATGGCTGAGGTGCCCAATCCGCTTGCAGTGCTCCGTGCCTCCCGCACCTTCGTTGGTGACCTGCCCGCCCTCGCGGAGCAGCTCATCAATTCGATCGGCGACCTGTCTGACTTGATCGCCGAACAGGCCAGCGCCACCCGCGAACAAGTCGCCCTCACCCGCGAGCAAATCACCGAGACGCAGGCGATGCGGGCGGAGACGGCTGCGCTGCGCCAAGAACTCACTCTGATGCGCGAGAGCTTCGATCAGGTCCGAGACAAGATCCCGGGCCTTTAGGGCCGGGGCCGTGGCGCGCGCCGGTCACTGGGGCGGTGACCGGATGCCAGCTCTAAAGAAATCCGGGCTAGGTGCCGCACCCGCTCGGCGCTGCCACCGCCACACTTGCAGGCGTCGGCCCGGTGGGCTAACGGCGACGACCTGCCCTCGAAGCTGGTCCAGTGACGTAGCAACGCCCCCGCGACTCGAGTCGCGGGGGCGTTTGAATGAACTACGTAGTTAGTCGTTCAGCCGGCGAGCATCGCCGAGATTGTCGTGTCGTAGAACTGCGCGTTGTTGAACCGCTGATTGCAGGCAAGTACGAACGTGTGACTGCCGGCAGCCAGGCTCTCCGTGACCGCGGTCAGCGAGAATCCGTTCTGAGAGGTGGTGTTGGTGTTGTCAAATGAAGATTCGCCAGGATTTACCGACGGGGTGGTGCTCAGCACACCGTCGACGCGGAACTCGCAAGTGCCTCCCGCGTTGCTGGCGAAGCCTGCCGCCCCGCCGGCTCCAGCCAGCAAGACCGGGCCGTTATGCGGAAGGTCCAAAGTAGTCGACGCGCAGTCCGTGAATGTCAGGCTGACGGGATCGCATATACCTGCCTGGTAGCCGCTGCTTGCCGTATCGCGGAAGGCGGACGGTGGTGCGCCGCCGAGCTGCGCCGCGTTGTTGGCATTCGTGGCGTTGGTCGCATTCGTGGCGTTGGCCGCGTCCGGCACCTGCCCTAAGGACGCCTCGTTCACCTGCGTGCCGGTGATCGTGTTGGCTTTCAGATCCTTGCCCTTGAGCGAGCCGTTCTTGACCTGCTTGCTCGTCACGCTGTTCGCCGCAAGCGTCGCCGCAAGCGCGCTGCCGCCGAGCGCTGCGAACAACGCGATGCAGGCAACGATCATTGACGCCGATGGACGTCGTTTCGTCTCCCTTGTCATGGTCCTACCCTTCGGTTGCCGGATCGCATGCGTCCGGGCTACGGGCTGTGCAGCACCGCTCTCCTGGGTGAATTTCTGAGCCTATAAGGGAAGTCGCCCAAGCGCAAGCAGATGCCCGCAAGCGCTTGCCACTTACCGGTGACGACGCGGTGATTCAGTCGGGGTGCGGGCGACGAAGGGGCGGCCACGTGCCGCCCCTCTCTCAGCCTTTCGGTCAGCGGCCTAGTTGAGCGCGGCCTGCATCGCGATCGCCGGATCGTCGGTCAGGCCGACGAGCTCATAGCGATTGTCGGGCTCGATCCGGTAGACGCCGACCTTGCCGGTATTCGGGATCGCGGAGACCAACTCGATCGCCCCGGAGTCGAGGCCGGTGAAGGCCCACTGGTCGATTACGACGAACGGCTCGCCTGCCGGTGTCTCGGTCCACTCGCGCTCCTCGACGTCGGCGAGTTGCGGGAACAGCTCCTCGATCCGGTCGATCAGCTCGTCTCGGGTCATCGGTTGGTCGCGCTTGATCGGTTCGTCAGTCATCGTGCCTCCTCGTGTTTGGGTTGTAGGGATTCAGGTACTCGGCCGCACTTCCAGCAACGACCTTCGAAGGCGAGTCCGGCCGGCTGGCAACTGCATGCCTCCGGTTCCAGCGGCGAGGTCGCCCCGTGGTGCGGATCGGTGATCGACGCGCCGTAGTCGCCGCGGTAGTTGACGCTCCAGGAAAGCTCGGTCCAGTCCTGCTTTGACATCTCACCCATGATTCTGGGTAGGTGTTCGGTCATTCAATTCTGCTCCTCGTCGTGTTCTGTGGTTCATGAGTTCTCCGATCGTTTGACGTCGTGTTCTTTGTTCATGAGTTCTCCGAATCGGTGTTCGGTTATCAGTTCTGCATCGTGTGTTCTGTGTTCATGAGTTCCGATCGTCTTCGGTTATTAGCTTCTCCATCCCATGGGAAGAGGACAACGGCTGGCGGGCGCACTGCCCCCGACGAATCGGGGAGCAGAAGCGAATCGTTCGTCCCGTAGGGACTGAGGTATCCGTAATGGCGACTCGGCGTCGAGCTTCAGCGCGTCCAGGTCTGTCGTTACCGCGCACCGCCTCGCAGCGGGTTCGCTCGACCTGCCCTGCCTTGCGGCAACAGGACGGTCTCATGGTCTGGAAAGGCTCTCCGCTCGAGATCGCTTTCACGTGCTTGGCTATGTGGCCGTCACCGGGGCGGAGAGCTTCACGCGATCGTCTCCGATCTGCGCCGGGAGGCGTTGGGCGAGATCAGGCCATCGCGCCTCCAGGAGGGAAGATGGACCCCAATTGGACCCCGTCGGCGGGCAGCACGGAAACCGCGCGCTTGCAGGGCTTCCGTGAAGGTGAGCGAGGGGACTCGAACCCCCGACCGCCTGGACCACAACCAGGAGCTCTACCAGCTGAGCTACGCCCACCGAGCAGTCCTCAATGTAGCGCCTGATCGACCAGATTCCGGGGCGCCGCGGCGGCGTGAGCGAACATCGTTCGGCTCAGTTTGTGCGTGAGAAGGCAACCGTGTCGCGCTGGCGCCTGTTGTCTGTTTCTCCCTGCGCCCCTGGGGTATCAACCTCTGACGAACCCCAACAGGAGGCATGAAATGGGCATCACAGACAAGGTCACAGGCAAGGCCAAGCAGGTTGCCGGCGACGTCACGGGCGACTCCTCTTTGCACCGCGAGGGCAAGGACGAAGAACTCAAGGGTGAGAAGAAGGAAGAGCTGGACCGCGCCGAAGATCGGGCCGACAGGAAGGCCGACGAAGTGGCCGACCTAGAGCGCAAGACCTGAGCCGCCCCCCAGACCTCGGAATCGCGCCCATCGGCGCGACGCGGAGCCCGGCCATATGGCCGGGCTCTTTTCCTTGGCGCCGCCAGGCGCAGCGCCCCCGGCAGGACTCGAACCTGCGACCCGCTGCTTAGAAGGCAGCCGCTCTATCCAGCTGAGCTACGGGGACTAGAAAACCAGACTAGACCGCGGCGTCGCCGCCATCTCGATCTCCGCCGCCGGCGCTCTTGCGCCCCTGGCCGCCGCGGCCGTGTCCGCCGCCACCGCCGTGCTTGCCACGAGGCTCGCCCTTGACCTTCTCGGCGGCGCGATCTCGCTCGGGCCCGCTCGCCGCCGCGGCAACCGGAGCCTCCGCCTCGGCCGGACCAGCCGCCGCAGCGGCGGTGCCTGGATCCTTGAGCGCGGCTGCGGCAGCCTTCGCTTTGTCTGAAAGGCTGCCCTTGCCTTTCGCGATCTCTCTCAGCTGCTCCGCGTCCTGCTTCAACGCGTCGGTTCCGCCCCGCTTTTCCACCAAGTTCTTGGCCTGGGTCGAAAGCCTTCTGAAGTCCACCATCAGATCTACCTCCTGTTTGAGTCTCGCCGCTGCTGAACATACCCGCCCGTCATCCGCTTGAACGGCGAGCCTCCGTTGCGTCTACTTCGGCGAAGGCGATCCAGGTGGTTACATTCAGTGAGTTCGTCGGGGCGTAGCGCAGTCTGGTAGCGCATTCGGTTTGGGGCCGAAAGGTCGCTGGTTCAAATCCAGTCGCCCCGATTCATTGAAGCTGAGACGCTGCGCGGCACCGGTCCGCTCGGTGGCCGTGGGGACGACCGTCCGCTAGATTCCTGCGCCCGATGGCAGAGGTCCGACCGCTCAACGCGCTTCATTACAACCTCTCCGCCATTCCCGCTCTGGAAGACGTCGTCGCGCCGCCGTATGACGTGATCGATGGCGATCGGCGTCGCAGCCTGCTCGAGCGCTCGCCCTTCAACGTCGTCGAGCTCGACCTCCCGCAGGCGCCCGACGGCGGCGACCGCTACGCGCACGCCGCCGAAACGCTCGAACAGTGGACGCTTCAGGGAATCCTCGCCGCCGATCGCGGGCCCACTCTCTGGGCGCTGACTCAGGAGTACGACGCCCCCGACGGCTCGCGGCGAACTCGCCGCGGCCTGCTCTGCCGTGTTCGCGTCACTCCTTACGGCCCGGGCCTGGTCCGCCCCCATGAGCGCACCCAGCCGGGTCCGAAGAAGGATCGACTCGACCTCACTGTCGCCACCCGCCACAACCTCTCGCCGATCTTCTCGCTGAACACCGGCGACGCTTGGCGCCACCTGGAAGGCCACACGCGCACGGAGCCGTGGGCCGTGGTCACCGACGACGACGGGACCGTGCACCGGACCTGGCGCATCGACGACGCCGACGTCCACCGCGCCGTCGCCGCCGAGCTCGCCGACTCGGAGCTGCTGATCGCCGACGGTCACCATCGCTACGAAACCGCTCGCACCTATGCCGACTGGATCGGCGGCGACGGCGCCCATCGCTACACGCTGATGGCACTCGTCTCGCTCGACGATCCGGGCCTGACCGTGTTCGGATACCACCGCATGCTCTCCAACCTCGGCGAGAGCTCAGCTCAGGAGGCGCTTCGTGACGCTCTGCTCGCCAACTTCGACGTCGAGGAGGTTCCACTCGACCGCCTCGACCCGGCCGGCGCAAAAGGCATCGGCGTCTTCGGCTACATCGACTCTCACCATCGCAAGGCCTTCCAGGTCAAGCTCAAAGATCCGGCGATCCTCGAGCGCGCGCTCCCCGGCACCTCGCAGGGCTACCGCGAACTCGACGCCGCGATCCTCGAATCGTTGCTGTTGCGCGATGCGCTCGGGATGAGCGCGGAGGACATCGAAGCTAAGCGCGGTATCTCCTACACCGCCTCGGTCGACGCCGCGGTCGCGGCCCTCGAGGGCGACGTCCACGCTGCCTTTCTCATGCGCCCGACGCCGGTTGCACAGGTCCGCGCCGTCGCCGACGCCGGCGAGACGATGCCGCCGAAGTCGACCTACTTCTTCCCCAAGCTGCTCACCGGGCTCGTCTTCAACCCGCTGGAGTAAGCCGGTAGGGTCGGCCCCGTGACCAGGATCTACACGAAGAAGGGCGACGACGGAACGACTTCGCTTTGGTACGGCGGGCGTGTCGCCAAGTCCGATGCCCGCACCGAGTCCTATGGAACGCTCGACGAAGCCTCCTCTTCGCTCGGCGTCGCCCGCTCGCTCTGCGATGCCGATCAGGCCGAGCTTGCAGCCGACATCCTGCGCCTGCAGGACGGCCTCTTCATCGCCGGTGCAGAACTCGCCACGGCGCCGGAAGCGGCCGAACGCCTCGTCGACGGCGTCAGCCGCGTAACCCCCGAGATGGCCGCCGAGCTCGAGGCGCTGATCGATCGCTACATGGACCGCGTCGACCTGCCGCCAAAGTTCGTCATCCCCGGCGGCACGCAGCTCTCCGCTCAGCTCGACGTCGCACGCACGATCATCCGCCGCGCCGAACGCCGAACCGTGGCGCTTGCGATCGATGGCGGCCTCGCCTCCGACGAGATCCTGCGCTTTCTCAACCGGGCCTCAGATGCCGCCTTTGCGATGGCGCGATTTGCCGACACCGACGAGCCCGAGCTCTTCGCCGGGCGTGAACGCAAGGAGGCGAAGCGATGAAGGTCACAGCTCGCCGCCGCGACGGCTACACCCACGACGTCGAAATCAGCGGCGGACACACGCTCGTGATCGATGAGCCCAAAGGTTCCGGCGGCAATGACGAAGGGCCCTCACCCACCCGCGCCGTCGCCGCCGCACTCGCCGCCTGCACCGCGATCACCTGCGAGATGTACGCCGAGCGCAAGCGTTGGGGACTCGGCAAGGTCGAGGTCGAGGTCGAGGTCACCCAAGACAGCAAATCTTCGTTTGTCGACGCCACCGTCACCCTGCGCGTCCCGGACTCGCTAAACGAGGAACAGCAGGCGAAGCTGCTCGTGATCGCGGGCAAGTGCCCAGTGCATAGAGCCCTTGCCGGCGAGACCCCGGTGACGGTCGCCGACAGGATCGTGTGCGGGTAGCGACGCACTGATGGACCTCGGCCTCGCCGGCAAGGCGTGCGTGGTGACCGGCGCAAGCCGCGGTATCGGTCGCTGCACAGCGCGCATGCTCAGCGCCGAGGGCGCCTCCGTCATGCTCGTTGGCCGCGACCCCGCCGCCCTCGCCGAGGCTACCGCGCAATGCGAGGCCGCCGCCCCCGCAGGCGCCGATGCCGCCGCCACGCCGCTCACCCTCGACATCACCGACGCCCACGCCGCCAAGCGCATGATGGCCGCCGCCCACAAGCATTTCGGCAAACTCGACGTGGTCGTCAACAACGCCGGCACCGCGACTTGGCGCGATCTCGACGCCGTTCCTGACGCCGATTGGTACGCCGCCTGGGAGCTCAACGTGATGGCCCCGATGCGACTGATGAAGGCAGCGATCCCCGAAATGGCCGAACGCGGTTGGGGCCGCGTCGTCAACGTTTCCTCGACCGCCGGCAAGCGTCCCTCAGGCCAGATCGCCGAATACTCGGTCGCCAAGGCCGCGCAGCTCTCGCTTTCGCGGCTGTTCGCCGACCGCCACGCCGCCGAAGGCGTCCTCGTCAACGCCGTATGTCCGGGCGCGACAAAGTCGGAGATGTGGATGCGCGAGGACGGCCTGCTCGATCAGCTGATGGCAGCGCAAGGCATCGACGATCGCGAGCAAGCGCTCGAGGCCGCCGCCAAGTCGCGCCCGATTGCGCGAATGGCCGAGGTCGAGGAGATCGCCGCGGCGATCGTCTTCCTCTGTTCCGAGCGCGCTTCCTACGTCGCCGGCTCGGCCTGGTCGGTCGACGGCGGCACCGTGCAGGTGATCATCTGAGCGACGCGGTCGCATCGTTGCGCTCGGCGCTGCTGCGATCCGAGGACGCCGAGACGATGGCTGCTCACGGCCAGACCGAGGCGGCGGTGCTGGTGGCGATGTTCGGCTTCCCCGAGCAGCCAGGCATCGTCTTCACCGAGCGCCGCCACGATCTGCGCCGCCACGCCGGCGAGATCTCGTTTCCGGGCGGCCGGCATGACCCGACCGACCCGCATCTGCTTGCCACCGCGCTACGCGAGGCCGAAGAGGAAATCAGCCTGCTTGCCGCGGACGTCGAGATCGTCGGCGCCCTGCCGCCGATCGGCACCTTCGTCACCAGCTACAAGGTGCACCCTTTCGTCGGGCTGATCGGCGACGGGCTCCAGTTCGAGCCGAGCCCGCACGAGGTTGAGACCGTGCTTCTGTTTACGGCCGAGCAGCTGCGCGAGGGCTTCGCGATGCGCCGCCTCGTCCGTCGCGGCGTCCCGATCCGGACCCCGACCTACCAGGTTCGTGAGCATTTGATCTGGGGTGCCACGGCGCGCATCCTTGGCGAGTTGCTCGAGCGGCTCGAAGGCCTGAGCACCAGCGATCAGTCGTAGCCGCGCAAAAACGAGCGCCGCACCGGCGGTCAGGAAGAAACGGCTAAACGTCCTTCTCAATCGGGACATCGACGAGGTTGCCCCACTCGGTCCAAGAGCCGTCGTAGTTCTTGACGTCGGACTCGCCCAACAGCTCGTGCAACACGAACCACGTGTGCGCCGAGCGCTCGCCGATGCGACAGTAGGCGATGATCGGCGTGCCTTCTTCGATCACGCCCGCGCCGCTGTAGAGCTCGCGCAGCTCATCGGCCGAAAGGAAGGTCCCGTCCTCGTTGACGGCCTTGGCCCAGGGCACCGAGGCAGCACCGGGAATGTGGCCGCCACGCTGCGCTCCCTCCTGCTCATAGCCCGTCATCGCGATCAACTCGCCTGAGAACTCCTGTGGGCTGCGGACATCGACGAGGTTGGTCGAGGCGTCAAGCGCACCGAAAACCTCGTCGCGCTTGGCGCGGATCGCGTCGTCTCCGTCCTTGGCCTCGAACGTGACCTCGTCGTGGGACGGGACTTCGTCTGTGGTCTCGCGCTCCTCACCGATCCACTTCTCGCGGGGGCCGTTGACGAGCTTGACCTTGTCGTGTCCGTAGTACAGGAAGTACCAGTAGGTGTAAGCGGCAAACCAGTTATTGCGGTCGCCGTAGAGGACGACGGTGTGATCGTTGGAGATGCCGCGGCTGCCCATGAGAGCGCCAAAGTCCTCGCCATTGAGAAAGTCGCGCTTGACCTGATCTTGAAGGTCGGCCTTCCAATCAAAGCCGATGGCGCCGGGGATGTGGGCCTCGGCATACAGGGCAGGGTTCTCGTCCACCTCGATGATGCGAATCGAGTCGTCGTCGAGGTGCTCGGCGACCCAGTCGGTCGAGACGAGGACGTCGTTGGCGTAGTCGGACATGGCCTTCCTCCTCTAAATAGGTAAATCCTGATCGAGCTTACTGGCATTGAAGTGCGTCTCCAATCCCAGTTGTGGGTGGAAATTGCCGGGGGTGTCGCATATTGTTGCCCTGCGATGGCTCATACGCCCAACAGCGACGCCGAGAACGACAAGTCCAGCAGCGACGACGAGGCTAGTGGCGACGAGTCGAGTGGCGACGACGCCAGCAACATCACCGCTCCCTCGATCGGGCCGCACACGAAGATCGAAAAGGAATCGCCGCAAGAGCGCCTGGCGCGCGGCGACCAGTCCGACACCGACGCGATGGGCCTCGACAAACACCGCGAGGTCGTCGGTGGTCGCTACAGCGCCAGCCCTGCGCGGCAGATCACCATCTACGCCCTCGTCGTCGCCGTCGTCATCGGTCTCGGCTTCGGCTTCAAGCTACTCGCCGACGAACTCGACCAACCGCCGAAGACGGTCGCCGACGAGGCGCCGTGGGCGGGTAAAGGCGTAGAGCAGCGCGCTCCGGACCCGATCCAGTAGCGCAGCTGTCGTCGGAAGTATCGACGTGCCCAGGAGCCGGGGACGGTTCAGCCGATGAGGCGCCACGCGGCGCCGAGCATGGCCTCCCGCCAGCTCTCGTGATCGCCCGGATCCTCGTCGACCAGCGCGACGGGAATGCGCCAGCGCTCAGCCGCAGCACGCACCGCCGCTGAACCCACCGCAATAGTCGCAGGCGCCGCCGACCCGCCGGCCTCGTAGATGAACCCGCGCACCGGTGTGTCGACGATCTCTTCCAGCATGCGCTCGAGCCGAGGCCCGTTGGCCGCCTCGACCTCGGCCGCTCCCACGGCCGATCCAAGCAGCCAATAGATCACCGTGACCCCGGCGACGTGATCGCTCAGCGTCGCAATACGATCGGGATCGGCCTCCGCCGGCTCGATCCCAGCGGCCTCGATTTCCTTTAGTCCCTCCTCGCGCCGAGACGTTCCCCGCACGAGCCAGCCCTCAGCGATCAACGCCTCGCCAAGCGAGCGTCCGCGGCAGCCGCAGCCGATGATCAGCGCGCGTGCCATCGACCTGGGTTACTCGTGGACGCTTCGGGACCGGGCACTGACGGCGCTAGACGCCGTACTCGTCCTCGAGCTCGTCGAGGCGGCCGTCGTAGCTGCGCCGAGCGCGCTCGCGGATCGCCTCGTCGTGGCGCGCCATCTCGTTTGCGTCGTCCTCGGTCAGCTCGCGAGCACCGCGGCGACGCCGGTACTCGTTTTGGGCCTCGAGCATCTGCTGCACGTCATCGAGTTCGAGCTGAGCTTCGACCTCGTGCGAGCGCGTCGGCTTCCAGTCGACGAGATCTGCCCCGCTGCCGGGGTATGCCCGGGCCAAAAGGATGAGGCAGAGGGCGATGAATCCGATCATCCCGAGGGTGATCGCCATGAATGCCATGGCCTCACCATACGCCTGAGCGCTGTCCGGAGCGCCACCGGTTTGCGATGATCGTGCCGTGGCGGACGCCCTGATCATCGATGCGGTGCGAACGCCGGTGGGCCGGTTTCGCGGGGCTCTGTCCGGCGTGCGCCCCGACGACCTCGCCGCCCATGCAATAGCCGCAGCCGTCGGGCGCACCGGAATAGACCCCGCCGACGTCGCCGACGTGTATTGGGGAGCGGCAAACCAGGCGGGCGAGGACAACCGCAACGTCGGGCGCATGGCCGGCCTCCTCGCGGGACTGCCCGTAGAGGTCCCGGGCGTCACGGTCAACCGCCTCTGCGCCTCGGGACTGGAGGCGGTCAATCAAGCCTCACGTTGCCTTCGCCTCGGCGAGGGGGATCTCTACCTCGCGGGTGGCTCGGAGTCGATGAGCCGCGCTCCTTGGGTGATGGCCAAGCCCGAGGCAGGCCTTCAGCGCGGCGAACAGACGCTCCACGACACGGCGCTCGGCTGGCGTCTGATCAATCCGGTGATGGCCGAGCGCTACTCGACGGAGGCGATGGGCGAAACCGCCGAAAACGTCGCCGAGCGCTTCGGCATTTCGCGCGAAGACCAAGACGCTTTCGCCCTGCGCAGCCACGAGCGCGCGATCGCCGCTCAAGCAGACGGGCGCTTCGACTCGCAAATGGTCACCGTCGAGGCGCCAACTGCCAAGCGCGGCGAAACGACGAAGATCGAGGCGGACGAGGGCCCCCGCGCCGAAGCTTCGCTCGTAAAGCTCGCCGGCCTGAGTGCTGTGTTCCGCGAGGGCGGCAGCGTCACGGCCGGCAACGCCTCGACGCTCAACGACGGCGCTGCCTGCGTCGTACTCGCCTCCGAGGCCAAGGCGGCGCAGCTCGGCGCCAAGCCGTTGGCGCGCATCGTCTCCAGCGGCGTCGCCGGCGTTGATCCCGCCGTGATGGGCATCGGCCCGGTGCCGGCGATCCGAAACGCGCTCGGCGCGGCCGGTCTCGAGCTCGCAGAGATCGACCTGATCGAGATCAACGAAGCCTTTGCTGCTCAGGTCCTCGCCTGCGCCCGCGAGCTCGGAATCGACGAGGACAAGCTCAACGTCAACGGCGGCGCGATCGCGCTCGGCCACCCGCTCGGTTGCTCGGGCGCGCGTTTGATCTCCACCCTCGCGTGGGAGCTTCGCCGTCGCGGCGCCCGCTTCGGGATCGCCTCCTTATGCGTCGGTGTCGGCCAGGGCTTAGCGACCATCATCGAGAACCCGCTGACATAGTTGCTCCCCGTTGGGGTCACTAGGAGATCGCATAGGTGCCGGGCAGGGCGTGGCAACCGTGATCGAAATCTAGCCCGGTCGGATAGCCTCGGACCATGTCTCCCATCCAAGAGCTTGCGTCGGTCAACGGCGAGATCACGCCGACGGACGCGACGATGATCCCCCTGCGCGACGATGGCCTTTATCGCGGTGACGGCGTGTTCGAGGTGATCCGGCTCTACGCCGGGCGACCCTATGCGCTTGGCGCGCACCTCGACCGCCTGGAGCGCTCCGGCTCGGCGATTGAGCTGCCGGTGCCGCGGGCTGAGCTCGAAACTGAGGTCGAGGCCCTGCTCGAGCGAAACGGCGATACCGACGCTCAGCTGCGGCTACTCGTAACCCGCGGCGGCCTACGGGTTGCGTTGATCGAACCGCTGGTCGAGCACGCCGCCGCCGTGTCGCTGGCGTCGGTCACCTACTCGCCGACGGTGATCCTGACCGGGGTCAAGTCACTGTCCTACGGCGCGAATATGCAGGCGACCCGCATCGCCAAGGCCGGCGGCGCCGATGACGCTCTGCTCGTGCGCCCTGACGGGATCGTGCTCGAGGCCCCGACCTCGACCATCTTCTGGGCCAGCGGCGGCGAGCTGCGCACACCAGCGCTCGACACCGGAATCCTCGACTCGATCACGCGCCGCGCGGTGGTCGATTCGCTCGAAGTCAGCGAGGGCGGCTACGACCTCGCAGAGCCGCTCGCAGCCGACGAGGCTTTTCTAGCCTCGACCGTGCGTGAGATCCAGCCGATCTCGGCAATCGATGATCGCGTGCTCGAGCCAGGACCGCGCACCGCCGCGGCCGCCGAGGCCTTCGCCAAGGTGGTCGCCGACGAACTGGGCGCGCCGGTGCGCTGATGTTCGAGCTCACCGACGAGCAACGTCTGATCCGGGAAACCGCCCGCGAATTCACCGACAACGAAGTCGTACCCAAGGCGCGCGACTCAGATCGCGCGATGAAATTCGACATCGAGCTCGCCCGTCGCATCGGCGAGATGGGCTACCTCGGCGCGCCGGTGGCCGAGCCCTACGGCGGTCGCGGCCTCGACTTCGTCAGCTACGGACTGATCGTCGAGGAAATCGGCCGCGGCGACTCCGCCATGCGAACGGTCGTCTCGGTCCAGACCTCGCTGGTCTGCGGCTCGATCGAGCGCTGGGGCTCAGAAGACCAAAAACAGCAGTTGCTGCCGCGCCTGACTTCTGGCGAGTCATTCGGCTGCTTCGGGCTGACCGAGCCCGACACCGGCTCCGATGCCGCCAACCTTCGCACTCGCGCCGAGAAGATCGACGGCGGCTGGCGGATCAACGGCACCAAGATGTGGATCTCGCTCGGAAACGTCTGCGAGGTGGCGCTGATCTTTGCCCAGACCGATCCCGAGAAAAAGCACAAGGGACTGGCCTGCTTTCTCGTCCCTTCCGATAGCGCCGGCTTTACGACCCAAGAGATCCACGGCAAGCTTGGCCTGCGCGCTTCCGACACCGCCGAGATCTCGCTCGACGGGGTCGAGGTCTCAGACGACGCGCTGATGGGCGAGGTCGGTGACGGCTTCAAGGTCGCGATGTCGGCGCTCGACTCGGGGCGTTACTCCGTGGCCGCGGGCTGCGTCGGGATCATCGAGGGCTGCGTGCAGGCTTCGGTTGCCTACTCGAAGGAGCGCAAGCAGTTCGGCGTTCCGCTCGCCAGCTTTCAGCTCGTGCAGGAGATGATCGCCGACATGATCGTGCGCCGCGACGCCGCGCGGATGCTCGTGCGCCGTGCCGGCATGCTCAAGGACGCCGGCAAACCCTCGACCATCGAGACCTCTGTCGCCAAGCTTTATGCGACCGAATCGGCAGTCGAGGCCGCCAATCTCGCGATCCAGGTACACGGCGGCTCCGGCTACGTCGACGACTACCCGGTCGAGCGCTATCTGCGCGATGCCAGAGTGACGACGCTCTATGAGGGCACGTCGCAGATTCAAAAGCTGATCATCGGACGCGACGCGACCGGTATCAACGCAATGCTGCCGCCGGCTTGAGCGTTTCGTGGCGCGCCTGGTCAAGGTAACGCGCGACGGCAACGTCGCCCTCTGCCGGCTCAATCGCCCCGAGGCTCGTAACGCCCTCTCCCCCGAGATGATGGAAGAGCTTGCGAGCGCCCTGGCGACGCTCGACGCCGACGACGAGATCCGCTGCATCGTCATCGCCGGCTCCGACGAAGTCTTCGCGGCGGGCGCCGACATCGGCGCCCTCGCCGCGCGCGAGTTCCATGAAGCGATGTTTCATCCCGCGGCCTCGTTCTGGCGCCGAGTCGCCGAAACGCGCACACCCTTGATCGCCGCGATCTCCGGCTGGGCGCTGGGCGGCGGCTGCGAGCTGGCCCTGACCTGCGACATGATCATCGCCTCGGAGACCGCTGAGTTCGGCCAGCCCGAGATCACCCTCGGGATCATCCCCGGGGGCGGCGGCACCCAGCGCCTGGCGCGCGCCATCGGCAAGCAGCGCGCGATGGAGCTTGTGCTAACCGGACGGCGCTTCAGCGCCGAGGAGGCCGCGGCGATGGGGCTGGTCAACAAAGTTGTTCGCAAGCGCGACGACTGGCTCGAGGCCGCGATGGAGCTTGCCCGTACCGTCGCCATGCGCCCACCTCTTGCCACGCGGCTGGCAAAGCAAGCGGTTCTCGTCGCCGAGGAGACGACGATGTCGGCCGGCCTCGAACAGGAGCGCCGCCTCTATGAACTGGCGATGGCGACCGAGGACCGAGTCGAAGGCATGCAGGCCTTCCTCGAGAAGCGAAAGCCCGAGTACCGAGGCCGTTGAGCACGTCCGTCATCGGTGTCGCGGGCGCCGGCACAATGGGCGCCGGGATCGCTCAGCTCGCATGCCTGGGAGGACACCCCGCACTCCTCTGGGACCCGAACGCCGAAGCGCTCGAGGCAGGCTCTAGGCGCCTGCGAAACGACCTCGCCCGCGGCGTCGAGCGCGGCCGCTGGAGCGCCTCGGAGGCAGAGGCCGCGTCGGGCCTGCTCGAGCCGGCGGCCACGCTCGATCAGCTCGGCGGCTGCGCAATCGTGATCGAAGCCGCCCCGGAGGACCTCGCGCTCAAGCGCGCCCTCTTCGCCGAGCTCGAACGGTCGTGCGGCCCCAACGCCGTTTTGGCTACCAACACCTCGTCGATTCCGGTCGGCGAGATCGCCGCAGAGGCAAAGCTTGCGCAGCGCATCTGCGGCATGCACTTCTTCAACCCGCCGGCGCTGATGAAGCTGGTCGAGGTCGTGGCGGGCGGGCGCACGGGCGAGCCGGCGCTGGCGGCCGTGACCGAACTCGCGACCGACATGGGACGCACGCCGATACGCTGCACCGACTCGCCGGGTTTCATCGTCAACCGCTGCAACCGCCCTTATGCGCTCGAGTCGCTGCGCATGCTCGAGGCCGGGATCGCAACTCACGCCGAGATCGATGGAGTGATGCGCGACGAGGGCGGCTATCGCATGGGGCCGTTCGAGCTCATGGACCTGATCGGCATCGATGTCAACCTCCAGGTGGCGCGCTCGTTCTATCGCCAGCGAGCCGAGCCGCGATGGCAGCCGAGCCCGATCTCCGAGCGGATGGTCGCCGAGGGCCGATTGGGGAGAAAGAGCGGCGAGGGCTTTTACGCCTACGAAGACGGCAAGCAGGTGAAGGTCGCGCCGGCCTCGCTCAACGCCAACCGCCGCCGCGCAATCCTCGAACGCATCGTTGCCCAGCTCGTCAACGAAGCGAGTTTCGCGGCCGAGGAGGGCGTTGCGGAGCCGAGCGACATCGACGCCGCGATGAAACTCGGCCTCAATCACCCCCGGGGTCCGTTCGAGTGGGCCGAAGAGATCGGTGCGAAGCGCATCGAGGCTGTCCTCGATGCGCTTCATGACGGTACGGACGAGCGTTACCGGCCTGCCGAGCGGCTGCGCCAGCTTGCCCGCTCAGCTCGCTAGATCCACGAACCGATCTCGCACCGCAGTTCAGATACCTGTTGCGGGCCTAACCTCAGGCTCGTTTGCGACTTTCGCCCGCTCACCTGCGCGTCGTCGGCGCATGAACAGGACGTTACCGCCGGCTGCAAGCCAGGAGCCGACCAGGATCAGTGCGAGGCCGCCGATCGTCACCGCGGTGACCTTCTCGTCAAGTAATAGCGTGCCGTAGATGACAGCGAAGCCAGGGACGAGGTAGGTGACGATGAAGGCGCGCGCCGGCCCGACCGTCGCGATTAGGTAATAGAAGATCGCGAAGGCAACGCCGGTTCCGACCGCGCCGAGCCCGACCATCGCCGCGATCGGGCCCAACCCCGGAGCCTCCGAGGGGAAACCGATCACGGCAACCGGCAGCAATAGGATCGTGCTCGCGGTAACAATCCACGCGGCGACACCTATCGGCGGGCGGTCAGCGAGACGGTGTTTGACCATGAAGCCGCCGACCGCGTAGCCGAGCCCGGCGAGGATCACCGCGAAGCCGCCGAGCAGCTGGTCGCCCTCACCACCGAGATCGACGCCCAGCAGAACCGCAACCCCGATAGCGCCGAAGACGATGCCGACGAGGCGCGCTCCGCGTGCGCGTTCATCCTGATCGACCCAGATCGCGAGCAGGGCTGTGAACAGCGGGGCCGAGGTGACGAGGATCCCGGCCAAAGACGAGGAGATCTCCTGTTGGCCGGCCGCGATCAACAGAAACGGACCGCCGACCTGGAGCGCGCCCAGGGCGATCAAGGTGCCCGCCTGACCGGCAAAGCCCGAGAGTGCACCGCGCCCGCCCGCCAGGACCAGCAAGACGATCGCACCGAGCGCTACCCGCAGCCAGGCGACCATGCCCGGCGAAAAGTCGCGGATGCCGATCGCGATGAACAGGTAACTGGCGCCCCAGATCGCCCCGAGGATGAAGAGCAATGTCCAAGCGCGGCTGGTCACCGCAGCGAGGTTAGGGACTGCGTGCGCGCCCGCCTATTAGCTTCGAAGATGGTGGCGATAAGGGAGATGCATGTGAAACGCACACGGAGGCGGCCGCGTGAGCACCCCTACTTCTTCGGCCGCTTGACCCGCTCGCAGTTCTTTCGCACCTTGTCCTTGCGATCAACTTTGGCGCGATCGCCCTTGCCCTTGCCGCAGTCGACGCGGTCGCGAGCGCCGTCGCGCGCCGAGATCCGATCGCGGCCAGAACCACCGGCTAGCTCGTCTTTGCCGGCGCCGCCGCCGAGCCGATCGTTGCCGTTTCCTCCGTCGAGGCAGTCGTCGCCACCGCGGCCCTTGAGCCGGTCCTTGCCGCCAAGCCCGTCGATCTGATCGCCGAACTCGGTCCCCTTGAGGCGGTTCTTCTTGTTCGTGCCCGAAATGCGATTGCCGCAGGCGGGTTTGGCGTCGGCGCCGCCCTGAATCGTCGAGCTGCTCTCGCGGACGGGGATCGCCAGCGATGCGCCCGTGAGATCAAGTGACGACGGCTCGTCGGTAGCGCGGACGAACGGAGTGTCATCTTGGGCAAGCTCGATGCGAATCCGATGACCCGCCGCGAAGCGCCAGCCGTTGCCGTGCAGCTCGGTTCGCACGGTGCCCGCCGCGGCCTCTGCGGCCGTGACTCGCCGCGGGCCGCGATCGACGAGCGCGGCACTGCCGTCGGGCGAGACGTCATACAGGCGCGCATTGAGCTGGAGGCCGTTGCTCGAGCCGCTGAGCGCGATCGCGACGCTGGCCCTGGTCGAGCCGATCATCGTCGCCGGGCCCGGCAGCGGGTCACTGGTATACGAGGCGATGCCGACGCCTGCGACGCTGGTCTCGGTTGGACACTCGCTGCCGTTGGTGAGCAAGTTGGCGAAGGGGTCGGCGTTGGTGGCGTGAGGGTTGACAGGCACCTTGGACAGGGTCTGCTGCTTGCCCGCCAGCTCGACGCTGAGCGTGTTCGGCGCGAGCTGCTCGAAGGTCGCCGCAGAAAAGGTTTCGCCCGGCTCGTCCAGCGGCGCCGAGCCGGCGTTGTCCTTGCAGACCTGAAGCGCAGCGGTGACGTCGAAGCTTGGCACGGGCTCGGCCGGGTTGGCGCTGGGGTCCGCGTAGTGGTCGACGAAGTCGTTGAGCCGCGAGGTGACGCCGATGCGCTGACGCCCCGAGGGTGGGCTGTTGTAGTCGCCGCCCGGATAGTCGGTGAAGGCGCAAACGCGACGGCCCGCCGCGTCGCCGGTATCGCAGATATCAGCCCACTCCTTGGTCTTGTTCTGGACGAAGTGGTTGTAGTCGCCGTAGTACTGCTGAACCGGATAGCCGGGCACCGTCGCCAGCAAGCGGTTGACCATGCGCCGGTTCTCATAGGCTGGAAACAGCGGATCGGTCAGCGTCCCGGCGTTGAACACCGGGATCCGGTAGCTCGGGTCGGTGGCGATCTTGTCGAAGAAGTCGTTCTGGTAGTAGGCGGAGCGTTCCCGCATGAATCGAGGCAGAGTCGTCGCGAGCGTGTTGACGCAGGACGGGTTGGTCTCGAGCGGATACGAGGATTGAAGGCAGATGAAGGCCTCGGTGATCTCCGGCGGGAAGGTCGTGTGGTTTTCCCGGACCGAGTTGCCGGTCGCAAACAGAGCGCTGACAATCGACGTCTTCGGAATCCCAACCGGAGCGCCGCCGCCCGGACAGGGCTGGGCGTCGAGCTGTAGCGGGCCGGTGTCGCAACCGTTCGTAGCCGGCAGCTCACCGGGGCTCTGGGAGTGGGTGCCGTTGGGGACCAAGGTGTATGCCAGGTCGGTCCAGCCATACCGGGGCGCAACGACGGAGAGGCCCATGGCGGCAGCTGTGCCGGTCTCGGCGAGGCCGCAGGTCCATTCAGGGTCGGTCAGCGCGAGCCAGGCAAAGCCGCCGCCGTAGGAGCCTCCGGTCGCGACCACGTTCTGCGGGTCGATCTCGACGTCTTCGCCGGTGATGTCGTCCAGTGCTGCGGCCGGCCCGTCGGCGGCGGCGAAGACCTGGCAGGCGAGGTGCTGGTAGTCGTTGATCTCGAAGTTGCGCGAGTCGAGCTGGGTCTGGCCCGTGGAGCCTCGGTCTTGATTGTTGATGAAACCGCGCGCCGTATACGTGACGACAACGTAGCCGCGGGAGGCAAACCAGAGGTTGTTGTAGTGCCAGCGCTCGTTGAACGACACGGGACCGCCGCCATCGATGTTCAGCGCCCCGGCCGGGGCCTCCCAGCTGGTCTTCTCCCCGCCGCAGCAACCGTGCATGAAGAACAGCAGTGGATATCCGCCGGCGGGCGGCGGAGTGTCGGGGAGGGTTACGTCAACGTCGAGGCCGATCGTGCCGTCGACCGGACTCGCGCCGGCCATCGTTGCCGCGTCGGCGGCCTTCGGTGGCAGGCCGGTGAAGCCGTCGGCGCCGTACTTGGCGGGAACGGTGATCGCCGAGGCGCCACTGAGATTGGGCACGAGCCCACCAGCCATCGGGACGCCGTCGTCGCATCTCCACACGGCGGCGCTTGTGGGGCTACTGACGCCGGGTGTCGGGTCGATCAACGTGCAGTTGGCAGGGGCGTGCAGGGTCGGCGCGATCGCTCCGTGCGCGGGCGCAGCCACGAGCGCCGCTGTCGCGACGGTCAACCCTGCCAGGGCTCCGAGTGTCCGCCTCCGTGCCAGATCCGCTTCTCTCTCCTGGCCGACTGTACTCTGACCGCGAAGTGCAGGCGCCGTTTCTCTCACGAATCCGCTTGTCCGTGGCAGTGGCGATCGCCTCCGGCACCGCGCTCGCCCTGGTGATCGCGACTACGCCCCGGGCAACCGCCCGTGGCGAAGCCGCGCTGATGCCGGACCTGGTCACGCTCGGGTTTCACAAGGAAGACCTCGTCGTCGGCGTCGAGAAGGGCAAGGTCCAGCTGCGACTCAACAACGAGGTCGCAAACGTCGGTGCCGGCCCGCTCGAGATCAACCCCTCGGAACAGTCGAATGAGTGCGATGGCGATGCCGACCCGGCAAACGACCGCGGCGCTTTTCAGCGCGTCTATGCGGACTCGAACGCAAGTGGCGTCTTCGAGCGCGGCGCGGACGGCATCGATTCAGACCGACAGTTCGGCTGCATGCGATATCACCCGCGCCACATTCACTGGCATGTGCTCGACTTCACCCGCTATGAGCTGCGTCGTGAGGACGACGGCAAGCTCGTCCGCGAGTCGGACAAGGTCGGCTTCTGTCTCACCGACGCCCGGCGGGCCTTTCCGCTCCCCGACTCGCCCACGACTCCGGTCTATCCACTCGAGCCGGGCACTTTGCTGCCCTGTGACGTCGCCTCGACGCAGGGTATCTCGGTCGGCTGGGCCGACGAGTACGCGTTCACACTGGCCGGCCAGCAACTCGACATCACCGCGCTTGCCGCGGGTCGCTACTGCTTGACGTCACGCGTCGATCCCAGCAACGTGCTCGCCGAGGCTGACGACCTCAACAACGTTCGCCGTGCGCCGATCTTGTTGCGCCCCGACAACGCGGTCATCCGCAGGCTCGACGGCCGCTGTCAGATCTGACGTTGGCGCTGCCCCGCTGGCGCGCTGTGCGGCGCTTTCGGTGCACAACAGCCCGAGGCCATGCGCCGACGCAAGCGCGCCGCCGCGAGCTAGGCGGAGAGGTTCGGCGCGACCTCGAGCGGTTCGCCACCGACGCGCCAGTGCGCCTCGGGCGACGGCGGCGTGTCGCGCAGGAACCACTCGGCGTCGAGCGCGCCCATGCAGCCAGTGCCGGCCGCCGTAACAGCCTGGCGATAGGTGTGGTCGACGAGGTCGCCGATCGCGAAGACGCCCGCGAGGTTGGTCTTCGTCGACTTGCCCTCGGTGACGACGTAGCCCTCGTCGTCGGTTTCGACCTGCTCGGTGACGAGCTCCGAACGCGGGATGTGACCGATGGCGACGAACCCACCAGTTACCTCGAGTTCCTCGGTCTCCTCCGTGTCTGGGTTTCGCAGGCGGATTGCGCGCAACTTGCCGTCGTCGCTGGCGAGGAACTCCTCGGGGACGAACGGAGTCTTGGTCGAGATGTTGTCCTTCTCGAGCGCTCGATCGGCCATGATCTTCGAGGCGCGAAACTGATCGCGGCGATGCACGATCGCGAGATCCGAGGCGTACTTGGAGATGAAGATCGAATCCTCCATCGCCGAGTCGCCGCCACCGATCACGGCGACCTTTTGACCCTTGAAGAAGGCGCCGTCGCAGACGCCGCAGGTCGAGACGCCGCGGCCTGAGAGCTCGAGCTCACCTGGAATCCCGAGCCGGCGCGGTTCGGCGCCCATGGCGAGGATGATCGATTTGGCGACGTACTCGTCGTCGCCGACGAAGACGCGCTGAATGCCACCGTCGGAGAGCTCTATGCGGTCGGCGTCGTCGGAGATGAAGCGGGTGCCAAAGCGCTCTGCCTGAGCCCGAAACTGGGTCATCATCTCCGGGCCCATGATCCCCTCGGGGTAGCCCGGGTAGTTCTCGACGTCGGTTGTGTTCTGCAGCTGCCCCCCCCACTGGAAGCCCTCGATCACGAGTGGTTCGAGGTTGGCGCGCGAGGCGTACAGGGCAGCGGTGTAGCCGGCTGGACCGCCGCCGAGGATGATCAGGCTCTCGATCTTGTTTTCGCTCATGGTGTCTTGGTATCCGATCGCGTCGAAGTATCACATACTTTACTTTATGAAGTAATGGCGCCGGGCAGCGCCTCCGTCGAATCGGTACCGACCGAGGGCGGAGTTCTCTGCTCCCAGCGATGTACCGTTCGCCGCAGTTGGAAGAAGGCGACGATGCCCGGCAGCAGTGGCAGCCAGAAGGCGATCAGGCGATAGACGAGGATCGCCGGGAAGACGACGTTCGCGGGCAGTCCGAAGATGACAAAGGCGCCCACGAGGCCGGCGTCGACGCCGCCGACTCCGCCCGGCAGCGGCAATAGATTGGCGACCATGCCGACGAAGAAGCCCTGGACGATTACCGCCAGCGAGACATGAACTCCGAACGCCTTGAACGCGGCCGCCAGTATCGCGATCTGGGTCGCCCAGAAGCCGATCGCCCCAATCACCGCCAGCCCGCCGCGGCCGCCCCGCGAGGGCTCGCGGATGAAGCGAATCGCCTCTCGGGTGCCAACTGCAAGCGTTGACGGCACGGTGGCGAGCCGGCGCAGCGTCCGCCCCCAGAGATTCTCTTGGGAGGCCTCGGAGAAGCGCTTCTCGAGGTCGCCGGGAACCAGCGCGACGAGCAGGAAGACAAAGATGACGCCGCCGGCGATCGCAGCCGGGACGACGGTCATGCCTGCGGGCGCCGGTCCGTTGAAGACGCCCGTGCGCAGCAGGATGCCGTTGATCACCAGCGTCAGCATGTAGACGGCGTATAGGAGAACGTTGAAGGCGACCATCCGCGCCGCAGCGTCGCGTTGGGCCATCCCCGCCTTTCGCAACGCCCAGTAGGTGAGGATGATTCCGCCGGCCCCACCGGCCGAGAACAGACGCGTCGCCGCGAGGCCCGCCATCGTGATCTCATACGACTCGCGCCAGCGCAGCCGCACCGCCTCGCCGACCACGCCCTTGAACAGGGCGACGTAGGAGGCAAACATCAAAAGGACGAAAGCGACGGCGATCCCGGTCCACAGCGGATCGCCGTTGTCGAGATCCTTCGCCCCCGGATCGTCGCTGACGCCGACGATCTGGGGGAAAAGCAGATAGACGCCCACGGCCGCCAGCAGCGCGATCACAAGCGTCTGAACGATCCGTTTCGGGCTAGCGAAGAACTTCGGCTCGGCGTTCTCCTCCGCCGTCTCGGTCCCGGGGGCGCCCAAGCGTGTTTCTTCAGCCGTCATCGGGAGCGTCGCATCGAGCTCCTCTTCGACTAACCGACCGGACGCGTTGGGACGAGACATACCGGTGCCCCATCCTCGCAGGCCGACTGGTCAAGCCGGGGCGCGGCCCGCACCCGCCTGCTTTTCGCTCAGGCTGCCGCAATTCGCTCGAGCCGGCGCAGCACCCCGTTGACCGCCTCCACCACCGGTTCTGCCAGGGGCTCTCCGCGACGCACCAGTCCGACGACCGCCGCGCCGGCGATCAGGTCGGTGACGTAGTGCTCACCGAGGTAGACGAGGGCGACGGCGAGGGTTGCCGCGTATCCCGCGCCGAGCGCACCTGGCACCGGGCCGACCTCGGCTAACAGGACCGCGGCCATCAAGGAGCTGGCGAAGTGAAGTGAGGGCATCGCCGCCCAGGGGTTGCCGTTAGCCGTTTCATAGAGGCGGTCCCAGACCGGGCCCCAGACCTCCTCGCCGACGTCGAGCATCAGCCGCCGCACCTCCGGCCGCGCCTCGATCACCATCTCCTCCACGACATCGGATGAGATGTGGTCGATCGGCCGGTCCAGGTAGTCGTTCTCCGAGGCCCACCAGGGCGGCGCGGTCGGGATCGCGAAGTACAGGGCGCAGCCGATGTCGTAGGTCGCGGCCATCTGGCGGGCGGCCCTCGCGAAGCGGTCCACGTGTCGCTGCTGGATGAACAGCAGGGTCACGTGCGGCTCGAAGAACCAGGCCCAATGCACCATCGAGAGCGCGCGGTCGAGCGCAGTCACACGACCGGGAATCGACAGCCGCCGCTGCAGCCGAACGCTCGGCAACTCGCCGCGACCCAGCCAGCGATCGGCCGCGATCGGATAGCGGATCTTCAGCCGGCGGCGCAGCGCCTCGGCGTTGTCGTAGGGAAGCTCGTGGGCGATCGTGAAGGCCCACATCTGAAACGAGTAGAGGACGACATCTCGCGTCTTGGTCCGTGGGGCGAGAACGGCGACGGCCAGCGGGCCGGCCACCAAAGCGGCGGTCGTCGCCGCAGCGGGAATGCGAAAGCGCCGGCGCACGAGCGGCGTCGCGATCGCGGCTGCGAGCATCGCGCCCGCGGCCAGACGAACCGCCGCGCGCAATGCGGGCGAGGGGCGGCGCGAAGTGCGTTGGCGGCGCAAGGCGCCGCGAGTATAGGCAGGGCGCCGCAGCCCGCCCTGGCCTCTATAAGTCGTGGATGGCACGCTTTGACGCCACCAGAGTCGCGATCACCGGTGCCGGTGGTTTCATCGGCACCGCGCTGGCCCACCACCTAAACGCCCAGGGCGCCGATGTGATCGGCATCGACGTCTCCCCCACGGCCACGGCGAGACTCATCAGCGAGGGGATCGAAGCGGCCGTTGCCGACGTCACCGACCGCCCTGCGCTCGACCTCGCGCTGGGAGGCGTCGACGTCGTCTTCCACACCGCCGCGCTCGTCCACGAGTGGGGCTCGATGCAGGAGTTCGTTCGAGTCAACGTCGGCGGCACCGCGACAGTGCTCGATGCGGCCACAGCGACCGGCGTCGACAAGGTCGTGCACGTCAGCTCGGTAGTCGTCTACGGCTACGACGATCCCGGCGAGCAGGACGAAACGGCTCAGCTGCGGACCTACGGCATCCCCTACATCGACACCAAGTCCGCATCCGACCGCCTTGCCCGCCGCCGTGGCGCGGTGGTGGTTCGCCCCGGCGACGTCTACGGCCCGGGTTCGATCCCCTGGACTCGGCGGCCGTTGGAGCTCGCCCAAGCTCGCCAGCTCGCGCTGCCGGGCAAGGGCGACGGGCAGATGCTTCCGGTATATGTCGACGACCTGGTCGAGGCGCTTGTTCTGGCGGCGCACGAGGGCGAGCCGGGACGCGCCTACACCGTATGGGAGGGCGCTGACGTCAGCTTCGGCGATTACTTCGACCGCATCGCCGAGATCGCGGAGGCGCCAAAACCGCGGCGTTTGCCACGCCGCGCGCTCGAGCTGGCCGGCGCGGCGAGCGAGCGCGTCGCCGCCCTACGGGGCCTCCCTCCCACGTTCACAGCGCGCTCGGCGACGTTCATCGACCGTCGCGGGACAGTCTCCAACAGGCGTCTGTGTGAGGAGCTCGGATGGGTCCCGACCGTGCCTCTGAAAGAGGGTCTACGCCGCTCGGCCGAGTGGGCTGTGGCGGCTGGAATCGTCGGCGGCAGCGGTCGCGCCGCCGTTCCTTATTAGAATGGCGCCGCCTTGAGCCGTCGCGTCCTCCCGCTTGCCTTTCTCGTCGCCCTGCTCGCCCTGATCTGGGCGGCGGTGCCTGCACACGCGATTGACCTCGGCCCCGAAGAGGCCCATTCGCCCAACGCCGAGAGCATGCGTTCGGCCTACTGGGTGATGATCGTGGTCACCTTCGTCGTCTTGATCGCCGTCAACGCGGCGCTGATCGCGGCCGTCGTCAAGTTCCGCGCGCGACGCGGGCGCGAGCCCTCGCGCTTTGCCGCCGGACGTGGGGCGCTGCGCCCGATCGTCGCCGCGCTCACGGTCTTTGCGCTCGTGATCTTCGTCTACGGCGTGATCGTCACCGAGGAAGTCCGAGAAATCGAGCCGTCCGGTCCCGACGGGCTCGGCGCGAGCGCCAGCGCTCAGGTCGGCGTCAAGGGCCTGCCACCTGTGAGCGCGATCGAGGGCGAGGAGTCGGCCACCGGCGAGCAGCCGATCAGCGGCGAGGAGCCGGTGGATTCAACGACGCTCGAGATCGATGCGATCGCTCAGCAGTGGCTCTGGCGTTTCGAGTATCCGGGCGGCACCGTCGGCAATCGAAACTTCTCCTACGGCGAGCTGGTGGTTCCCGTCGACACGGCTGTGGTCCTCAACGTCACATCCACCGATGTCCTCCATACCTGGTGGGTGCCGGCACTGGGTGGCCAGGTGCAAGCCGCGCCCGGCGACGTCAGCCAGACCTGGTTCAAAGCGGACGAAGTTGGTCGCTACGCGGGCCGCTCGACGGTCTTTTCCGGCACCGGATATCCCGTTATGCGCGCCTGGGTCAAGGTCGTCTCGACCCCCGAGTACGAGGCATATATCGAGCAGCTCTCCAAAGATCTTGAGGAAGCCCAGGGCATCGTGGCCGACGCCGCGGCAGCGGAGCAGACCGAGTGACTCCACCACCCACCACAGCAGCCCCACCGAGGCCCGAGGTCGTCACGCGGGGAGTGCCCAAGGAGCGTCAGGCCTGGATCGAGCGCGCGACGAGCACCGACCACAAGACGGTCGGCGTCATGTACGTCGCCACGGCGCTCAGCTTCCTTGCGCTGGTGGCGCTCGAGTTCCTGCTCATGCGGCTACAGCTGATCGTCCCCGAGAACACGCTGATCAAGCCCGAGATCTTCGATCGCCTGGTGAGTGCGGCGCCGCTGACTTTGGTCGTGCTGGCCGCGATCCCCCTGATCCTCGGATTGATCGCCTTCATCGTGCCGCTTCAGATCGGTGCCCGCGGCGTCGCCCTGCCGCGCCTCTTGCAGCTCTCCTACTGGCTCTATCTGGTCGGTGGCATCACCGTTTACGCCAGCTTCCTTTACCAAGCACCCGAGACCGGCACCGGGGCCCTGGCGCCGCTCTCCGACACGGTGTTCTCGCCAACCAACGGCACTGACGCCTGGATCGCCGGCGCCGCCCTGGCGACGCTCGGCTTCGTCTGCTTTGCAATCAACCTGGTCGCGACGCTGAACAAACTGCGAGCTCCTGGTGTCGCCTGGCGCCGGTTGCCGCTGTTTTCCTGGGCGGCCACCGTGATCGGCTGGATGCTGCTGGTGATCGGGCCGATGATGATCGCGGCGCTGGTGATGCTCGAGATCGACCGTCGCTTCGACGGCGTCTTCTTCGATGCCGGCGAGGGCGGCGCACCGCTGCTTTACGAGCACCTCTCGACGATCTTTCTCACCGGCGCCTACCTGATTGTCTTCCTTGGCGCAGCCGGTGCGATCTCCGAGATCCTGCAGACTTTCTCGCGCAAGCCGATCTTCAGCCACCGCGCGGTTACGGCATCGTTCGTCGCGATCGGCGCCATCGGTCCTCTGGCCTGGATGCAGAGCATGTACTCGGCACCGATCAACGAGGGCTTCACGATCATCGCGATGTTCTTCGCCCTCGCCCTTGTCGTCCCGATCGGGCTCCTCTTCTACAACTGGATCGCGACGATCTGGGGTGGGACGCTCGAGTTGCGGGCGGCCACATGGTATTCGCTGGTGGCGATCTCGGCGATGGCGTGCGGGCTCGCCGGGGAGCTCAGCTATTCGGTGATCCCGGTGGGCTGGGCGCTCGACAACACCACCGCGAGTCAAGGCGACACGCTCTATGTGCTCATCGGCGGTGGCGTCCTCGGTGGCTTTGCGGCGCTTCACTATTGGTTCCCAAAGCTCAACGGCACACTGCTGGGTGAGGGCATCGGCAAGGTCGCACTGATCCCGATGACGATCGGGCTGCACGTTTATGTGCTGGCAATGTTCCTCGCCGGTCTCGAGGGTCAGCCGGTCGACATCTTCAAGTACTTCGAGAACACCGGTGTCGACGGCTACAACCTGATCGCATCGCTTGCAGCATTCGTCTTGGTGATCGGAATTCTGCTCGAGATCGCCAACGCGGCGTATAGCTGGAACAACGGCATTCGCGCCCGCGGCCACGATCCGTGGATGGGCGTGACCCTGGAGTGGTTCGCACTCTCGCCACCGCCGGCGCACAACTTCGATGCCGTCCCCGACGTGCGCTCGAGCGAGCCACTGCGCGACATCCGCGAATCGGTTCGCCTCGCAACCGCCGCCTTTGTCGCCCCGAAGCCGCTGGAGACGATCACCGCTGCGGAGCCCGAGGCCAATACGGCGACTGAGCCGGACGCCGAGATCGCCGAGCAGCCCCCCGGAACTGCCGTGGCCGAGGAGGAGCCTGCTGGTCAAGCCGAGGCCGTCGCGCCGCCGGCCGAGCAGACCGATGCGGCTGAGCCGGAGGCCGGCTCAGACGAGGCGCAGCCGCGCGAGCAGATCCCATCGGAGTCGGCGCCGAACGCAAGCGAGTCCGGCGAAGATGACGCCGGTAGCGCCCCTGTAGCCTGAGCGCATGTCTTCACTCGCCGCTCGTGGCGATGCGGACGAGCTCTCTCGCTACCGCCGCCTCGTCACCGCGACGATCGTCGCGACCTTTGTTTTGATCCTTATCGGGGGGGTCGTTCGCGTGAGCGATTCCGGGCTTGGCTGCGGTGCCGCGGGCAGTGGCACACACGGCTGGCCGCTGTGCGAGGGCGGGCTCGTGCCCGAGGCAACCTCCGAGTCGATCATCGAATTCAGCCATCGCATGGCGGCCGGCATCGTTCTCGTGCTGATCGCGCTTGTCGCCTGGCGCGCGATCCGCCATCTGCGCGCACACCGCGCCATTGTTCGCGGCTCCGTCGCCGCAGCCGTCCTCGTGCTCGCGCAGGCCGCGCTGGGCGGACTCACCGTCGAAAAGGGCCTCGAGGAGGAGTTGGTCGCGGCACACCTCGGCCTGGCGATGGTGTTCGTCGGCATCATGCTTCTACTCCGCCGCGCCTCGGCGCCTGCCAAGGAGGCGAAAACACCGCCGGCCGACAATGTCCGTGGCCTAGGAGCGACCACCGCCGTCGCGGCTTGCCTCGTGCTGGCGACGATCATCGCCGGCGGTTATGTCGCCGGTACCGAGAAGCACGGCACGCCCGACGCGCCGCTCGGCGGCCAGGCCCATGTTGCCTGCGGCACCGGCTTCTCAGCCGACAACTTCCCGGCCTGCAACGGTCAGTTCTTGGGTCTCGGCCAAAGTCGTCTTGCCGACATTCAGCTCATCCACCGCGCCCTGATGTACCTGGCGGCGCTCGCTGTCTTGGCGATGGTGGCTCTGGCAATCAGGCGAAGCGCGCCCTCGCGCGCGTTCGTCGTCGCCGGCGGATTGCTCTTGCTGCAGATCGCCCTTGGGGCAATAAACGTCTGGGCCGGCAAGCACGCGGGTTTGATCATCGGCCATCTCGCCCTCGGCACCGCGCTGTGGAGTACCGTCGTCTACGCGGGAGCGACACTGTTACCCGTGTCGGCTCCGGCACCCGAGCGGGCCGGCCGGCGCGAGGCCACCGGAGCCGCCGCAGCCTGACGATGGAAAGCGCGACGACGACAACCCGCCCGGTGGAACCCGGCCAACTCGATTCCGGCGGCGTTGCACACCCGGCGCTACGCCAGCGCGGCCGCGACGAGCGCCTGGAAGCTACTGCTGCACGCCCTTGGGTCGAGACGCTTCGTGACTACAGCGCTCTGACCAAGCCACGGATCATCTCCCTGCTTTTGCTGACCACGGTGGCGACGATGTTCGCCGCCGATCCTTCCGGCCCGGCGATCTCGGTCGTCCTGTGGACGATGCTGGGCGGCTATCTGGCCGCGGGCGGCGCCGGCGCGATCAATCACTACATTGACCGCGACCGCGATGCCCGTATGGGCCGCACCAAGGCGCGGCCGTTGGCCACGGGACGAATCGAGCCGATCCACGGACTCGTCTTCGGCATCGTCCTCGGCGTCTTGGCGACGCTGCAGCTTGCGATCACCGTCAACGTGCTCTCCGCCGTACTTGCACTCACGGGCCTGCTCGGTTACGTCTTCGTCTACACGATCTGGCTCAAGCCCCTGACGCCGCAGAACATCGTCATCGGCGGCGCCGCCGGCGCCGTCCCGCCGCTGGTCGGCTGGGCTGCAGCCACCGGCGGGCTCGCGCTCGAGGCGCTCTATCCCTTCGGCATCGTCTTTCTCTGGACCCCACCTCACTTTTGGGCGCTATCGCTGCTGATCAAGGACGATTACGCGCGCATCGGCGTGCCGATGTTGCCTGTGGTCAAGGGTGAAGCGGTAACCAGGCGCCAGATCTTCATCTACTCCGTTGTGCTCGTTGCCTTCACCCTGCTGCCGGTCGCGACTGGTTTTCTAGAGTTGTTCTACGCGGCTTCGGCTGCGGTGCTGGGGGCGGGCTTCGTCGCGCTGGCGACTCGCCTGCTGCGAAATCCCTCGCGCCAGGCGGCGCTGACGCTTTATCTCTCCTCGCTTGTCTACCTCGCTCTGCTGTTCTGCGCCATGGCCGCAGACCGAGCCATCTGATAGAACCGGCAGCTTCGTGGATCGAAAGCGCGCATCGACCAACATCGGATCCGGCCTCCTGGCGGCCTCGGTGGCCCTTGGCGTCTTCGGCCTCTGCTTTTTTCTCGCGATCATCTACATCGGCTGACGATGGCCGACGATCGCCGCAACGGAGAGTCGATCGAGCTCGTCTACGTGCCGGAATCAGCATGGGAGCCGATCCTGGTTGCGGTGGGCCTCGCCGGGGTGGTCGCCTCGCTGTTCACGTGGTGGCCTTACGGAGTGATCGCAGCAATCGTCATGCTCTTCGCCTTGGTCTCCTGGGTGCGCGGCTCACGTGAGGATTTCACCCGCCTGCCGCGCAGCCAGCGCATCAGCACCGCGGTGATCCCAGCGGTGCCGTTCAAGCGGCCGTCCGAGTAGCGGCTCGCCGCTCCTGATCCTCGATCGGTTCGTGCCCATTAGTGCGCATCGACTCTAACCCTGATCGAAGCGTCACCCGGCGAAGTAGCAGCGCCTGCCTGACAGATAGGATTGAAGTCAAGTGTTCGTTCGTACAGCGCTCAGTCGCCATCTATCCCGCCGGGCTCGACCGGCAGTCCTCGCGCTTACGGTCGCCGGTGTGCTCGGCGTAGCCGGCTGCGACGTCACCGAGGACGCAGACCTAGACCGCGGCCGGGCACTTTTCCAACAGCAATGCGGCACCTGCCACGCGCTGGCGCAAGCCGGCACCTCGGCCCAGATCGGGCCAGATCTCGACGCCTCGTTCGCCCAGGCACGAGCCGAAGGCATGGACAACGACACTGTCGAAGGCGTCGTTCAGCAACAGATCGAGCTGCCGCGAACGATCGCAGAGGGCGACCCGAACTACGACCGCGTGTTCATGCCGGCTGACCTCGTCAGCGGCCAAGACGCTGAGGATGTCGCCACCTACGTCGGCAGCGTCGCCGGAGTGCCCGGAGCTGCCCCACCGCAGCTGGATCCTCCCGAGCTGTTCGTCCAGAGTTGCGGTAGTTGCCACACGCTCGCGGCAGCCGGCACCTCGGCCACAGTCGGTCCCAACCTCGACGAGGTCCTCGTCGGCAAGGACGCGGCCTATGTCGAACAGCAGATCGTCAACCCGGGCTCAGCGATCACGCAAGGCTTCCAGGACGGAATCATGCCCGCCAACTTCGGCACAGATATCAGCCCCGAGGACCTCAAGGGCCTCGTCGATTACCTGGTCGAGAGCGTCAACGGGAAGGGCGCAGGCAAGTAGTAGCGGCTCCAGTTCGCGAACTGACTGGCACGAATCAGCTGATCGGATCCTGAGAGGGATCCGAAACAGCTCGCCGGGCGCGCACCTCATGCAGGCGGCGCACCATCAATCCGATCCCGATCCCGACCTCGAACCCGAGCAAGATCACGGCCGCAACGGGGTCCACGACCAGTCCCAGCACGACCACTGGCAATGCCGCAAGCGCGACCACCAAGAAGACGCGGAACATCCCCGCTTCGTCGATTGCCAGGCCGCCGTCACTCACGGTTCGAACTTACTGCAAGCGTCGCACCGCAACAGGGAGAACTCCTGCTTGTAGACACCGCGTTAGAGAACGTAAACGACGGTGAACACGATGATCCACATTCTAAAGCGCACCGCTTCACTAAGCGAAGTAGCGCATGTTCA
>CAJDUA010000015.1_pt1 | contig 31573 bp, 33 predicted proteins | sample 7390011 | NCBI WGS metagenome assembly CAJDUA01 (sample SAMEA7055673, study PRJEB34461) | soil metagenome | biome: terrestrial ecosystem; feature: Peninsula; material: soil | place: Antarctica | collected 2016 | reverse complement strand
CCATCGCCGCCAGTCGCTCGGCGTCGGCGAGGCGAAAGAAGCGGTCCTCAGACGCCCAGGCCAAGCGCAGCGGACGCTCGAAGGTCCGCATGCCCTGGGATGGGCCGCCGTCAGCATCTGCGAAATCGCGCCGCCGCTGTCGTTGCCGACCACGGTGACGCGATCGAGACCGAGCGCGTCGAGGAAAGCGACGATCACCTCGACCATTCCCGGCGGCGAGAGGTCGGCTTCGGCATTCATCGCGATCTTGTGCGAGCCCATCGGCCAGTCGACGACAAGGCAGCGATAGTCGCTTGCCAGGCGCTCGGCGACGCCGTCCCATAGGCGCCCGTCGACGAGCAGGCCGTGGACGAGGACGATCGGCTCGCCGGCGCCCAGGTCTCGGTAGGCGACCCGGCCCTGCGCGATCTCGACCGTGGCTCGGCCCTCGGTGGCAGCCGCGCTCGTTGTGACGGCGGCGCTCACGAGAGTCCCAGCTGCGAGAGGGCGGACTGCCAGTCAAGGTAGGTGTGCTTGGCCGTGAGCTCACCGTCGGCGACCGTGATTCTGCCCTGCTCGCGGCAGCGCGCAAGCTTTTCGCAGCGCGAGGCTATGCCGAGGTGATCGTGCGCGACGCAGGGGTCACCCGGGGTGCGCTTTATCATCACTTCGCGGGCAAGAAAGAGCTTCTAGCCGCCGTCTATGAGCAGATCGAGCCGGAGGTGCAGCAGATCGCCCTACTCGACGCGCCCGCCGTGCTCGGCTGGGAGCAATGGCGCGAGATCGGCGCGCGCTACGGGCTCGGTTTGATCGCGGCGCTGCTCGAGGCTGGGATGGAATCGGGCGAGATTCGCCGCCAGCCGGTCGACCCGCTCGCGCACGCTTTGCTCGGCGCCCTCGACGAGGTGGCGATGCTCGTCGCGCGCGCCGAAGACCCGGCGACGGCTCGCGCCGAGGCCGGGCAAACGCTCGCCGGGCTGATCTCGGGGCTCGGCTAGAATCAGTAGCGATGAAGACAGGGATCCACCCCGAATACGTCCTCGCTCACGTGCACTGCTCGTGCGGGAACGACTTCTATACCCGTTCGACCAAGGCCGACCTCCACGTTGAGATCTGCGCCGAGTGCCATCCGTTTTACACCGGCAAGCAGAAGCTGGTCGACACAGGTGGCCGTGTCGAGCGCTTCAAGCGGCGCCAGGCGCGCAGCAAGCGCAGCTGAGTCCTACTGACCCGGATCACGAGCAGCTCGCGATCGCGATCGCTGCTCTGGAAGCAGTACTCGCGCTGGAGAAGCCCGAGGGGGACGGCGATCGGCCGCGACGGGACCGAGATCGTGGCATAGCCGGCGTGGTGGCCGGGTTCGTCGCTTGGCCCGGCGGTGGTCGCGTAGCCTCAGCGGTTCCGTGATCAAGAAACTCGTCGAACAGGTCGAGGAGCGTTTTGCCGAGCTCCAGCAGCAGATGTCAGATCCTGTCGTGATCGCCGATCGAGAGCGCTATGCCGAGGTTGGCCGTGCCTACCACGAGCTCGAACAGGCGCATGAGCTGACGGCCGAATGGAGCCGCCTTCGTGGCGATCTCGAGGGCGCACGCGAGCTGCTCGCCGATGATGAGGACGAGGAGTTGAGCCGGGTGGTCGCCGAGGCGCCCGAGCGCCTGCGCCAGCTCGAAGACGAGATCCGCTTGGCGATGGTCGACCGTGACCCCAACGACGACAAGAACGTGATCATCGAGATCCGAGGAGGCGCCGGCGGTGACGAGGCGGCGCTGTTCGCCGGCGACCTGCACAACATGCTCACCCGCTACGCGGTAGAGCGCGGCTTCACGACCGAGACGCTCTCGCAATCGGCAGCCGAGGTCGGCGGCTTCAAGGACATCACCTTTGAGATCAAGGGCGACGGTGCCTATTCGGTGTTCAAGTTCGAGGGTGGCACCCATCGCGTCCAGCGGGTGCCAAAGACCGAGTCCCAAGGCCGGATTCATACCTCGACCGCGACCGTCGCCGTGCTGCCGGAAGCCGAGGAGGTCGAGGTAGCAATCGCCCAGGAAGATCTGCAGATCGACGTCTACCGGTCCTCCGGCCCGGGCGGTCAGTCGGTCAACACGACTGACTCCGCGGTGCGAATCACCCACAAGCCCAGTGGCATCGTCGTCTCGATGCAGGACGAGAAATCACAGCTTCAAAACCGCGAGAAGGCGATGCGCGTGTTGCGTGCCCGGCTCTACGAACAGGCGCTTGCCAGCCAGAACGCAGAGATCGCCGCCGAGCGTCGCTCGCAGGTCGGCACCGGGGAGCGCTCGGAGAAGATCCGCACCTACAACTTTCCCCAGGGCCGCGTCACCGACCATCGCATCAAGCTCACCGCCCACAATCTCGATGAGATCCTCGGAGGTGACCTCAGCGAGTTCACTTCAGCCCTCGCCGCGGAGGAAAAGCGGGCGCGGCTCGAGGCGCAGACGGCTGACGCCGATTCGTGAGCGCCGTGGTCGTGGCATCGGCGGTGCAAGCGCTGGCCGCGGCCACGGACGCGCTTGCCGCCGCGGGGTGCGACAGCGCCAGGCTCGATGCGGAGCTGCTTCTGGCCGAGGCGACAGGCCTCGACCGCACCAAATTGATCGCGCGCCCTGAAACCGGTGTCGACGGCCCGGCCGCTCGCTGCTTCGGAGCGATGGTTCGCCGTCGCCTCGCCCGCGAGCCGGTCGCCTACATCCTCGGGCGCAAGGGCTTTCGCCGGATCGAGCTCGCGGTCGACTCGCGGGTGCTGGTGCCTCGGCCGGAGACCGAGCTGCTGGTTGAGGTTGCGCTCGAGCTCGAGCCCGCAGCGGTGCTCGACGTCGGTACAGGGTCGGGCGCGGTCGCGTTGGCGGTCGCGGATGAGCTGGCGGGGGTCGAAGTGGTCGCAACGGACACTTCACTTGATGCTCTTGCCGTGGCGAAGTGGAATGCTGAACGGCTGAGACTCGCCGGGCGTGTGCGATTCGAGTACGGGTCGGTGCCGGCCGCGGCTGGCGATGCGCCGGCCGAGTTCGACTTGGTGCTGGCGAATCTTCCCTATGTCAGTGAGGGCGAGTGGCCCCTGTTGGCGCCGGAGATCCTGCGGCATGAGCCGCGTGAGGCTCTTGTGCCGGGTCCGACCGGGCTGGAGGCAATCGAGAGGTTGCTGGGTGCGGTGGCGGCTGGTGAGCTGCGGACGAGGGCAATGGCACTGGAGGTGGGCGCATCGCAGGCATTGACCGTGGGCGGGCTGATGCGGCGCGCCGGCTTCGAGCGGGTGGAGATCCGCAGTGATCTCGCCGGCCTCGAGCGAGTCGTGGTGGGTCATCGATGACGACTTGTTCTCTCATAGCCAGCAAGAGTCGTCGATGGTGACCGAGATCGTTTCGGTCGAGCGCGATGGCGGGGCCGCCGCGCGCTCGGCGCTCGAAGGCTGCGTGCTCGGCGGCGGGGTCGCGATCTTTCCCGCCGACGGCCTCTATGGCCTCGCCTGCGATCCGGCGCGCTTTGATGCAATCGAGCGCATCCATGCGCTCAAGGGGCGCGACGCCGGCAAGCCGTCGGCCGTTCTCTACTTCTCGCCGCTGGCGATGCGCGAGCTCGTCTCGAGTCTCGGTCCTCGCACCCGCGATGCCCTCGGCGCTTTGCTGCCGGGGGCGGTGACGCTCGTTGTCGCCAACCCGCAGCACCGTTATCCGTTCGCCTGCCGCGAGGACCCCGAACGCCTCGGTGTGCGTCTGATCGACGGCGTCCTGGCCGGATCGACGTGCGCGCTGTTTCAGACTTCAGCCAACCGAGCGGGCGAGCCGGCGCCCTTTTCGTTCGATGCGATCGAGCCCTCGCTACTGGCGGGCGTCGACCTCGCGATCGACGGCGGCGAGCTCACCGGCTTGGCCTCGACCGTGGTCGACATCACCGCGATCGAGCGAGGTGGAGAGGAGCTGATCTTGCGCGAAGGGGCGGTGCCTGCGCAGCAAGTATCGAGTCTGCTGGCCGCGCTATCGTCGGAGTCGAGATGAACGACCTGCCCCAGGACTTCCAAAGAGCCCCGCTTGGCGACGTCGATCCCGAGATCGCCGAGGTATTGGACCGTGAGTTAGGCCGCCAGCAGGACACGTTGGAGATGATCGCCTCGGAGAACTTCGTTCCTCAGGCTGTGCTCGACGCCGCCGGCTCGGTGCTGACCAACAAGTACGCCGAGGGCTACCCAGGGCGGCGCTATTACGGCGGCTGCGAAGAGGTCGACATCGCCGAGCAGCTTGCGATCGACCGTGCCAAGCAATTGTTCAGCGCCGAGCACGCAAACGTTCAGCCGCACGCCGGGGCCCAGGCCAACAACGCCGCCTACATGGCGCTGCTGGAGCCCGGCGACACGATCATGGGCATGGCCCTCGATCACGGCGGCCACCTCAGCCACGGGATGAAGCTCAACGTCTCCGGCAAGCTCTACGAGGTCGTCCCCTACCACGTGCGCCGCGAGGACTATCTCATCGACATGAACGAAGTCGAGCGCCTCGCGGCTGAGCACAAACCGAAGCTGATCGTGGCTGGCTGGTCGGCGTACCCGCGCCAGCTCGATTTTGCGGCCTTCCGCGAGATCGCAGACTCGGTCGGCGCGAAGCTGATGGTCGACATGGCGCACTTCGCCGGTCTCGTCGCCGCCGGGGAGCACCCGAACCCCGTCGAGCACGCAGACGTCACCACGACCACCATTCACAAGACGCTTTGCGGCCCACGCAGCGGCATGATCCTCTGCCGCGAAGAGCTGCAGAAGGACATCGATCGCTCAATCTTCCCGGGGCAGCAGGGCGGGCCCCTGATGCACATCATCGCCGCCAAGGCGGTGGCCCTGAGGATCGCTCAGTCAGAGCCCTTTCGCGCTCGCCAGCGCCAAACGGTCGCCAACGCGCGTGCCTTTGCCGACGAGCTCGTCAGCAACGACGTCGCCGTGCTCACCGGCGGCACCGACGTCCACCTGGTGCTGGTCGATCTCGGGCCCACCGGGCTCGATGGCAAGGAGGGCGAGCAGCGCCTCGAACAGGTCGGGATCACGGTCAACCGAAACGCGATCCCTTTCGACGAGCGCCCGCCGATGAACCCGTCCGGCCTGCGCATCGGCACGCCGGCGCTGACCACCCGCGGACTCGTCGAGGAAGACATGCGCGAGATCGCACAGGTGATCGCGGTTGCGCTCTCCGACAGCTTCGAGTCCGAGTGTGAAGCGCTGGCGGAGCGGACGCGATCTTTGCTGGATCGCTATCCGCTCTATCCAGAGCTGTCGGCAGCCGCCGCCTAGCCGACGACGCCGGCCCAGAGGCCCGTATTGAAGAAGGTCGCCGTTCCGCCGCCCGCCTGGCTGTAGGTGAGCGAGAAGGTGTACCTGCCCTTGTCGGCGGGGAATACGATCCAGCCGCCGCGCGTCAGCGTCGGGGTGCCGTCGACGTTGCCGACTCCGGGCGTCGAGATCCGCAGCTCCGCTGTTTGGCTCGAGAACTCGAGCAAGCGCGGGTTGCCCGGCAGCAGCGTCGGCTCGAAGAGGTGAACCTGCGCTCGGGCGTCGGCACCACCGCCGTTGACCTGCCCCGTGCCGCGTGCGTAGATCGCGACGAGGCCGGTTTCGGGCACGGTCACGGTCGCGGTCGGGCCGCCGAGATCGACGGCCGGGCCGGACGTGGTCACCAGCGGGCCAACCTCGCCGTCGACCTTGATCAGATCGAGATCGGCCGGCTTGACCGCGCCGGTTGCGATGTCTTTGCCCTTGACAGCGTCCGGAGCGATGTCGTTGGATTTGACGGAGTTCTTGCCCTGCAGCGCAACAGCCGAACCCGTGAGCGCGGCGATCAGGGCGACGACTGCAACCAGCATGGCCGGTGACGGCAGTCGTCTGCGAGTGCTCTTCATCTGGTTCCTCCAAAGTCGGATTATTCCCCCACCACCCAAACCCCCGGCCCAGGCGGTAAGTTGCGGCGCGCGGATCTGGGTCAACACGGGTTAGACCCGGCCGGCCACCGCCCGCTCCAGCGTGGTGGCCATCAACGCCGCTTGCCGGCGGACGTCGTGCTCGGCCGCTGCCGCCCGCGCCGCCGGGTTCGGTGACTGCAGCTCCGCGGCTCGCGCCAGCGCGGCAACGAGGCCCTCGGTGTCGTGCGGGTCGGCAAGCAAGCCGGCCTCGGGCGTGACGAACTCGGGCGGACCCCCGATCGTGGTCGCGACCACGGTTCTCGCCATCGCCATTCCCTCGAGTGTGGCCTGGCCGAACGGCTCTACCAACGACGGTTGGCAAAGGACGTCGCAGGCGGCGATCCAGCGCGGAACCTCGGCCTGTGGGATGCGGCCGCTGACACGCACGTTCGCGCGTCCTTCGAGCGTGCTTCGCATCGGTCCGTCGCCGACGAAGGCGAGCCGACCGCGGCCGAGGCGCTCGAACGCGTCGGCGAGGCGGACGACGTTCTTGCGCTCGATCAGCGAGCCGACGCATAAGTACGCCGGACCTTCGCCCTCCCAGTCGAGTTCGCGGCGCGCAGCGGCCGAGGACTGGGGGGCGAAGGCCTCGAGGTCAACCCCGCAGTTCGCAATCTCGAGCTTGGTTTTCGCGGACGGAATCCGCTCGGCCAGGCGGTCGGCGAGCCAGCGCGAGTTGGCGATCACTGCCGCGGCGCGGCGCAGGATCAGACTGGTGGCGAAGGTCACGCCGGGGATGCGACCGAGGTTGGCGACGTCCTGCCCATGGGCCATGACCACTAGCGGGGCCCGAGCTGCCACGGCCGCCGATACCCCGGCGGCGCCGGTGGGAAAGAGATAGTGGGAGAAGATTACGTCCGGGCGACTGCGGCGCGCCCTTTTGGCGGCGTCACTGGCCAGGTGGGCGTAGTCCGCGCGGGGTCCACCGCGGCGGCTGATCGCTGCAACTTCGACCTCGTGGCCGAGGGTCTCGATCTCGCGTGCCAGAGGCACCAGGAAGCTCCCCAGGTCGGGATGGACCGGACTCGGCCACATCTGAGTAACGAGCAAAATGCGCATGACGGACGATGCCGCCTACTGGCCGGTCGAGCGCGACGGCCCCGCCTCGACCAGGTCGGGGCGGCCAAGCGCCTCGAGCCACACGGCGCCCGTGTCCTCTGCGTGGTCGCTGCGCTCGGCGAGTCGCTCGGTGACCCAGGCCGCACACGGCCAGCCGGGACCACCTCGGATTGCTGCGATGCCTTGGTGGGCCTCATCAGCCAGCTTCTCGCCGGGACCCGTCAACACCTCGGTCATTGTCTCGCCGCCGCGGATGCCGATCGGCTCGATCTCGGGCTCGCCCTCGCGCCCGCACCCGCGCCAGATCCGAGTGGCGAGCTCGCCGACGGTGAGTGTCGCGGGGTCTGCGGGCGTCGCGAGCAGCGTGCCGGTCGCGGCCAGAAGCGCCCCGTGAGCCGCGAGGCAGCTCGCGTGACCGATCGTGATCCAGTAGCGCACCATGCCCGAATCCGTAATCGTGAGTGGGACCCCGCCACGTGTTTGGCGCAAGAACAGCTCCGAGGCACTGCCGGCGCTGCCGAGCACATTGACGAGGCGCACCGCGATCCGCCGCCCGCCGGCGTCCGCGGCGTGAGCTGTCAGCTGCTCCATCATCCGCTTGGTGCGGGCGTAGAGGCTGGTCGCAAGCGCCGCCTTGTCGGTCGAGGTGACGACGACCGTCTCGACTCCCGTCGTCTCGGCGGCTTGGAGCACGTTCCAGCTTCCTCGCAGGTTGGTGTCGATGAACTCAGCCGGAAAGCGCTCGGCCCAGTCGACGTGCTTGTACGCGGCGAGGTGAAAGACGAGGTCCGGCTTCTCGGCGGCAAGCGTGGCCTCGAGCCGCTTACCGTCGCGCACGTCGCCGAGCAGGTGCGAGACGCGCTCGAGGTCGGCGGTGTCGCGGGCGCGGCGGTCGGTCGCAAGCGACGGCTCGTGCGAGTCGAGCAGGATGATCCGCTCCGGTCGAAAGCCGAGTAGGAAGGTGGCGAGCGCTCTGCCGATCGAGCCGCCGCCTCCAGTCAGCAGGACGCGGCGCCCACCGAAAAGCTGCTCGAGCTCGAGCATCGAGGGCACCGGATCTCGTGTTTTGAGCACCGCCTGCCAGTCGAAGCGGTTGGGAGCGGGCAGCGCCGGTCGCCAAGTCGTCGCCGCCGGGTCGCGGTCGGGCCCCAGGGCGGATTCGATCGCCGCGTACGCCGTCCGCATCTCCACCGAGGAAGCCGGGTCAGGCTCGTTGATCTCAGCGACGATGTAGGGGACCAGCTCACCGAGGCGGCGCACGACTGGGTCTAGGTCGAGTTCACCCGTTCGGTACGGCAGGCCCTCACCGAGCAGGCCGCGGGCGTTCGACACATGTGCCACCCGGGTAGCCGGGCCGAGCTCTTCGACGTAGCGCTCGAGCGAGAGCTCCTCCGGGCCCTCGACCCCGAGGAGGGCCGGATATGCGCTCGCAAACGAGCGGAAGAGCGCGGCATGCGAGGTGTCGAGGGTGAATCCGAGCTGCGGGATCCGCCGTCGCCACTCGCACAGGTCACGCCAGTGGCCGCCGACCGGGGACAGGTAGATCCCGCCGGTTCGCATCCGTAGCACGGGCGGGATGTTCTCGATCAGCGGCTCGATGCCTCGGCTCGCACAGGCATCGACGTAGAAGTTCAAAAAACGCTCCACTGACTCCTCGTCCACTTGGCCTGTGGCTCGAAACTCCGCCGGGCCAAGCGGGATGAACAGGTGGATGGTGAGGACCGGCGAGCCGACTGCCCGCGCGAACTCGGCGCTGCGCTCGATCCCTGACCTTGCCTCGGCATCGAGGCGATCGACGCGCACGAAGGCGCCGCTCGGCCAGCTGACCGGCGCCTCGGCCGTGAGCTTGAGGCCTTGCGAGGTCAGCTCGTCGCATGCACGGATCGCTCGGTGCAGGGAGTCGTCGTCAGCCACGTGGGCGGGTGCGAGGCAGAGCTCAAGGCCGTACGGTCGGCCGACGGCCAACCGATCCGCGATCTGCTCAGGCTCGGGCGCGGCCTTGAGTAGTGGGATGGCGGTTGATCCAGGCGACATACGAGGCGACGCCCTCGGCGAGCGGGCGCGAACGACAGCCTAGCTCCCGGGGCATGGGCGCGGCTGTGTAGCTCTCGTCCTCCCCCGTGGGCAGCTCACCGGCCGGCGTCTGGATCTCCGAGTCGGAATCGGTCGCGTCGCGCACCAGCTCGGCCGCTTCTAGAAGCGGGGTCGCGACGCCGCTGGCCACGGTGATCGTCTCGTTCCATCGACCCTGCGTGACGATCGCCTCGAGTGCATCGACGACGTCGTCGGCGTAGACGAAATCGCGAGCTCGAAGCGGATCGCCCGCGATCACGATCGGATCACCATCGAGGGCGCGGGCGACGAAGGCTGCGATCGCGCCAGTCGCCCCTTCCCAGGCGACCTGACCGGGGCCGTACGCGGACGTGATGCGGACCACCGTCGCCGGCGCCGGATGCCGGAGACAGAGCTGCTCGCCGAGCCATTTGGAGAATGCATACGGGTCTGGTGGCGGCTCGACCGCGGCTCGCACCGTGGACGGGTAAAGGAGCGCCGCGCCGTGGTCGACGCACCCGGCGAGCAGGTTCAACGTCGTGCCGACGTTCTCGCGCACTGCCAGTGCAGGATCGGCGCGGGCGCGGGCAGGATCGGGTAAACCGGCAAAATGAAGCACGGCGTCGCGGCCCGAGATCAGATCCCTCGCTGCGGCCGCGCCGGCATCGACCTCGGTCGTCTCCAGGTCGCGGGAGTGCGCGCGCTGTGCGCCGCGCGGCTTGGCGACGGCGAGGACATCGTGTCCCGCCTCGGCGAGCAGGGTCGCGGCGCGCCAACCCAGGAAGCCGGTCGCACCGGTGACGACAAAATTCATCGATATCGCCGTGCACGGCGAAGCGGGCGTTTCACCCGAGGTACTCGCTAAGCCGGTGGCTGTAGCGAAACGGGGTGACGAAACGACACGCCGGGCGACTCGGGGGCGGGCGTCCCTCGGCCAAGGCCGCCACCGCGGCCACCGTCGTCGACTCCGCCGTCACGTTCGCGACTGAGATCCCAGGTTGCGCCGGTGACGCATGCAGGATGCGGGCAGCGTCGGCGACGTGCACGATCCCGAGCGGCGCGTTGCCGTCGCCGTCGACCGGCAGGGGCGATCCGGACGCGGCCAGGCGTCGGAACTTGTCAACGACGGTCTGCGACTCGGCCCGCGCATGTTCGACCGGGCTCGGACCGTAGACGATCCCCAGCCGCAGGATCGCGAGGTCGAACCCGGCTCGCTCGGCTTCCATCCGCAGCAGCATCTCGGCGTAGAGCTTCGAGAGGTGGGCGAGGTCGCCCTGGGGCCCGAAGGCGTTGTCGGGTTCGACGTCCCCGGCGGGGGCCGGGCCATACACGCGCAGCGAGCTGGCGTAGATGAGCGCCGGGCTCCCGGCAACCGCCAGCTCCTCGGCGACCAGACGAGGCCCAACGAGGTTCGTCTGCTCCGTGTAGTCGGGGTCGGAGAAGGAGATCGGGCGGCTCGCCTGGGCCGCGAGCAGGTATACGCGGTCGGGGCCGCGGGCAAACAGGCTTCGCAGGTCCTCGCGCGTGCGAATGTCAGCGGTCTCGACCCGGGCGCCGTGGCGCTCGAGCGCCGCCAGCTGGTCGCGCTCGGTCGCATACCAGTTGTCCGCGAGCGTGACCCGGTCGCCTTCGGCCAGGGCCGCATCGGCGAGCGCCGCGCCGAGGTAACCGGCACCGAGGACGAGCAGCGACGCCAAGCTAGAGCTGAATGACGTTGGGCGCCGGCGGCGCCACATTGCGCGTGTCGACGATCAGCTTCGCCTCAGGCCAGTGCGGTTCGTCAAGGAAGCGGCGGTGGGCCGTGAGGATGACGACGCAATCCGCGTTGGCGACGGTCTCCGCAGACCACTCGAGGCTGTGGAAGCGATCGCCGCCCAACTCGACCTCCTCGACCCAAGGATCGCAGTAGCGGACGTCGCCGTGCCGAGCGATGAGCTGACGCATCACCTCGAGGCTGGGGGACTCGCGTGTGTCTCGTACGTCGGGTTTGTAGGCCATCCCAAGCAGCAGGAGCCGCGAGCCTCTGATCGGCAGGCCGGCTTCATTGAGTGCATCGGCGATCCTCTGCACGACGTAGTTGGGCATCTGCGCGTTGATCTCGTGTGCAGTGTCGATGAGCTGCGCCGAGTACCCGTACTCGCGCAGGCGCCAGGCGAGGAAGTGGGGCACCACCGGAATGCAGTCTCCGCCGAGGCCGGGACCGGGGTAGTGGGGCAGGAACCCGAATGGCTTGGTTGCCGCGGCGTCGATCACCTCCCAGACCGAGATCCCAAGGCGATCGCACATCAACGCCAGTTCGTTGGCCAGGGCGATGTTGACCGAGCGGAAGGTGTTCTCATGCAGCTTCGCGGTCTCTGCGACCATCGGGCTGCTGACTGGGACCACCGTTTGAACGATCTGGCGGTAAAGCAGCTCGGTTCGCTTGAGGCACTCACGAGTCATGCCCGCGACCAGCTTCGGCGTGTTGTGGAGCGTATACGTGTCGTTGCCGGGATCGACCCGCTCGGGCGCGTAGCCGAGGAAGACATCCTCACCTACTCGTTTTCCCGCGCGTTCGAGGATCGGCAGCAGGATCTCCTCGGTCGTGCCGGGGTAAGTGGTCGATTGCAGCACGACGAGCTGATCCGGGCGGAGCCGCTCGGCCACCGCCTCCGAGGCGGCGACCACGTGGGAGATGTCGGGCGTGCGGGTCTTCGACAGTGGCGTCGGGACGCAGATCGTCAACGCGTCGAGCTCGGAGATCGCTGAGAAGTCGCTGGTCGCCCGCAGGCGTCCGTCGAGTTCGTCGTAACGGTGCACGGGGACGTCGACCAAGTAGGAGTGGCCCTCGTTCACTGCCTGCACTCGAGCTTCGTTGAGGTCGATGCCGACGACCTCGAAGCCGGCCTCCGCGAACGCGACCGCGAGCGGCAGCCCAGCGTAACCGAGTCCGACGATCCCGATCGCTGCCTCGCGGGTCTGAATGCGGTCTTCGAAGGCCGCGGCGGAGCTCAGGACTTGGGCCAAGGCGCGAATCCTAGCGGCCACCGCGCCCCGCGTCGGGACGGTCCTCTGGGTGCTGTATAAACGTGATCATGTCGTTCGCGGATTCCGTGGACGCGCTGACGAGCGAAGCTGCTGTGGTCTGGGGCTTCGTCATCGCCGCCGCGATCGTAGCCGCCCTCACGCCCCTGGTAGGTCGCCTCGCACCGCGGATCGGAGGGGTCGACGACGGCGGCGACCGCCCCCGTGTGCACTCCCTCCCGGTTCCCCGAATCGGCGGGATCGCGATCGTGCTCGGGATCCTCGTGCCAGCGATAGCCCTGATCGATCTCAGCGATCGCTACCGGGCGATCCTGATTGGAACCGCGTTGATCGCGGTCGTTGGCCTGATCGACGACATTCGCGGTCTCAGCCCGCGAACCAAGCTGTTGGCCGTGATCGCGATCGCACTGATCCCCGTGATTGGGTCGGGCCTTCGGTTCAACCACATCACCCTGCCGCTGATCGGAGACCATGACATCGGCTGGGTTGGCTATCCGCTGACGATCCTCTGGATCGCCTTCCTCGCCAACCTGATCAACCTGATCGACGGTATGGACTCGCTCGCCGCCGGCATCGTCGCGATCGCCTCGGCCTCGTTCGCCCTGTTGGCTGCCTCGTTCGGTCGTGCCGATACCGCCGTACTAGCGGCGATCGTCTGCGGAGCGACCCTCGCCTTCCTGTGGCACAACTACCACCCGGCGAAGATCTTCATGGGTGATTCGGGAGCCCTAGCGCTCGGCTTCCTCCTTGCCACCGTTTCGGTCCAGGGCGTGCTCAAGACCGCCGCGACGGTCGCGCTGGTGGCGCCGCTGCTTGTGATCGCGGTGCCGATTCTCGACACCTCGTTCGTCGTCCTCAAACGGCTCAAGTACCGGCGCGCGCCATGGGGGGCCGACCACAACCACTTCTACCACCGATTCATGCGAATTGGGTACTCGCAACGCCGGACCGCTGCCTATCTGCACGTTTGGTCGGGGCTCTTGGCAGCCTACGCGCTGCTCCTTCGCTTCATGCCGCCGCGGCCCGGTGGCGAGGTAGACGTCTCGAATGCTCTCATCGCCGGCGCGGCCGGCGTTGTGGTCCTCGCGACCACGGTGTGGATGGTTTACAGGCTGGAGATCATCAAGGCGCGTCACCTGCACGCCGTCGGCCTCGGCCGCTTCGTGCCCGCGGTCAACGGCGGGCTGGAGCCCGAAGTGGACGACGAGGAGGAGGAGGCGCTCAAGCGGGCGCTTGCCGGCCGCCGCTAGCGCGGGGGGCAGAAAACAACGATGCGGATTTGGGTGGACATGACGTCCGCGCCGCATCCCCTCGTCCTGCGCCCGATCATCGCGCGGCTGCGGACGGCGGGACACGACGTGACCGTGACGGCGCGCGAGTTCGGCCAGACAGAGGGGGTCCTCGATCGGCTTGGCATCCCGTACGAGGTCGTCGGCCGACACGGCGGCGCCGGGGCTGCCGGCAAGGCGAGCGCTCTGGCGCACCGCAGCGCCCGCCTCTTGTGGTGGGCGCGCCGGCGACGGTTCGATCTCGGGCTCGCCCATGGTTCCGTCGATCTCGCCGTCGTCTGCGCGCTCCTTCGCGTACCGGCGGTCCAGATGCAGGACTACGAGTTCGCCGGCATGCAGCGCCAGATCAGCTTCAGAGCCGCGCGCCGGGTGCTGGTCCCAGACGCGATCCCAGTAGATCGGCTGCGCCGAATCGGAGCCCCAACTTCAAAGCTCTATCGCTATCCAGGCCTCAAGGAGGATTACTACCTCTCCGACTTCGAGCCCGACCCGTTAGTGCTCGACGAGCTGGGGATCAGCCGTGAGCGGATCCTGGCGGTAGTGCGCCCGCCCGACGAGACGGCTGAGTATCGCACCCGAAACCGGCTCTACGAGTCGGTACTCGATCGGCTGAGGGTTGATCCGCAAGCGGTCGCCGTGGTGCTCCCGCGCAGCGAGGATCAGCGCTGCGCTGCGCGAGCCCGGGCCACCGACTCACTCGTCGTCCCGGATCGCGTTATTGACGCCCAGAGCCTGATTGCCTACGCCGACTTCGTGATCAGCGGCGGAGGCACGATGAACCGCGAGGCGGCGGCGCTCGGGACGCCCGCCTACACGATCTTCAGTGGCCGGATGGGAGCCGTGGATGAACGCCTGATCGCCGTGGGGCGCCTGCGGCAGCTGACCGACCCGGCGCGCCTCGAGTTGCGAAAGCGCTCCACCGATCCCGGGGTTCGCGACCGCCGTGACCCGCAGGTTCTCGTCGCAGGTGTCCTCGGGGCCCTGGAGTAGCCTGCGGGCGCGGCGATGTTCGTAGACGGGCGCCCGGAGCCGGTCCTCGCCTTGATCGCGTTTGTTGTCGCGGCAGCGCTCGCCTGGCTGCTTGTTCCGGCCGCTGAGGGGATCGCGTGGCGAATCGGCGCTATCGACCACCCGAACGAGCGCAGCGTGCATACGGTCCCAACGCCGAAACTGAGCGGACTGGCGATCCTCCTCGCGGTCGTCGTCAGTGGGGTCCTGTTCCTGCCCTGGGTTGCGCTGACGCAGGCCCTCCTGGCCGGCGCCGTCGTGACCGCGCTTGTAGGCGTCGTGGATGACCTCTGGGACCTGCCGGCAGCGGCAAAGCTGCTCGGACAGGCGATCGCCGCCGCGATCCCTGTCTTCAACGGAGTCCAGGTCGCGAGCTTCTCGCTGCCGTTCCTCGGCCGCCTCGATCTTGCCTCAGTGGATTTGCTCAGCCCGCCCCTGGTCGGCAACGTGCAGCTCGGCCACCTGCTCACGATCGCGGGCATCGTCGCCGTGATCAACATGATCAACCTGATCGACGGCGTCGACGGCCTCGCCGCCGGGGTCTGCGTGATTTCCGCCACGACTCTCGCCGTGGTAGCCCTGTCGCTGTCGCGCACGAGCGCCGCAGTGCTCGCGGCGCTGACGGCCGGCGGAGCGCTGGGCTTTCTTCGTCACGGATTCCCGCCGGCGTCGAGCTTCATGGGCGACACCGGCTCGAACTTGCTCGGGTACCTCCTGGGGGCGATCGCCGTGCAAGGGGCGCTGAAGACAAACGCCGTCGTCGCTTTGTTCTTTCCCCTGCTGATCCTCGCCGTGCCGATCCTCGACACGGGCTTCGTCGTCGCCAAGCGGATCAAATACCGGCGCCCGATCTATCGCGCCGACCGCTGGCACTTTCATCACCGCATGACCAACATCGGCTTCTCGCAGCGGCGCACCCTCGCCTACCTCTACGGCTGGACGCTGATCATGGCCGGGCTCGCGCTGGCGCTGCGCTTCGTTCCCTATTCAGACGATGCCGGCAACTTCGACCCGCTGTGGACGGCGGTGATGGCAGTCTGTCTGCTGCTTGCTTTGGCGGCCAGCTTCTATCTCGTCATCACGCTTGAGATCCTCAAGCTGCGGCGCGCTCGCTCGCGCGAGCTTGCCTATGTGCGCGGGGAGCCAGTTGGCGTGCATGAGGTTGACGAGGAGGTTGCGCGCGAGCTCGAGACCGGCGAGTTCAAAGCGGTGGACTCGCCTTGAAGCTCACGGCCGGCGAGCACCCGGAGGCGATAGCACCCGGTGTTACAAGCGTGTTACAAGCGCACATCCCGAGGCGTCATCATCGGCTATAGTCGCCGTCCGCCCGCCAAGTCGTTGCTCTTCGGCTCGCAGGCCACGTTCGCTCTTCTTCGTCCCTGGGACTACCGATCGGAACCGCGACCTCATTGCCCGGCCGCCACTTCAACTTCTCTGATGACCGACCCTCCGACGAGGGCGGACGCCGCCACGGCCGGTATCTCCCTGATAGCGGCGATGGTGACCTGCGCAGCGGCCGGGTACGGGCTCGGCTCTCTGGTGGGCCTTGCCGTGCCGCTCGGCCTAGCTGGGCTGTTCGCGGGCCTCGTCGCCGGTCTTGCTCTTGTCTACGCTCGCTTTAAGAAGCTCTGAAGCCTCGGTCGGCGGAGGCTCGCGGTCTGGCGTGCTGCTCCGCTACGCCGACCTTGGCGTGCTCGCGCTGGCGCTACCGGTGTTCATTCTCGCCGATCTTCCGCTGACCGGGTACGCAGTCGCTGCCGCCGCTTGGATCGCCCAGCATCTTTTGCTTGGGTTCGCCGACCGCGCCGCAGCGGCCTCGCTTCGCAGCGGTGATCGTCGCCGGGCTCTGGGAATCGTCGGCGCCTCGACCCTGGGCAGGCTCTGGCTGGTAACCGCGTCAATCCTGCTTGTCGGCCTCTTGGCCGAGCGCGAGGATGGGCTCGCGGCCGCGGTGCTGACGCTGATCTTGGTCACCGTGCACCTTGGCTGTCTGGCGATCGACAAGCTCTTTGGCCAGAAGGCGGGTGGCTGATGAGCCGCAAGATGAAGGTCTTCGTCGGTCTCGGCCTGTACCTCGGGATCACCGCGCTCCTGCTGCTGGTCGCCGGCAGCGCCGGAGAGAACGAGGAGTTCCAGCCGCAGAATGAGTTCCTGCTCGAGCCGTGGATCGAGATCTCGATCGGCGGGATCGACTTCTCGATCACCAAGGCGGTGCTCTACCTGGCGCTTGCGAGCGCGCTGACGATCGGGGTGATGACCTTTATTGCCCGCCGGATGACCCGTGAACCGAACAAGGTGCAGATGGCGGTCGAGCTCGCCTACGACCTGACCCGTGACAACATCACCAAAGGAAACATTCCCGACGAGAAACTCGCGCGTCGCTACTTCCCCTACCTGGCCGGGCTCTTCTTCTTCATCTGGTTCTCGAACATGCTCGGTTATCTGCCGCTGCCTACCAATACCGAGCATAAGGTCGACATCTTTGGACTCGAGCTGCCGACGTTCGCCATCTACGCCGCCACCGCGAACATCTCGATCCCGCTCGTGCTCGCGCTGATCTCGACGGGGGTGTACCACGTCGAGGGCATACGCTCGAAGGGCTTCTTCGGGTACTTCAAATCGTGGTTGCCCCCCGGTCTCGAGAGCATGAACCCGTTCGGCAAGGCGGCGATCTTCTCGATCGAGGCGATCTCGCACCTGGTCCGGCCGATCTCACTTTCGGTGCGGCTGTTCGCGAACATCCTTGCCGGCCATCTGCTGATCTTGTTCATGGCCGGCGGCCTCGCCGTGCTGCTCGGGCTCGCGGCGCTCGGCGCCCTGACTTTCCCGATGGCGTTTGCGTTCTTCGTCTTCGAGATCGGATTGGTCGCAACCCTTCAGGCATTCATCTTCTCGACCTTGACAGCCATCTACATCGGCGGCGCGACCGCCGAAAGCCACTAATCAGGCATCAGAAAAGGAGCAACGCAAATGGCAGTTGATCTCATCCTCCCCCTCGCCGAGGTGACCGGCGACGTCACCGACGCCGGCAAGGCGATCGCGCTCGGCGTCGGTGCCGGACTCGGCTCGATCGGAGCCGGCATCGGCATCGGCATCATCTTCGGCAAGGAGATCGAATCCGTCGCACGCCAGCCCGAAATGAAGGACGAGCTGCAGTCGATTCGCTGGCTCGGCTTCGCCCTCACCGAGGCCGTCGCGTTCTACACCTTCATTTTCGGTCTCATCGCCTTCTTCCTCTAGGCCTTGGAAGCGCTGACTGACATCACCGGCGTATTGCTGCTCGCTGCAGAGGCTGCAGCGGATGAGGGCGGGAGCTTTCTTGTCTCGCCCGCGCTCGGGCTCATGTTCTGGACGCTGCTGGCGTTCGGGGTGACGATGTTCGTGCTCTCGAGGGCTGCCTTCCCGAAAATCGGCGAGGCGCTGGAAAAGCGCGCTAACGCTGTCAAGGAGAACATCGCCGCCTCCGAGCGCCAGCGCGCGGAGGCCGATGAGCTGCTGGAGGAGTACCGCAAGCGCCTCCGCGAGGCTCGGGAGCAGGCCGACGACATCGTTTCGCGTTCGCGCAAGGCGTCTGAGGCAGCGATCGCAGAAGCGACAGCCGACGGCAAGGCCAAGCGCGAGGAGCTCGTCACCGCCGCCCGTAAGGACATCGAGACCGAAACCCGTCGCTCGCTGGAGACGATCCGCAGGGAGGTCGCCGACCTGACCGTGCTTGCGACCGAGAAGGTGACGCGTAAGAGCCTCGACTCAGACGACCACAAGCGCCTCGTCGAGGAGGCCCTGGCCGAGGTTGACTTCTCGGCGCTCGCCGGCGACAAGAGCGGCTGATGGAGGAGATTGCGCGGGTATATGCCGACGCCCTGTTCGAGGTTGCCGAGGACAACGGCAAGCTCGACGAGCTGCGCGATCAGCTCGGCGAGTTCGCCGATGCAGTTGCTGAAGACCGCGACCTGCAGGTGTTCTTCTTCAGCCCGTACTTCTCCTCGGCCGAGAAGCGCGAAGGCATTGCCAAAGCGATCTCGGGGGCTGAGCCCGAGCTCGTCAACTTTCTCGAGCTACTGGCCGAGAAGCACCGGATGCCGGCAATCTTTCGCATCCGCCACGACTTCGATGTGCTCTGGGCCAGAGCCAACAAGCGGCTCGAGGTGACGCTGACCAGCGCCGTCGAGCTCGAATCGAGCGTCGTCAAGCAGGTCGGCGACGCGGTGGAAAAGCAGACAGATCGCAAGGTGGAGATGACCAGCAACGTCGATGGGGAGATCCTCGGCGGCCTGGTGTTGCGGGTCGGCAACATGGTTCTCGACGCGAGCTTGCGAGCAAAGCTGGAAAGACTGAGAAAGGAAGTCGCTTCGGCGGCTTGACGACGCGAGCCGCAGGCTCGCCATCAAGGAGACTGAAACCAAGTGGAGATCAAGCCCGACGAGATTTCAAAGATTCTCAGGCAGCGTATCGAAGGCCTCGAGACCGACGCCTCCGACCTCTCGGAGGTCGGCACCGTGCTCTCGGTCGCCGACGGCATCGCCCGTGTCCACGGCCTCGATAACTGCATGTCGCTCGAGATGCTCGAGCTGCCCCACGACGTCACCGGGCTCGCACTCAACCTCGAGGCCGACAACGTTGGCGTCGTGCTCTTCGGCAACTGGGCCGAGATCGTCGAGGGCGACACGGTCAAGCGCACCGGACGTCTGCTCGAGATCCCCGTCGGTGACGAGCTGCTCGGGCGCATCGTCGACCCGCTCGGGCGTCCGCTCGACGACAAGGGCGAGATCAACTCCTCCGAGACGCGGCCGGCTGAGTTCAAGGCCCCCGGCGTGGTCGAGCGCCAGCCTGTGACCACTCCGGTGCAGACAGGCCTCAAAGCGGTCGACGGGATGATCCCGATCGGACGTGGTCAGCGCGAGTTGATCATCGGCGACCGCCAGACCGGCAAGACGGCGATCGCGCTCGACACGATCATCAACAACAAGGACAAGGATCTGATCTGCGTCTACGTGGCGATCGGCCAGCGCATGGCGACCGTGGTCCAAGTCGCCGGTGTGCTCGAAGAGGCGGGCGCGCTCGACAACACGATCATCGTTGCTGCCCCTGCCGACGAGGCGGCGCCAATCAAGTTCATGGCGCCCTACGCGGGCTGCGCGATGGCCGAGTACTTCCTCTACAACGGCAAGGAAGCGCTCTGCGTATACGACGACCTCACCAAGCACGCATCTGCATACCGGCAAATGTCGTTATTGCTTCGCCGTCCGCCTGGCCGCGAGGCATATCCGGGCGACGTCTTCTACCTGCACTCGCGCCTGCTCGAGCGTTCGGTACGCCTCAACGATGACCTCGGGGGCGGCTCGCTGACGGCGCTGCCGATCATCGAGACGCAGGCAAACGACGTCTCCGCCTACATCCCGACGAACGTGATCTCGATCACTGACGGTCAGATCTTCCTCGAGTCCGACCTCTTCTACAGCGGCAATCGGCCGGCGATCAACGTCGGCATCTCGGTTTCGCGAGTCGGTGGTAACGCGCAGACCAAGGCGATGAAGAAGGTGGCCGGCAAGCTCAAGCTCGACCTCTCTCAATACCGCGACCTCGAGGCCTTCGCCCAGTTCGGCTCCGAGCTCGATCCTGAGACGCAGAAGCAGCTCGCCCGCGGCGAGCGCCTGGTCGAGATGCTCAACCAGAACGAGCGCAGCCCGCTCTCGGTCGCCGAACAGGTTGCCTCGATTTATTCCGGTACCGGCGGCTATCTCGACCGGATCAAGGTCGAGCGGGTGCAGGATTTCCTCGCCGACCTGATTGGCCGCCTCAAGGCCGAGGAGCAGGAGCTGATGGGCCAGATCAACGAGGGCCAGCTCACCGACGAGAACGAGGAGGCGCTGGGCAGTGCGATCGGCGAGTTCGTCGACGACTTCGGGCCCGACTTCGACGAGGACGGCCAGCCGCTGGAGGAGGGGGAGTCGGACCGGATCAAGTCCGATGAGGCGCGTTCCAAGCCCGGCCGGACCGACGAAGAGGCCGAGAAGGAGGCCGACGCCGAGAAGGAGCTCAAGGAGGCGGAGAAGACGGTCGAGCAGGCCGAGGGCTCCGACGACTCCGACGACTCCGAGGACAGCGACGAATCCACGAGCAGCGAAGAAGCCGAAGACACCGAGGAGGTGAAGGCGTAGCCGTCAGCTGACCCATGGCCACCCAGAAAGAAGTGCGGACGCGGATCGCGTCCGTCAAGAACATCTACAAGATCACCCGGGCGATGGAGATGGTCGCCGCCGCGCGCCTGCGCCGCGCCGAGCAGCGCATCGACGCGATGCGCCCCTACGCGCAAGCGATTCGCAAGATGACACAACAGGTCTCCGATGCTTCGCAAGGGATCCCTCGTGTTGCCTTGCTCGAAGAGCGAGAGCAGGTCAACAACGTCGGCATCATCCTCGTCACCGGCGATCGTGGTCTCGCCGGGGCTTTCAACACCAACATCATCCGCGAAGGCATCAGGCTCAAGCGCGAGTTCGCCGACGACGGTGCCGACGTCAGCTTTGCGGTGATCGGCCGTCGCGGCAACTCGACGCTGAACTTCCGCGGCGAGACCGTTGCCAACTCCTACGTTGGCTTTACCGACCGCCCGGCATTCACCGACGCGCGCGAGATCTCGCGTGACGCGACCACCGCATACACCGACAAGGACTTCGATCGGGTCGAGCTCGTCTACAACCGCTATGTCTCGCCGCTGACGCAGTATGTGCGGCGCCAGACGCTGCTCCCGCTGCAGCAGGCCGAGGTCTTTGGCGAAGGCATCCCCGACGAGGAGGAAGACCTCGACGAGGAGCTCGCCGAGGCGCATCGCAAGGCTTACTGGGATTACGAGCCCGAACCCGAGCAGCTGCTGCCGATGCTGTTCGAGGAGTACGTGGACCTCTCGGTCTATCGCGCACTGCTCGAGTCGTCGGCATCCGAGCTCGGAGCCCGGATGACCGCGATGCGCTCGGCGGCTGAGAACGCAGACGACATGATCGGCGACCTGACGCTGGCGATGAACCGCGCCCGCCAGGCGGAGATCACGCAGGAAATTCTTGAAGTGGTCGGAGGCGCGGAAGCGCTCGGCTGACGCTACGAAGGAGATTCATGGCTGAAGAAAACGGAAACGAAACCAACGCAAGCGAAACCAACGGTAGCGGTGACGACGACGGCAACGGCACCAACATCGGCCGGGTCGAGTCCGTTACCGGCGTCGTCGTCGACGCGCTGTTCACCGACGAGCTGCCCGAGATCTACTCGGCGCTGAAGATCACGGTCGGCCAAGATGACGACGACAGCCGGCCGCCGCTGGACCTTGTCTGCGAGGTCCAGCAGCATCTCGGCGACGACCGCGTCCGCGCGGTCGCGATGGACGCCACCGACGGCCTTCAGCGCGGCGACGAAGTGTTCGACACCGGTGGGCCGATCACGGTCCCAGTCGGCGACCAGACACTGGGACGGATTTTCAACCTTCTCGGCGAGCCGATCGACAATGGACCGGAGATCACCAGCGAGGAGCGCTGGCCGATCCACCGGCCGGCCCCGTCGGTCGAAGAGCTGACCCCGTCGCAGGAGATCCTCGAGACAGGGATCAAGGTCGTCGACCTGCTCGCCCCTTATGCGAAGGGCGGCAAGGTCGGCCTCTTCGGTGGCGCCGGCGTCGGCAAGACCGTGCTGATCCAGGAGCTGATCCGAAACATCGCCGAGGAGCACGAGGGCCTCTCGGCTTTCTGCGGCGTCGGCGAGCGCTCGCGCGAAGGCAATGATCTCTGGCTCGAGATGAAGGAGTCGGGGGTCCTCGACCGGACGATGCTCGTCTTTGGCCAGATGAACGAGCCGCCCGGCGCGCGCTTGCGCATCGCGCTCTCGGGCCTGACGATGGCCGAGTACTACCGCGAGCAGGGCGGCAAGGACGTGCTGTTGTTCATCGACAACATCTTCCGCTTCGTTCAGGCGGGCTCCGAGGTCTCGGCTCTGCTCGGGCGCATGCCCTCAGCGGTCGGCTACCAGCCGACGCTGGAGACCGAGATGGGTGTGCTGCAGGAACGGATCACCTCGACGCAGCAGGGTTCGGTGACCTCGATCCAGGCCGTTTACGTCCCGGCAGACGACCTCACCGACCCCGCTCCGGCGTCGGTGTTCGCCCACCTCAACTCGACCACCACGCTCTCGCGAGCGATCTCCGAGAAGGGGATCTACCCCGCGGTGGACCCGCTCGATTCGACGTCGACGATCCTCAAGCCCGACATCCTCGGCGAGGAGCACTACCGCACCGCGATCGAGGTCCAGGAGAACCTTCAGCGCTATAAGGAGCTCCAGGACATCATCGCCATCCTCGGGATCGACGAGCTCTCTGACGACGACAAGCAGGCAGTCAACCGCGCCCGCAAGCTCGAGCGTTTCCTCTCGCAGCCGTTCTTCGTCGCCTCGCAGTTCACCGGTCGCGACGGCGAGTACGTCCCGGTTGCCGACACAGTTCGCAGCTTCCGCGAGATTCTCGACGGCAAATACGACGAGCTCTCCGAGTCGGCCTTCTACATGAAGGGCTCGATCGATCAGGTCTCGGGCACCGAAGAAAAGGGCGAGAAGGACGAGGGCGTCGAGCGCGAGGCCGAGGAGAGCAAAGAGCGCAAGGAGGCCGAGGAGAACGAGGCCGCCGAGGCCGAGGAGCGCAAGGGGTCCGAGGAAGAGGCCGCCGAGGGGGCGACCGCGTAGTCGATGGCTGAGCACGCCAAACTCGAAGCTGAGGTGCTGACCCCCGAAGGGGCGGTGTTCAAGGGCGAGCTCGTTCAGGTCTCGACCCGCACCATGGTCGGCGAGGTCGGCATCCTCGCCGAGCACATCCCGATGATCGCGCGACTGGTGCCGGCGGAGCTTCGTCTGCACAAGTCCGACTCCGATGTCGAAAGCTATGCCCAGGGGGAGGGTTGGCTCGAGGTGTTCGCGAACCGCGTCCGCGTCCTCGTCGCGGAGGCCGTGTCGCCGGAGGACCTCGATACCTCCGAGCTCAAGAGCCGCCTCGACGACGCTCAGCAGCGCCTCGACGAAGCCGAGGAAGGGTCGGCAGCAGCCGAGCAGGCCGAACGCGAGCGCGCCCGGGCCGAGGCCTTCATCAAGATCGCTGAGAGCGGCTAGCCCGTTCCCTGTCGCCCCGGTTCGTGGGAGCGGCCTAGCCTCATGTTACCGTTCATGAGCATGAGGAAGCGCATGAAAATCTCAAAAGGGGGTCAGATCTCGATTCCGGCGCCCGTTCGCCACCGCTGGGGCACTACTGCCGTCACCGTCGACGACCAAGGTGGCCGGCTTGTGATCGAGCCGGCACCTGAGAACCCGATCGACGCGGCGGCCGGTTCGCTAGCCGAGTACTTCGAGGGTGTCAACCTGCAGCAACTCCGCGACGAGCTGCGCCACGAGGAGCAGGAGATCGAGGATCGAAAGCTTCGTCTGTACGGGCTCGAGCCCGACTCCGAGTGATCCTGCTCGACGCTTACGCTTTGGTTGCCTTCGTCGCGGGCGGGCCTGCGCACCGAGAGGTGCGTACTCTGATTCGCGAGGGCGATTGTGCGGTCGCGACAGTGAATCTCGCGGAGGTTTTCGACGTGCTCGAACGGACCAGGCGGGTGCCCACCGCGCGGGCCAAAGACGCGATCGACCCACTGCTCGACGGCCCCGTCGATCCGATCGCGCTCACCGTCGAGCTGGCGCGTGAGGCCGCCTCGATTCGCGCTCGGCACTACCATCGAACCGCGCGCCCACTCTCGCTCGCGGACTGCGTTCTGCTCGCAAGCGGATCGGCGGGCGACAGCGTCGCCACGGCGGACCCCGACGTACTCGCGGTCGCGCCGCTCGTCGGTAAGAAGCCGATCGCGCTGCTACCTGAAAGCTGATGGACGAACGACTGCTCACAGAGAAGCTGATTGGCTACGAGACCTCGAACCGGGAGGGGGTCAAGCTCTGCGCGGGCTTCATCAAGGGCTGGCTCGACGCGCGCGAGATCCCAACGCGACAGCTCGACTGTCGCGGACTGCCGGTGACGATGGCCGAGGTCGGCCCCGCCGACGCGACGACGACGTTGCTGCTTCACGGCCACATAGACGTCGTCCCAGGACGGCCGGAGCAGTTCGAGCCGCGGCTCGACGGCGATCGCCTGATCGCTCGTGGCGCCTATGACATGAAGGGCGCGGTCGCCTCGCTGATGCTCGCCTTCGCCGACCTGCGTGATCAAGGCGGTGTCCGCGTGCGCTTGGCGATCGTCCCCGATGAGGAGTCTGAGGAAGAGGTCGAGCGCGGCGGCGACCTCGTGGTCGCCGAGGGCTTTCTCGGCGATTTCGTGATCACGGGCGAACCCACGGATATGCACGTCGGCGTTGCCGCGAAAGGGGTTGTGGCGATGCGCCTTCGGGTCGACGGCCGCGCCGCTCATGGAGCGACGCCGTGGCTTGGCCAGAACGCGATCCTGCGCGCGGTCGACGTTTTCCGCGCGATTCAATCGCTACCGTTCGCTTCCAAGAGTTCCGAGCTGTTCGACCGGCCCTCGATCAACCTCGGCCGCATCCTCGGAGGCGATGCACTGAACAAGGTGCCCGACACCTGTTACATCGACATCGACGTGCGCTACCTGCCCGAGCAGGATCCGGAGGCGATCCTCGAAGAGGTCTCGGGCATTCCCGGGGCGACGATCACCTCGACCTTCCGCCGCGCTCCCGCGATGGTCGACCCCGATCTTCCCTTCGTCCGCGCCCTGTGCGCGGCGGCCGCGCCTCACCATGACGGCGAGGTGACGAGTATTGGCCGCGACGGCGCTTCCGACGCCGTCTCCTTTCTCAAGGCCGGGGTTCCGGCCGTCGAATTCGGCCCGATCGGAGGCGGCCACCACGGCCCTGAGGAATGGGTCTCCGTGACTTCGCTGGCCAACTATCGCAACGCGATCGTGGATTTCGTCAACACTTTGCCCGCGAGCCTGGACGGCTCGCGCAACGGAGACCCGCCATGAACGCCGACGACGAAGCTCCGATCCCGCCCGAAGACGAGGCCCACGGCTCGGCCGGTGACGCCGGCGAGCATGTGCCGCCATCGACCTGGGCGGGGCGCAAACGAGCCGAGGAAGCCGAGGCGCAGGAGCCGGAGGAGTCAGACGAGGAGATCGAGCGGCCCGATCAGCTCGAAGAGGCTGAAGCGCACGCCGAGGAGCCCGATGAGGGTTCCGACGACGCGCCCTCGGGCATTACCGAGGAGTCCGACGAGATCGACGCCGAGCTTGCCGGCCAGAGCGAGCCCGCCGAGGTAGAGCATCAGCCAGTCGCAGCGGCGGGTGAGGCGGACGGCGAGACAGACGGCGTAGAGGCGGACGCCGAGACAGACGGCGTAGAGGCGGACGCCGAGACAGACGGCGTAGAGGCGGACGGCGCCGCCGACCCTGACGTAGACGACGACGCGGTCGAGGGTGGCGAGCATGTCGAGCAGGCACCGAGCGGCGAGCAGGCCGAGGACGCCGCACTGGCCGGCCTGCGTGCGCGAACCGCACAGCACGAAAAGAAGGCCGGGGCGACATCGACACCTGTGGAAGCAGCTCGTGCCGCCGCTGTCGCCGTTGCCGGCGTTGACGAGGAAAGCGATGAATCTGGCAAGCCGCCACGTGCCAGGCGGCTATGGGCGCGCTTTCTCGCGGCCTCGCTCGTAATCGTGATCTCGATGGCCGCTGCGACCTCGATCAGCCTGCTGCTCTATCTCACCGACATCGCCAAAGGCCTCAACGACAACGACGCCCTCGCCGGCCTGCGAGAGCAACTCGCCGAGGCCGACGGCGGCGACCCGCAGAACATTCTCATCATCGGCTCCGACAAGCGTCTCGGCCCGGAGGGAGCGGGCGATCCGGGCCGCTCCGACACGACGATCCTCCTGCGTGTCGACCCCGATAAGGACTTGATAGCCCTGCTCTCGATTCCCCGTGACCTCAAGGTCAACATCCCTGGCTACGGGGTGGCCAAGTTCAATGAGGCCTACTCGGTCGGCCAAGAAGACAAAACCCTGAAGACGGTCAAGCAGCTCACCGGCCTCGACATCAACCACGTTGTCAACATCAACTTCACCGGCTTCGCTGACGCCGTCGACGCGATCGGCTGCGTCTACATCGACGTCGACCGCCGCTACTTCATTCCTCCGGAGCAGGGGACAGCCGAGATCGACATCGAGGCCGGCTATCAGCGTCTCTGCGGTCTCAAGGCACTTCAATACGTGCGCTTCCGCCACGAGGACAACGACCTCGTACGCTCTGCGCGCCAGCAGGACTTCCTGCGTGAGGCGCGCCAGAAGCTGCCGCCCGAGGTCCTGATTCGCGACCGCAACGAGTTGCTCGACATCTTCACCGAGTACACGACGTCGGACATCGGCGATGCCGTGCCGTTGCTCGAACTGTTGAAGACGTTCGCGGCGGTACAGGACGCGCCAGTTAGCGAGGTCCACTTCCCGGCCGAGCTTGGCGCGAGCTATGTAACCGCGGGCGAAGGTGCGATCCAGGAGGCCGTCGACCAGTTTCAGAATGGAACCGGGACACCGGGCGCGCGGCCGGGCGGCGAGTCGCAGGATCGCAACGAGGCCGACAAGCCGCGAGCCGACAAGCCGGAGGATGGCGGCGACAAGCCCGAGCAGGACTTCGTCGGCCCGCCCATGGACGACTCGAGCGCGCTCGGCGAGCAGTACGCCGACAAGGTCGCAAACGAGAGGAGGAAGGATGGGGACACCTATGTCAAATTCCCGGTTTTCTACCCAACGAGGTTGGCGCCCGGATCGACGATCAACGACGCTTCGCGCGCCTTCAATATCGACGGCCCCAGCGACGAGGTCTATTACGGCTACAAGCTCTCCGTCGACGTTCCCGGGGAGGCTTTTGGCAACGGCCTTTTGAGCGAGTACTACGGCGTCTCCGGCACCGACTGGGTCGATGCGCCGATTCTCGACAACCCGAGCGAAACGCGGACGATCGACGGCCGCGCGTACCAGCTCTTCTACGACGGCGATCGCCTTCGCCTCGTCGGCTTCAAGACAACCAATGCCGCCTACTGGGTCAATAACTCGCTGTCACAGTCGCTCGACGAGGGACAGATGCTCTCAATCGCAACCTCGATGCGCGAGCTCGGCAAGTGAAGTTCGCTCGATCAGTCACTAGCGTCAAGCGTCAATGAGCGCCAATGAAAAGCCGACGATAGGCGTCATCGGAGTCGGTTGGGTGGGCCTGGTTACGGCCGGATGCTTTGCCGAGCTTGGCCATCGGGTGATTGCGATGGACGTCAACGCCGATAAGGTCGAAATGCTGCGCGGCGGTGGCACCTTACCGATCCACGAACCCGGGCTGCCCGAGCTCGTCGACCGAAATAGCGAGCGGCTCGAGTTCACGACCGAGATGGCTCACGTGCTCGCCCATTGTCGCGTCTTGTTCTGCTGCGTCGACACGCCGCCCACGTACTCGGGCGATGCTGACCTCTCACGCGTTCAGGCTGTGGTCGCGACCCTGCCAGACGGCGGCGAGCACGCGCTGGTGATGAAGAGCACCGTGCCCGCCGGCACCGGCGAGGCGATCCGCCGCTCCAAGCCCGACCTCGTTTACGTCTCCTGTCCGGAGTTCCTCAAGGAGGGAACCGCTGTCGCTGACTTCATGCAGCCCGACCGCGTCGTCATCGGCGCCGACGCCGGCTCGGAGTGGGCGGCTGAGCTGATCGCCTCGGCCTATGAGCCGCTCGGCGGCGAGATCGTTCACACCGACGTCGCCTCGGCCGAGATGATCAAGCTCGCCTCCAACGCTTTCCTCGCGACCAAGATCTCGTTCATCAACGAGATCGCCAACGTCTGCGAGGAGGTCGGCGCCGACGTCACCGAAGTCGCAGCCGGCATGGGCCTCGACGAGCGCATCGGTCCGAAGTTCCTCAAGGCCGGGATCGGCTGGGGGGGAAGCTGCTTCGGCAAGGACACGATCGCGCTGAAAAAACTCGCCGGGAACACCGGCTATCACTTCCAACTGCTCAGCGCCGTCATCGATGTCAACGAGCTGCAGAAGCGCCGCGTGGTCGGCAAGCTCAAGGAGCGCATCGGCGAGCTTGCTGGGCGCCGGATTGCCCTGCTCGGGCTCGCTTTCAAGCCCGACACCGACGACATGCGCGATGCCTCCAGCCTCGTGCTCGCGGCGCGGCTTCGCGGCGAAGGGGCGCACGTGTCGGCTTTCGACCCGGTCGCCTCTGACCGCGCTCGCCGGCTTTTGCCCGAGATCGAGATCTGTGAATCGGCAGCGGCGGCTCTCGAGGGGGCCGATGCGGCGATCCTGGTCACCGAATGGCCCGAGTTCGCCGAGCTCGACTGGCAGGAGCTTGGCGGTGGCATGGCGAACCCGCTGATCGTGGACGGGCGAAACTTTCTCGATCCGGCGCAGCTGCGTGCTGCAGGCTTTACCTACGAGGGCATCGGCCGCGCGCCCGTGGGCGAGCCCGGACGAGTCGCCTGATGCAGGCAGTGGTGCTGGTCGGCGGCGAAGGCACGCGCCTTCGCCCGCTCACCCTGACACAACCGAAGCCGGCGATTTCACTGGTGGACAGGCCGTTCATCCGCTACATGGTCGACTGGCTCGGCCACCATGGCATCGAAGAGGTCGTGATGGCCTGCGGCTTCAAGGCCGACGGTCTTCGCGCTGCATTGGGCGACTCGGTTCCCGGCGGACCGGCGATCCACTACGTCGAGGAAGACGAGCCGCTCGGCACAGCCGGCCCAGTGCGTCTCGCCGCCGATAAGGGTCTGCTCGGCGACCGCTTCATGGTGCTCAATGGTGACGTGCTCACCGACCTCGACCTGACCGCGCTTCAAAAACAGCATGAAGAAACCGGCGCCGTGCTCTCGCTCGCCCTGCACCCCGTTGATGACCAGACCTCTTACGGCCTCGTGCGCCGCAAGGAGGATGGTGAGGTTCTCGGCTTTCTCGAGAAGCCCGACCCCTCCGAGATCGACACGGATGAAGTCAGCGCCGGCGCCTACGTGGTCGAACGTCAAGTCCTCGACCTGATCCCATCTGGGCAGGTTTCGATCGAGCGCGAGGTCTTCCCGCGGCTGGTAGGTCAGGGCCTTTACGGGCGTCGGCTCGAGGGCTATTGGATGGATATCGGCACGCCGCAGCGTTACCTGCAGGCGAGCTGGGACATCCTCGAAGGCGTTGTCAAGACCGAGGTGACTGCAACCGCTCCCGGGCTTTTCGTCGAGGATGGCGCTGTGGTCGATGATGGCGCCGAGGTTGGCCCCAGGGCGGTGGTGAGGCGTGGTTGCCGTGTCGGTGAGGGGGCGAGGGTTGTTTCGTCTGTGCTGCTCGACAACTGCTCGGTTGGCACTTCGGCAAGGGTGGAAGAGTCGATCCTCGCCGCGGGCGTGAGCGTGGGTGAGGGTGCGACGGTCAGTAAGGGGAGCGCAGTCGGCGAGGGGGCTGTGATCGAGGCGGGAGCCGTGGTGCCGGCCGAGTCGCGCATCGCCCCCGGTGAGGTCATTGGTGCGGAGGCGGTCGCCTCATGACTGGAGAGTTGTTCGCGTATAGCGAGAGTAAGCCGTCAGCACGGCCCGCGACCGACGCCTTTTGCTGGCATAGCCATAACAAGGCGTCGGAGAGCTCCGGGTGAACGGGACTGACGCGATTCGCGCCGTCGATCCGAGCGGTCAGCTCGACGCCGTGTTGGCGATGCCCGAGCATCTTCGCGACGCGCTTTGGCGCGTCGAGTCCGCGGGCCTCGAGCCCGATGACGCACAGGGGCTGATCGTTTGCGGCATGGGAGGCTCGGCGATCGGCGGCGTGCTCGCGCGTGCGGCTCTTGGCGATCGCCTCGTGCGCACGATGCTGATCTTTCGCGACTACGTGCTGCCGCCGTGGACATCACCCGACCGGGCCGTCCTCTGCTCGAGTTACTCCGGCAACACCGAGGAGACCCTTGCCTGTTTCGAGGCCGCGGAGGCGATCGGGGCCAAGCGCTACGTGGCGACGACTGGCGGCACGATCGCTGATACGGCGCGCGCCGCCGGCGTTCCCGTGATTGGCTTGCCCGGCGGTCTGCAACCTCGCCATTCCCTCGGTTACGGCTTCACGGTGGCTTGCGAGGTGGCGGCCTTGATCGGAGCGGCGCCGGCGATGCGCACCGAGATCGACACCGCCGCAGCTAGCCTCGAGCAAGGGCGCGACGGGCTGCTCTCTCGCGCCGGTGAGATTGCCGAACAGCTCGCCGGGACCGTGCCGCTGATCTACGGCTGCGACGTCACCGTGCCGGTCTCTTATCGCTGGAAGTGCCAGATCAACGAGAACGCCAAGCAGCACTCGTTCGACCATCAGCTTCCCGAAATGGACCACAACGAGATCGTCGGCTGGACGGGCTCGCCAACCGGCGACGACGGCAACGGCCCCGGTTACTCGGCTGTCTTTCTCACCGACTCCGATCAGCATCCGCGCCAGCGTGAGCGCGCCGAACTCACGGCGAAGCTGATCGAGCCCTCGGCGGCCGCGGTGCTTACGATCGAGACGGAGGGCGAAAACCGCCTCCAGCGCCTCCTCTGGGCAGTGATGCTCGGCGACCTCGTCTCGTTGCATCTGGCCGCACACAACGGGGTCGACCCAGCGCCGGTCGAGGTGATCGAAAAGCTGAAGGACGAGCTGGGTCGTCCGTAAGGCGCCCGCTCAATCGAGCGACGGTCGACGGCGTTGACCTTTGATCTCGGAGCGCCTTCGCTTTGCCTTCAGCCGGCGCTCGCGTGAGGCTTTGGTGGCTTTTGTCGGACGGCGGCGCTTTCGCGGGCGCAGGGCGGCATCGATGCGCTCGCGCAGCCTGGCGGTGGCGAGCTCACGGTTGCGGTGCTGGCTGCGAGCGTCCTGCGCGATCGCGGTCACCCGCGGCCCGAACCGGGCGTGCAGGCGCCGCCTGTGCTCGTCGCTGAGCACGGCCGAGGCCTCAATCTCGAATACAGCCTCTATTCGCGAAGCGGTGACGTTGGCGTGCTGACCGCCCGGCCCCGAGGATCGGCTCGCTCGTAGCTCGATCTCCGATAGGGGGATTTCAACGGTCAGGGCGCCCCCGGCGAGGCGGCTAGTAGCGGTACTGGTCGGACTTGTAGGGCCCCTCGACCGCGACGCCGATGTATGCGGCCTGCTCGGCTGAGAGCTTGGTCAGGCTGACGCCGAGCGCGTCGAGGTGAAGGCG